>ERZ772820.1320-NODE-1320-length-19863-cov-3.523526_pt1 | contig 19863 bp, 10 predicted proteins | sample MGYA00511377_ERZ772820 | MGnify/ENA primary metagenome ERZ772820 (study PRJEB29015, sample SAMEA2737684) | human gut metagenome | biome: human gut; feature: human-associated habitat; material: faeces | place: China | collected 2012 ...
CCCCCCCCGAAAAATTTTGAAGTTTACATGCTGTTTTCTTTAAAAAAAGGCAGAAAAAGATTTGTTCATTTGAAAAAAATGTTTTTTATTTGCATTGTTGTTCGTGTAAAAATAATGCTAAAGCATAGGCACGGACAGAAAGAATGAATTTGATACTAACGGAATGAAAGCCTTTTTACAGATATGCCATGTGGGACGATATGTCCGGACACCGGAAACACAAGGTTTCCGGACGGTGGGTTGTGACCGGCCACAGCTTTCAAAAGATATTTTGTTAAAGTATCAAAAAACGCTTGTGTATATGTGTTTAATTTATAAACACACACACACATTTAAGTAGTCTTTATGCTTATATATATGCAAATCAGGAAACTGGTTTGTGTGCTGACACTGTAAGGTATCTTGCGTATTCCATGCGCAAGGAGGTTGGTTGTGGCTGTTTTTCTTTGCTTTCGGGCAGGGGGAAACAGCCTTTTCGTGTTTCAAACGGAGTATTATCTTATTCAATTGATGTATTATGATAAGAAGATTATTGATGTTCACAATTTTAGTTGGAGGGTTGTCGTGGGCGGCCGTTGCGCAAAACGTGGCGCTCAAGACCAATCTGTTGTATTGGTCTACTGTGACACCCAACCTCGGTCTTGAGGCCTCGATAGCCCGGAAGCATACGGTGCAGTTGTTTTACGGGCTCAACCCTTGGGAGTCTTCCGGAGGGAAGAGTTTGAAGCATTGGGTGGTTCAGCCCGAATACCGTTATTGGTTTTGCGAGGCTTTCAACGGGTGGTTTCTCGGTGTGCATCTGATGGGCGGCGAGTTTAACGTCGGCGAAGTGGACCTTCCGTTCGGCCTGTTCGATGATTTGTCTACCCATCGTTACGAAGGCTGGTATGCGGGCGGCGGTGTGACGGCCGGTTACCAGTGGCCCTTGTCCAGGCATTGGAACCTGGAGGCTTCGCTCGGTGTGGGGTATGACTACATCCGGTACGACAAATTCAAGTGCGGCGAGTGCGGCGAGAAGCTCAAGTCTTCCCATGCCAATTATTTCGGTCCTACCAAGTTGGCGATAAGTGTGCTTTATGTGTTCTGATATTAAATTATGACGTATGAAAAACTTTAGATTCCTATTATATATATGTATGGCCGGTATGGCAATCCCTTCCGGCGCGCAGGACGGGGCCGTACGCATGGCGGGAAATGCGGTGGGCTTGGAAAACTTGAAGGTGGAGAAGTCCGGGAGCAGCTTGGTCGTGGATATGGATTTGAGGCTGGACGACCTGAAGTTGCCTTCCAATATCCGCTTCGTATTCACTCCTTTGGTCAAGGGGAGTGGCAATGTCCGGCAGATGTCTCCCGTGGTGGTGAACGGGCGTCGCCAGCAAATATCCTACGATCGGTTCGCCCGCAAGGACTTTGCCGGAAGCCCGGTGGTGGTACGCCGCAGGAACGGCAAGGAACAGACGGTGCATTACACCGGTGTGTTGCCTTACGAAAGTTGGATGGAGAACGCCAACGTCGTGTTGGCCGAGGACCTTTGCGGTTGCGGCGACCTGCTGGACCAGAACACGGCCGTGTTGCAGCGGTTGCGCAACTACCGCACGGCTTACATCCGTCCGCAGGCTGAAGCGCGGAAAGAACGGCATGAGGAAGGCAAGGCCTATTTGGATTTTCCCGTCAACAAAACGACCCTTTATCCGGACTACCGCAACAATCCGCAGGAACTGGAGAAGATACTTCGTACTATCAATGTTGTGAAGGAGGACCGGAACACCACGATCACGCACATCGGCATACATGGCTACGCTTCGCCCGAAGACACGTACGAGCACAACAGCTATCTGGCCGAGAACCGTGCCCTGATGCTGAAGGATTATGTGTGCAGGTTGTTGGAACTGGACGAAAAACTGTTCAAGGTGGAGTACACTCCCGAGGATTGGGACGGCTTGCGGCGTTACGTGAAAGACAGCAACCTGGGGCATAAGCAGGAAATCCTGGAATGGATAGACCGCGACATGGATCCCGATGCCAAGGAATGGGCCATCAAGTCGAGGTATCCCGATGACTACCGGATGATGTTGCAGGCCTGGTATCCGGCTTTGCGCCATTCCGACTATGTCGTGACCTACCATGTGCGCCCCTTCTCAGTGGAAGAGGCCAAGGCCCTGCTTTACACCAAGCCGCAACAGCTTTCGTTGGAAGAGATGTTCCTGGTGGCGCAGACCTACGAGCCTGGCAGCAAGGAGTTCAACGAAGTGTTCGAAATTGCCGTCCGCATGTTCCCGGACGATCCGACGGCCAATCTTAATGTGGCCTGTGCGATGATAGAGTCGGGGCAGTACGACCGTGCGGAAGCCTATCTGGCTAAAGCCGGTAACTTGCCCGAAGCTGTGCATGCCCGTGGGGTGATGGCTGCCAGGCAAGGACGTGAGGACGAAGCGCGCCGCCTGTTCGGGCAGGCGGGCCAGGCCGGAGTGAAGGAGGCGACGGAGAACCTGAGGCTAATGGATATGGAGTGAAACGTATGCGTTAGATAATATAAAAAAGAGAGTATTAAACATTTTATTAACCAAAAAAGATTTAAAAATGAAACTTAAGTATTTGTTTTCAATGGCTATGGCCGGATTCCTATTCGGCGCATGCTCCAGCGACGACGTGGTCGTGGGCGACGGTGGCCAAGATGGTGCGGTGGCGGTACAGCCCGGCGAAGAGGGATTCCTCAGCATGTCTATCAACTTGCCGACGACTGTGGGCGTGAAGCGTGCAGCGGGCTACGACGACGGTACGCCGGATGAGTACCAGGTGAACAGTGCCAAATTGTTGGTGTTCTCCGGTGAGTCTGAGGCTGCTGCAACGTTGCACCAGGTGTATGACTTGGATGTCAGCGCCTTCACGAAAAACGACGAGACCCAGATTACTTCTTCTGCCAACATCGTGCAGGATATTCTGGTGCCTCCTACGGGAGAAGGGCAGCAAGCCCCCACTTTTTATGCCATGGTCGTGCTGAACGACAACGGGCTGTTGCCTGGTGAGGGCGATGCGTCCGGCACGGAATTCCACCAGAAGACTTTCAAGGAAGTCAGTGAGTTGGCCAAGGATTTGGACGAAAACACTCTGCGGACTCACGGCGGCAATCCCAGCTTCTTCATGAGCAATGCGCCCATGTACAGTGTGGCCGGGGGTACTACGCGTCCGGCCGATAACGGCAAGGTGACCACTTTGGCCGAAATCGACCAAACTAAGATTTTCCAGACCGAACTGGAAGCGCGCCAGAACCCTGCTGTCACGGTGTATGTGGAGCGTGCCCTTGCCAAAGTGACGGTAAAGGCCGATAATGACAAGCTGAGCGACGATGCCAATGAGAACCTTGTCGGTTATACGGTTAGCGGGTGGACGCTTGACAACACGAACAAGTCCACTTACCTGGTGCGCAATGTGGCACCTGAAAACTTGGCTACGGCACAACCGGCATGGTGGCAGTACAACAATACAACGGCAAATTACTATCGTTTCGTGGATGCAGCGGCCGTAGAGACGGGTGTCTCATTTTATCGTACCCATTTCGGTATCGACCCCAACTATGCCGTGGATAATGAGTATGCTACGGGAAGTTTGTTGAACAAGGTGGCTAAGACCATTCCGGCGGACGGCCTGACCCCGGCCGGCGAAACTCCCCGCTACTGTCTGGAGAATACTTTCGATGTGAAACACATGACGGAACAGAACACTACCCGTGTGATCGTGGCAGCCACATTGGAAATCGACGGGGCTGAGGACAATGGCGACTTTTATTTGCTGAACAAGAACACCGCCACGATTTACCAAAAGTCAGGCGTGGAGAACGAAGTGAAACGTTTGTGGATGAATTATTTCCAGACTATCATTTCTACGTATGTCAAGAAGGGAGAGTTTAAGGCGGAAAATGTGACCGTGACCCTGAGCAACGCAACGGGTGCCGCACAGGCCGACGGTGGCTATACGACGGTGACGGGCATTGTAATGGATGCTGATAACGTGGCAGACCTTGAATACCAAGAGGGCAAAGGCATTGCTGACATAAACGCCGCAGCCGCAGCATATCTGTCTACGTTGAACGATATGCTGACCATCTCCTATTACAAGGGCGGTGTGGCTTACTATCCGGTGCTGATCAAGCATTTCGGAGACACTGAAACGCCTTGGACTATGCCTACTGGCGGAGTTTTGGAGTCTTATCCCGGAACGGATGCCGCCAACAATTGGCTGGGACGCTACGGTGTGCTCCGCAATACGTGGTACACCGTCAACGTGACGGGCCTGAAAAACATCGGTTTCTGCGAAGTGCCTGACGCAGGTACGCGCTATGACGACCCGTTGGACCAATACATTGCAGTGGAAATCCATATTTTGCCTTGGGCGACACGCTCTCAGGATGTGGAACTATAAAAGCGTCTTGCAGAAGATGAATGAATAAAGTGAAATAGGGGGAGGCCGCATGGTCTCCGGGCTTTCCGGCCTCCCCTTTTTGGGAATGGGAAAGGAAGTGCGCCCTTGGGGCGCGATCCCTCCGCAGGGAGGGAAACGGGACGTTCCGCCGGTCCCGGAACCAGTCGGGCGGGAACATAGAAACGGCAAGGATTTGCCCAACGGAAGAGGAAACCATGAGGTGGAGCCGCATGTGCGGCAAAGCCCACTATATATAAAAAGGAAAAAGAACGAAGGAAAGAATGTTGAACGAAAAACAAGGATATATGAGGGATAAGATGAAAAAATGGTTTGCGGCGTGGTGCGGCCTGACGGCGGCGTGCGCCATGACGACCTCCTGTTCGATGATGCAGGACGACTTGGACGATTGCCCCACAGGGCTGTACCTCTCCTTTAAGTATGACTACAACCTGCAGCGAGCCGACATGTTCAACGACCATGTGGGTGCCGTCACGGTGTATGTCTTCGACGAGGAAGGGCGGTATGTGACGAAACAGGAAGAGGCCAACGTGCCGGGGCATGCCCCCCTTTCTTCCCCGTTGTACACGATGCGCATGAACCTCGCCCCGGGCAAGTACAAGTTTTTGGTATTGGCCGGGCAGAAGGATTACGAGGCTCAACTGGCCGGGGGAGGTGCACGTTTCGTGCGCCGTGAGCCGGGTGCGGGCGACGCGATGGAAGGAGCGTTGGACGTGACGCTGGACCGCGTGGCGGGCGCGTCGGGATGGGAGGTGGCGCATGGCGGCCTGCCTCTGGACACTTTGTGGCACGGCATGGAGCTTTCCGCCGCAGAGGTCTTCGAGGGAAAGCCCACCTACGATACCATCTCCTTGGTGCGCGACACAAAACACATCAACGTCAGCCTGCGCGAGATAGATGACCCCACGCAGATGGACGTGGCCAACTATGAATTCCGCATCATCGACCGTAATGCCCGTATTCTTTGGGACAACTCCCTGGACGAGGCCGAGCAGGTGGCCTACACGCCCTACGCGGCGTGGAACACGGACGACCGGGTACCGGCAACCGACGCCGAAGGAAACGACTTGGGTCAGCCCGGGCACATCGCCCACGTGGAGTTCATGACCTCGCGCATCCTCTACCACGAGGATGCGGCGGACGACGGCATCTTGTCGGTGACGAACCGCGAGACGGGTGTGGAGGTCATCCGCGTGAACCTGCCCGACATGCTGTGCCGCCTGCGCAAGTATGCGGACATCTACCGCTATTCGCCGCAGGAATTCCTCGACCGGGGGTATGACTACCAGATGGACTTCTTCCTGAAAGGGGGGGAACTGGCTTACGTGAACATCGGCATCAGCGTGTTGAACTGGAGCGTGAGGGTGCAGTTCGAGGAACTTTGACGGCGGCGGAAAAACGCACTTTTAAGAACATAAAAGGATGGTTTGGAAATGAAGAAAGCATATCATATCATGGGAGGGTTGCTGTGCGGTGCATGTCTCGGCTTCGCTGCCTCGTGTGGGCAGATGGAGGACGAGGCGTGGGGCAACGGCCGGTGTGACGCGATGGAAAACGCGGAGGTGCGAGAAGGGACTATGTTCCTCGACGTGAGGCTTTCCGTGGGCGACGGCGGACCGTCGAAACGGGGTAACCCGGCCGGAGGAGAGGACGGTGACGGGCGGGAACCGGGCAACGACGACGAAAACGTGGTGACGGGGCTTACGGTATTCTTGTTCCCCAACGAGGCGGATCTGAACTCGGAGACGGGACGTGCCCAGCCGGTGTTGGCGGCTTACTATTTCGATGGCGGCGACTTGTCGCAGGTCGGTACGGGTGTAAACGTTTCATACGCGACGAAAAAGCCATTGGACGTGTCCGAGTTGAATTTGGACCAATGTAAAGTGCTGGCCGTGGTGAACGCGGATTATTCGGGAAACTTCGAGAACGGCACGTGGAAGACCTTGGCCGACTTGCGCGACTGGCAGACCGGGAACGACTTGTGGTGGGAGGCCGCAGACCCGCAGAATATCCGGAAGACGAATTTCCTGATGTCTTCCACGGAACTGGCCACGGTGACCGACATCCGGAACAGTACGGAGGCCAGTCCGGCCAAGGCTGTGGTATATGTGGAGCGGTTGGCTGCCCGGGTGGACTACCGGACGGGGCGAGATGTGTTCGACGTGGTGGATGGCGGGCAAAATACCGTGGGCGAGGTGGAGATTACAGGTGCCGCCCTTGTCAACCGGTTGGACGGCCATGTGAACCTGCTCAAGCATGTGTCTGACGACTATACGGAGGAGGTGGCCGATGCTGCAATCGGACGGGAAAAGGCCGCAGACGGAGGCCGTGCCACCAACTGGGTGGTGGACGCCTATGAGACGGCAGACAAGAAATTCGGGGACTTCCTGCTCACACTGACGGAGGATGCCGGATGGGAGGACTTGTTCTCTAAGGGACTACCCATGACGGCAAGCAACGGGACGGAATGGAACTGTCTTGGCTACGTCCGGGAGAATACGAACCGGATACAGGGGGCGGACGAGTTGCGCCGCTATGCCACGGGCGTGGTGTTCCGGGCGCAATACAATGTGAAGGCGGACGGATTTACCGAAGGTGGCGACATCTTCAAGTATGGGAACGGCCTCTACGCCACGTTGGAGGCCGCAGGCGAAGCCGCCGGTGCGCCGGAAAGCGTGACCGTGGAGGACTGCGCCGGGTACGGCATCACGTATTACCCGAAAGGTGTGTGCTATTATACTTATTGGATCAAGCATGCCGATGACGGAGATGACACAGCGTTCGGCACGATGGAATACGCCATCGTACGCAACAACCTTTACCAACTGACTGTCACGTCGGTAAGCGGCATAGGTGACCCGCAGCCCGGTGACAGTGAATTGACGATAGAAGTGGCCGTGAGGAATTGGCAGGCGATGGACGAAGAGAATGTGGATTTACAATAAAGAAAGGAAAAAGATATGACGAAGAAGGTGCGCTATATGTATGAGGCGGTGTTGACCGTATGCCTTTCTATGCCGATAGGCTGCGTGCAGGAAAGCGGCACGGAGTATCCCGGGTCGGAAACGGACGGGGCGGCTACGGCCGTGGTGACCTTACAGGTAGGGGCTGCGGGTAATGTGCAGACCCGGGCTTACGGGGGTGACGGTGCGGCCATCGCCGGGGAATTCATGAACACCTTGGAGCTTTTCATCGTGGACGGCCAAGGCGTGGTGGAGAAAGTCATCCGCGCCACGGGCGATGCGAATTTTGTGCCGGAGGACAACGGGCGGGGCGGTTGCGAGACGGACTATTCCACCATCGTGACACTCCGCACGGGGGCCAAGACCATCTATGCCTTTGCCAATCTGGACGGCCATGCGGATGTTGAGGGGAAAAATTTGGGGGAGGTGTTAGGCGGCATCAAGGAAGGAAGCCTTTGGGCGGATGCCGGGATAAACGACGGTACGGCCGTGGCTGACCCCGCTTCGAAAATAAATTTGGCGGACGTTTTTATCCCCATGGCAGCGCGGCGCGAAGTGAGCATACCTGTGAGCGACGGGACGGTGCGCCTCGAATTGGTGCGCCTCGTCGGGAAGGTGCGTCCCCGGTTGACGAACGACAAAGGAGGGGACGTGCGTGTGACTTCGCTCTCCATCGGGGACTTTGCCGACCGCGTCGCCTTGTTCGAGGGCGGGAGTGCGGGCACGGTGTCGTTCGACAGGACGCGCCTTTTCACGCTCGACCGCACGGTGGGGGCTACTCCCATGGATTTGTACGGCACGGGGGACGACGGACAGGCTGTGCTCTCGTCCGGAGGAAAGGGGATGCCGGAAATTTATGTGAACGAAACAGACGGCGGCACCCCGTTCAGGATTACGTTGACGGCGACGAGATGGCGGGGAAGACTGTGGCCACAGCCGTGCCGCGCAACCATTACCTGCCTTTGGCCTTGAACCTGTCCGATTTCCGTTTGGCGGTGACGGCCTACGTGGCTCCCATCGGCGGTTACCCGGTGGCGGTGATGACGGAGCCTTCGCTGACGGACCATTACGAAGTGGACGTGCCGGAAGGTTGCCATTTCGAGGTGGAAGGCACGTTCGGGCGCACGGAGACCGCAGACATGCCGGTCACATCGTGGGCGTGGACCGTGCCGCAGGCATCTGCCGGCCTTGTGGCGGTAGAGAATGAAACGGCCATCCCTCTGGTGGGTTGGCTGACGGCTTTGCCCGGCAAACAGGCCACGTTGGAGTTCAGCGTCGCCACGCCCCACGTCAAGAAAGGGACACTGACGCTGACCACCGTGCCGTTGGGCGACATGGACGGCTACGGGCTTGTAAACCGGCGCAGTTTGCCGGGGTGGACAGAGAATGCACAAAAATACGAAAGGGTAAACCTGAGCTATAATTAAATAAGGAGGAGATTCGGTTATGAAAGAACTTCGGATTTTATATAAGGTCATCGTGGGGATTGTGGGAACAGCTTGGCTTGCCGTGCAACCGGCAGCCGGTCAGGTTAATGGGAATAGATATAATACCAATTATTCAGACCGTACCATCCAGCATAAGGCGACCGGCACGACCAAGAATAAATGGTTCCAAACGCGTGAGGCCACAGGAATGTCCGCTTCGGCCAAGGCCATGGATACGTTCAACGACGAGGTATGGTCTTTCAACGTTTACGGGCACGACGTACAGGCCGCCCATACCTTTACTGACACGTTGTATGTACACAAGGGGAGTTCGGTGACGTTGAACCTGCCTACAGTCTCGAGCTCGGGAAAACAAAACAGTGCGCAGAAATACCAACGATGGTACAACTTGGTGACGGACGGGCTTTTTCGTACGGGGAATACAGGGGACAGGCAAGTCCAGGATTTGCTTACCCCGTCGAGCGGAACGGTTTACCGCCTTGCAAACGGTTACGTGGGCGGACATGGTTTGTTGGGATCAAGCAGCATTATGTATAATGCGAATTTTTATTATCCGACGAACCAAGAGTTTGGGGGATGGAATGTTGAGAACGGCGAGTATGGTAACGCGATGTATGTCGTGGCATGCGACCTTTCCGGCTATATGGATTTTACCAATACCTTTAAGGAAGGACAATCAGGGGGGCTGAGTTTTATGCCCAACAGGGGAAATCCCATAGAACCGACGTTGTCCTTGCGTGCCGTGTATGTGATAGTGGGGGTGGACGACGTGGATGTGGAAAAGGACTTTCCCGACAACCCGGATTTCTGGACCAAAGGGCACGGGAGGCTGTTGAGCACGGAATACCAGGGAGACAACGCCACCGGAAAGAAGTTTCTGGAAGAATATGACATCACTTTCCCTTGCGACCATATTTCCAACCACACGGACGAGGTGGTGACCTTGAGCAAAAGTGCGATGGGATATGGATTGCCGGGCATGTCAGGCAGTTCTGATGTGGACCTCTCTGTGCGACTGGCCGACAATGGGGCAGGGTTGAGTCTCCAAACGACAAGCTTGTCCGATGAAGACCGGGTTATCAAATTCAGGAAGCAAGGCGTGCGCGGAAATACCCCTTGGAGCGTGACGGACGGAAGCAAGGCCACCATCGTGGTGACGAAGACCGTGAACCGTACGACGTACAATATCGCCAAGTTCAACCTCACCTTCCGCAAGGACACGCGGTTGTTGACGCAGCACCAGTTGGAGCGGATTGACACGCGCGACGGGAATGTGGCAACACAGACTTGGTACATGCCCACACGCACACCCCGTTATTTAAGGGAAAACTACCAGTTGCTGACCTCGCGTACGTTCGATTACGACCCGGCGGTGGCTGCTGATTATGGGTCGGATATGTATTATCCTTATCCCTTGGAATGGGGCTACAGTTCCTATGCGTTCTTCGACGGGTCTCTCAAAACTGATTTTGACGGGTCTACAAGTAATAATTCTAATTATGGAAACCAACCTTTTGTGGAATGGGGTAGTTATGCCATTACCAATTCGTATGTGGGGTATAATGATATGGTTAATTTAAAAGGAACCTCTCCGGATCCCTATTTGGGTGGTCGTGGGGAAGAAGGCGACAAATCGGAATATTTCCTTTATGTGGATGCGGCCGATTTGCCAGGTTCTATTGTCACGCTGCCTTTCGCGGTAAACCTTTGCCGGGGATCAGAGTTGTTTGTCAGTGCATGGGTAAAAGGAGCCGGAGCAGCAGATGCAAATAACGCAGTTATCGAGGATGCGGCCATGCTTTTTACCATCAACGGCATCGATGCGGACGGGAACAAGACTCCGCTGTACAAGCAGTCCACGGGGCAAATCCGTACCACGACGTATATGACGACGGCAAGTTCTACAGAATATACGAGGGATAACGGCTACGGGACGGGCACGAACGACTGGTATCAGATTTTCTTCTCGTTTATCAACGATGATGAAAAGAACGCGGGTTTCGTGTCATACGAGTTGCAGGTGGACAACAACTGTGCCAGTACGGACGGCGGTGACTTCTACCTGGACGACATCGAGGTGTTTATCGCCCAACCTACGGCAGAGGTGGAACAGTTGGAATACACCTGCGTCAACGACCGCACGCCCTTGAACATCACGTTGGACTGGAACCAACTTTGCGAACGCCTCGGGATCGACGAAAGTTTGACGCATGGCAATGCGGCTGAAGGCATAGATTTCTGTTTCATCGACACTGTGAAGTATGCCCGGTTGTTGGCCGATGCCGGAACCCGGCAAGACAGTATCGAAGCACTGAAGGACGCGATAGTAAACGTGGGGGCGGCTGATGACGAATCGGAAGGTTACGACGAACCTATAGTTTCCTTGTTCTTTTACCTCGATTGGGAAAAAAATGACCCGTATCCGAAACATCAGGTCGGAGCTGACGGTCGTAAAATATATAACATCGCATACAAGCATAAAAAGGACGACGGAAATTTCTATTTCTATGCCACGGGAACAGAGGCGGAAAGTAACCGCAAGTTGTCTGTCGACTTTTACTCCGACCTTTCACCCAACCGTCCGTACCTGATGCTGATTATCGACCGCGACCTACAAAAGGGACAGGCCACGGCGGAGGATTTCTACGATATGATGGACGACCCTTGCGGCATCAAGACACTGTTCTACGTGACCTCCCAAACCATGGTGAAGGTGAATGGCGAGGTGCTCGACCCACAGACCGACTTCTGCGAGGGGCAGGTGTTCAGCTTCGGGGCACAAATCCGCGTGCCGACCGGTTTCAATGACGAAGGGGAACAGCAGTTTGTCGTGTTGAACGAAGGCGTGTATTTCGACTGGTTCTTCGGAACGGAGGATGAATTCACGACAGGCAACATGGAGTATGGCAATGTGTCTTTATTTAATGCGTTGCAGTGTTTCCGCGAGCATTATCCCGATGCGGAGACCCTGGATGGCGTGGTGCCTCAACAAGCGGATGAGGATAAGCCGGAACTGACGCAGGATCATATCGACCTCATCCGCCATTACCTGACCGTGGAAGGCGATGCGGGTGGCATGAACCATCCGCTCGTCTTGCACCGCGAGAACTTGGACATCCGGATATTGGAGACGGGCTTGCAGTTGGTGGTGTATCCCATACATAAGGATTTCCCTCCTGCGGAAGCAGGTATTACCGATGAACAATGGACAAGGGTCTGTACGAGCTACGTGCCTTTGGAATTGCATGCCAACGGGAAGGCCCCGACGCTGTATGCCGGCTTTAACCATATCATGGACTATCCGGCCGGTTACAACCCGGCCTTGCGTATCGGGTTGGACCAGATAAAGCGGGTGAAATGCGACGGAGGGCAGAATACGAACACGCTCCGGATAGATTTGCGCGATGCTTCCTACGTGAGCGACGGTGTGGATCGGTTGGGCTTGATAGACTATAATCCGGGTACGGACGAGGTGGATTACACGAAGGTGTATCTCGTAGACACGGATGACCCACAGTATGAACGTTACTTTGCCAACACCACGCCTGAAAACTTTAACGAATTCATGCTACCTATCGGGAAGTTGTCGGCTCTCGTAGGCGAAGAGTATGAGGTAGGGGGAGGCTTTGACAACCATGCCGACCTTGGATTCTTCTTGGATGAACAGCAACTGGCGGACGGGACTACGTTCACCTTTTCCCCACGTGAAGGGTACTATTATACTTTTATCGTGCATTTCGAGGAAAAGACCGGTGGTGGAGAGGCCACGACCAGTTGTTGGGGTTCGTTCCCGGTGACAATGAAGGTAGTGCCCGAATATCTCGTGTGGGACGACAAGCAGGCCGGGGAAAATGGAGTGGCCACGGGCAACTGGCACGAAGACGGCAACTGGCGGCGCGCAAGCAAGGGTGACCTGCACAAAGCGCAGACTGACAATACTTACGAGGAATATGCGGACGGAGACGGACGGGCGTTCACGCCGATGTTGTTTTCCAAGATCGTCATGCCGAGAGGCTCGAAAGTGGAACTGTATGCAGCGGGTTTGTCGCATTCGGGCAACGGACAGGAATGGGTGACGCAGCGTCCGCAGCATATCGGTGCACCGACAGACAACATCCAATATGACCTGATGGCTTACGACCATAAGGCAGATGGCAGTCAATTGGAGACCGAGCCGTTCCGTGTGAGCATGGCGGACGAGATTCATTTCGAGCCGGAGGCAGAGATGTTGCATGCCGAATACCTTTATTATAATAAGGCTTACACGGACGTGGAACTGGAGGGCGGACAGTGGTACACTTTGGCTTCGCCCTTGCAGGAAGTGGTGGCCGGGGATTTCTATACGAAACGGAGCGGGCAAGAGGATGCCGGATACTTTACGGGAATTTCGTTCGACGGCTCGGAGAACGACCGTTTCTCCCCGTCGTTCTACCAACGGGCGTGGAAGGATGATGCGGAGACGGTTCCGCTGCAAACGCGGCAAGACGGCGTGAAAAATGTGGCTGTGGCCGGAAACTGGAGTGCGCTTTACAACGACGTGGACGAGCGTTATCCTTCGGGGTGGGGCTTCTCGTTGAAAGTGCAGGACCTTGCGGACGAGGCCGGAGGCAAAGTGTTGGTGCGTTTGCCTAAGGAGGATGACTCTTATCGGTACTACAGCCAGGACGGCGCGACATCTGGACATACGACCGGAATAAGAAGGAACGAGTCCGCTGTGGGTAAACTGAAGTCGGATAGTTTGTTCGTGAGGAAACTTACACCGGATTATGGTTGGGGGAATATTGTGGATGGGGCACTCGAAGTAGGGCTTGGGACTTCTGCCGCAGGTGGTTATTACTTGGTGGGCAACCCGTTCATGTCGCATTTGGACGTGGCCGAGTTCCTGACGGTCAACAGCGATGTCTTGGAACGGAAATATTGGTATGTGGAGAACGGAGTGCAGGATGCGGCCGTGGCCGCTGCGCAGGGCGATCAAGGATGGATTTCTGTGGCGGAAGGTGCATCGGGTGCTGCCCTTGTGCCTCCCATGCGTTCTTTCTTTGTGAAGAAAGCGGAGAACGCCGCAGGCCGTACGGTGAAATTCACGGCGGGCATGCAGGCCTTTGCGCCGGAAGCAGCCGGAGGAAATGTCAATGCCAACCTGTTGCGCTTGACGGCCACGACGGAAGACGGGCGCGAGAGCCGTGCCGTGGTGGTCTATGCGGACGGGGCTTCCGAAGACTATGTTTCAAGCGAAGATGCCGAGCTCTTCCTCGATTCTAACTTGGGCGATGTGCCTTCCGTCTACACTGTGGGCGGCACGCAGGCCCTGAGTGTCAACGTGACCCCGGCTACGAAACGGATACCGTTGGGCGTGCACGGTGCGGAGGACGAGGCGGTGGCCTTGCGCTTCGAGGGTATTGACGTTTGTAACGGGGCAGAGCTATACGATGCGCTGACGCAGGTTCGTACCGCACTTTACGACGGTATGGAAATCACAGTGCGCACGAACGAGGACGGGCGTTATTACATCGTGCCTGCGGGGACGGGGCTTGAAAAGGAAAAAGAAGCCGGTGATGAGTTTGCGGTCTATTCCGTGCGTTCTGGTGAAGTGGTCGTGGCTTCGTCTGTGGGCAGTCTGGCTTCGGTGAAGGTCTATACGGTCGGTGGTGTGCTGATGGCGGAGGAAACATGTGCGGAAGGTACAACCATGTGCAGGCTGGCCGTGAAAGGAAATGAGAATTATGTGGTGCAAGTGACGAATGTCTACGGAAAGAAAGCCGACGTGAAACTCCACGTGAAATAACATGAATATGTTTAAGGGGAAAGTGTGTTTTTTCCCCATATAAGTAAAAGCCTCCCTACGTTATAAAATGTGGGAGGCTTTTTGGGCTGTATAACCATGCGATGACAATGTGGGTCAAATCAGTATCATGCCGGCTTCCTTGCATTCCCGGCGCATTTCTTCAGGCCAGATGCTCGATTGGGTTTCGCCTACATGTGCTTTGTGGAGCAGCACCATACACAGGCGGCTTTGCCCGATGCCGCCACCGATGGATTGGGGCAGAGTTCCATCGAGCAGCCGACGGTGGAAATAAAGGTTCTTACGGTCTTCTTTTCCGCTCAGTTGCAGTTGTCGGAGTAAAGCCTCTTGGTCTACGCGGATGCCCATAGAGGAAAGTTCGATGGCGCGGCCCAATATGGGATACCAGATGAGCAGGTCTCCGTTCAGTCCGGCCAAGCCGGTACGTTCGTCAGTAGTGGAGTAATCGTCGTAATCCGGAGCACGTAAGTCATGCTCTTTTCCGTCGCCCAGCTTCCCGCCGATGCCGATAATGAATACGGCACCGTACTCCCGGCAGATGGCATCCTCACGTTCTTTCGGGGTGAGGTTGGGATAACGCTGGCGAAGTTCCTCGGCATGTATGAAATGTATGTCCTCCGGCATGAATGCTTTCAGTTGTGGGTAGGTCTCGCAAATAAAGAATTCCGTGCGTAGGATGGCATTGTAAATGCGGTTGACGATTTTTTTCAGGTATTCCGTGTTGCGGCTGTGGGACGGCATGACACGTTCCCAATCCCACTGGTCTACGTAAAGCGAATGCAGGTTGTCCATTTCTTCGTCCGCACGGATGGCGTTCATGTCGGTGATGATGCCGTATCCCGGTTCCACATTATACTCAGCCAGTGTGACCCGTTTCCATTTGGCCAGCGAGTGAACCACCTCCGCTTGTGCCTCGTTCATGTCTTTGATGGGGAAAGTGACAGGACGTTCCACTCCGTTCAGGTCATCGTTCATTCCTAACCCTTTGAGTACGAATAGGGGAGCAGTCACCCTACGTAAACGCAGTTCGGTGGATATGCTACTCAGGAAGAAGTCTTTTATTTTCTTAATGGCAATTTCTGTCTGCTGCAAATCCAACAGCGCATGATAGTTTTCCGGTTTGATTAAATGACTCATTGCTTTATGACGTTTATTGATTTCTTTCAGAATGTTCTGCAAAGATAGCGTATTTTTGTTAACGTGGAAGCGGATAAAGTGTTTTTTGTGTCTATATGATAATTTTTATTCTGCGGATTAATTTTTTGAAATAGTTTGGTGCGTCTTTGTTTTTTTCTTAATTTTGCATCGTTTTTAAGGCTCCGTAGCTTAGCTGTATAGAGCGTCAGATTCCGGTTCTGAAGGTCGAGGGTTAGAATCCCTCCGGGGTCACGAGAGGAAAGTCCTTCACAATCTATGGATTGTGAAGGACTTTTTTTATGTTTTGTATTTGGGGATTTTTGTATGTTTTCGTTTTCTGCTTTCCAACGGGTTCAGACTAAAAAAAGATAGCCGTCTTTCACAAGACAGCTACCTTTACATTAACCTAATTTCAATAATGAAAAACAATTCTTATTCCGTTCATGCTCGCTTGCATGATTGCTCTCTTAGTAAGAGAGCAATTGATATATCCATTGCGCTAATTTATAGAGATTTATGTTTTCGGATGGAACGATTTCATCAACATTTGGAAGCGTTTGCGAACGAAAAAAACAATCCTATATTTTGCAGGTTCGCTGATTTTGCTTAATTTTGTCGGTGAAGAAGGTTTTTTATTCCACTTGTATATCTCTTACTAAGAGATATATTTTTTTCTCCCTGATAGATAGTATTTTGTATTTTTTTGATGCCTGCTTGTTTTTGTTTGACCTGAAGGACGGGGTTAGGTGTTTAGGTATTTATAGAAAACCGGTTTGTAACGCCTGAAAAGTTGTAGTATTTTCTCTGTATATAAGGACTGGGGTGTGGGTTCCGGCTCCCGGATGAGATGTTCGATAAGTAAGTTGACATTATGGGCCCAGAAAATGAATGTACGGTTGGGGTGGAAGGTCGAACTGAATTCTAATAAACAGTCCAAAGAGAAACTGGTGGAGATAATACCGGCTCCGGCACACATGGCATCGTAGGCATTGCATTCCTGTTCTATATGCGCCGGAACCATCAAGACAGGCTTGCCCATGTAAATAGCTTCGCAGATGGATTCGAATCCGGCCGTACTGGCATAGGCACGACATCCGCTCATTTGTTTCAGGAAGGCGTGGTCGTCCAACGGATAAAAACTCAGCGTGTCGTCGATGTGGCAGACTTCCGTTTCGTTTTTGCGGTCCCAAAAGAAACGAAGAGGAATGTGGGGATACGCTTTATGCCAGGCCATGACTTGGGACGAGAATCCGGAATTCACCATGTAACCATGGATGTAATGGCCTTCGGATACCGTTTGTTGCAGAACTTCTTTGCGCAAGAGAGGGGGGACGACGTAGATATGTTGCTTTTTGTCATCGGCCATCCTGCTGAAAGAAAGAGCCAGCATACGGTCTGAACCGATAGCCGTAAGCCGTGTGAACATTTTCAGAAGTCCGAGTTGAGTACGGTTTACCCGAGGAAAACGAAAGTCTTTGTGGAGGAAAAGATATTGGTGTCCGATACATATCTGTCGGGTTTCGGGACGACAGAACAGGTAGGTCAGCCCGGTCAGCAGTTCGTAAAAGTTGACCACGATGTCCGCGCCGGAGGCTTTGATGCGTCGGCGGATGAACAGGATGCTTCGGGAGAATGCCGGCAAGCGCACGATATTATAAAGTATGCTTCCCGTCAGGTTATTTTTACGGTTGGCTGGGGTAGGCAGGAAGTTCGGACTCTCGAAACGACTGAGGGGAGCTTTGAGTTTTTGCCGGAAAAATGTCGGTAGTTCCCGGTTACGGCTCTTGCCGACAAGTACTTCTACGACCTCGTGCCCTTCGCGTAGCAGATGTTCTTCGAGTGTGAGAGCTTGCGTCAGGTGCCCCCTTCCTTCTCCTTGCACGATAAACAGGAATTTCATGAGGCTATGGTCAGTAAATTGGTGGCCGGTGTGTCTTGCGGGAGGCTGTCGGCGATGTCCGTATAGAAAATGATGTTCCAATGTCCGTCTTCATCTTCGGCCAGTGCGGAAAGGGTCTCCACCCAGTCGCCGGAATTGAGGTAATGTATGCCTTCGTATTCGGTATTATCCGGATGATGGATGTGTCCGCAAATGATTCCGTCGTATTTGCGGGCACGGGCAAATTCGGCCAAGGTGTGCTCGAAGTCCGAAATATAGTTGACGGCAGACTTCACTTTTTGTTTTACATGCTGCGAAAGCGAATAATAAGGTTTGCCGTGTCGTACGCGGTAACGGTTGTAGAAACTGTTGAAAGCCAACAGGAGAGTATAGCCGAGGTCACCCAACAGGGCGAGCCATTTCATTTGTGTCGTGACCCGGTCGAATATATCACCGTGAGTGACGAAGTAACGTTTGCCGCCGCTTTCCAGTTCATAGTCTTTCACGATGCGGAGGTTGGCGAACGTGAGAGGAGCCAGATTGTCCAGGAAATCATCGTGGTTCCCGCGGACGTAGATGATTTCGGTGCCTTGGCGTTCCATCATTTTCATCAGTACTTTAAAGAAACGGGTGTGTCGGGGCTGCCATTTTCTCGTACCGCCTTTTTTCAGATGCCATCCGTCAATGATGTCGCCGTTGAGAATCAGGCGGTCGCAATCGACGTGGCTCAGGAAATGGCTGACTTCTTCTGTTTTGGAATGCGAGGTACCCAAATGAATGTCGGAGAGCACGAGCGTGCGGTAATGCCTTCTTTGTTCCATGTGCTTCTGTTTTTTTAGGACGCTACAAAGTTAGGCGTGGGATATGACAACCCGGTTTCTTTTCGGTGAGAATACGGTAACAAAGCGAAAAGAGACTTATTCCGTCGGGAACGAGTCTCTCTTTCGAACAGTTGAATATTGAGGTTAACGTTGGATAGTCTTTTTATGTCCTACGATGTAAATGCCTTTAGACAATCCCCTTGTGGCTTGCCCAGCGGGGACATTGCTACGCAATTTCATGCCTTGCAGGTTGTACACATCGACATTTTCTGTATCCGCTTCACCGAGGATTCCCGATACGTCGTTTATGATTTCGTCTTTGCTGTATAGTTTTACCTGATCGATGTATAGGCGGGTGTTGTAGGCAGCTCCTACTCCGGCTGTGGTTTCGAGTCCCATGCTGACGGTCACCTGCGTTTCCGTCTCAAGCGAAAAAGGGCATTCCACAGTTTCCCAATGGTTGGCTAACCGGGGATATTTGTATATTTCCGTGTCGCCGAAACGGATGCCGCAACGGGAATAATTGAGGTTGTCGCCGGTCGTGGCGATGGTGTAATCGTTGATGTGCCGCATTTCGTTGGCGCACACGTATTGTGCCAGAAAACTCAATTTGTATTCGCCTTTGGGCAAGGTGAAGGTTTGCGAGATGCTGTTATTGCCGCTGTCCCAGGAGTTCAGGATGCTCAGGCAGCGTTTGCCGCAGGCATCATCCGTGGCGGGAGCCGCCATGATACTGGCCGAGTTGCCCACGTTGGACGGAGATACGCAATACATGGTGGTGCTGTAAGGCATGGAATACAGTACGGCGAAGTTGGAGCCGCCTTTCAATCCGTTGCCGGGTGTCCAACCTTGGATGGGCAGGACTTGCGGCCATTTGCTGTCAGCAGCTTTGACCGTATTGATGTAGCAAGGATCGTAGACCACTCCGTTCAATGTCACTTTGCTTTCCGTTCCATAGGTCTGGTCTTCTTCAAAACCGGGATTGGAGAGAAACTGTGCGGTGACATCGAAAAACTCCTCCTGTTCTTCTTTGAGGTCTACGGTTTCGATGAGGATTTCGTTCCCGACAGCTTTGACGGATACACAAGATTCATGTTCCACAGTGACCGGTGCGGTCAGTTTATTCCCGTCAGCCCAAATCGTGACTTGGGCTTGTTGCTTTTGTCCGCTATAATTATAGAGGTAGGCACCGCAAGAGTCGTTTTCCATCTGTCGGGCGGAAAGTCCGTCGCCTTGGATGAATACACGGAGCGTATTGGCCACGCTGTGGTTCACGTCGCAGCGGAATGTGGCCGTGGCACCTTGTCCGTTGACGGCAGTCATTTCCGTGAAGACCGGTGCTCCGTCTGGCAAAAGGATGTCTTTCAGGGTGCAG
>ERZ772820.1321-NODE-1321-length-19851-cov-3.642403_pt1 | contig 19851 bp, 17 predicted proteins | sample MGYA00511377_ERZ772820 | MGnify/ENA primary metagenome ERZ772820 (study PRJEB29015, sample SAMEA2737684) | human gut metagenome | biome: human gut; feature: human-associated habitat; material: faeces | place: China | collected 2012 ...
ATGACATGGGTCACCGATACAAGAACTGCTTATCCATGGCTCATCTTCTTTCTTCCGCTGGGTGGAATCGTGATTGTACTGCTCTATCATCTTCTCCATGATGAAAAGGATACTGGAACCAACCTGGTGCTTTCCGCCATCCACTCTGGGGATGAAATTCCACTGCGTATGGCTCCGCTTATTTTTATCTCCACCTTAATCACACACCTCTTTGGTGGTTCTGCCGGCCGGGAAGGTGCAGCACTTCAGCTTGGCGGAAGCATCGGAAATTCTCTCGGAAGACTTTTCCGTTTTGATGAAAAAGATAAACATATTATGATTATGTGCGGCATGAGTGCTGCTTTTTCCGCCTTATTCGGAACACCGATGGCTGCCGCTATTTTTCCGCTGGAAGTAGTCAGTGTCGGCATCATGCACTATTCTGCATTAGTGCCATGCGTTATCTCTGCTTTAGTAGCACATGGTCTGGCATTACACTTTCAGATTGCGCCGCCGTCCTTTGCTATTTCAGACATTCCGGAATTCGGAATTTCTTCTGCAGTTACCGTAACGATTCTTGCCGTTTTATGTGCATTGGTCAGTATCCTGTTCTGTATTTCCTTACATTACAGTGAAACCATTTACCGTAAATTTATCAAAAATCCTTACCTTCGTGCTGCGGCAGGCGGCTGCATCATTATTCTCCTCACCCTTCTGGCAGGTAATCAGGATTACAACGGAACCGGCGTTAATATTATTTCCAAATGCTTTGACGGCACAGTGGCACCGGAAGCTTTTCTTTTAAAAATTATTTTTACTGCCCTGACTCTTGGTGCCGGCTTCAAAGGTGGCGAAATTGTTCCTACTTTCTTTATCGGTGCAAGCTTCGGCTGTCTCTTTGGAACGTTGACCGGTTTCTCCCCAACCTTATGTGCCGCCATCGGTATGGCCGCCATTTTCTGTGGTGTCACCAACAGCCCGATTACTTCTTTGCTGATCAGCTTTGAAATGTTCGGCTTTGCTGCAATGCCGTTCCTGCTTCTTGCGATTGCATTCAGTTATATGCTCTCCGGCTATTACGGACTGTACCGCAGCCAGAAGATTATGTATTCAAAATTTAAGACAAGCTATATTAATAAACAGACGCACTAACTACGAGAAACACGCTTTGCGAGTTTCTCGAGTTATCGCGGTGCTTGCCAAATCTGCATGCAGGCATGCGATTTTTCTCGCTATTCGCACAAAAAGAACTTCTGCTGATTGTTTTCCAACCGGCAGGAGTTCTTCTCATATCATTCACAATATGCTATTTTTAATCTCTTCTTATAAGTACTTCTGAATCTCTTCAAATACGTTTTCTACCGGAACCTGTTCCTTTAAAGTCTTATCACGGGATGTCACTTCAATGATTCCCTGCTTCATATTTCTTGGGCTTACGATAACACGAAGCGGAATTCCAAGAAGGTCTGCATCGGCAAACATAACGCCGGCACTTACGGTACGGTCATCATAGATAACTTCAATACCGGCATTCTGCATTTTCTCATATAAATCATCAGCAAAAGCCTTTACTTCTTCATTGTCCGGTCTTACTGCACAAAGGTGGACCTGCCATGGAGCAATTTCCTTTGGCCAGATTGGACCATACTCATCATGATGGGCTTCACATACAGCAGCAGCAAGTCTTCCGACACCGATTCCATAGCAGCCCATGATTGGAGTCTGTCTCTCACCATCTTTATCTACATAAGTCATCTTCATGGACTTGGTATATTTGGTTCCGAGCTGGAAGATATTTCCCACTTCAATACCTTTAGAAATACGGACGGTCTTCTTACCACATTTCGGGCAGATTCCGCCTTCGTATACCTTAGCAAAATCATGATATTCTGCGTCTTTTACATCACGCTCCATATCAAGTCCTTTGAAGTGGTATTCCTCTTCATTTGCTCCGCAGGATAAGTTATTTCTTCCTTCCAGAGACTTATCATATAAAACCACATGAGGTGCATTGATATGTAAGCCAACTGGTCCGATATAGCCTGCATTTAATCCGCATTCTTCTGTAATAACAGCAGCATGAATCTGATCACCAAGATAATTAACAAGCTTGGTCTCATTGATTTCCAGATCGCCACGGATAAATACAACCACATAGCTGTCATCTGAATTTTTCTGATAAACAACTGCTTTACAGGAGTTGTTTGTCTTATCGCCAAAGAATTCACAGATATCTTCAATAGTATGGATATTTGGTGTATGAACCTTTTCCAGTTCTGCTGATTCTGCGGCTCTTGGAATATCAGAAATATTTTCTGCAGCTTCCATATTTGCTTTGTATCCACAATCATCACAAAGTACAATGGAATCTTCTCCAATCGGAGTAAGAAGCATGAACTCATGGGAAAGGCTTCCGCCCATCATACCGGAATCAGATGCAACGGATACCACTTCCGGAATACCGGCTCTTTCAAAAATACGCTCATATGCCTTGTGTACTCTCTGATAATACTGCTCCAAATCTTCCTGGCTGGTATGGAAGGAATATGCATCCTTCATGGTAAACTCTCTTACACGGATTAATCCGGCACGAGGTCTTGCTTCATCACGGAATTTGGTCTGAATCTGATAAATCATAAAAGGATATTTGGTATAGCTCTGTGCATACTCACGAACCAGCTGTACGGCTGCTTCTTCGTGGGTCATGCCAAGTACCATCCTGGCACCGTTTCTGTCTGTGAAACGAAGCAGCTCGTCTCCGATGCTTTCATATCTTCCGGATTCTTCCCAGATAGATGCAGGCATAACAACCGGGAACTGAACTTCCTGTCCGTCTACCTTGTCCATCTCTTCACGAAGAATCTGCTCAATCTTACGTGTAATTCTCTTTAATGGCAGGAATGAAGAATAGATACCATTTGCCACATATTTGATGTATCCACCTTTTACCATAAGTGCATGACTGTCAATCACACAATCTGCCGGTCTCTCTTTAAACCGGTCACCAACTAATTTTTCCAGTTTCATTTTCTTATCTCCTTTTTCTATTCTTGCAACTCATCTGCTTAAAGCAATATAAAAGCCCTAAGCTATGATTTAGCTTAGGGCGAATGTTTCATCCGTGGTACCACCTAAATTCAGGACTGCTCCTGCACTCCGGCACATCTTCTTATGCCTTCTCTCTGTAACGGGAGAACCCGACATACCTTCACTTCTGCTTGGATATGCAGCTCCAAGACTGGTTCATCATCTTCCGTCAAAAACTCTCACCTGCCGTTTTCTCTCTGAAGGCTTCCAATGATTACTATTTCTCTTCCAAACTTTCTCATATATTTTACCAACGGATATTTTACTTGTCAATCCTTTTATTCCGCAATTTCGGTTGTGCTTTCCGTATCCCCGTCTTGTAGAGTATCAGCTTCTTCTGTCTCTTCCGGCTGTTCAGTCGCCGATTCCTCAGTACTCTCCGTTACTGTAAGATCCGCGATTCCTTTCTGATAAGTGGTATATACTGCACTTCCTGCCAGATAAATACTATTAGACTGATCCGTCTTTACATAATACTGGCTCAGCATGTCATTTTTATTTCCGATCAGAAGTGTTGTTGTTCCATCCCCTGTCGTCAGGGTAATGGTATTTGACGGCGTTTCAAGCCCATACTCTGATAAGTCCTCATAATCCTTGATTTCCTGCTCTGCCGTAAGCTGTGCTGCGGTGGTAACCAATGTTTCCACGGCATCCTGGTCTAATGCAATGCTTTTATCTGCCTCATAATACCATGTATCATCTTCTTTTACAAAAGACAGTGTCTCATTATTATATTGATAAGAAAATGCATTTACATCTTCTGTGTTAACATATGTCACCGTTACTTTTGAAGATTCTTCCTCTTCCTGTTTTTTCTGTTCCTGGCTCTTATTCCACTTCGTCAGGCCAACCCATGCCACAATGCAGATAAGAAGCAGGATGCATAAAGCAATCAACTGTTTTTTCTGTTTCTTCATTACTTCTTTCTCCTTCTCATCCAGATTACGATACCGATTGCAAGAAGCAATAACGGAATTACTGCAATGCCGATTACAGCTGATGCAATGACAACCGAAGCCGGTACGGTCAGGGTACTGCTGTCATATTCTTTGACCGGAATCACAACTGCTGAACCGCTGTCTTCCGGAATATAGTTTGCAATGGATTTTGAAAATACGGATAAATTATTTCCGGATACCATACTGTCTGCATCATCCGTAAACATACTCATGGAAGAATATACAAGAATATCTGCGCTTGTATCATCCATGGTTTTTTCCGCCTTTAATCCTACCGTAAACGGTCCTGCAATATCATCCTCCGTCTGCTCTAAGGAACTTGTAGCATCTGTCTTACTGTACGCTGCATCCGAAGTGGTAAGTAAAGGTGTATAGGTTACATTTTCGGTATCGGTATTATAGGTAAGACCTACTGCATACGGTGTAAATACATAGCCATCCACACCGGAAGTCAGTGCACCGCTTTCTACATTTGGCAAAAGATAATATGGTGCCTGATAATAAGAACCGGTATTGCTCTCCATCACCATTCCATCTACTGCAGTAATGCCAAACTCATTTAAAACCGAATAAAAATTACTCATATCAGCATCTGTATAAGATAGCGTTACAAAAAGTTTTCCACCTTTATTGATATAATCAATTACTTTTGACGCATCATCGGATGAAAAATCAGAGGTCGGTCCATTGATAATAAGTGCCTGTGCATCTTCCGGAATGCTGTCTGCCTGCATCAGGTTGAGGCTGTTTAAAGTGACATTTGCTTTCTCAATAGCATCTTTAAAATCACCACTCAATGCTGTCTCACCATGTCCCTGTAGTTCGTACATAACCGGCATTTCATCCGATGTGACATAGGAAATGGCACTGGTAAGCTGTCCCTCTCCATCATAACCTGTAGTCTGGCTGCTATAAGTACTGTAATCTATACTGGTCTCATAAATATTGCTGTAATTAATTACTTTGGAACGTTTGCTGCTTTCTACAATCAGACTCTTTCTGGTGATAGAGGTATCATCCGTATAATCCCGGTAAAAATTCGGATAAACGGATGGGTCTTTATATTCTACTGAAATATGGGAAGATTCGCCTTCATAACGCTTTAATGTCGTTGCAAGGGTATCATCCATATTTCCTTCCGCTTCCAGAACATAAATTGTGACATCCTCATCCAGATTATGAAGAATCTCTTTTGTATCATCAGAAATGGAATACATCTTCTGGGCTGTCAAATCAATAGACGTAATGGAAGATGGCAATGCATTTGCTACAAGGTTTACTGCAACTGTAACAACGATTCCGATTACAACCATGGCTGAACTGAATACGCCAAGCTTTAATTTCTTACTGCTCATGCTCCAGCGGCGCTTCTGTATGGACTGTACTGTCAGGAATAAAAACAGGATAATCATGGATAAATAATATACAATGCCGGATACATCAAGAATTCCCTGCATCAGCATATCCATGTGTTTTGTCAAATCATAACAGCCTAAAATCTTTGTAATCATATTTCCATTCTGTGAAATCAGATTGGTAATTCCGGTCATCAGATATCCCACAAAGAGAAATACAAAGGTTAATACTGCAGAAATTACAATACTTTCTGTCAGTGAAGATACAAAGGTTCCAATGGCAATACAGGTCATACCATATAACCAGAAACCCAGTACTCCCACATAGCTCTTTGCAAAAGCAACGTTTCCATATGCTGACATAATTAACGGTGCCAGACACATAACCGCTACACTGATGGTAAATACGGTTCCGGTGGCGAGATATTTTGCCAGAACCACTTTTTCTACTGATACCGGCGAAGTTAAAATCAGCTGGTCTGTCTTATTCTTCCGCTCCTCTGCCAGGGTACGCATCGTAAGAATCGGCACAGTAACCAGAAACAGAAACGTTACTGCTGATAAAGTACTGCTGATATCTGTCGAACCATAATACATATTGTATACATAAAAATAAAGGCCAAACAGTGCCAGTGTTGCTGCAATAAAAAGCCATCCTGTCACCGTCTGAAAATAAGATTTTAATTCTCTTTTCCATATTGCACGCATTATTCTTCCTCCTTTGAAGTAAGTTCAAGAAAGATATCTTCCAGTGATTTACCACCATTTATCATTTCCAAAATCGGCATATCACTTTCTGCGCAAATATGAAAAATCTCTTCTCTGACATCTTTATTTTTTTCTGCCGTTACAGTCACCTCAGTAACTCCATCCTCCGGCAGTTCTTTCGTCTCTACTGCAGTAATATGTTCTGCATCTGCAAAAACTTCTTTTACTTTTTCTTCTTCAGCTTTTAATTTAAGCTCGATTACCTGTCCACCGGACATCCGCTCTACCAGTTCTTCTGTTTCTTCCGATGCAACTAATTTTCCATGGGAAATAATAAATATGTAATCACATACTGCCCGGACTTCCGAAAGGATATGGGAACTTAAAATTACAGTATGCTTCTTGCCAAGACTCTGAATCAAATCACGGATTTCAATAATCTGTTTCGGGTCTAAGCCTACTGTAGGCTCATCTAAGATAATAACTTCCGGATAACCTAAAATTGCCTGTGCCAGTCCGACTCTCTGCCGGTATCCTTTGGACAGATTTTTAATCAGTCTGCCTTTCATATCAGTAATCTTTGTGGTTGCCATGGCATCTTCTACATATGGTTTCCGGTTCTCCTTTGGAATCTTCTTAAGTTCTGCTGCAAACAAAAGATATTCTTCTACCGTCATATCCATGTATAAAGGTGGCAGCTCTGGCAAATAGCCAATACATTTCTTTGCTTCCTCCGGCTGTGCCAAAATATCAAATCCATTGATTTTAATGGTTCCCTCTGTTGCCCCCAGATATCCGGTAATCATGTTCATTGTAGTTGATTTGCCTGCGCCATTCGGTCCTAAGAAGCCATAAATTCTTCCCGGCTCAATAGTAAGATTCAAATCATCTACCGCTACATGCGTCCCGTATTTTTTCGTCAAATGACTAATCTCTATCACGCCTCTTCCTCCTTATAACATCTTACCTCAGAAAGTTTATGAGAAAGTTGTGTTAAAAAGACGATGTTTTTGTGATAAAAATGCGGTCAAACTGTGTTTTTTGTGTGACGGAATTAATCTAATAATTCTTCAAAGCTTAGGATATAGCGGTCAGATAGCTGCATGATTTCATTTTTCTCATAGGAGGAATGGATATCTTCCACACCTACCACATAGAAATCATCCATCTTTGCACCTTCCACACCTTTTAAAATATCTTCATATACCACACACTGCTTTGGTTTCAAAGAAAGCTTTTCTGCTGCAAGCTGGTACACATCCGGGAATCCTTTTCCCCGCTTCACTTCCTGCGTCACTGTAAATGCATCAAAATATTCCATGATGCCGCAATGGGTAAGACAAGGACGAAACAGCCTCTCATCGGAAGAAGTTGCTGCTGCAATCTTAATTCCTTCTGCCTTCAATTGCTTCAGATAATCTATAACACCGGCTTTCAACTTTACTTCATTGGTATAAGCTTCAATCGCCATATCAAACCATTCTTTGATAATCTCTTCTTCGGACTCCGGCAGATTGAAACGCTCTTTGGTATATTCTGCTGCCGCATCAAAGTTCTTTGAAGTAATTGCTACCAGATAATCATCCGGCACTATAAATCCTCTTTTTCCAAGAAAATCCTCATCAATTTTCCGCCATACTCCCATAGAGTCTAAAAGAGTGCCATCTAAATCAAAGATGGCACCCATTCTATTGTCAATCATATATTTTCCTTTACATTCTGTCTGGTGCAGAAAAACCTAATACATCGATACAAACCTCTAATGTCCGCCTGGTCAGTGTTAATAAACGAACATAGGAAGCCTGCACTGCCTCGTCTTCTTCTGCCATAATCTTTGTCTCATGATAAAAATGATTCAATGCATTTGCCAGGTCATAGATATAAGAACATACCTTATGTGGTGCTGTCTCTTCGTAGGCATTTTCCATCATGGCATTGAAACGGGTCAGCTCTAACATCAATGCCTTCTCGCTTTCGGAATGTGCCGGAAGAATTGCTGCTGTTCCTGCTTCTTTTCCTGCTTCTTTATATTTGTTCAGAATGGATTTAATCCGGACAATCGTATAAAGAATATATGGACCTGTATTTCCTTCAAATGAAGTAAAACGGTCGATATCAAAAATATAATCCTTGGAAGCCTGATTGGAAAGGTCTCCGTATTTTACTGCAGAAAGTGCAACTACTTTTGCGGTTGCCTTTGCTTCCGCTTCTTCTACCGTACGGTTCTCTGTAATCTTGCGGTACATCTCATCATTGATACTGGAAAGCAGTGTCTCTAACCGCATGACACCACCCTCTCTGGTCTTAAATGGTTTTCCGTCTTTTCCATTCATGGTACCAAAGCCTAAGAACTGAAGCTCTGTATCATCATCCACAAGATGTGTCTTTCTGGCACAACGGAACACCTGTGTAAAATACAGCTCCTGACGTTTATCCACTACATAGATAATTTTATCCGGATGATAGTCTTTCATACGCCATACAATCGTCGCAAGGTCTGTTGTGTTATAAAGAGAAGCCCCATCGGATTTTAAAATCATACATGGAGGAATCTCTTTCGTATCAGTCTCTTCTTTGACATCTACTACCAGTGCACCATCACTGATATATGCATAACCGTCATCCTTCATCTTCTGTACCATGTCCGGGATATATGGCTGTGCGTCAGACTCACCCTTCCATAATTCAAAAGATACATTTAAATTAGCATAATTCTTCTTTAAATCCGTTACAGATACATTTAAAATATGGGAAAGTAATGCCTGATAGCCTCTTCTTCCATGCTGCAGTTCATAGGTTGCCTGCATGGCAGCTTCTTTATAAGCTGCATCCTCTTTGGATTTTCCGCTGGCTGTCGGATAAATTTCTTCCAGCTCGGAAATGGTAAATGGAGGCTCAACCGGATATTCTCCCTCATAATTTTCATCAAAATAGCAAAGTTCCGGTTTACGGAGCTTTAACTCAGTAATAATCAGTCCCATCTGAAGACCCCAGTCTCCCAGATGCACATCACCAATCATATTGTGTCCCATGAATTTACCAATACGTTTGATGCTTTCACCGATAATAGCGGAACGTAAATGTCCTACATGAAGTGGTTTTGCAACGTTTGGTCCGCCATAGTCAATCATGATGGTCTTTGGATTTTCCACCTTATCACAGCCTAAACGCTCTGTATCCTCCTGCATCTTACTGATATAGGAAGCCACAAATTCATTATTCAGCTTTAAGTTAAGGAAGCCAGGTTTTACTGCTTCTACGGATTCAAACATTGCGTTATCCTTAAGCTTTGCTACTACTTCCTCCGCAATCATAATCGGTGCTTTCTTATATTCTTTTGCAGCAGCCATAGCGCCGTTGCACTGATATTCACATAAGTCCGGTCTGTTTGAAACAGTTACTTTTGCATATTTTGCATCAAGTCCGTCTGCTTCAAATGCTTTCACCATCTCATCTGTTATTAAATCCAGTATCTTTCTCATTCTTTCTCATGTTCCTTTCTGAGCATTCTATTTTTCCATTTTATACTCAAAGGCAAGCAGTTGTCAACTACGCCAGAAAGTGTTCTGCCATCAGAATTGTTCCGATTTTCTGCACCTCTCCGGTAAGGAACACACTGCCATCCTCTCCGATTTCTATCAGTAACTGCCCACCCGGCATCGTGACTTCAATTCTGTCATCCACCAGTCCCAGCTTATGGGATGCTGCCGCTGCTGCACAGGCTCCGGTTCCGGAAGCTAATGTATATCCGGCTCCCCGCTCATAGATTTCCACCCGGATATGACCTCTGTCCATTACTTTACAAAGCTGCATATTAATCCGGTTTGGAAAATAAGATGCATTTTCCACATAAGGTCCTAATTCCATTGCCTTTTCTTTACTGATTTCATCTAAATGAATCACGCAGTTCGGATTTCCCATGGAAACACAGGTTGCCCGGTAAGGATGGCCATGAAAAACCAGAGGCCTGTTTATAATTTCCGGAGGCGTACCTACATAAGCAAGTACCCCTCCGGTAAATTGTGGTATTCCCATATTTACTTTCATAAGACTTCCGTCTTCATTTAAAAAATCAATCCTTACTTCGCCTGCCTTGGTATAAAGGCTAAACGGTCTGTGTCTGATATATCCGGCATCTAATAAATATTTTGCAAAGATCCGAACACCATTTCCGCTGCGCTCTGCTTCACTTCCATCCGGGTTAAATATCTTTACATAAAGCTTCTCATCCTGCCATATCGGTCCATATAAAATGCCATCAGCTCCTGCACCAATATTTCTTCTGCACAGCTTTACAATATGACGTTCCAATAAATGTATCTTATTCTTATTCGGGTCAAGCACAAGATAATCATTCCCTAACCCATGGTACTTCTGTAACAACAATGCATCATCCATACTTACTGCTCCAGTTTCACTTCTTATTACAATATATGAATGAAATTTTGTCCCTTAGAACCCGACTTATTCCTGTTCTGTTTCAACGGTGGCTTCTATAACCTCAGACACTTGTTCTCCACTGTCTGTCTGTTTCTCCACCACCTGCGGTGTTTCCACCTCCTGTGACACTTCCGCTGCCTGCGGTGTTTCTTTTCGTTCAGGACTCTTTTCTCCTAAAATAGCAGATAACTTATTATCTGAAATCATTTCAGCTACTTCTTTTTTCTGTAAACGTGCTCTTTCTTCCTCAATCTGCCGCCTTACTGCCGCATCAATCTCACGCTGCTTTTTTTCTTCTTCCTCTGCAGCCACTCTTGCAAGACGATCAAGAATCTCCTGTGCCTGCTGTTCATCCTGCTGTTTCTTGCGTGCTGCTAAAATCTCTTCTTCCGACATGTAATGAACATTCCAGCGTTTCACAATACTATGAGCAATTCGATCTCTTTCATTTCTCTTATCTATTGCATCCTGCATATTATTCCACTTCCATTTTTTCTCTTTATGTATATCATAGCTTTCACCCTTTCGTTTTTCAAGATGAAAAATTATTAAATTTTTATTGTTTCCGGCATATTTTTATGTAAATAAGGACATCCTTTCTGTATCAGCCAATGGCTGCAAAAACATTTTAACCCGGAGGTACGCATCATGTCCGTCTACAAAGTTGAAATCTGCGGCGTAAATACCGCAAAGCTTCCAATCCTAAAGGAAGAAGAAAAGGCTGCTCTATTTGCCAGAATCAAACAGGGGGATATGACTGCAAGAGAAACATATATCAAAGGGAATCTTCGTCTGGTCTTAAGTGTGATTAAACGTTTTTCCGGAAATCAGGAAAATATTGATGACCTCTTTCAGATTGGATGCATCGGACTGATTAAGTCCATTGACAATTTTGATGATACACTGGGGGTAAAATTTTCCACCTATGCCGTTCCTATGATTATTGGCGAAATCCGCCGCTATCTGCGGGATAACAACAGCATCCGTGTCAGCCGTTCCCTGCGGGATACTGCCTATAAAGCCATTCATGCCAAAGAAATCCTGATGAAAAATTCCATGCAGGAGCCTAAACAAAACAAAAGCAATATTATACAGAAAGAGGCATGTATCTTATGACTTTAAAGGAAATTGCAAAAGAAGCCGGACTTACCAAAGAGGAAATCGTCTATGCCCTAGATGCCATTCAAAGTCCGGTCAGTCTTTATGACCCGGTCTATACGGATGGTGGTGATACACTCTATGTGATGGATCAGATTAGTGATAAAAAGAATAAAGAAGATAACTGGGTGGAAGGGCTTGCCCTCTCCGATGCAATGAACCGGCTCAACGACAGAGAAAATCATATCGTTAAGCTACGGTTCTTTGAAGGCAAAACCCAGATGGAGATTGCTGATGAGATTCATATTTCCCAGGCTCAGGTCAGCCGTCTGGAAAAAACTGCTCTAAAGACTATGAAAAATTATCTTGCCCTGCATACCTGAGCTCTGATTTTTGGTGCAATTAAAATTGCCAGTGCCATTTTTACCAGGTCACCAGGAATAAAAGGAATTACACCAGCCCATAATGCTGCCATCATGTCCATCTTTGCTTCATAAGCAAGCCATGCTGTTCCTAACGCATAGCAGACAATCGTTCCAACAATCATTGCCAGCAGACATAAGAGCCATTTCTCAGTATATTTATCAATTACAATACCGGCAATGATTGCCATTGGGATAAATCCGATTAAATATCCACCGGTTGGGCCAAAAAGTTTCGCCGGTCCTGCGGAAAATCCCGAAAATACCGGTACACCAACCAGTCCAATCAGGAGGTAAATGACGTAGCTTAAAGTTCCAAGCTTCCATCCCAGCAGGTACAGTGAGAAATAGATAACCAGATTGGTAAGTGAAATCGGCACCGGACCAATCGGCAATGAAAATGGTGCCAGGATACAGGTAATTGCTGTCATGATAGCAACCAGTGCCATCTGCTGTGTTGTTATTTTTCTTTTTTCCATAATAATGCTCCTATCATTGTGTTTTTTCAGGCGATTATGAAAGGAAATACCCTATCATTCACTAAAATTTCAGCTATTCAAAAGACTATCTTTTAAGCCACCAGATGCTGCAATTCTAAACAGCATGTTTTCCTTTTTGCTATGAAAACAGTCTTTCCAATGTTTGACAAGATAGCGGCGCTGTCCGTTGAAGGTACGGATGCATTAGAATGACTGTTAGGGGCACTTGGAATTTCGTCTGTCACCCGGCAACGCTGGCACAGGGATGTGCCAGCGAGGCGCATCTGAACATGGATGTGAATATGCGCCGGTTGCCAGACGAATCCATATATGTTCCGAAATTCTTAGTGCCCCTTGCAGACGTTCGGCTGCATCCGTATTCAACGGACAGTGCCGCTATCTAAGTCAAAGCAACGGAAAGACAGTCTGCATTCAAGGAAAACATGCCGCTAAGAATTGCTGACATCTGGTGCCGGATAAAATATAGTCCTTTGAATATCTGAATATTTTATTGGTAATATTGGTATTTCTTTTCACAATCGCCTAAAAATACCCTATAGATTTTATCCATAGGGTATTATAGGGTATTCTGGTTTATATTGTCAACCTGTATTTTGTAAAAGGTTAACATTTCATTTTACGGTGCAGATTTATTTCTGTTTTTACGCTTCGTTTGATACCTTCACCAGCTCTGATAACTTCTCTGCTGCTTTTCCACTGTCGATTGCTTCTTTTGCAAGGGCGATTCCATCTTCAATGGTGGATGCTGCTCCACCAACATACAGGGTTGCACCGGCATTCAGTAATACGATGTCGCGTTTTGCGCCTTTTTCTTCTCCGGAGAGAATTTTCTTTGTGATAACGGCGTTTTCTGTTCCATCACCACCACACAGTTCTTCTAAGGAAGCACGTTTTAAACCAAACTGCTCCGGTGTTATGGTAAATGTATTTACTTTTCCATCCTTGATTTCAGATATTACGGTCTCAGTTGTTGTTGTGATTTCATCCATATTGTCTTTGCCGCTTACTACAAAGGCACGTTCAACGCCAAGTCTGCTCATGGCAAGGGCAATTTTTTCTGTCAGGGCTGCATCATAAACACCTACCACCATATTTTTTGCTCTGGAAGGATTGGCAAGAGGTCCTAAAATATTGAACACAGTACGCACACCCATTTCCTTTCTTGCCTGACCTACATATTTCATGGATTTGTTAAAGAGCTGTGCAAACATAAATCCGATTCCGGCTTTCTCCACGCAGGCTTCTACTTTTGCAGGCTCTGCCATAATATTTACGCCCAGTGCCTCTAATACATCACCGGCTCCGCTCTTTGAAGAAATGGAACGATTGCCATGCTTTGCTACCGGGAGTCCGGCTGCTGCAACGACAAATGCAGAAGTGGTAGACACATTAAAAGTATAAGTACAGTCTCCACCGGTTCCAACCAGATCCACATAATCAGAAACCTTCGGTAAAATAGTATCTGCCTTATCCCGGAGTACTCCTGCAAACCCGGTTAATTCATCTAAGGTCTCACCTTTCATACGAAGTCCCATTAAAAAAGCACCAATCTGAGCTTGGAATGCTTCCCCGCTTAATAAGATTTCCATTGCTGCTTTTGCCTGTTCTTCTGTTAAATCTTTTCCTTCTGCAACCAGTTCAATATATTCTTTCATCGCAAATTTCTCCTTTACTGATTCAGTTCTTTTTTAAATGTGCCACAATAAGTTCCAATTTTCTGTAAATCATAATCATTTTCTTCCATCAGCCTGATGAAATGTGAGCCTACAATCGCTCCATCGATAATATCCTTCATCGGTGCAACATCCTCTGCAGTACGGATACCAAAGCCCATCATAACAGGAATCTTTGATACTTCTTTTACACTGCCAAGATAATCAATTACACTCTTATGGAAGGTTGCTTCCTGTCCGGTTACACCCATGGAAGATACGCAGTAAACAAATCCTCTTGCATCCTTTAAAATCTCAGGGATTCTGTCTTTCGAAACCGGAGATACCAGTTGGATAAGAATCGGTGCATTTTCCTTCTGTAAAAATTCCTTTATCTCATCCTGTTCCTCTAATGGCAGATCCGGAATAATCAGTCCGTCTACTCCACTTTCGATGCAGGCATCCACAAAGGCTTCCACACCATAGTGAAATATGGTATTGTAATACATCATAAATACGATTGGAATCTCAATTTTTGCACTGCGAAGCTTTTTCATGGCTTCTAATACTTTCTTTAAATTCACACCTTTTAAGATGGCATGATAGGAAGCATCCTGAATAACCGGACCGTCTGCTACCGGGTCTGAAAATGGAATTCCAAGCTCGATGATGTCTGTCCCCGCCTGCTCCTGTGTGCGGATAATCTCCTGCATTTTATCAAAGTCCGGCATTCCTGCTGTCATATATGTAATAAATGCTTTTTTGTTCTGTTCTTTTAACTGTGCTAATTTTTCTTCGATTCTGTTCATGCTGCACCTCCTAGTTTAAATAACCCTTTCCTGCAAGATAATCTGCAATTGTATTTACATCCTTGTCGCCTCTTCCGGAAAGGCAAACCACCATAATATCATCCGGCTTCATTTTCTTCGCCTGCTTCTTTGCATATGCCACTGCATGGGCACTTTCGATTGCCGGTATGATACCCTCTAATTTACAAAGCTCCATTAATGCATCCATGGCTTCATCATCCTTGATTGCAACATATTCTGCTCTGTTAATGTCATGTAAATATGCATGCTCAGGTCCGATACCAGGGTAATCAAGACCTGCAGAAATTGAATGGGCAAGCTGCACATTTCCATCCTCATCCTGTAATAAATAGGAACGCATACCATGTAATACGCCAGGCTCGCCCAATGCCATGGCACTGGCATGCTCCCCTGTCTCAATTCCCTTTCCGGCAGCTTCTACACCAATCAGTTTTACATCCTTTTCTTCAATAAAATCTGCAAACATTCCGATAGAATTAGAACCTCCGCCAACACATGCCATAACCACATCCGGCAGTCTTCCTTCCTGCTCTAAAATCTGTTTCTTTGCTTCTTTGCTGATGACGCTCTGGAAATATTTTACCATCTTCGGATAAGGATACGGTCCAACAGCGGAACCGATTACATAAAAGGTATCCTCTGCGGTTTTTGCCCAGGTACGAATTGCCTCATTGGTAGCATCCTTTAAGGTATTACTTCCGGATGTAACAGGCACTACTTTAGCTCCCAGCATTTCCATACGCATTACATTCAGCGACTGACGTTTCATATCCTCCGCTCCCATATATACGGTACATTCCATATTAAAAAGAGCTGCTCCGGTTGCAGTTGCCACACCATGCTGACCGGCTCCGGTTTCTGCGATTACCTTGGTTTTTCCCATTCTCTTTGCCAGAAGAATCTGACCGATTACGTTGTTAATCTTGTGGGCTCCGGTATGATTTAAATCTTCTCTCTTTAAATATATCTTTGTTCCGTATGCTTCACTTAAGCGGCTTGCAAAGTAAAGTGGTGTCTCTCTGCCTACATATTGTTTCAGATAATAGTCCACTTCCTTTAAAAATTCTTCATCCTTTGTATACTTTTCAAAAGCATCATCCAACTCTTTTAAAGTATTCATCAATGATTCTGCTACATACTGTCCACCAAATGCTCCATAATAACTCTTCTTATTCATGTTCTCTCACCTTTCTTACAAATGCTTCTACTTTTTTATAATCTTTTCCATGTTCTCCTTCTACCGAAGAACTGACATCTACTACATCAGGTTCAAATAACCGGATACCTTCTTCTACATTTTCACTGCTTAAGCCGCCGGCTAAAATAAATGGTATCCTTCTTTCCTGCCATTCCCTTCTTTTTTTCATCGGAAAATCCTGCCAGGAAAAAGTCTTTCCACTGCCATATTCCGGTGCGTCTAATAAAATGCCGGAAGTACCATCCGGAACATTTATTTCTTCTGCTTCTTCCCTGCTTCGCACCTGATATGCTACCCAGACCGGAATTTTAAGATTTTCAGGGAATTCCTGCATCTTATGTATCTGCAGAATATCAAAACCCGCTTCTATAATTTCATCTATCAAATCCGGTGCGGGATTTACTGTAACTGCCACAGTTTTAATAGAAGGATTCAAATGTTTCTTAATTTCTTTTGCCTGTTCTATCGAAACGTTTCGTTTGCTTTTTTCAAAGAATACAAAGCCTGCATAATCTACCTGCATCCGGTTCAGCACTTCTGTCTCAGATTCTCTTGTGATGCCACAAATCTTAATCTTTGTCATGCCATTTCTCCTTACTTTGCGGCTTCCTTATAAACCTGTTTCCAGTGGGCTGCCAGCGCCTTGGGATTTTCATGTTCCATAAATGCTCTTCCGATTAAGAATCCGCTGACACCGCAATCTGCAAGATATGCCACATCATCATCTCTTACAATTCCGCTTTCTGCGATTAAGAGTTTATCCTTTGGCACCATCTTAGAAAGTGTTTTGGTTCGTTCCAGCGAAATGGTAAAATCTTTAAGATTACGGTTGTTGATTCCAATGATGTCTGCATCCAGCTTCAATGCCCGTTCCATTTCCCATTCATCATGGGTTTCCACCAGTACATCTAACTTTAATTCCTTTGCAAGCTGATAAAAGTCATACATTTCCTTGTCATCTAAGATTGCTGCTATCAGTAATACCGCATCTGCATCAATGGCTTTTGCTTCATAAAACTGATATTCTTCAATCATAAAATCTTTCCGTAACATTGGAAGCGGAGTCAGATTTCTTACTTTCCGGAAATAATCAGTATTTCCAAGGAAATGCTTCTCCTCTGTCAGGCAGGATACCGCATCCACAGAAGCGGTATAATCTTCCATCCGCTCTTCCAATGTAATCCTGCTTTCTATCTTTCCAAGGCTTGGGGATGCATTTTTAAATTCTCCGATAATGGAAAGTCCATCTTTGGCAAGATTCTGATAAAAGCTTCTTATCTTTTCTTTCTTTGCCGCCTCTTCTCTTAACTTCTCTTCCGCTAATGTCCGCATCACGGTCAGATCTGTTTTCTGCTTATCCCGAAAAAGCTGCTCTCTTTTATCTGCAACAATTTCATCTAATATCATGTTCTATATCCTCCCGTTTAAGAAATTCTCTATCATACGCTTCCCATGCTGTGTATAAATGGATTCCGGATGGAACTGTAATCCAGCTACCGGATAATCTTTATGGCGCATTGCCATGATTTCGCCATTCTCTGTCTCCGCCGTTACCACAAGACACGCCGGAAGACTATCTTTCTGAACAGCCAGGGAATGATATCTTGCCACCTGAATCGGGCTTTCAATTCCCTGAAAGATTCCTGTGCCGTCATGGGCAATCAGGGACTGTTTTCCATGATATAATTCCTTTGCATAGCTCACTACGCCGCCAAAGGCTTCCCCGATACACTGATGTCCTAAGCAGATGCCAAGGATTGGAATTGTCTTATAAAATTCCTTCACCACATCCATACAGATGCCGGCATCCTTCGGTGCTTTTGGTCCCGGAGAAAGAATGATGCGTTCCGGGTTTATGGTGCGGATTTCTTCTATTGTAATCTTGTCATTCCGTTTTACGATAATGTCCTTCGTAAAAGTTCCTATATACTGATACAGGTTATAGGTAAATGAATCGTAGTTATCAATCAGCAGTATCATAAGTTCTCCTCCTCAACCAAAGTCTTTGCCAATGCCATTACTTTATTGCAGCATTCATAATATTCATTTTCCGGTACGGAATCTGCTACGATTCCGGCTCCTGCCTGAAGGTATACCTCATTTCCTTTCTTTACCATGGTCCGGATTGTAATACAGAAATCCATGTCTCCACCGAAATCAATATAACCGGTTGCTCCACCATACAAGCCTCTTCGTACACTTTCTAATTCATCAATGATTTCCATGGCCCGAATCTTTGGTGCTCCGCTTAAGGTTCCTGCCGGAAGGAAGGATGCCACCAAATCTAATGGATGAGATTCTCCTTTCTTGCGTCCCTCTACCTGGGAAACAATATGCATTACATGGGAATAATTCTGTACTTCCATAAACTGTGTTACCTTTACGGTTCCAAATTCACTGATTCTTCCCATATCATTTCTTGCAAGGTCTACTAACATAACATGTTCTGCCCGCTCTTTTTCATCGGAAAGTAGTTCATCCCGTAGCCGTTTGTCTTCTGCTTCATCTTTTCCTCTCTTCCGGGTTCCTGCAATCGGACAGGTGAACACTTTATTTCCCTGCTTCTTTACAATCATCTCCGGTGAACTTCCGATTACTTCAAAGGTTCCGTAATTAAAATAATAAAGATATGGAGAAGGATTTAATTCTCTTAATTCCTTATATAATTCAAAACCGGTCTGTCTGGTTTCAATCGTCCAGCGCTGTGACAATACGGTCTGGAACACATGACCTTCTCTGATATAATGTTTGATTTTCTCTACCTTTTCGCCATATTCTTCGATACTGTCTGACTTCTTAATAATTTTTCCATCGTGGTAGAAGTTCCGTTTGCATTCCTTCTTCTCCATGGCTTTCTTTATCATCTGTCCTGCCTTTTCCATTGCCTGCTCTCTTCCTTCTTCCGAAGGCTCTTCTAATACTACAGCAGTCAGTGTTTCTGCTACATGGTCTACCATAAGGAAAGAAGTCATCAACATCATCTGTATGGTTTCGATTCCGATTTCATCCGGGTTATTGTCCGGAAGCACTTCAGAATATCTTACGAAATCTTATCCAAGATTTCCAACCAGTCCGCCGGAGAAGGACAGCTCTTCGTCTTCTTTTTCGATATGAAATTCACTATAATATTCTTTCAGACGCTCCAGCGGATTTCCTTCTCTTACTTCCTCTGTGCCATCTGCTTTTGTAATCACCAGTGCATTTCCTCTTGATGTTACAATTTCTTCCGGCTCCATGCCAAAGAAAGTATAGCGGTCATAATTCTTATCGTAACTTTCTAACAGGAAGCCTTTTTTATCTCCTACCAGACTTTCGTACATGTCTGTTGATTTTTCATTGACAATGCTCACTGTTTTTTTGAATACTTTTCTGTTTCTTACCATAATCATCCTCCTATAAACCGGCTTTATAAATGCTGCTCGTGCAAAGAAAAAGTCCCTGACCGGAAAATGTTCTTTTCCAGTCAGGGACGCTTATCGCGTGGTGCCACCCATCTTCGCTATGTCTGCTTTTTACCTGTAAGTAACTAAAAAAGCGGATATTTTCAATCAGAAAATATCCGCCACTAATTCAAACATAACCTCTTGGATACAGAAGTCTCCTTCGATATCCTCGTCCCTGTA
>ERZ772820.1325-NODE-1325-length-19819-cov-9.320279_pt1 | contig 19819 bp, 12 predicted proteins | sample MGYA00511377_ERZ772820 | MGnify/ENA primary metagenome ERZ772820 (study PRJEB29015, sample SAMEA2737684) | human gut metagenome | biome: human gut; feature: human-associated habitat; material: faeces | place: China | collected 2012 ...
CATAGCACTCACCTTCTTTGACTCTGTTATATCACTTTTTCTCAAAAGTTAAAGTGCTGTGCTGTATTATTGAAAATTACTATAAAAGGTATGAAAAGAATTGAAGTAATGGAAAATGTGTGATAGAATCATTAAAAAGAAAATGTACTGTAAATGTCAATTTTGCGTACAATAAAAGGAAAAATAACAAATGATAACGCTGCTGGAGGATGACCTATGAAAAAACAAAGGCATAACACAAATCCCAAAGCTGCGCTGTGTGTGTTTGCAGGAATTACCTGCGGAGCAGCACTTGTTCTGTCTCCACTGCAAATACATGCGGCAGAAAGTACTGCTCTGTCTGTAACAAGTACTGCAGAGCAGCAGAACGATGTAATTGCTTCAGGTGAGAAAAACTATATCAGTTGGACATTGACTGCTGACGGAACACTGACAGTTACGGGTTACGGTCAGGGAACAATGAATGACTATGACCAAAATGAAACATATGCGCCTTGAAACGATTATGGCCCACAGGTAAACAAAATTATCATTGGGCAGGGCGTAACTTCTGTGGGAAAGTATGCGTTTTACAGCTGCAAAAATGCCACGGAAATTGAAATTGGAAATTCAGTCAAGAAAATTGCAAGATACGCATTCGGATCAACTTTTACAAGCGTAACGATTCCGGCAAGCGTTACAAGTATTGACAAATATGCGTTCAGATTTGCTGCAGTATTGCAGGGGTACTGTGTAGACCCGCAAAATCAATACTACAGCAATGATGAGAAAGGTGTATTATTTGACAAAAACAAGACCCAACTGCAGCATGCACCACTGAATTTGAACGGCAAATATGTAGTACCAGACACAGTAACAACTCTAGTGGACTATTGTTTTGATGGATGTGATAAGCTGACAGAATTGGAAGTTGGAAACTCGGTAACTGCAATTCAAACAAGCGCATTTGGAACATGCACACATATGAAGACACTAACGATTGGAAATGGGGTGCAGGATGTAGGTAATCTCTTTTCAAATTGCAACCTTCCGGAACTTGAGACATTGAATCTGGGAAGTGGATTTACCAAAATAGAATATTTGTATGAGCTACCATCGGTAATGAATATAAATATATCGGAAAACAATACAGTATATACATCAGTAGATGGAATTTTGTACAGCAAAGATAAGACAATTCTGGAAAAGTTTCCGTGCGGGAGAACAGGAACGTTTCAAATACCTGAGGGGGTAACTAGTGTTAAAGGATTTACAAACTGCAAAATAGGGAAAATTGTTATTCCGGAAGGTGTAACAATGGTGGGAAACTTTTCTGGTTGCAAAAATTTGACAGAGCTGCAAATTCCGGACAGCGTTACGGATGCGGAAATTTTTTCGGTTGCAAATTGTACGAACTTGGAAAAAATACAAATTTCAAATGGAATTAAAGAGCGCGATCAATTTTCGTTTAGCGGATGCAGTAAATTGAAAGAAGTGATTTTACCGGAAAGACTGGAAACAATTGAACAGTATGCATTTAAAGATTGTGTGAGTTTGACAGAAATAACATTTCCGGAAAAATTGAGGATTTTGAGAGGAAATGTTTTTTCTGGATGTACAACACTTTCTAAAGTTACTTTTACAGGTTCAGCTCCTTACATTGATGAGTCCGCGTTTGAAAATGTTTCGGCAGTTTGCTATTATCCAAAGAATAATTTGTCGTGGACAGAGGATAAAATGACAAATTATAGGGGAAACCTTACATGGCTATCCTACGAAGTAAACGAATTTGAAGGAGAGAAACATACATACACGGTTCCGGATACAAACGCAACGCTGGCATACCAGATTGACGAAAATACATCAACAGCAATTATCACGAAGTGCAACATCGATGCAACGGGAATGCTGACAATTCCGGACGCTATTGACGGTTATCGGGTTGTGGAAATCGGAGCAGAAGCTTTTAAAGAATGTGTTGGCCTTGAAGATGTAACGATTCCGCAGACGGTTACCAAGATTGGAGAAAAAGCCTTTATAGGGTGCAAAAAACTTGCACATATAACCATACCGGAGGGGATTACAGAAATAAAAGCATACACATTCTCAGGGTGTGGGCTAACATCGTTGGAGTTCCCAGAAAGTCTGGTTGAAATTGGTGATTATGCGTTCCAAAATTTAAAGATGCAGGAATTGACCATCCCGGAACATATAAAAGTCTTTGGCAAGGGAATATTCGCAAATAGTGCGTTGAGAGATGTGGTACTTCCGGATGACCTTTCCAATATACCGGACAATACATTTGAAAACAATCACTATCTTCATAATGTTAAACTTCCACAGTCGTTGGTGACGATAGGTAATGAGGCTTTTGCACATTGCTATGAGTTATATAGCATGGAACTTCCCGAAGGTCTCATCAGCATAGGAAACAGGGCTTTTGCAGCGTGTGGAGCACGCGTAACATATGGCTTGGACTATAGTGGTGCAAATCATTTCACATCAGTAATATTGCCAAGTACACTTAAATATATTGGAGAACAGGCATTTTATATGTGTCAGTCCTTAAAAAGCATTATCATTCCAGACAAGGTGGAAAAAATTAGTAAATATGCGTTTAACGGGTGCTATTACATGACAACGGTTGTCCTTCCAGCAGGAGTTACTATACAGCAGGATTGAATACACTGAATAAGGAAATTCATGTTGATGAAACAGTAGATGTAAACATTGGTGTATCCAATCCCGATGCTGCAACCTTTGCAGCCGGTGAAGTTAAGGTTCAGTTTGATACGGATAAGCTGACCTTCAACCGTGATGAATCCGTGATCGGAAACGCAACCGTTAAAGAAGAAAATGGGATTATTACACTGGAAGATTACGGTGAAAATAAAAACTTTGGTACAGGCGTGTATACCCTGAAATTTACAGCTAAAGCGGACGGAAACGCAGCAATTACGCTGCTGTCGGCTGCATTTGTTAACAAAGAAAATGCAGCAAAGAGCGACTTGATTGCAGCAACATTGAATCCGAATGTATTATCGATTAGTGTTAAGAAAAAAGTATATAATGTTACTTTGCCGGAAATCTTTACAGGCAGTGCAACTGTAGAAGATGGCAGTGATTACACGTTCGCAAAATCTGCCGACAGCGCAAATTATGACTATGGCACTATAAGTGCAACGGTTAATGGCGTAGAGGCTGAAGTTGTCGCTAACGAAGACGGAACATATACCATTGCCAATGTGACTGGTGAAGTTGTTGTTACAGGTACCAGAACGGCGAAGGTTTACAATGTGACTTTTGCAGGCAATGCGGCAGAAGATGTTGTGGGTGCAGCAAACAAAGCAACTTACAATGAGGATTACCAATTTACGATTCCTGCCGCCAAGGGCTGGGCTTATAAATTGGAAAGCATTGTGATTGGCGGAAAGAGCTACAGCGGATATTCTGTTGCGGATTCTGTATGCACAATTCCCGGTGCTGCTATTACGGGTGATATCGAAATTACTGTAACGAAGAGCGAAACGATTGTAAGTGTAACTGTAGAAGGTACTGGCGCCGGTGCAGCGGAAGGATACGATTCGGAAGCTAAGGTTGGTGAAGATTACGTTCTGACGATTACACCGGAAGCTGGATATACTTATACTGTTACCGCTACAATGGGCGGCAGTACTATTGAAGTAATTAATAATGGTGATAATACTTATACAGTGAAAAAGGTGACGGCGGCACTGGTATTTACAGTAAACCATAATGCAATTCTGGATGGTGTCGCAGTTGAAGATTACCTGACACTGAACGGTACTAAAATGTGGCTTGTAAAAAATAATACAACGCTGGCAGAAGGAAAGGTTTCGAGCTATGCAGGAAAACCGATGTTCTGGTCTGAACAGTACCAGACATACTGCTACCTTGTAATTGCTGAGACCTTGAGCGATGAGGAAGCCAAAGCGGAAATCGGCATTATGGATGGCGAAAAAGTGATTATCAATAACGGCAATAACATGGACGTGAATGGGACGGGCATCCTGGATGCAAGTGATGCACAGCTGGTTTATAATATGTACAATGCCGTTTATAATGAATTCACAAGTGATGTGACAATGGAAAAATTCCTCCGTGCAGATGCAAACGGTGACAATAAAGTTGACGTAAAAGATGCTGAGGTGATTATTAATAAGATTCTCTCCGGTAAAGCCAATTAAAACTGCTGAACTTTATTAAGTAGGATATGATTAAATTGCAAATAAAAGACGGCGATATATTCAGAAAAAAGTGTACAGCAATATTAACATCACTGCTGTTGATTATGATATGCTTGATTCCGGTTCATGCTGAGGAAATACAAACAGAGAACCCAAGTTTTGAATTTGAGCTGACAGCTAACGGAGAAGAGAGCATTGAAGCTACAACGGGCGATATCATAACGGTTGTTCTAAAATTAAAGCGTACAGACCAGAATGTGCCCTATACAATGTATGCGGTGCAAGATGAAATACAGTACGATAGCAATTTCTTTGAGCTTGTCCAAGACGGAACAACCCTGAAGCAAGGTATTACATCAGCGGATATTGCCGGCACAGACGCATCACGAGAATTCTACATGAACTTCCTTTCCATGAGCGGGGGTTCGCAGTGGAATGCAACCGAACAGCTGGGCACCATACAGTTGCGAGTGATTGGAGAGAACGGCGCTGCAAAAATTGTTAGCAATGACTTTCTGGTATCACAAAAGGACGGATATGGTGGCTATCCATGTGAAGCCAATGAAGTGACAGTAGTGGTTTCTACGGAATGCACCGTCAAGTTTGAATCACGCGGCGGAGATGAAATTCCAAGCCAGCAGGTTCAGTATGGAGAAAAAGTTGCTGAACCACAAAGTCCGAGCAGAGAAGGTTATCAGTTTCAAGGCTGGTACTCTGACATTGACTTGAAAGAGCAATGGGATTTTAAGGATGATGTGGTGAAAAAGAACATGACTTTGTACGGATCATGGAAACAAGGAATTTGGATGAAGCCGAAACGGATGAGCAACCACAAAAGAAGAGTGGAGAGTGGATTATAATACCGCTTTTAGTAGTTGCTATATTCCTCTTGTTCCTGCTGTTGATTAGAAGAAAATCAAGAAAGAACGATAGTATAAGGTAAAGCGCTGAAAAAGCCTCTCATGCAGGAAATAATGTTCTTACATGGGAGGCTTTTGTTATGCTATGCACACGACATGGGAAGTGCTAAAGTGGCGAAAGGTGATTATAGCAATTTTCAAAAATAAGGCGGATAGCCGCAGGAATGGAACCAGCCTGAGCAGTTAGAAGGCGAAACTGTCTGAAAAGCACATTGTATCGTGTTCGGAAGAGCATCCAGGGTCCGTGCCTTGAATTTACGAAGGAAAGACTTCACCTTCGACCAGAGCTTTTCAATAGGATACGCTTATTTAACAACGACCGCCTTTCCTGTGCTTTAGGTAAAGCATAAGGAAAGGCGATTGTTGTTTATCTATGTTTATCTATAATAAAAACAGGGCCCGATGCCATTACGCATCAGGCCCTGCTCTATTTCAAATTTCTAATTACTCATTCTTAATTTTTTCTCGCCGTGCTTTCACTCGCCACCAAAGCTCCTACTTCCTACCTCCGATAGTATTCCGCTTCCGCCCGTGCGATCTCCAAAATCCGGCTTTCGGCATAGGCAAAAAATTCCTTGAACGCAAGGCAGGAGTAGTTTTCCAGCTTGCCATCGTTCTCCACCCAGTCGCGCTTGCAGCCGCCGTGGCACAGGCTGTACCAGCGACAGTCGGCGCAGGCATCGGGTTTGCGCTCGCCCTGCTGCAAAAACAGGCGGGCTTTTTCGCTGTTGGCCAGCTCCGGGAGGCTCTGCTCTCCAATGCGGCCCATCTTCCATTCGTCCAGGCAGTAAAAGTCACAGGGGTACACCGTGCCGTCGCCCTCCACCACAAAATAAGCGCCGCAGCTGCCAGAGGTGGCACAGGTGCCTGCAGGCATGCCCATCGCCATGTGGATGTAATCGTCAAACAGACGCACACTGGTGTAGTCGCCGTTGACCCAGTCACGGTAGTAAACGTCAAACAGGCCGCACAGGAACTTACCGTATGCTTCCGGCGTCAGTGCCCAGGGCTGCGCACCACGCTCGCCCTCAATGGGATCCAGGCAGGCAATGAACTGCAAATGCCGGACGCCCAGTTTTTTCAGCGAAGCATAGACTTTTTGCGGGCTGCGGGCCACCGCGCGGTTGACCACGCACAGCAGGTTTACTTCTACGTCATGCTTTTGCAAAACATGCAATGCCGCGGTTACACGGTTCCAGGTGCCCTTCCCCTTGGCGTCCAGGCGGGTATTATCGTGCAGCTCCTTGGTTCCATCCAGTGAGATGCCCACCAGAACCTGGTTGGCAGCCAGAAACTCAGCCCATTCATCATTCAGCACAAGGCCGTTGGTTTGCAGCGCATAATTGATGTGCACCCTGGCCGGGCGCAGCTCGGCGGCTTTGGCCATAAAAAAGCGGAAAAAGTCCAGTCCGGCCAACGTTGGCTCACCGCCCTGGAACGAAAAACTGACCTGTGCGCCGGGTTCCGCGGCGGCAAAGGCAGAGCGAATCAATGTTTCGGCTTCGGGGCGGGTCATGCATGTGGCGCTCTGGCCGCAGCGCACGGCGGCTTCGTCAGCATAAAAGCAGTAGCGGCAGCGCATGTTGCACTGGCTGGATGCAGGCTTGATCAAAAAGTTCAGGTTTTGCATTGTGTACCCCCGGTGGATTTTTACAGATAAACTATACCACAAAATACTGTTTTTCCTCAAGGCTGCAGAGCATGCTTGTCGATTTTTCGACACTAATGCTCTTATTTATGGTAGTTTGGCGTTCTTCCAAAACGGTATGATGAACTTATCAAAATCAACGTACCGGAGGAGGAAAAGACGCATGAGTTCAATCTTGTTTTTCTGTGTCAGTTTTTTTGCGTCCATTGCGGGGGCGATCTGCGGCATTGGCGGCGGTGTTATCATCAAGCCGGTGCTGGATATGCTGGGCCTTGCCAGCGTGGCAACCATCAGTTTTCTTTCGGGGTGCACCGTGCTTTCCATGAGCTGCTACACCGTGGGCAAAAACATTGCCGCTGGCGATAACCGGGTGGATTTCCGCACCGGCACCCCGCTGGCCATTGGTGCCGCAGTGGGCGGCGTTGTGGGCAAACAGCTGTTCAGCACCATTGCGGGCATGTTCCCCAACCCCAACACGGTTGGCGTGGTACAGTCGATCTGCCTGGCCATTATCACCATTGGCACTTTTGTGTACACCTTGTTCAAGGCGCGCATCCAGGGCAAGCATATTACCAACCCGGCATTCTGCGTTATCATTGGCCTGGTGCTGGGGCTGATGTCCAGCTTTTTGGGCATTGGCGGCGGCCCCATCAATCTGGTTGTGCTGTTCTACTTTTTCAGCATGGAAACCAAGACCGCAGCGCAGAACAGTCTGTACATCATTCTGTTCAGCCAGATCACCAGCCTGCTGACCACCCTTATCACCCACAGCGTGCCGGAGTTCACCCTGCCCGCCCTGGTTTTGATGATTGCCGGCGGCATCGGCGGCGGCATTGCCGGCCGCACGCTGAACAAGCGGATGAACAGCCGTGCCGTGGACAAGCTGTTTCTGGTATTGATGGGCATTATTATTTTGATCAGCATTTACAATGCAGTGCATTATATGGGCGTTTGAGGTTCGTTGGAAGACAGGAAGGAGGAGTTATCTCAATTAGAAATTAGGAATGAGTAATTAGGAATTTGAGATACGGCAGGGCCCGGTGCGTGGTTGTGCTGGGCCCTGTGTTCGTTATTTTCAATATCGGGTTCTTTGCTTTTTATGTCAGGCAGACAGTAAAACAGCTGTCATGGCCGGGGGGTACGGTTCTGCTGCCGCCGTGCAGGGGCGCAATTTTTTGCGTCATAAACAAGGCTCTGCCTGTTGCTGATTTTTATGCTGATGTCTATGACATCACCAACCGTTTCGGCGGCCCAATCTGTTAAAAACACAAAAAGCATATGCCGTTCAGCATACCGCCTTGTCATATCCGTATTGCATCTGCTTTCATCCAGAAACATAAGGTCACTTGCCTTGAATCGTGAACCCCGATCTGACCGCAGAAGAGATCAACACCTATCTTGGCACACTGGACTTTGAGACCCTGAAATCCATGATGGGCTGATGAGCCGCAGCCAACCCCGTTTTTGCTGAAAACATAAAGTCGGATTTTCGATAATCACAACCGACTTTCTGGCGGCGGGAAAGCTTTCCCGCCGCTATACTTTATAATAGGTAATAAGAGTAGAAAGGGATATTGCCATGAGGATTTTGTATGTAGATATCGACACCCTGCGCCCAGACCACCTGGGCTGCTATGGTTATCCGCGTGCCACCAGCACCAATATTGATAAAGTGGCCGAAGATTCTGTGCGCTTTACCGATGTATATTGTTCCGATGCTCCCTGCCTGCCTAGCCGCGCCGCTTTGATGACCGGCCGGTTTGGTATCCACACCGGCTGCGTAGGCCACGGCGGAGTGAACGCTGAAATGCGTTGGGAGGGCCGCAACCGCGGCATGGCCGATTTCAATGGCCGCTACAACCTGCCCGCCGTACTGCGCCGCGCGGGCATGAAAACCGCCAGCATCAGCAGCTTCTCGGACCGCCACGCAGCGTGGTGGTTCAACGGCGGCTTTGACGAAACCTACAACATCGGCAAGCGCGGCCTGGAACCTGCCCACGAGGTGATCCCTGTAGCGCTGGACTGGCTGGACCGCAAGCGCGATACCAAAGACTGGTTCCTGCATGTGCATGTGTGGGACCCGCACATCCCGTACCGTACCCCGACCGAGTATGGCGAGCCGTTCAAAGATGCCCCGCTGCCTGACCCCTGGATGACCCAGGAGATTCTGGATAAGCATCGTGCCACCAAGCCGGGCGGACATTCTGCCTGCGAAGTGACCGGCTATGACAACAAGCCCAACCCCGCTACCCCGCGCCAGCCGGTGGAGATCAAGAACACCGATGATTTCCGCCATATGATCGATGAATATGATACCGGCATCTGGTACGCGGACAAGCAGCTGGGCCTGCTGTTTGACAAGCTGCGCGAGCAGGGAATTTATGACGATATGGCCATCATTATCAGCTCTGACCACGGCGAGGATCTGGGCGAGATGGGCAGCTATTGCGAACACGGCGAGGCCGACTACATCACCACCCACATTCCCCTTATCATCAAGTGGCCCGGCTGCGCCAAGAACACCGTATCCCATGGCTTCCATTACAATCTGGACTTGCTGCCCACCCTGGTAGACCTGCTGGGCGGCGTTCCGCCCTTTACCTGCAACCCGGTGGTTGGCAATCCCAACCCGGTGGTGTATGATGGTGAAAGCTACGCTGACTGTGTGCGCACCGGCCAGGACGGCGGCCGCGATCATCTGGTCGTCAGCCAGTGCGCTCATGTCTGCCAGCGCAGTGTGCGCTTTGGCGATTATATGTACATCCGCACCTATCACGACGGCTACCACCTGACCCCGGGCGAGGAGCTGTTCAACGTGAAGGAGGACCCGCATGAAATCCACGACCTGGCCGAAGAAAAGCCGGAGTTGTGTTGGCGCGCTGCGTGGTACCTGGAACACTGGGTAGCCGACAACATGCTGAGCAACATTTATAACTATCACGAGGACCCGCTGTGGAACGTCATTGCCGAGGGCGGCCCCTTCCACTGCCGCGGCTACCTGAAAGATTACTGCAAGCGCCTGGAAGATACCGGCCGCGGCGATTGTGCCGAAGAGCTGCGCCGCCGCCACAAGGGCGAACTGAACAAGTAAATCCCACCCTGCAGGCTTGGGCCTGAAACAAGGAGGTTTGTATGGCAAAGCAACCACACATCATTATTTTTAACCCGGATGAAATGCGCGGCGATGCGCTGGCCCACCTGGGCAACCCGGCATCCATCACCCCTAATCTGGATGCCTTTGCGGCCCATGAGGCGGTGTCCTTTGGGCAGGCATACTGCCAGAACCCTGTCTGCGTGCCCAGCCGGTGCAGCTTTTTTACCGGCCTATATCCCCATGTGCGCGGCCACCGCACCATGAGCCACCTGCTGCGCCCCGGTGAGACCAGCATGCTGAAAGAGCTGAAAGAGGCCGGTTATTACGTTTGGATGAACGACCGCAACGACCTGACCGCAGGCCAGATCCCCGGCTGGACGGAAAGCCATGCGACCGAAATTTATTACAGCGGCCAGAAAAAGCAGGGCCCCGGTAATGTGAACCCCGACCAGCGCGGGGAGCCCGGCAATAAATATTATTACTCCCATTATGAGGGCCAGCTGAAATGCAACGCCGAGGGCAAGAACTATAACGGCGATGACGAAGTAGTGGATGCCGCTATCGAGCGCATCCATAACCGCCCGGCCGACCAACCGCTCTGTATGTTTCTGGGCTTGATTTATCCCCACACGCCGTACCGGGTGGAGGAACCGTATTTTTCCGCCATTGACCGTGCCAAGCTGCCCAAGCGGGTCCATGCAGATGACTGCACCGGCAAGCCCCTGATGGAATCGGAGATCCGCAAGTATGCCGGAATGCAGGACTTTACTGATGCCGACTGGGACGAATTGCGCGCTGTATATCTTGGCATGTGCATGAAGATCGATGTCCAGTTCGGCAAGTTGGTTGAAGCTTTGAAAGAAGAGGGCATTTACGATGACTGTGCAATCTTCTTCCTGAGCGACCACGGCGATTTTACCGGCGATTTTGACCTGCCGGAAAAGGCGCAGAACTGCTTTGAGGATTGCCTGACCCGCGTGCCGCTGCTGATCAAGCCGCCGAAGAATATTCCGCTGGACCCCGGCATCAGCAACAGCATGGTGGAGTTGGTGGATTTTTACGCCACGGCGATGGATCTGGCGGGCGTGCAGCCCACCCACACCCACTTTGGCCACAGCCTGCGCCCCGTGTTGGCGGACCGCAGCGCCAAAGTGCGGGATTACGTTTTCTGCGAAGGCGGCCGCCAGCCGGGCGAAACCCACTGCGATGAATATCACCGCAACAGCAAGAACGGCAAAGGCGCCCCGACCACAACGGTCTACTGGCCCAAGATGAAAGCTCAAAGCGAGGACGATGCCCACGCCAAGGGCATTATGATGCGCGATGAGCGGTACAAGTACATCAGCCGTACGGTAGGCAAAGATGAGTTATATGATCTGCAGGAAGACCCGCAGGAGACCACCAACCGCATTGATGATGAAGGCCTTGCCCCCGTGGTGGTGGATATGCAGCGCAAGATGCTGAAATGGCTGGAAGCCACCGATGATATCGTGCCCTTTGAGCTGGACGAGCGCTTTACCCCTGAAATGCTGTGGGCGCGCGTACGCGGCCTTGTGCCCCCGGAAAAGGAGGCCGAAGTGCGCAAGATGATTGCCGATGGCACTCCATTCCCGGTTTTGATGGGCTACTGCCATTCGTTAAAGTAAATACTTTCTCTCCAAGCGCTGCCGTACCGCTGTTTCCAGGCGGGTTTTGCGGGAGCGCTTGTTGTGCAGTTAAGAATTTTTGAAAGTAGGAATGAGAAATTAGCAATTAGGAATTTGAGGTCAGTTGAAGTTTGTGCTGTAGGGCGGGATGCCCTCATCCCGCCGTGAAGGAACGTATTATATACCATTAAGTCTGTGGCAGGAAACCTAAAAATCATCTGTAGGGAACGGTCTTGCCCCCCCTACAGCTATTTCTATGGTTCATCGTTTTTTTCAAATACCAACCAGCCTAATATTTCCTGAGCGGCGCTTTTGTGCCGCGATCCACCAACATCATTCTTTTTTAATTATTCATTCCATTCCTAATTCCTCATTTCTAATTGCTAATGATCCAGCGTTTCTCGTTTTACTCCTAACTGTTATCGTTCCCATTATAAACACATCTTTCATACATTTGTGTTATAATGCACCCATTATACAATCTATACCCCAACCAACAATTACCCTTGCGGAGGAATTGCTGTGGAATTGGATAAAAAACGTTTTTCGATCCGCCGGCATATCACGCTGGTGCTGACCCTGCTCACGGTGCTGATCGTGCTGCTCATCGGCGTGTGCGTGGCGGTGGTGCGGGAACAAAGCCGCATCCGGCTGACCAGCGCGGCGGATTCTTATTTAAGCCTGCTGACCCGCACGCTGGAAAACCAGCTTGTCATCCAGGAATCCTATATCACCAGCCAGGTGCTGAACAGTGAGGAGCTGCACCGCCTTGGCTTTGGCGAGGGCCACACCCAGGCATACCTGGACAGCTATAAGCTGCAGACCGGGTTTTCGTCCGCTATGGCTGCGGGCAATGATGTCACCGCCCTTTACCTGTACAGTGAGCCGAACTCCATTTTGATGAGCGAGTACGCCACCGCCCAGGCTGGCCGCCCCACCGAGACCCAGATCCAGAAAACCAACCTGGAAGAGACCCTGCGCAGCATGGTGGACGCCAAAATGTTGAATGATGAGCGCTGGACACCGTATGTGGTGTCCGGCCAGCAATACTGGGTGCGGGCTGTGCACTATTATGGTGCATGGCTGATTTCGGTGGTCAACCTGGACCGGCAGTGCAGCCAGGCAACGGACGGTATGCTGGCGTTTGCCCAGCCGGACGGCGTGCTGCTGGCCGGTACCCGGCCCGAAGAGGGTGAGCTGTCTCATTACATCAGCCTGACAGCTGAAACGGAAGGCTTGGTACTGGAATATTATGTGCCCAGCACTGATATGGACCTGGATAATGCCATGAACCTTGCCCTTGCTGTGGGCATTACGGCAGTGCTGGCGGCGATTTGCTTTGTCATCTGGTACCTGCGCAGCAATGTGGTGCACCCGCTGGATGCTTTGGTCGACGCCATGCGCCGCATTTCGGCGGGCGACCTTTCGGTGCGTGCTGACTGGAACCCGGTCAACCTGGAGTTGCAGCAGGTGAAAGAAGCGTTCAACGTGATGCTGAACGAGATTGAAACCCTGAAAATTGAGCAGTACGAGCAGAAGCTGGATGCCGAGCGCCAGGAAATGGCCGCCCTGAAAATGCAGATCCGCCCACACTTTTTCCTGAACAACTTAAAGCTGATCTATGCGTTGGCAGAAACCGGCCAGACCCAGCAGATCCAGCGGATGATTTTACTGCTGTCCAAACATCTGCGCTATGTGATGGATTACAAGCGGGAAACGACCTCGCTGCGGGACGAAACAAACTTCTGCCAGAACTATATGGAGATGACAGGCATTGGGCAAAAATTCCCGCCATTCTGCCGTGTTACCGTCAGCCTGGATCTGCAGGAAATGCAGCTGCCCGCCATGACGCTGCTGACCTTGGCGGAAAACAGTGTGAAGCACGCCACCCGCCCGGACCGCCCGCTGACGGTGCAGATTACCGCAAAAAGCCTGCCGATGGAAGGGGAAAAGCTGGTGAACATTACCGTGCGGGATAACGGCGATGGATTTCCCGAAGAAGTGATGAAAGAACTGAACTCTGGCAAACAGGTGGCCACCGGCCACTATGGCCTGATCAACGTGCAGCGGCGCTGTGCCCTGTTGTTTGGCCCGGATTTTGCCATGACCTTTACCAACGCTGCAGCGGGCGGCGCGGTTGTGGAAATGTATATCCCGCTGCCGGATGCCGCCGAGGAAGCAAAAGAGGAGGAAAAGCATGAAACTGTTGATCGTGGATGATCAGCCCGGCGTAACCGAAGGGCTTTGCCACGGCGTAAACTGGGCCCAGCTGGGGTTCAGCCAGGTACAGGCTGTCAACAGTGTAAGGGAAGCCCGCGCCGCCATGCTGAACACGGTGCCCGATGTGATGCTGTGCGATATCGAAATGCTGGAAGAAACCGGCCTGGAGCTGTTCAAGTGGGTCAAGAAGCAGGGCTTTGCCACCCGGTGCATCTTTTTAACAGCCCACGCCAAGTTCAGCTATGCGCAGGAAGCCATGCACCTGGGCGCGTTCGATTATATCATCCAGCCCGCACCCTATTCCGAAATCAGCCAGGTGACAGCCCGCGCAGTGAAAGATGTGCAGGCCAGCCGCGATCAGAAAGAGCTGACCCAGATGGGCCGCGCGTTCAACGAGCAGGCGCAGGCCATCACAGCCCAGGCGATCCGCGCGTTTTTGAGCCGCCAGCACAACGAACGGGATGTCAAAACCTTGCAGGGGCTGGGGATTTTCCCCCGCAGTGACCGGGACGGTTACCTGGTGTTGATCCACATCCTGCGGTGGGAGCCGACTGCAGACCACTGGGAAAAGCAGCTGCTTGCTGTGGCGCTGAACAACATTGCCGCTGAAACTTTTGCGGTACATTCCGAACTTTCGCCCATTGCCTCGGTGGATGAACACTCTTACGCTATGCTGCTGCAAAATACTGCGGGCGAGGAGATGGATCTTGAAGGGATTATGCGCCAGCTGATGTATATCAGCAATGTGGCGCAGCAGTACCTGCGGTGCAGCATGGCGTTCTATCTGGATGATAAACTGCCTGTGCCCAAGATGCCTGATTTGTGGGAAAAGCTGCTGCACATGCAGGGCGAAAATGTAACACTGCGCAGCGGGGTGTTCCGCCTGAAAGAAGCCCCGCGCCAGCCGCATATCTTCCGCGTGCCGCAGATCCGCACCTGGAACACCCTGCTTAAAGATGGCTACCCCGAAGCCGTAAAGCAGGAGGCCATGACCCTGCTGGATGAAATGTCTGCCCGCGGCGAGATGAACGCTGATTCACTGCGCAGCTTTTATCAGGACTTCATGCAGATGATCTACTTTACCGTGGGCGGCAGCGAGGAAAAGATTCACGAGCTGTTCTACCAGCCCGAAGCATTGGAATTATACCGCAACGGCATGAAATCAGTGGACGAGATGAAAGCCCTGATTCGGTATGTGACATCCTCCTGGACAGAGCACAAGAGTGTGGATGAATCCAAAGAGCTACTGGACAAGCTGAAGCAATATATTGATGAGCACCTGGAAAGTGAGCTGCGCCGCGATGAGCTGGCCGAATATGTTCATCTGAACCCTGACTATCTGACCCGCCTGATGAAAAAGCAGACGGGCTACAGCCTGAAAGAATATGTGACCCGCCGCAAAATGGAAACCGCCCGCACCCTGCTGCGTACCACAACGCTGCCGGTCGGCTTTATTGCAGCCAAGCTGGGGTACAATAATTTTTCGCATTTTTCCTATACCTATAAAAAGATCATGGACGTTACCCCGCAGGAGGAACGCCACACGGAGGAAAAATGAAGCTGAAACTGTATCATGCGGCGGCAGCTGCCGCAATGGCACTTAGCGTTATGCTGCTGACCGCCTGTGGCAGTCCCAAGCAGGCGGACCAGCTGCCCATTATCAAGCTGCGCACGGTAGGGTCCTCTTCCGAAGCCGCGTGCCAGCGCATTGGCGAAGTATTGAGCGAACTGACCGCGGAAAAGTTTGGATTTACGGTAGAGATCTCCCAACAGTCCACCACCAACTATAATGCAGAACTGGAACGCGAACTGCTGCTCGGCAAAGAACCCGACGTTTTTTGCTATACGGACGCCGAAAATATGTTCAGCCTGGCCGCGGACGGCACTGCCGAACCGCTGGATGATTGGCTGGAAGAGTTCCCCACACTGAAAGAAGCTGTGAGCCAGGACCGCTGGAACTGTATGCGGTACGATGGCAAGCTGATTGCCGTACCGAGCAATAACCCATCTGCGGTGGCCATCGGCTTTGAGGTACGTGCTGATGTTCTGGACGAGTTGGGCATCGATGCGGCAAGCATCCAAACTATGGAAGATATGCACGCCCTGCTGCTGGCTGCCAAACAGCAAAACCCCAGCAGCGTACCGCTGGTACCACACTTTGGCCAGACCCTGATGATGCTGGATTGCGACCCGCTGAACAACGGCCTTGGCGTGCTACTGCACAACACCGGCACCGAGGTGGTAAACCTGTACGATACCCCGGAGTATGAGGAACTGTGCAATCAGATGCACCAGTGGTATACCGAGGGTCTGATTTTGAAGGACGCACCCCTGACCAATGCGCCCAACACCCGCCTGATGCAGATGTATGGCGGGGTTGCATTCTCCCACCGCGTTGCGGAGCAGAACGTTGTCAGCGTAACACGCAGCACCAAACAGCGTCTGACCAGCATTACGCTGGGCAGCAAGCTGCAGAACACCAGCGTTTTGAACATTGGGTGGTGCATTTCCTCCCGCAGTGAACACAAGCGCGAAGGGATGCAGCTGCTGCAATACCTGTACACCGACCGCGAGGCCGCAGACCTTTTGCTGTACGGCGTGGAGGGCGTGGACTACCGCCGCCTGGATGCTGACCATGTGACCAATATTGACGAGCTGCCCGCCAACGAGTGGAGCACCGTCCATTGGGGTCAGCCCAACTGCCAGGCTGCCAGCACCTGGGTGAATGCAGACGGAACCGAGGTGGGATACACCGGCCCGACGGACGTGATAACCTCCGAAGCATATGGCTTTACCTATACTCCAAAAATCGAGCTGCGCCCCACGGTGAACAGCTGCCTGGAAATTGTGCGCAAGTATAACAATGCGCTGCTCAGCGGCTACCTGGACCCCGAAGAAGCGCTGCCCCTCTTCCGTTCCGAACTCCACGCTGCCGGTATTGATAAGGTGATTGCGGATAAGCAATACCAGCTGGAGCGATGGAAAGCGAAAAATAGTTAGAAAGCTGTTAGGGTGTATCTGCAATTAGAAATGAGCAATTAGGAATTTGAGGTGGAGCAGGGGATGCTGCGGATTTGCAGTGTCCCCGCTGCCCCATCGCGCCGGGGAGAAACGTAAATGCTTTGCCGCAAACCTACAAACGATTTGTAGGGGACGATGCTTGTCATCGTCCTGCGGGCTTTGTGGCATTGCAAATCATAGCATTTGTAACGCAATCGCTTGTAGGGCATGCTTATCCGACCACGATGAACGCTTATTCTGGCGTATATTTTTAACGCATAACCCACCTAATATTTCTGAGCAGCGCACCGCAGTCCGCCACCATTATTCTTTATTCATTGTTATTTATTTTTTAAGCCAATCAGCAAAAAGCAGGGCCCGGTGCGGAAATGGCACCGGGTCCTGCCTTATTTCATTTACTCATTGCTAATTACTAATCGTTTTACGTCGTTTTGCCTTGCCGCACCAACAGGCTTATCCTTCCAACCCAAATCCATACTCATAATAATTTCCCGCAGCATCGCGGTAAGCATAGGCTTTGCCGTTCTCGTCTTTGAGGGAATCGGGCATATAGCGATCTTTGTCGTAACCGGGCACATCGTTGGGGCTGATGCAAACGCCGTCGGCGTTCACGGCCAGCACGGCATCCCCGCGGGGCAGGGTGAGGGGCAGCTTGCCGGTGGGGGCAAAACAGCCAAAAATCACATCCAGCGTAGCAGAACGGTAGGTGTCAAACCCGGCCAGCAGCACATCGCACAACGGCTCTACATTGCCCAGCTGCCAGGCCAGCGTTATGTTCACATTGGTGATGACCTTGCCGCCGTTTGCGTGTACCGATGCGGCAATCTCAGCCAGCCGTTTTCCCCCATGCAGCGTGGTTTCTGTGTGGGTGTCGGCCATCGGCTTGCCGTTCGCATCTACATTGCAGACCGTCTTGTCCTCACAGATATCCAGCTCCAGATAGCCGGGGGTGGCGTTAAAATATTCGCCGGAGGAGGGAGAGACAAACAGCAGGGCAAAATCCGCCTGGGCGGGGTCATCCACCAGGGTGCAGGTATCGGCCAGCTCTTTGCGCAGCGCGGCAGTGGAATCCGCGGCGTGCTTGGCGTTTTTCAAAAATGCTTCGGCATAGATTTTTTTGTTCGCGCGCTTGTCGGCGGTCAGGGGCAGGGTACCGTCATTTTTCAACAGCACCACGCTGCGGCGATGGGCATCCGCGGCGGCTTCCCAATCGCTGGGGGTGGCCACAATGCGTGCGGCTTCGTCCGGGTCGCGGTAGGGGTTCTCAAACATTCCCAGGGCAAACAGTTCCGTCAGGGTGCGGGCCACGGCACGGTCCAGTGCTTCATCCGTCAGGGTTAGTTCCTCTTTGGCAAAGCCTTCCGGAAGGGGGTGGGTTTCATAATAACCATTTTTGCCGCGGTTGTAGGCTTCCATGCCGGCTTCGTTATCAAACAGGCCGCTGATGATATCCACGCCTGCATTGGCCACGGCAAAGCCGATGCGCTCCGGCACATCCAGCATCTCAACGCCCCAGGCCATGTTGTGGGCAATGCCGGTATCGGAGTTGATGTAGCCGTCAAAACCCATCTGACCGCGCAGCATGGTATCGATAAAATACTTGTTGTAGGCGAAGCCATAAAGTTTCATTTCCACGGTATTGCCTGCTAGATCATGCTGCACCGCACTTTTTGCTGCTGCGGGCTTAGAATAATACGGCATAATGGAAGAAGTTCCCGCCTTGACGGCCGCGGCAAACGGCGGCAGGTGGTAGGTTTCCAGGCTGCCAGGGGTGGCGTACACGTTCCACTGGCCCGCAGCGTAATGGGGGTCAAAGCCATTTTCGCGTGCGCCGCCGCCCGGGAAGTGTTTGGTCGTTACCGCAACGCCATCCTCGGTCACACCATGGTCGCTGCCCTGAATACGGGGGATAATATGGGCCATAATCTCGCTGATCAGGGCCGGATCCTCGCCAAAAGTACCGTAGGTACGCTGCCAGCGCGGGTCGGTCACAGCGTCCGCCATGTACATATAGCCTTTGCGCAGGCCGCAGGCGTTCCATTCGCGGCGGATGGTATCGGCAAACTTGTCCACAAGATCAATTTTGCTGCCCTTAACGGCGGCGGCAATGCCCAAGGTACCGGGCCAGGTTGCCAGCACGCCGCCCGCATCGTTCATTCCGAACACCAGCTCGCCATTCTCGTTGCGGGAGTTGGACGCCGCTGCCACGGGGATAAAGTGCTCGCACTCCTCGCACACTGCGTCCGCCTGGTTCATCCAATCAGCCAAATCGGCGGGGGTGGCGTTGGCACGCAGGATAACATGGCGGTTGAACCAGTCTTTGAGCAGGGTAGAGGTGCCGGGCAAGTACTGCTCGCCGAAAATCGTCTTGCCGCGGAATTCGCCCTCATCCAGAATGCCTGTCTCGTCAGTCTTTTTCTCAATATCTTTATATAGGTCCGCCATGGGGCCGGTGATGGGGTACTTGGCCATCCGCCAGTCCGAAATGAACAGCTGGGCGACCTTTTCCTTCACGCTCAACGTTTTAACGTAAGCCGCTGCGCGCTCGGCCGGGCTGTTGCGCCAGTCGTTGACGGGGGACAGCGTTCCGGTGCCGTCAATATCCTTGAAGGTCAGGCCGTCCTGTTCCAACACCCTGCGGTTAACGGTGGACACTACCGGCCCATTGGGGTTGCGGTAAATCTTGATGTTGTCAGATGCTTTTGGCATGGAGAGCTCCTTTCGGTTTTGAGTTAGGAGAGAGAAAGTAGGAGGCATTACAATCAGGAATGAGAAATTAGTAATTAGAAATTGAGGATTGAGGCGATCCAGGAAGCATATGAGATTTTGATGCGGATGATTTTGGGGTTTGTGACAAATGAGTTATGTTCCTCAGCGGCGAGATGGGGCATCCCACCCTACGGATAGTATTGTACATCCTATCAGGCAAAGTGCGCCATCTTTTTATATCCTTGTAATCGCCTTGCGTTCCTTCCATTCCTAAGGCAACACCGCACAATTCCCGCCTTACGGCTTAAGCACCGCTCCAGCGGCTGCGGCACGGCATCTGCGTTGCCAAAATGCTCGATAATGTCGGGTTGCGG
>ERZ772820.1335-NODE-1335-length-19708-cov-40.732509_pt1 | contig 19708 bp, 21 predicted proteins | sample MGYA00511377_ERZ772820 | MGnify/ENA primary metagenome ERZ772820 (study PRJEB29015, sample SAMEA2737684) | human gut metagenome | biome: human gut; feature: human-associated habitat; material: faeces | place: China | collected 2012 ...
GGCCGCAGGTGTACATCTCCACATGGCCGGGGGTGTGGGTCTTGAACTCCTCTTTTTTGTGGGTGGCGGAATTATACAGATACATGATGAGCCTCCTATGATCTACAATAATATAATGTGTGTAAAAAAGAACGCCTCCCATGCCCGCAGGCATGAGAGGCGAAAGGATACTTCGCGGTTCCACTCTCGTTTATCACTCAGGTGCGGCCCATGACGCAGGCCATGCGGAGGGCGTCCACAGCCCTCGCGCTCCCGGACGCACTTTCTGTCCGCAGCGGGTGAGCGGGCTTGCAGCCGACGGCCCCCTCTCTCTTGCCCCGTGGGATGGACATACTCTTTCCGATCAACGCGCTATTCGGTTGGGTCTTATGGTAGCAGGATTTTCCGCAGGTGTCAAGTTATTTGATGCTCTTGAACACATCGGCGTTCTTGGCGAAATACTCGATGCCGGAATAGACGGTGGTCACCAGGATCACACCCTGACACACATAGTTGAGCCACCGGGGAATGCCGAACAGGATGAGGCAGATGCACACCATGGTGCTGGCGGTCTTGACCTTGCCAGACCAGCCGGCGGCAATGACACGGCCCTTCTCTGCCGCCACAAGGCGCATACCGGACACGGCGAACTCCCGCAGCAGCACGATGGCCAGCACCCACGCGGCGAAGGTACCCTCCTCCACGAACCAGCACAGCGCCGCCATCACAAGGCACTTATCCGCCAGCGGGTCCATGAATTTGCCGAAATCGGAGACTTGGTTATAGTGGCGGGCGATATAGCCGTCCAGCAGGTCAGTGAGACAGGCGACGATGTAGATGCCCAGCGCCACATAGCGGCAGCCGGGGAAGCCCCAGTACAGCACCACCAGAAAAGCGGGGATCATCAGCACCCGCAGGATCGTCAGTTTGTTCGCGGTCGTCATGATATGTATCAGCCTTTCGTTTTGATCTCTGCGCTATTGTAACACGGACAGCGGCAAATGGAAAGTATTTTTTACTCCGCCAGCTCGCCGGTCAGTTCACCGTCCATGGTGCCGGTGATGCGCACCGGCATGAACTGCCCCGCCTCCACCTCGTGGTCGGCGGTGAAGTAGATGCGCCCGTCGATGTCGGGGCTCTCCGCATAGCTGCGGCCCACGAACATCATAGCCTGGTTGTCAAACCCGTCGCACAGCACCTCCGTCACGCCGCCCATACGGCTGTCGTTGAAGTCGTCCATGATGCGGGACTGCACGTCTACAATGAGATCGGCGCGGCGCTCCGCCTCGTCGGTATCCACCCGCTCCATCTTGGCGGCAGGGGTACCCTCCTCCGGGGAGTAGGGGAACACGCCCGCCCGCTCGATCCGCACCTCCTGCAGGAATTCGCACAGCTCCTCGAAGGCGGCCTCGTCCTCGTAGGGCAGACCGGCGATGAGGCTGGTGCGCAGCACCAGTCCGGGGATGCGCGCCCGCAGCTTGCGGAACAGCGCCAGCAGCTCCGCCTTGTCGCCCCGGCGGTTCATGGCCTTGAGCACCTTGTCGTTGCAGTGCTGGATGGGGATGTCCAGATAGGGCAGCACCTTCTCCTCATCGGCGATGGTGTCGATCAGCTCGTCGGTAAACTCGTCGGGGTACAGGTAGTGCAGGCGGATCCAGTGGAAATCCAGCTTGCACAGCTCCCGGAGCAGTGCCGCCAGCTTCCGCTCGCCGTACAGGTCGATGCCGTAGCGGGTGATATCCTGGGCGATGACGATGCACTCCCGCACGCCGGCGTCCGCCAGCTTCTTGGCCTCGGCCAGCACATCCTCCATGCGGCGGCTGCGGTAGCGGCCCCGGAGAGACGGAATAACGCAGTAGGCGCAGTGGTTATCGCAGCCCTCGGCGATGCGCAGATAGGCGTAGTGCTTGGGAGTGGTCAGCACCCGGTCGAACTCGTCGATCTTGCCGTGGATGCTGGCAAAGCGGCAGGGGTGACCGCCGCCCATCAGCTCCTCCAGCGCCGCCACGATCTCGCCATAGCTGCCGGTGCCCATGATGCCATCCACCTCCGGCAGCTCCGTCAAAATCTCCTGCTGGTAGCGCTGGGTGAGGCAGCCGGTGACCAGAATCTTCCGCACCTGCCCCTCCGCCTTCAGCTGCGCCGCGGCGAGGATAGTGTCGATGGCCTCCTCCTTGGCGCTGTCGATAAAGCCGCAGGTGTTGATGACCACCACGTCCGCCCCGGCCGGCTCCTCCAGCAGGGTATACCCGGCGTCGCGGCACAGCGCCATCATCTGCTCGGTGTTCACCAGATTCTTGGCACAGCCAAGGGAAATAAAGGATACTTTCACGTTCGTCACCTCATGTTTCGTCGATCTCTTGCCCCAGCTCGTTGAGGGCGGGGCGGATATCCTGCCAGCCAAAGCCCCGGCGTTGGAGGGCGGCAGCCAGACGGCGGCTGTCCTCCGGGGTCAGCGGGCGTCCCCGCAGCTTGGTGCGGAGGAATTTACGGATGGCCTCCTCCGGCGGCGGCAGCTGCTCCAACGCCTCGTCCCACAGCTCCTTGGGTACGCCCCGGCGGTGCAGCTCCTGCCGGACGCGGGCGGCGCCGTAGCCCATACCGCCGTAGTGCCGGGCGATAACGCCGGCATAGGCGGCATCATCCACCGCCCCCAGCTCCTCCAGCCAGTCCGCCGTGTCGGCGGCATCATCCGGTGAGGCGCCCTTCTTCGTCAGGCGGCTGGTCAGCTCCTTTTTGGAGAGCATCCGCCCGGCGGCCATATTGGCGCCCCGGCGCTTGGTGTCGCTGCGGCGAGCCGCCGCCTCCAGCGCCGTCAGCGTCTCCGGCGTCAGGTCGAGGCCCTGATATAAGCCAAATTGCAGAAGCTCCGCGCCGGTGATCCGGAGGATGTTGCCATCCTCCAGATGCACCAGCACGCGCTCCTGCTTACGTTTGGAATTTTCCAGTCGTGCGATGCGCATCAGTCTGCGTCGTCAAAGTCGTCGGCGGACACGTCCACCGCGCGGCCCGCTGCCTTGGCAGCGGTGCGGGACTGTGCGCCCATCAGCTTATGGAAGTTCTCCCGAACGGCTGCCTCCAGCTTGTCCGCCTCCTCGGGATGGTCGCGGAAATACTGCTTGGCGGCATCGCGCCCCTGTCCCAGACGGATCTCTCCCATGTTGAACCACGAGCCGCTCTTCTGTACCAGATCCAGCTTCACCGCCAGATCCAGCAGATCGCCCAGCTTGCTGATGCCCTCGCCGTACATGATATCGAACTCCGCCTCACGGAACGGAGGTGCTACCTTGTTCTTCACCACCTTGGCGCGGGTGCGGTTGCCGGTGACCTCGCCGCCGGACTTCAGCGTCTCGATGCGGCGCACGTCGATGCGGACGGAGGCGTAGAACTTCAGCGCCCGGCCGCCGGTGGTGACCTCGGGGTTGCCGTACATGACGCCCACCTTCTCGCGGAGCTGGTTGATGAAGATGACGATGGAATTGGTCTTATTGATGACGCCGGTGAGCTTGCGCAGCGCCTGACTCATCAGGCGGGCGTGAAGACCCACAAAGCTGTCGCCCATCTCGCCCTCGATCTCGGCGCGAGGCACCAGCGCCGCCACGGAGTCCACCACCACCACGTCGATAGCGCCGGAGCGCACCAGCGCCTCGGTGATCTCCAGCGCCTGCTCGCCGGTGTCGGGCTGGGAGATGAGCATATCCTCCACATTGACGCCCAGCGCCTTGGCGTAGGTGGGATCCAGCGCGTGCTCGGCGTCCACAAATGCCACCTCACCGCCCATCTTCTGGGCCTCCGCCAGCACATGGAGCGCCAGCGTGGTCTTACCGGAGGACTCCGGCCCGTAGATCTCCACGATACGGCCCCGGGGCAGTCCACCGATGCCCAGCGCCAGATCCAGCGACAGGGAGCCGGTGGGGATCGCCTCCACGTTCATCGTGCTCTCCGCGCCGTAGCGCATGATGGAGCCCTTGCCGTACATCTTCTCGATCTGCTGCATGGCTGTCTCCAGCGCCTTTTTCTTGTCGGACACCGCCGCGCTCTGGACCGCAGATTCTTTCTTCGCTGCCATTGTTCCGTCCTCCTCCGTTGTGATACCTTGATATTATGGGAATCGCTGTCCCGAAATCAGGACAGTTCAGATCTCCGTGTGCAGAATACCCCAGACTACCCGAGGGATGTCGTTGAGGTCGGGGATCACCTCGATGTCGCCGAAGCCCACAGCGCGCATGATCCGCAGCACGTCGTCGGCCTGGCCGATGCCCACCTCGAAGTAGAGCCGCCCGCCGGGACGCAGCGCCTCCCGCCAATGCGCGCAGATGGCGCGGTAGAAATCCAGTCCGTCCGCGCCGCCCTTCAGCGCCAAGTGGGGCTCATAGTCCCGCACCGAGGCGTCCAGCCCTGCTATGTCGCCGTCGGGGATGTAGGGCGGGTTGGACACGATGCAGTCAAACTCCCCCAGCCGGGCAGGCGCCTTCTCCAGCGCATTGAGCTGCATGGACACCACCTGGCCGGACAGTCCGGTGCGGCGGATGTTCTGACGGCAGACGCGCAGCGCCCCCTCGTCCAGCTCGCCCAGCACCACATGGCTGCCGGGAACGTGCTTCGCCACGGCAAGACCGATGCAGCCGGAGCCGGCGCACAGATCCAGCACGCGGGGGCTCTCCGCCTCCCGCAGTCCCTCGATGACGGCGGCGGCCAGCACCTCCGTGTCCGGGCGGGGAATGAGCACCCGCTCCGAGATGTCCAGCGGCAGGCCGTAGAACTCCCACTCGCCGATCAAATACGCCACCGGCTCGCCGGCCAGATGGCGCTCCACCAGTGCGCGGGTCTGCCGCTCCACCGTGTCGGGAACATAGAGCCGGCTGTCCCGGCTCAGCTCCTCCCGGCTCTTGCCGGCGGCGCAGCACACCAGCTCCCGCGCCTCCAATGTGGCGGCGGGCAGCCCCGCCTTATGGAGCTGCTGGCGGATATCTAAATACAAATTGTTATATGTGATCGCCATAATACGTCTCGTATTTCCTTTTTACCACTGATCTTTCCCCTTTTCGGCAGGGATCACCAGCTTCATCGCCTCGATGGCCACCTCGATCATGGAGTCGTCCGGCTCGTTTGTGGTGAAGTTCTGCATCCACATACCGGGTGCGGAGAGGATGCGGGTCACCACATTGTCGTGGGCGCCCACGAAGCGGTTGAACTCATAGGTCACGCCCACCACGGGGATGAGCAGCAGCAGCTTGACGCCGATGCGCACCCAGATGTTCTGCCAGTCGATGTAGGGAAACACGATGCTGGACACCAGGATCGACACGATGATGACCACGAACAGAAAGCTGGTGCCGCAGCGGGGATGGTGCTTGGGCTGGGGGCGGACGTTCTCCACCGTCAGGGGCAGCCCCGCCTCATAGCAGAAGATGGTCTTATGCTCCGCGCCGTGGTAGCGGAACACCCGGTGCACGTCCTTCTGCTTGGAGCAGAGGATGAGGTAGGTCAGAAAAACCAGCACCTTCACCACGCCCTCGATGATGTTGTGGACAGCGGCGCTCTGTGCGTGGAACAGCCCGGCGATAAACGTGGGCAGCAGCATGAACAGCACCAGCGTCAGCCCCAGACTGAGGATGACGGAAAATGCCACGATCAGCGATTGCAGCTTTTCCGCCGGGATGTGCTTTTCCAGCCACTGGTCAAATTTGCTGGGCTTTGCATCCTCGTCATCAGGGAAATAATCCGCTGAGAACATCAGCGCCTTCACGCCGGTGATCATAGAACTGATGAACGTCACGGCGCCGCGGAGGATGGGGATACCCAGAATGGGATACCGGTCCTTGATGAACTTCCGCTCCGTCACCTTGGTGACCAGTCCCTCCGGAGAGCGAACCACGATGGCGTCCTTCTCCGGGCCGCGCATGAGAATACCTTCGATCAGCGCCTGTCCGCCAATGGTGGTGCGGAAGGTGCCCTGTTTCTTTTCCATATGCCTGTGTGATCCTTTCTGAAGGCAAGCATATCACAGCTTGCCGAAAAATGCAACAGTTGTTCGATTATTTACAATTCTTTTTCCGTCTCCCGCTTCAGCGGCAGGCGGATGGTGACCACCGTGCCGCCGCCCTCGGCGTTGCCGATGTCGAACCGGCCGCCGTGGAGATTGACGATCTCATCACAGACCGCCAGCCCGATGCCGCTGCCCCGCGCCCGGGAGGAGCCCTTGTAGAATTTCTGCTTCACATAGGGCAGCTCCGCCGCCAGGATACCGGGGCCGAAGTCCCGGATGGTGATGACATAGGCCTCGTTCTCCTGCGTCAGGCGGACGACGATGCGTTTGCCGGAGCCGCCATGCTTGGCGGCGTTGTCCAGCACGTTGCAGAACACCTGCTTCAGCCGCTCCGGGTCGCCGGTGATCGGCTCCTCGTACAGCGCCTTGTCGCTGGTGTACTCCAGCGAGATGCCGTCCTGCCGGAACAGCTCCCGATAGGTGTAGACCGCGTCCTCCAGCTCCGCCTGCAGGTCGGTATCCTCCACCTGCAAGGTAAAGCGGCCATCGGTCATCTTGGAGAAGTCCAGCAGCTCCTCCACCATGTTGGTCAGGCGGCGGGACTCCTTGAGGATGATCTGCACACCCTGGCGCAGCTGCTGGACGTCGCAGGACTCGTCCTCCAGCAGCGTCTCGCCCCAGCCGTTGATGGCCGTCAGCGGCGTCCGCAGCTCGTGGGACACGGAGGAGATAAATTCTGACTCCATCTTCTCGCTCTGGCTGATTTTCAGGGACATATCATTGATATTGTCCACCAGCACGCCCATCTCGTCCGTGTATTTATTGGGGATCTGGATGCCATAGCTGCCGCCGGAGATGCGCTTGGCCGCCTCCGACACCGCCGACACCGGCGCCACCACGTTGCTGATGAAGATGGAGCTGGACAGGAAGATCAGACAGATGACGGCGGCCATCACGCCGCAGACCACCAGCACCGTCAGAGACACCTGACGATCCAGCTCACCGATGCCGGTGACGTAGCGCATGACGCCCACCACCTGCCCGTTGTACTTCAGCAGGCTGGAGGCGGCGATGATCCGCTCGCCGGTGGCCTTGTCCCGGCCTACAAAATCCTGCACCGTACCGCTCTCCACGGCCCGGGCGATCTCCGGCGTGCCGGGATAGGTACCCGCCGTCAGACCGCGGGTGGTGACCTCCACCCGTCCGGCACTGTTGAGGAATTGCAGCTCGATGCGGTCGCTGTCGTCAAAGGTGGCGGCGTACAGCGTGGCACTGCGGTAATACTCCTTGTAGTCGGTCATGACATAGGTGTTGAAGTAGTCCGCACCGGAGGACGCCTTGGCCCGCAGGGTGGAGCGGGCGCTGTTGTAGTAGTTGCCGGCGAAGCCCACGGAGATGAGGACGCCCACCAGCAGCAGTATGGCGGCCACGGGGACGATACTCCCTGCCAGCCAGCGGCGGCGCAGACCCTTTACCTTGGGCAGCTTGGCGGGCATATTCCTCAACTCCTTTCTTGTGTGTCATGGTGCGGCAGCAGGTATGCGTGAGATTTTTTGCTGAGACGAGGCGCGAAGCTGCCGCTGTACTTTGTGTACAGCAAGGCTTCGCAACGACGTATCAGCGAAAAAGATCCGCGGTCAGAAGCCCCACTTGTAGCCATATCCCCAGACCGTGGTAATATAGGTGGGATTCGTGGCGTTGTCCTCGATCTTGAGCCGCAGGCGGCGGATATTGACGTCGACGATCTTGAGCTCGCCGAAGTAGTCGTGACCCCAGACGAGGTCAAGGATCTCCTCGCGGGAGAGGGCCTTGCCGGGGTTCTCCATGAACATTTTCATGATGGAGTACTCCACCTGCGTGAGCTTGATGCGCTGGCCGTTCTTCTCCAGGGTGCGGTTGCGGGTGTTGAGGAGGAAAGGCGGCTGCTCGATCTCACCGGCGTCCACGGCGGCGCCGCCGGAGCGGCGCATGAGGGCGTCTACGCGGGCGGTGAGCTCCGCAGGGGAAAAGGGCTTGGTGACATAGTCGTCGGCGCCGGTCATGAGGCCGGTGACCTTGTCCATCTCCTGAGAGCGGGCGGTGAGCATGATGATACCGATGGTGGCGTTGGTGGCGCGGATGCGGCGGCAGACCTCGAAGCCGTCGATACCGGGGAGCATGATGTCCAGCAGCGCGACGCGGACATCCGTATGCTCCTTCAGCTTCTCCAGCGCCTCCTCACCTGTCTCCGCCTCCACCACCTCATAACCGGCGCGGCGGAGATTGATGACGATAAAGCTGCGGATGCTGGATTCGTCCTCCAAGACCAAGACTTTTTTCATAGCCTGCTCCTTTCGTTCGATCAGGAATTGTTCCACGCGGGGAGGATGAGACGGAAGCTCCGGCGCAGCAGATCCTCGTCCATCCCGTAGTAGGTGGCGATCTCGTAGACCTCGCCGGCGTAGACCGTGGCGGTCTGGCGGCGGAGGACGATACGGCTGCCGATGCGGCTTCGGCTGTCCCGGTTCTCCCCGGTGATGGTGTAAACGGTCAAAACGGCGTCGCCGTTGATGTGCAGGGTCATCTGGTTCTCGTTGATCATGCCGCCGGTAACGGCTGTCACATCCCACGTCCACCAACTGGTGGGGATGGTGAGATACCAGCCGCCGGACTGACTGTGGTAGGTCTTGGCGGTCTGTTCAAAGCGGCCATCCGTCTTCCAGCGCATCCACGAGACGAGACCGTCCGTCTGCTCCGCGGGCGTATCTCCCAGCGGGCAGGGCAGCTCGATGATGCCGTCGCCGTCGATATCCTGCGGCGACAGCTGGCGATAGGGATAGACGGCAGTGGAAACGCCGCTGTTCCGGTCCATGGCCACGTTGACAAGACCGGTCTCCTGCCGGTAGATGAGGATATCCGTGACCGCCATATTGGTGGTGTCCACGCCGGTGATAAAGACGGCAGGGGTATCCTTGGCCACCATGCCGGTGACCACACTGCCCCGGTTCAGCGCCGTCATGGTGCTGGACAGACGGCAGCGGTAGGACACGCCCATCTGCTCACCCTGCCAGCCGTAGAACTCCGCCACAGGCCCCATCTCGCCGTCGGTGCGCAGCACCAGCAGGCTGGGGACGCCGTCGCCGTTCAGATCCTGAATGGTGAAGCGGCTGTAACCGCAGGACATAAGCGCTACCGGCTCCGGCTCGATGGTGTAGGCCGCCAGCGTCTGGACATCGGCGCTGATGCGCCAGCCCACGATCAGCTCCCGGCGGCCATTGCCGTTCAGATCCTGATAGTATACGCTGTCCACGGCGGTGCCGCTGCTCTCGATGGTACAGAACAGGCGGTAGCCCTCGTCCTCGTCCAGTCGGAACACCATGATCTTCAGCGGCTTTTCATCGGCGCTGCGGCGCATGAACACCATGGCCTCCTGCCGGCCGTCATCCTCCAGATCCAGCATCTGCACGGACTGGATGTTCCGTCCGCCGGAGGGCGACGCGTATTCGTAGCCCTGGGCGATCAGGCTGTCCAGCTGCTGGGACAGGCCGGTATATTCCGGCGCCATGCGGGGCAGGGTGAACAGCTGCTCCACCGAGGCGTCAAAGAAGTTGCAGCCGGTCAGCAGGGCGGCAGCCGCCCACGCCATCAGCAGCAGGATGCACTTTTTCAGGGTACGCTTCACGGCGGCTCCCTCCTTTTCCGGCAGTACGGCCAATATACAGTATATTGTATCACACTCTGCGCCGATTTGGTAGTGCTTTTTTGCGGCTTTTGCACCGCAGGCAAAAGGGACGGGCCGCTCCTGCGACCCGTCCCTTGCAGTCCTTTACATTCAGCGGATGCGGATGATGGCCTTCACCGTTCCGCCTCCCACCGAGCCGACAACGGTGGCATACCGTCCGCTGGTGGTGCCGGTGACGGTGAGCTTGTCGCCGTCCAGCGTGCATACGCCGCTGCTGTCACCGTCAATGCTCCATGTGACGGCGGCGGTGGTGCCCTTGACGCCCAGCTTCCAGACCTCGCCCTTCTTGGTGCTCATCTCAAACACGCCCGTCTCGGAGGTGGCGGCCAGTTCACCGACATAGCCGCCCTCGGAGGTGGCTGTGATGACCAGCTTGCTCACATCCACCTTCTGGGTATCTGTGGGCTTGTTGGTGTCTGTGGGCTTCGTCGTATCCGTAGGCTTATTGGTATCCGTAGGTTTCGTGGTATCCGTAGGCTCCGCGCCGTCCTCGGCGGCCTTTACCGTCAGGCTGCACGCGGCCTCCGCATCGCCCACCTTGGCGGTGATGACCGCATTGCCGGCGGCGACAGCTGTGACCTCGCCGCTGTCGCTGACGGTGGCCACGGTGGGATCGCTGCTGCTCCACGCGCAGGTCTCCTCCGTCTCCTCGTTGACCTTCAGCGTCTCCCTATCCCCTACGGTCAGCGCCAGCACGGCGCGGTTCAGGGTGATGACGTTCTCCGGCCCTGCCGGGTCGGGGGTATCGGGATCCGGCGTGGGGGTCACGTCCTCCACCGGCGGCTTCTCCCCGCCGATGGCGTCCTTGATCTGGTCTCCAAACACCAGCCACACCACCAGCAGCACCAGCAGGGCCAGCACCAACACCATCACGGGGCCGAGGATGCTGGGCGCCCGGCGGCGAGACGTATCCTCCCGGCGGCTGCGGCGCTTCTTCACGCGGCCATTGTAATAGGCGTCGTCCTCCTCGCAGAAAGGACAGGTCTTATAGCTATCGGAGAACATCTCTCCGCATCGTCTGCACTTGATCAAGCTCATGTGAAAAACCTCCGGGGAAAAATCTATTTTACATAATATCCACTTTCCCGTCCCGCGTCAACCGCCTAACGGCGAAATTCATTCTTTTTTTACAAGCAAACGCCGCACCGCTTGCTTTTCTCCCTCATATTTTCTATAATAATGGGCAAAGCATTTGGGAGGACGCGGGCTATGAACACCATTTTTATCGGCATCGCCGGCGGCACCGGCAGCGGCAAGACCACTCTCACCGAGCATCTGGCCGCCCGGTTCGGCAACGACATCAGCGTGGTACACCACGACAACTACTACAAGCGGCAGGATCGCCCCTTTGCGGAGCGGTGCCAGCAGAACTACGACCACCCCGACGCCTTCGACACCGATCTGATGATCGCCGATCTGAAGGCACTGAAACGCGGCGAGACCATCCACTGCCCCGTGTACGACTACTCCATCCACAACCGCACCGACGAGACGGTGGAGGTACGCCCCACCAAGGTGGTGATCGTGGAGGGTATCCTCATTTTCCAGAACAAGGCGCTGCGGGATCTGCTGGACATCAATATCTTCGTGGAGACCGACGCCGATGTGCGCATCCTGCGCCGCGCCCTGCGGGACGTGGAGGAGCGGGGCCGCTCGCTGGAGTCGGTGGTGAATCAGTATCTCACCACCGTGAAACCCATGCACGAGCAATCCGTGGAGCCCACCCGGAAGTTCGCCGACATCATCGTGCTGGAGGGCGGCCACAATCTGGTGGCGCTGGACATGATCATGCAGCGCATCGCCAGCCACATCCGGGAGAGCTGACGTGAAGCGCACGCTTTCCCGCGCCGCCGCCGGACTGTGCATCGCGCTGGCACTGTTTTTCCTGCTGCCGCTGTGCGCCGGGATCCTCCATTTCGGTATGCTCTGGCCGGCGGCGGTGCTGATGGGAGCGGCGGCTGTTTTGCTGTGGCCGGACTTTTTCCGGCGTCTGCTGCGCCCCAAATGGCTGCGGCGGGTCATCGCCTGCGCGGCGGCGGTCTGCCTTACGGCGGTGCTGGTGACGCTGGGCAAAATGGCGCAGAGCGCCGCGCACCGGCCCACGGGCGATACGCCCTGCACCGTGGTGGTGCTGGGCTGTCAGGTGTACCCGGACGGACACCCCAGTTTGATGCTGCAAAACCGCATCGACGCCGCCTACGACTACCTGACCGCCCACCCGGAGGCGGTCTGTATCGCCTCCGGCGGGCAGAATGACCGGGAGACGATCTCCGAAGCCGCCTGCATCCGAAACACGCTGGTGGGGATGGGCATCGCCCCGGCGCGCATCTATACGGAGGCGCGTTCCACCTCCACCGAGGAGAACCTGGCCTTCTCCGCCCGCATCATCGAGGAGGAAGGGCTTCCCACACAGGTGGCCATCGCCTCGGACAATTTCCACCAGCTTCGCGCCGCCATCTGGGCGGAGCGGGCGGGGCTGACGCCCTATGCCGCGGGCTGCGCCAGCCCGTGGTTCCTCGCCCCCGGCTACTGGGCGCGGGAGGCCGCCGCCCTGCTGTACATGGTCTGCACCGGGCAATGACCCCTCCCTGCGGAAAATCCAGATACCGCCGGAATTGCCAGTTTTTCATCCGGTGGAAAATGCTCTTGCATTTTTAGATTTTCATGATAGAATAAGCTTACAAATCTTTATGGAGGTGCTACTATGGCTTATCAGATCGGTTCCGCTTGCGTCAGCTGCGGCGCTTGTGCAGATGCTTGCCCCGTGGGTGCTATTTCCCAGGGTGATGATCGTTACGTGATCGACGCCGGTGCCTGCCTGGACTGCGGTTCTTGCAGCGATACCTGCCCCAACGGCGCTATCAGCCCCGCTGAGTAATCTTACATACGCGCGGCAAAGTGACCGGCCTTCTGGCCGGTCACTTTTTCTGTTGCGGCGGCGGGCTTTTTATATTACAATAGCCCCAGTATCTATGCAGGAGGGCGGCATATGGAGCGATGGGATACCCTATGGGACGGCGGCTGGACGTTCTGCTTTGACGACAGCGCCTTCATGCCCTCCACCGACTCCTTCCTGCTGGGCAGCTTTCCCCCGCTGCGGCGGGGCTGGCGGGTCTGCGATCTGGGGGCCGGTACCGGGCTGCTGGGTCTTTTGCTGCTGGCGCGGGAGCCCACACTCACCGTCACCGGGCTGGAGCTGTCCCCGGACGCCTGTGGGCTGGCGGCGCGGACAGCGGCGGCCAACGGCCTGACCGACCGGTTGGTGACGCTGCCCTGCGACCTGCGGGAGCGCTCTCAGTTTCCGGCGGCGGGCAGCTTCGATCTGGCGGTGTCCAACCCGCCCTACTTCCCCGCCGGCGGCGGCAGGACGGCGGCAGGCAGCCGGGGCACGGCACGCTCGGAGCTGACCTGCACCATGGAGCAGCTCTGCGCCGCCGCGTCCTACCTGCTGCGCAGCGGCGGCCATTTCTGCCTCGTCTACCGCCCGGAGCGGCTGGCGGAGCTGATGGAGACACTGCGCCGGTACAGGCTGGAGCCGAAAGCGCTGCGGTTCGTCCAGAAAAACGGCACATCCGCGCCGTCGCTGGTGCTGCTGGGCTGCCGGAAGGATGGCCGCACCGGTCTGACGGTGCAGCCGCCGCTGCTGCTGCAAAACGCCGACGGCACGGAGACAGAGGAGCTGCGGCGCATCTATTTCAGAGATAAGGGGTAATACAATGGCTGGTATGCTGTATCTGGTCGCCACGCCCATCGGCAATCTGGGGGACTTCTCCCCCCGCGCCGTGGAGACGCTGGCGGAGGCGGACTTTATCGCCGCCGAGGACACCCGCGTGTCCGTCAAGCTGCTGAATCACTTCGACATCAAAAAGCCGCTGGTCAGCTATCACGAGCACAACCGGGCGGCGGCAGGACAGGCCATCCTGACCCGTCTGCTGGCAGGCGAGACCTGCGCGCTGGTAACGGACGCCGGTACGCCCGCCATCAGCGATCCCGGGCAGGAGTTGGTGGCGCTGTGTGCCGAAAACGGCGTGACGGTACAGGCCATTCCCGGCTGCTGCGCCGCCATCGCCGCGCTGGCCGTATCGGGTCTGGACACCCGGCGGTTCACCTTCGAGGGCTTCCTGCCCGCCGGTAAGAGCGAGCGCCGCGCCGCGCTGGAGGAGCTGACCGGCGAGACGCGGACCATGGTGTTCCATGAGGCCCCCCACCGTCTGCGTACCACGCTGACGGACATGGCGGAGGCGCTGGGCGACCGTCCCGTCGCCCTGTGCCGGGAGCTGACCAAGCTCCACGAGGACACCGTCCGCACCACACTGGCGCAGGCCGCCGCCTACTACGCCGCCAACGAGCCCCGGGGGGAATATGTGCTGGTGGTGGCAGGCCGGGAGAGGCAGTCCCAGACCCAGCTGACGCTGGAGGAGGGTGTGGAGCGGGTGCTGCGGCTGCGGGCGGACGGCGTGCGGATGAAGGACGCCGTCCGGCAGGTGGCGGACGACACCGGGCTGAGCCGCAACGAGCTGTACGACGCGGCGCTGCGGCGCTGACCGCATTGCACCGCGTACAATAGGGAAACAGCAAAAGGGTCTGCACGGCATATGCCGTGCAGACCCTTTTGTCCGCTTTTGGTGTGGATCTCCGCAAAAACATCCCGGCAAAATGACACCGGTAACGTTTCCGGTATCAGATATCCGCCCGAAGCTCCCTCAAGCACTTCGCACAGATATTCTTCCCGTGGAACACCGTCACGTCCTTGCCGCTGTCGCAGAAAATGCAGCTGGGCCGATACTTTTTCAAGATAACGGCAGACCCCTCAACGTAAATCTCCAGCGCATCCTTCTCCACGATATCCAGCGTTCGGCGCAGCTCAATGGGCAGCACGATACGGCCCAGCTCGTCCACACGTCTGACGATCCCTGTCGCTTTCACTCTGGTACCCCCCCTATGTAGTTTTTACAAACACACCTCTACATTGCGTATCCAGTATGGCATATTTTGCCAACCCTGTCAACTACCGTTCGTCAAAAAACGTTGTGATTCCGCAAATAATGTACAGCACCGCCGCATATGCTCTCCCAAAACGGAGGTGAGCGCATGGCGATGAGCATTACATGGACACTGATGGTCGTGGTGTCTCTGGTGTGCGGCGCCGCCTGCGGTACGCTGGGCGACGTGACGGCGGCCGCCATGGAGGGCGCCTCCGCCGCCGTGGAGCTGACGCTGTCCATGGCGGGCGCGCTGTGTCTGTGGTCGGGGGTCATGACGGTCATGGAGCGGGGCGGCGTGACGGAGGGACTGGCCCGCCTGTTTCGCCCGCTGCTGCGGCGCATCCTGCCCCGCGCCAGCCGGGACACCGACACGCTGGCAGCGGTGTCCGCCAATGTATCCGCCAATCTGCTGGGGCTGGGCAACGCCGCCACGCCGCTGGGTATCCGGGCGGCACAACGGATGGCGGCGGGCTGCGGCGGCGCCGCCAGCGACGAGCTATGTCGTCTGGTGGTGCTGAACACCGCCTCTATCCAGCTTCTGCCCACCACCGTAGCCGCCATCCGCAGCGCCCACGGGTGTACCGCGCCGCTGGATATCCTCCCGGCGGTGTGGCTGTCATCGGTGCTGTCGGTGGCGGCGGGGCTGCTGGCCGCCCGGCTTTTGCAGCAACTCTGGAGGGCGTAGCGTGGATATTGCCTCCCTTCTCATCCCCCTCCTGCTGGCAGGCACGGCGCTGTGGGCGCTGCGAAAGCGCATAGATGTGTACGACGCCCTCACCGCCGGCGCCTCCGAGGGGCTGCTGGTGCTGGCGCGGATCGCCCCGTCCCTCATCGCCCTGTTGACGGCGGTGTATATGCTCCGCGCCTCCGGCGCGCTGACGCTTCTGACGCGGCTGCTGACGCCTGTACTGGAACGGCTGGGCATCCCGCCGGAGACGGCGGCGCTGCTGCTGGTGCGGCCGGTGTCCGGCTCCGGGGCGCTGGCGGTGGGCAGCGAGCTGATGGCCGCCCACGGTCCCGACAGCTACATCGGGCGGTGCGCGGCGGTGATGCTGGGCTGCACGGAGACCACCTTCTACACCATCGCCGTGTACTTCGGCGCGGCGGGCATCCGCCGCACCCGCTACACCGTTCCGGCGGCGCTGACCGCCGATCTGGCGGGGTTTATGGCGGCAGCGTGGAGCGTGCGGCTGTTCTTCGGCACATGAAAAAAGCGCGCCCGCAGGTGCGCTTTTTGCGTATGGTCACATTTTCTCCGGTGCAGAACAGCCGATGAGGGTCATGCCGTTTTTCAGCACGGCCCGGGCAGTGTCCGCCAGCTTCAGACGGGCCAGCAGCACGTCCTTCTCCTCGCCCTTGATGCGGCAGGCGTTGTAGAACTTGTGGAACGCGGCGGCCAACTCCGACAGGTAGCGGTTGATGAAGCTGGGGTCGTAGTCCCGGGCAGCCAGACGCACCACCACCGGGTACTGGGCCAGCTGCTTGATGAGCGCCTTCTCCTCGTCGGCGGTGAGCAGCGCCAGATCGGCCTGCGCCGCGGCGGGTACGTCGTAGCCCTCTGCCGCCAGCGCCTTGAGCAGCGTGCAGATACGGGCATAGGCGTACTGCACATAGTAGACAGGGTTCTCGCTGTCCTCCCGGACGGCCAGACCCAAATCGAACTCCATCTGGGTGTCGGGCTTGGCGTTGAAGAACCAACGGCAGGCGTCCACGGGGATCTCGTCCAGCAGATCGGTGAGGCTGATGGCCTTGCCGGTACGCTTGGACATACGCACCACCTCGCCGTCCCGCACCAGCTTCACCAGCTGCATCAGCACGATATCCAGCCGATGCTCGCCGTCCAGACCCAGCGCGTCCATAGCGCCCTTCAGGCGGGCCACATGGCCGTGGTGGTCGGCGCCCCAGATGTTCACCACCTTGTCAAAGCCGCGGACGGCGAACTTGTTCCGGTGGTAGGCGATATCGGCGGCGAAGTAGGTGTAGAATCCGTTGGCGCGGCGGAGCACGTCGTCCTTCAGCGCCAGCTTCTCGATATCCTCGTCGGACTTACCGGCGGCACGGAGCTTCGCCGCCAGAATGTTGGAGGTCTTCAGCCACAGAGCGCCGTCCTTCTCATACGTCCAGCCCCGGTCGGTGAGCAGCTGCACGGAGTCCGCCACATAGCCGCTCTCGTGGAGGGTGGACTCAAAGAACCACTGGTCGTACTGGATGCCGTAGCGGGCCAGATCGGTCTTCATCTTGGGGATGTTGCGGCTCAGGCCGAACTGGGCCAGCGCGTCGTGGCGCACCTGCTCCTCGCAGTTCAGGTACTTGTCGCCCTCCTGCTCGTAGAAGGCCTGCGCCAGCTCGCGGATATCGTCGCCGTGGTAGCCGTCCTCCGGGAACTCCACCGCGTCCTCGCCCTTGATGATCTGGAGGTAGCGCGCCTCCAGACTCTTGGCGAATTTCTCGATCTGGTTGCCGGCGTCGTTGACGTAGAACTCGCGGGTCACGTCGGCGCCGGACTTTTGCAGCACGCTGGCCAGCGTATCGCCCAGCACACCGCCGCGGGCGTTGCCCATGTGCATGGGGCCGGTGGGGTTGGCGGACACGAATTCCACCATGTACTTCTTCCCCGCCAGCATATCGTTCTCGCCGTAGCGCGCACCGGCGGCCTCGATGCCGGAGACGGTGTCTGCGTACCACTTGCCGCCCAGCCGGAAGTTCAGGAAACCGGGGCCTGCCAGCTCCACGGAGGTGAAGTAGCTGCCCTCCAGCGCCATGTTGTCGATGAGGGTCTGTGCCACCTGCCGGGGGTTCATCTTCATGGCCTTGGCCGCCGCCAGACAGAAGGTGGTGGTATAGTCGCCGTTGGCGGTGTCCTTGGGGATCTCCACCGCCGGGGTCACGGTAATGCCGGCGGGTAAAACACCGGCGGCAGCAGCCTTTTCATAGGCCGCCACAGTCAGCTGCAGCACCTGATCTTTGGCGCTCTGGATCATATTCATCGTCAGTTCTCCTCTTTCGTTAAAGTCAGCTCCACCTGCAGCGCCGACAGGGGCTGCACGCCGAGGAGCAATGTATACGCCAATGTGATAAAGCCCTGTCCCCGGCGGGACAGCTGCCACGCCACCTCCTTGGTGGCGACGTTCAGCATCAGGGCACCGCCATCGCCGCCGTCAATGCGGGTGGCGGTGGGCGTCTTGGGGTCCAGCAGCAGGCCGTAGCCGCCGCTGTCCGCCTCGTTGATGACCACCGCACGGCGGGTGGCCGTCTCCAGCCGGATCTCGGAGGCGATGGCGCTGCCGTCGACCTCGTTGGCCGCCTCGTACCGCAGATGCCATCCCTCCGCTGTTTTTGTCAATACGCCCTGTCCCCGGAAGGACAGCACATCCTCCTGCCCGCCGAAGCGGCTGCGGCTCTTCACCGCCACCTGTACACGTTCCGCCATGGCCCACTTCAATACTGCTCGATGTCCACGGCCCGCACCGCGCCGCTCAGCGGCTGGCCCAGAAACGTGGCAGCCAGCAGGCCGAAATCCTCCGGCCGGTCGCTGGCATACAGCGTCGTCTCTCCGCAGGGCCGGTCTGCCAGCAGCTCGCGGTCTGTCAGCTCCCTCTTCAGGGCGCGGGCCACCTCGGCTCCGGCGTCCACCAGCGTCACCTCCGGGCCCATGATGCGCCCGATGATCTCCGCCAGCAGCGGATAGTGGGTGCAGCCCATGATGAGGGTGTCGATGCCCGTATCCCGCAGCGACTCCAGATACTCCCGCGCCACCGTTTCAATGACCGTATCGCCCACGCGGAACCGCCCGTTCTCCACCAGCGGCACAAACAGCGGACAAGCCTTGCTGACCACCGTGATGTCGCCGTCCAGTCCGGCGATGGTGCGCTCATACGCGCCGGAGCGCACAGACGCGGCGGTGGCGATCAGCCCCACCCGCTTGTTCCGGGTAACGGACACGGCGCGGCGGCAGGACGGCTCCACCACGCCCAGCATGGGCAGGTCGGCGTTCTCCGCCTGTAAGCGGGGCAGCGCCGTGGTGGATACGGTGCCGCAGGCCACCACCAGCGCCTTGATATCGAATGTCCGCAGGAAGCGGACATCCTGCCGGGCGTAGCGCAGCAGGATCTCGGCGGATCGGCTGCCGTAGGGTACACGGGACGTGTCCCCGAAGTATATAATGTTTTCAGAGGGGAGGATGCTGCGGATCTCCCGCACGGCGGTGAGGCCGCCGCTGCCGGAGTCGAACACCCCGATGGGACGCAGGTCCATGGAAACGCTCCTTATCGCAGTGAACTTTGTTATTTTGCTTATTTGCAGTTAACTTATATATTGTACTATGAAGAAGCGCCCGACACAAGCTAAATTTTGGCGGCCCTTCCCACTTTTTCTATGGCATTCCGCGATACACCGTGTTATAATCAGGAAAACAAAGCGCTGACCGCGAAATGGAGGTGGTCTGATGGAGCTGAAAATGACGGAAAAGCAGTTCCGGCGTCTGCTGGATCTGGTGTATATCGGCAACTGGGTGCTGAACTCCACCCGCGGCGATGACCGCATCAGGGAGTACGATCAGGTGGAGAGTCTGGTGTTTGCCCACTGTCTCGACCACGGCATGGCGCCGCTGACGGAGCTGTATCAGGGCGAGCTGATCCCCTCCCGCGCCTTCGCCGACGGCGGGATCCACGAGGCCATCATGGCCTACGAGGACACCACGTTCTTCGAGATACTGGCGCAGGAGCTGGCGCTGCGGGATATGGACGATCCCCCCATCACGCCGGAGAACTACGATGAGGTGATGGCCCGGATGGAGACGTATCTGGGGGAATTCGAGCAACACGGCACCGACAACATCACCGTGGATATGGACGACTGAGCAGTATGAAGCGCTCCGGCAGTGCCGGAGCGCTTCTTTTTTTGCTTATTCCTCGTTCTCCGCCAGATACCGCGCCACATAGACGCCGCTGGCCGATGCGTGGGACAGGGAGTGGGTCACACCGCTGCCGTCGCCGATGACGAACAGGCCCTTGTGGGGCGTCTCCAGATTCTCGT
>ERZ772820.1339-NODE-1339-length-19675-cov-38.320897_pt1 | contig 19675 bp, 16 predicted proteins | sample MGYA00511377_ERZ772820 | MGnify/ENA primary metagenome ERZ772820 (study PRJEB29015, sample SAMEA2737684) | human gut metagenome | biome: human gut; feature: human-associated habitat; material: faeces | place: China | collected 2012 ...
TTGTGCGTCTATCCCTTGTGGACTTGCCGTCCGCAAACGGTTTTGACAAACCGTTCGCCGCCAGCAAGTTTGAAGATTAGACATAAACAAATCCTCCGAATGGTCTAAGCCATACGGAGGATTAACTGTTTTACGAACACCTGTCTATGGGTCGGGACTCTTTGTCAGTTTTCGGTGCTTGCGGGCGTCCCCCGCAGATCCTTGGGCAGCCATACCCTCCGCCACAGGCAGAACAGGAACAGCAACCCCCGGAAGCACAGCTCTACGCACATGGCGATCCATGCGCCACGCAGACCCAATCGGGATGTGAGCAGAAGCGTCAGGGTGATCCGCACGCCCCACATACTGGTGAAGTTCAGTACGGAGCTGAGCAGAGAGCTGCCCGCCCCCTGAAACACACCGGCGCACACGATGGCCGCACCGAACAGCGGCTCGGCAAATACCACGATCCGCAGCACCTCCGTACCCAGCGCCACCACCTCCGCATCGGGGCTGAGGATACCGATGATCCACGGCGCCAGAAAATACATGGCTGCCGACATCGCCGCCATAATGGACACACCCAGCAGCACCGTCACCCAACCCAGCCGCGTCACCAGATCCCGCCGCTTGGCGCCTACGCTTTGGCCGATCAGCGTCACCGCCGCGCTTTGTACACCGTAGCCCGGCATATAGCACAGAGCCTCCGCTGTGACGGCGAAGGAGTTGGCGGCGATGGACACCGTACCCAGCGGGGCGATGATGCCGGTGGTGACGATCTGGCCGCCGGACATGACCGCCTGCTCAATGGCCACGGGGATGCCCAGCCGCACCGCACGCTTCAGCTGCTCCGGCACGAAGTGGAGCTTCTCATCCCGCCGCAGACCCAGCATGGGGGAGCGCAGCAGGCACGCACACATGATGACCGCCACGACCACCTCCGCCAGCGCCGTACCCAGCGCAGCGCCGGCAACGCCTAAATTGGCGCCCGGCAATGTGATCGCACCGATCTGACGGGAGGGGAAGATAAGCAGCAGATTGAATACCACGTCCAGCCCGCACATCAGCACCAGCAGGGCGCTGGGCGTCCGCATATTGCCGCTGGCCTGCAGCAGCGCGGCCACCAGACTGTTCATCTGTAGGGCGGGGAGGGACAGGGCGAAGATCAGAAAATACACAGACGCGCCGCGCCAGATGCTCTCCTCCGCACCCAGCCAGCGGGGAAGGCTGCCGGACACGGCGCCGCCCACCAACGCCAGCACCAGTCCGAAGGCGATGCCCAGCACCAGACCCTGCCGCACCAGATTCCGGGCGTCCTTTTCGTCGCCCGCCCCGATGCGCTGCGCCGTCTGGACGCAGAAGCCCACGGTCAGAGCGCGGCACAGACCGCCCAGCAGCCATGTGCTGGAGGCCGCCAGCCCGATGGCGGCGCTGGCCTCCCGACCCAGATGGCCGACCATGGACGAGTCGATATACTGCATGGCAATGGAGGAGACCTGCGCCAGGATCGCGGGGATGCTCAACTGCAGCGCCAGCAGCGTCTGCTGCCGCAGCGTCAGCTCCTCGCCGCTGCGCAGGGCCAGCAGCAGATTCTTTTCCATAGCGCACCTCCGGATAACACGATCATATACCACTACACTATACCTGTTGTCGAAGAAAAGGTCAAGGGAAGAAAAGGTCAAGGGAAGAAAAGGTCAAGGGAAGAAAAGCCAAGGGAAGAAAGGTCAAGGGAAGAAAGGTCGAAGAAAGGTCAAGGGAAGAAAGGTCGAAGAAAGGTCAAGGGAAGAAAAGTCAACGCCCACATTCTGTGGGCGTTGGCTTTTTCAGGTATTTTTCTCCGGCCGGTCACTCTCTGCTGACCGTTTGTGGCGGCGGCAGACCTGTCGATAGATGACCAGACCGATACCGGCGATGACCGTGGTGGCGGCGAAGGTGATGGCGGCGAACTGGTAGTTTTGCAGACCCAGCGCGTTGCCGCCCACGGTGGAGGTAATGATGGAGGGCAGACGCCCCACGGAGGCGATCAGCAGCCATGACGACCAGCGCAGATCCGTCAGGCCTGCGAAATAGCACAGCAGATCCTTGGGCGTGCCGGGGACGGTGAACACCAGCCACAGCAGCGCCGTCCGCTTGGGGGAGGTCTTGAGGAAGGTCAGCTTGTCCAGCTTATCCTGCGGAAAAAAGACCTCCACCAGCGGTACGCCCCACTTCCGCACCACGGCGAACACCGCCGCGCTGCCCAGAAAGGCGCCCAGCAGACACAGCACCGTACCCCATACCGCGCCGAAGGCGTAGCCCCCGGCGATCTCCAGCGGCTCACCGGGGATGATGGCCACCAGCACCTGCAAAAACACCATGCCTGTATAGGCGGCCATGCCCAAAAGACCGTGATCCGCCACCCACGCCCGGAACACCTCCGGCTCCCTGGCAAAGCGGATCAGCGGGCGTCCCACGAACCAGGCCAGAGCAGCGCCCAGCAGGAGAAAGACGGCGATAGCGCCGCCCGACAGTAGTTTTTTCTGTTTTTCGGAGAAAGCACGATGCTGCTTCATGGAGCAAATGCCCCTTTCTTTCGTTCTTTTATCATCCTACCACGAAACGCGGGGAAATATTTGAACAGGAAATGAAGATTTGCTTAAAAGCGCGCAGAGAACCGCTATTTCGGCTCTCTGCGTGTTTTATCGGATACCGGCAATGAAGCAGGCGGGGTCGGCGGCCAACTGCCGCTTGGCCCACGCCAGCATCTCATAGCTGTTGCAGGCGGCGGTGACGATGCCGCTGCCCCATGTATCGGCGGTGACGCTGCGCAGGAAGTCATCCGGCGCGGCGGTACGCACATAGTAGGGATGGGCCTCGACGCTGCCGTCCAGCGCTGCCGGCGCGGCCTTGTCGGTGTAGAAGGACTTGTCCCCGGCCAGAATGGTCAGGCAGTCCTGCACCACGTTGCCGGCGGTGGGGAAGCGTCCCGCACCCTGTCCGAAGAAGCTCTGACGGCCCACGCCCTCGGCGGTATAGCTGATGAGGTTGTAGTTGGCGGGGACGGCGGCCTCCAGCTCCGACGCCGTCACCAGCGTCGGCTCCACATAGGCGCACACGCCGTTTTCCGCGGCCTCCGCCGCCGCCAGCAGCCGGCAGACGAAGCCGTGGCTCTTAAACGCGGCGATATCCGCCGCCGTGACAGTGCGGATGCCGAAGGTGGGGATGGCTGTCTCATCCAGCACCGCGTCAAAGGCAATGTTGGCGGAGATGCACAGCTTCCGGCGGATGTCGTCGCCGTCGATATCGGCGGAGGGATCGGCCTCGGCGTAGCCCAGCGCCTGCGCCTCCTTGAGAATGGCGGGGAAGTCCACGGGGGCGCGATGCATGGCGTCCATGATAAAATTGGTGGTGCCGTTCATGATGCCGCCCACGGCGCATACGGTGTCCAGCCGCTTGATCCGCGCCAGATTCACCAGCCACGGGATGCCGCCGCCCACGGCGGCGGTGCAGCGCAGCGCCACGCCCTTTTCGCGTGCCAGTGCGGTCAGCTCCCGGTAATAGGCGGCGATCAGCGCCTTATTGGCGGTGACCACATTCTTGCCCCGCTCCATGGCGGCGGTGACGTACTCATACGCCGGGTGCAGGCCGCCCATGACCTCCACCACCGTGTCGATGCGTTCGTCGCAAAGAATATCGTTGAAGTCGTAGGTGGCCAAGCCCTCCGGCAGCCCCGGCTTGGGGCTGCGCAGCAGCACACGGGAGACGGTGAGATCGCTGCGGCTCTGTGTCAGCTCCAGCACGCCGCCGCCCACCACGCCGAAGCCCAGCAGACCGATGTTCATAGGAATACCCCCTGTCCATTTGATGTTGCCTCATTTTACCCAGTACAGCCCCTGCTGTCAATACGGAAAAGGAGCCGCACCGGCGGGGTGCGGCTCCTTTGAGCGGTATCAGTGGCCGCTGGGCATCTTCCAGCCGAAGTGGTCGGTGTGCAGCAGCATATGGGCCTTGTGACCCAGCGGCTGACGCAGATACTCCTTGTACAGCGCCTGCACGTCGGCGTTCTCGTGGGAGAAGCGGAGCTTCGTGTTCTTGTCGATGTTCCACAGCACATCGCCGCGGCTGGCCGCCATCTCCACGTTGTCGTGAATGGGCTGTCCGCCGCCGCCGGCGCAGCCGCCGGGACAGGCCATGACCTCCACAAAGTCGTAGTCCACCTCGCCGGCGTCGATGGCGTTCATCAGCTTCCGGATCGCGCCCAGACTGCTGACCACCGCCACCCGCACGTCGCCTGCGCCGGGGATGGTGAACTTCGCCTCCTTCCAGCTGTCCATACCGCGGACGGCGTGGAAGGCGTCGGGGTCGGGGTTCTGCCCGGTGATCAGATAGTAGGCGCTGCGCAGGGCGGCGTCCATGACGCCGCCGGTGGCGCCGAACACCACGGCTGCGCCGGTGCCGCTGCCCAGAGGGCTGTCAAAGGGCGTCTCCGGCAGGACGGCGGGGTTGATCTGCTCACCCCGGAACATCCGAACGATCTCGCGGGTGGTCAGCACCACATCCACGTCCGGGTCACCCTCGGCATTTCGCATGGTGGGCAGCGCCGCCTCCGCCTTTTTGGCGGTGCAGGGCATGATGGATACCACAAACAGCTTCTTGGGATCCACGTTCAGCTGGTCAGCGAAGTAGCTCTTGACCACCGCACCGAACATCTGCTGGGGGCTCTTGGCAGTGGACAGGTTGCCGATGTAGGAGGGGAACTGGCTCTTGACGAACCGCACCCAGCCGGGGCAGCAGCTGGTGAACATGGGCCAGTGGTACTTGTTCCGGTGGGTAAAGCGCTCGATGAACTCGCTGCCCTCCTCCATGATGGTCAGGTCGGCGGCGAAGTTGGTGTCGAACACAAAGTCGAAGCCCATGGTCTTCAGGGCGGTGACCATCCGCTCCGCCGTGGCGTATTTGGGGTCGAGGTGGAAATACTCCGCCCACGCCGACCGTACGGCGGGGGCCATCTGCACCACGGTGATGCGCTCCGGGTCCGCCAGCGCGTCGAAGACCTTGCCGGTGTCGTCGTGCTCCTGCAGGCCGCCCACGGGACAGTGGGTGATGCACTGGCCGCAGAATGTGCAGTCGCTCTCGCCCAGCGTGCGGGTGCGGGCCACGCCTACGGTGGTGTGGGAGCCGGTACCCATCAGATCCCAGATGCCCATGGTCTGCACCTTGTCGCAGATCTGGATGCAGCGCATACACTTGACACAGCGGTTCTCGATGCGCACCACGGGGTTGGAGAAGTCCGGGGGCGCATTCCGCAGATCGTCGATGTAGTGCTCGCCCAGCAGGTTGTAGTCGTTGGTGAGCTGCTGGAGCTTGCAGTTGCCGCTGCGGGTACACTTGGTACACTTGGTATCGTGCTGGCTCAGCAGCAGCCGCAGGTTCACACGCCGCGCCTCCCGGACACGGGGGGAGTTGGTGCGGACCACCATGCCCTCATTTACCACGTTGTCGCAGGCGGGGACGAGGCGGGGCTGTCCCTCCACCTCCACCATGCAGATACGGCAGGCGCCGATCTCATTGATGCCCTTCAGGTAGCACAGGGTGGGAATGTCGATATGTATGGAGCGTGCCGCCTCCAGAATGGTGGTGCTCTCCGGCACCGTGACGGCGCGGCCGTCGATGGTCAGCGTTACCATTTGACGTTCCTCCCTCCTCTGAAAATACCATAGCCGAAGTGGTCGCAGCGCAGGCAGCGGGACGCCTCGGTGCGGGCGCCCTCCTCCGTCAGGCCGCATTCAATGTCCTCAAAGTCGCAGCGGCGCTCACAGGCCTCCCGCTCGGTGGTGTTGATGCGCCCGTGGGGGCCGCGGTTGTTCAGCCGCGGGGACGGAATATCCACGTCCACCTCGATCTCGTGCTGGAAGCCCAGATGTACGTCGATGTTGGCTGCCGCCACCTTACCGGCGGCGATGGCGCGGATGGCTGTGGCGGGGCCGGTGACGCAGTCGCCGCCGGCGAACAGGTTGTCCATATCGCCCACCTGACCGGAAAGACCCGCCACGAACACACCACGCTTGATGGGGACGCCGGCCTGCTCAAAGCCCTGGATCTCGATGCCCTGTCCGATGGCCACCACGATGATATCCGCCGGGATGCGCCGCTCCGGCAGGTCGGCCTTGTTGGGGCGGGGCCGCCCGGACTTATCGGTCTCGCCGATGATCTGGGGCTGTACCCACAGGGCGGCGGCGCAGCCGTCCTCATCGGCCTCGATGCGGACGGGAGCCATCAGTGCCTCGATCTCCGCACCCTCCGCCATGGCGCCGGTGACCTCGTCAGGCAGCGCCGTCATATCCTCGATGCGGCGGCGGTAGACGCAGGTCACCTTCTCCGCACCCAGACGGATGGAGCTGCGGGTCACATCCATGGCCACGTTGCCGCCGCCGATGACCACCACCTGCTTGCCGGTGAAGTCCGGCATCACATCGTCGCCGATGGCACGGAGCATCTCCACGGCGGACATCACGTTCTTGCAGTCCTCACCGGGGATGCCCACCTTCTTATCCTGATGGGCGCCGATGGCGATATACAGGCAGTCGTAGTCCTTTTGCAGCTCCTCCACCCAGACGTCGGTACCCACGGTGGTGTTGGTGTGGGCCTCAATGCCCAGGGACAGGATGGAGTCGATCTCCGCATCCAGCAGGTGCCGGGGGAACCGGTAGCTGGGGATGCCGTAGCGCAGCATACCGCCCAGCTTCGCCCGCTCCTCAAAGACCGTGACCTTGTGGCCCATCAGCGCCAGATAGTAGGCGCAGCTCAGACCGCTGGGGCCGCCGCCGATGATGGCCACCTTCTTGCCGGTGGGCGGCGCGCAGACGGGCTGCGGCACGTCCCCGGCGTGATCCACAGCGTAGCGCTTGAGCCCACGGATGTTGATGGCGTCGTCGATCATATTCCGGCGGCACCGGGCCTCGCAGGGATGCTCGCAGATGTAGGCGCAGGCGGTGGGGAAGGGGTTGTCCTTGCGGATCAGGCGCACGGCGTCGGCGCAGCGTCCCTCGCCCACCAGCGCCATGTAGCCCGGCACGTCCACGCCGGCGGGACACAGCGCCACGCAGGGAACGGGCAGCTGCAGGCCAGCCAGACACCGGTGGTGTATGATATGCTCCTCATAGTCATCCCGGAAGCCATCCAGACCGTCCAGCACCAGCCGGGCCGCATCCCGGCCGATGGCACAGTCGGCGGTGTTCACGATGGTGCGGGCCGTCTTTTCGATGATGGCGATGGTGCTCATGTCGGCGGTGCCGTCCAACACCGTGGCGATGAGCTTACTCAGCTGTCCCAGACCGATACGGCAGGGTACGCACTTGCCGCAGGACTGGGCGTGGCACAGCTGCAAAAACGACAGCGACATATCCACGGGGCATAGACCCGGCGGACTGGCGGCGATACGGCGCTCTACATCACGGTAGAGGTTATCCACCACCGTCTGTGCGCGGCTGGGACTTTTGATATCAAGTCTGCTCAAGGCAGATCCCTCCTTTCGTCCGTTCCGTGCGGACATCATTCTTCCGGCGCGGGACAATCGCTTAGATTGAGACAAGAATGCCACAAAAAACGAAAAATGTCAATTAAAAATAAAAAGTTATCAAAGTGATGCAAAAAACTTGAAAAACGGCGCGTTCCTATCTGCAATAATTTTAACATACCTACGTCCTGTACGTTGGAAAGACGTATTCTGACGAAACTGTTTACCGAGAATACCACTATTTGCAAAAATCCCGTACCGGCGGGTATGCTTGACAGTACCGCGCAGGGGATATATAATCCTGTATGTATCCGGGTAAGGCATCCCCGCCGGCTGTGCGGCCAGAATGGGGGTGCCTACTTTTGCCGCGAGAGACGCGGCGTATCTGAGGTAATGACATGAACTTTCGATTGATCGCAAATACCACCAGCTACGTGCTGTGGGTGGAGGCGGGCTTCCTGCTGCTGCCGCTGCTGGTGTCCGTCCTGTACGGCGAGCCGTGGATGCCGTTTTTCGCCACGGCGGTGCTGTGTATCCTGATCGGCTTTATTTTGCAGCTGGTGCCGGTGAAGAAGGCGCAGATGCACAGCCGGGACGGTTTTATGGCCGTGGCGTTGGGCTGGATAGCCCTGTCGCTGACCGGTGCGCTGCCCTATGTGTTCAGCGGCGCCCTGACGGAATATGAGGACGCCGTATTCGAAACGGTGTCCGGCCTGACCACCACCGGCTCCACGGTGTTTCCCGAGGTGGAGCATCTGTACCGCAGCGTGCTTTTATGGCGCTCCCTGACCCAGTGGATGGGCGGCATGGGCGTGCTGGTGCTGTTTCTGGCGCTGATGCCCAAGCTGGGTGACGGCGCGGTGTACCTGATGCGGGCGGAGAGCCCCGGCCCCATTAAGTCCAAGCTGGTGCCAAAGGTAGGCAGCACCGCCAAGATCCTCTACACCATCTATCTGGCGCTGACCGCGCTGGAGATGCTGTGCCTGCGTCTGGCGGGTCTGACATGGTTCTCCGCGGTCAACCACGCCTTTACCACCATGGCCACCGGCGGCTTTTCCATCAACAATACCTCCCTGTCGGGCAGCAGCCCGGCGGTGATGTGGATCGTGACGATCTTCTCCTTCCTGGCGGGCGTCAACTTCTCCCTGATGTTTCTGGCGGTCACCGGCAAGCTCCGCGCCGCCCTGCACAGCGAGGAGCTGCGGGTCTATACGGCCGTGGTGGTGGGTATGACGCTGCTGATCTGCCTGTGCCTGCGGGTGCAGGCCGGGATACCGCTGAGCGGCTCCATCACGGACGCGGCGTTCCAGACCGTGACCATCATCACCACCACCGGCTTTGCCACGGTGGACTTCGCCATGTGGCCCACCTTCTGCCGTATGGCGCTGCTGGTGCTGATGTTCTCCGGCGGCTGTGCCGGCTCCACCGCCGGCGGCATGAAGGTGTCCCGCGTGCTGATCCTGTGGAAGTCGCTGGTGCGCGAGCTGAAGCGGATGGTACACCCCAACCACGTCAGCGTCATCAAGGTGGACGGTCAGCCGGTGGAGGAGCGGGTGGTGTTGTCCACCGGCGCCTACATCATGGCGTATATGGTGGTGCTGCTGGCCGGTGCGCTGGTGGTGAGCTGGGACAACTACGGCTTTCAGGAGTCCTTTGCCGCGTCCCTGACCTGCATCAGCAACGTGGGGCCGGGTCTGGGTATTCTGGGACCTATGGAAAACTTCTCCATCCTCTCGCCGCTGAGCAAGGTGGTGCTGTCGCTGGAGATGCTGACGGGCCGTCTGGAGCTGATGCCCATGCTGGCGCTGCTGAGCCGCGGTGTGTGGCAGGATCGCTGAATAAAAAAACGGACGCGGCCATGAGGCTGCGTCCGTTCTGCTGTATGGGGGCTCGATCAGGCGTGGGCGGTGCAATAGGCGTCGTAGTGGGACTGAAGCCAGTCTTGCAGCTGCTGGACCCCGTCGTCGTCCCACGGGAAGTCCTGTTCCTCTACGTCCCGCGCCAGCTCGTAGCACAGCTGGGAGTACACGGCGGCGTGGAGCAAACCGGCGTCCTTGTCGGTGGCGAAGCGATAGCGGAACTCACCGATGGAGCCGGTGTAGACAAAGGCCCGCTTGAACCAGCGGGGCGTAAGCGCGGCAAACTGAGGGTGCATGGAGATCCATCCTTTCCGGAAAGCTAAGCGGGCGCGGGACACCGGCGGTGCGTGCGTCCGCTCCGACAGACAGCATACCACAAAAGCCGGTGTTTGTCCAAGAAGTTTTCACAAATACTTATTGCAAACAGACCAAACGTATGGTACAATGCAAGACAAGAAAACGATGGGGTATCGCCTGCGGGCGTGCCGCAAAACAGGAAAGAGGTAAGCTTTTATGAACAATGCAGTCAAGCGTATCGGCGTACTGACCAGCGGCGGCGACGCACCGGGCATGAACGCCTGCATCCGTGCGGTGGTACGCAGCTCTCTGGCCCGCGGCATCGAGTGCGTGGGCATCCGCAGAGGCTATGCCGGTCTGATCGCCGGGGACTTCATGGAAATGGACAACGCCAGTGTCAGCCGGATCATCAACCGGGGCGGCACCATCCTGTACAGCGCCCGGTGCGACGAGTTCCGCACCGAGGAGGGTCAGCGGAAGGCGGCTAACACCTGCAAGCTGCTGGGGCTGGACGGTCTGGTGGCCATTGGCGGCGACGGTACGTTCCGCGGTGCGCAGGATCTGTCCAAGTTTGGCATCTCCGTGGTGGGTATCCCCGGCACCATCGACAACGACATCAACTGCACCGATTACACCATCGGCTTTGATACCGCCGCCAACACGGCGGTGGAGTGCATCGACCGTCTGCGCGACACCATGCAGTCCCACGAGCGCTGCTCCGTGGTGGAGGTCATGGGTCACCGCGCCGGGTATCTGGCGCTGTATGTGGGCGTGGCTGTGGGCGCTACGGCGGTGCTGGTGCCGGAGCGCGAGTACGACTTTGAGCAGCACGTGGCGGAGAAGATCCGCCGGGCCCGGCTGCGCGGCAAGACCAACTTTATGATCGTGGTGGCCGAGGGAGCCGCCAGCGGCATCGCCGTGGGCGAGGAGATCCGGGAGAAGCTGGGACTGGATCCCCGCGTCACCATTCTGGGTCACATCCAGCGGGGCGGCAACGCCAGCGCCAAGGATCGTGTCATGGCTACCCGCATGGGCTACGAGGCGGTGCAGCTGCTGGCGGAGGGGCAGACCAACCGCATCATCTGCGCCAGAGGCGAGCAGATCACCGACGTGGACATTGACGAGGGGCTCGCCATGAAGAAGACGCTGAATCCCGAGGAGCTGGAGGTCATGACCGTCATGACCGGCCGGTAAGCACATCGTACAGCATACAGAAGAACGCCGTCTGCATCGCGCAGACGGCGTCCTTTTATAGGCCGGGCGGTGTACCGCCGCAGGGGGGGACGGGCTTGCCATGGGAGGGTGTCTGTGCTATACTACGGATATCATCCTAAGTAAGGAGAACGCACCATGCTGCAGATCGTAATGGCCTTTGCACCTCTCGTGCTTTTGATCCTTTACGCGCTGAAGACCCGCAAGATGGCGGATGCCATGGTACTGGCCACACTGCTGGCTATGGTGCTGCTGCACCGGCAGCATTTTCTCACCGGTACCATCGACGCCATGTACGCCGCGCTGTCCAACTCCTCATACCAGTTTGCACTGTGCGTCATCATCGGCTTCGGCGGCATGATCACGCTGTTTCAGGAGTCCGGCGCCCTTATGGGCTTCCGGGATCTGCTGCTGAAGATCGCCTCCGGCCCCAAGCGGACGCTGGTGCTGGCGTGGCTCATGTCGGCCATCATGTTTCTGGACGAGTACCTCAGCGCCCTGACGGTGACCTTCTCCATGCGGGAGATCACCGATAAAAACCGCATCCCCCGTGAGCATCTGGCGCTGCAGGCCAATATCATCGCGTGCTGCCTGTGTGTCGCCGTGCCGTTTTCCAGCTGGACGGCGTTCAGCGTGGGACTGATCTCGGCGCACGGTCTCGGCTTCAGCGACTATGTCCGCGCCATTCCCTATATGTTCTACCCGCTGGGCATGATGCTGCTGTGCCTGCTGCTGGCGGTGGGGGCCTTCCCCAAGCTGGGCGGACTGAAGCGCGCCTATCAGCGGGTACAGAGCGGCGGCCTCGCCTTTGAGCGGGACGACACCATGGAGAAGCTGGTGGACATCCCCGATGTGGACGAGAGCCGCGTGTCCTCCGCGTGGAACGCCATCGTACCGCTGGCGGTGCTGGTGGGCGGCACCATCGCCTACGGCAACGATCTGGTCCACGGCATGATCATGGCCATCATCGCCCAGTTCCTGCTGTATGTACCACAGAAGATCATGACCGTGGGGAAGTTCTTCGAGCATTTCTTCAACGGAGCCAAGGGCATGACCACGCTGGCCATCGTGGTGGGCTTCGGCTTCATACTCAGCGAGGCCAACCGGGGCCTGGGTCTCTTTGATACGCTGATCACCAGCATCGGCGGCGCCGTACCCGCGTTTTTGATCCCGGCGCTGGCATTTCTGCTGGTGGCGGCAACGGTGTTCGCCGTGGGCAGCTGCTGGGTGGTCATGACCCTCGCCATCCCGGTATTCCTGCCGCTGGCTGCGTCCGTGGGGCTGCCTGCGCCGGTGATCGTCGCCGCCATCATGAGCGGCGTGTCGCTGGGGTACAGCACCTGCTTCTATGCCGACGCGGTGTTCATGACCACGGCGGGTACCGGCGTGTCCAACATCACCATCATCAAGAACACGGCGCCCTACGCCGCGGTGGGAGCGGTGGCGGCGGTGATCGGATTTTTGCTGTGCGGTCTGGGCGTATTGTAACAGCGTATAAGCGGGGGCGGATGTCCGAAGGGGTGTCCGCTCCCGTTCTTTACGGCTTTTTAACTCGACTTGGCGCAGGTTTTCTGGTATACTGCCATCAGCTTATCAAGAAGGAGGGGATCACGCTTATATGGATACTGACGGCGGTGACTATCCGGGTAACCATCTGAACTGCCATCTGTTTGTGGAAGCATATCTGCGCTGTGTTTTGCGGGGCAGGCGTGCTTTTTTGCGCTTATAGGCGCCCGTCCACCGGTAAAAAACAGACGACAGAAAAGGAGTTACATATTTTGTCAACCACAATTTGTATTGTATTTATGGCGGTCTGCCTGCTGCTATCCGCCTATTTTTCCGCCACAGAGACGGCGTTTTCCTCCGCCAACACCACGCGGCTCCGGACGCTGGCGGAGAAGGGGAGCAGAAACGCGGCACTGAGCCTGAAGCTGCTGGGGCAGTACGACCGGCTGCTGTCCACCATCCTCATCGGCAACAACATCGTCAATATCGCCACCGCGTCCATCGGCACGGTACTGTTCGTGCGGCACTACGGCGACGCGGGCGCCACCATCTCCACGGTGGTGGTGACGGTGGTGGTGCTGATCTTCGGCGAGATCTCCCCCAAGAGCATTGCCAAGGACTGCGCGGAGCGGTGTACCATGCTGTCCGCCCCCATCCTGCGGGTGTTCATCTGGGTGCTGCTGCCGCTGAACTGGCTGTTTTCCCTGTGGAAGAAGCTGCTGAGCCGGGTGTTCCGTCTCAGCGGCGCGAACAAAATGTCTCAGGAGGAGCTGCTGATGCTGGTGGACGAGGTGCAGCAGGACGGCAGCATCGACCGGGACGAGGGCGAGCTGCTGAAAAACGCCATCGGCTTTTCCGAGCAGGTGGCGCAGGACATCCTCATCCACCGGGTGGATCTGGCGGCGCTGCCCGTCACCGCCGGCAAGGAGGAGGTGGCGGCGCTGTTTACCAAGACCAAATACTCCCGGCTGCTGATCTACGAGGATTCCATCGACCACATTCTTGGTACCATCCACCGGAAGGAATTCTATGTGGGCTGCGGCGTGACGGACAAGCCGCTGCGGGACATCATCTCTCCGCCGCTGTTTGCGCTGGAGAACGAGCCCATCCGCCTGCTGCTGAAGAAGCTGCAGCAGGCCAAGACCCATGTGGCGGTGGTGGTGGACGAATGCGGCGGCACCTGCGGCATCGTCACCATGGAGGACATTCTGGAGGAGCTGGTGGGCGAGATCTGGGACGAGCACGACGAGGAGGAGGTGTTCCTGCGGAAGCTGGGGCCGGACGCCTACGCGGTGGACGCTGCCATGGATTTCGACGACTTCGCCGCCTACTTCCACCTCAAGACCGATTCGGAGATGGTATCCGTCAGCGGCTGGGTCATGGAGCAGTTCGGCCGCGTGCCGGAGGCGGGGGACAGCTTTACCTTCGACGGCCTGCGCGTGGAGGTCACCCGGGTGGAGAACCACCGCATCGAGGAGATCCATGTGGAGCGGGAGACGCCGAAGGCCACTGCGTGACCGATATAGACCCGTATGGTTGCAGAAAAAAGCCGCGAGAGCGGCTTTTTTCTTTGCGTGGCGATAGAAAACGGCGGTTTTTACGCCACCACGCCAAAAAAATTGTCAGGTATACAAAAAATGTTTTGGTTTTGTTAAGAAAGTGTGGTACAATAGATAATATCATAGGCGGCAGCTCGAAGGAGGACACACCATGCAGAAGACTGTACGCAGCCAGCAGGCGCTGTTTCAATTCCGGGGCATCCCACCGATCGGGATGACCGTCTCCATGGCCTTGCAGCATCTGGTGGCCATGATCGTGGGGTGCGTGACCCCGGCTATCATCATCGCCCACACCGTGGGTCTGCCGCAGAGCCAGCGGGTGCTGCTGATCCAGGCGTCGCTGGTGATGTCGGCGGTGACCACGCTGTTGGAGCTGTTCCCCATTGGCGGACGGTTCGGCGCGGGGCTGCCGGTCATCTTCGGCGTCAGCTTTGCGTATCTGCCCAGTATGCAGGCCATCGCCTCCGGCGGCGGACTGTCCGCCGTGGCGGGGGCCATGATCGTGGGCGGCGTGGTGGCCACGCTGGTGGGCATCTTCATCAAGCCCATCCGCCGCCTGTTCCCACCGGTCATTACCGGCACAGTGGTGTTCACCATCGGCCTTTCCCTGTATCCCACAGCCATCCACTACATGGCCGGAGGCGCCGGCAACACCTACGAGTCGGTGGTGACGGAGCGCGGCCTTACCGAGGCGCTGGTCTACGGCTCGTGGCAGAACTGGGCCATCGCGGCGTTTACGCTGGCGGTGGTGCTGGTGCTGACCAACCACGGCAAGGGCATCTGCAAGCTGGCGTCTATCCTGCTGGGCATTCTGGCGGGCTACGCCGTGGCGCTGGCGGCGGGCATGGTGGATCTGTCCGGCATCGGCGAGGCGTCGTGGTTCTCGCTGCCGCAGGTGCTGCCCTTCGGCGTCACCTTTGAGCCCTCCGGCTGCATCGCATTGGGACTGCTGTTCGCCATCAACTCCATTCAGGCCATCGGCGACCTGACCGCCACCACCGTGGGCGGCATGGACCGGGAGCCCACAGACCGGGAATTGCAGGGCGGTATCGCGGCCTACGGCGTCAGCAATATCCTGACGGCGCTGCTGGGCGGTCTGCCCACAGCCACCTATTCCCAGAACGTGGGTATCGTGGCCACCAACAAGGTAATAAACCGGTGGGTGTTCGCCATGACCGGCGGCTTCCTGTTGCTGGCAGGCGTGGTGCCTAAGTTTTCCGCCGTCCTGACAACCATCCCCCAGTGCGTGCTGGGCGGCGCTACGGTGGCGGTGTTCTCCACTATCGCCATGACCGGCATGAAGCTCATCGCCGGGGAGGGCATCACCGCCCGCAACACCACCATCGTGGGACTGTCCGCGGCGCTGGGCGTAGGCATCTCGCAGGCGGCGGAGGCGCTGGCGCAATTCCCAGAGGCCGTGACCACCATCTTTGGCAAGTCGCCGGTGGTCATCGCCACGCTGTTGGCGGTGTTCCTGAATCTGGTGCTGCCGCGAGAGGATCAATGATGCATAAAAAGGGAGCCGTCCCACGGGACGGCTCCCTTTTTATGCGTCAGCAAGCTCCAGCACCACGGGGCAGTGGTCGCTGCCGGTGATCTCCGGCCAGATGTCCGCGCTTTTGACGCGGGGCATCAGCCGCTGGGACACGATGAAGTAGTCGATGCGCCACCCGGCGTTGTTCTCCCGTGCGTGGAAGCGGTAGCTCCACCACGAATAAGCGCTGGTGCGGTCGGGGTACAGGGCGCGGAAGGTGTCCACGAAGCCACTGGCGAGCAGCTGGGTCATCTTGTCCCGTTCCTCGTCGGAGAAGCCGGGATTCATCCGGTTGGACTTGGGATTCTTCAGGTCGATCTCCTGATGGGCCACGTTCAGATCACCGCAGTAGACCACCGGCTTTTGGGCGTCCAGCTCCATGAGATAGGCGCGGATATCGTCCTCCCACGCCATGCGGTAGTCCAGCCGCGCCAGCTGATCCTTGGAGTTGGGGGTGTAGCAGCAGACCAGATAGAAGTCCTCGAACTCCGCCGTGATGACCCGTCCCTCGTGGCGGTGTACGTCATCCCCGAAGTCGTAGGTCACGGACAGGGGCTGGCGGCGTGTGAACACAGCGGTGCCGGAGTAGCCGGCCTTGTCGGCACTGTTCCAGAAGCGGTGGTAGCCCTCCAGCACAAAGGACGCCTGCTCCGGGCGCATCTTCGTCTCCTGCAAGCAGATGACATCGGCGTCCGCCAGAGTGCAGAAATCCAGAAATCCCTTATTCAGACAGGCCCGCAGGCCGTTGACGTTCCATGAGATCAGCCGCATGATGTGTCCCTCCGAGTTTCTCAAGACATTGCGGCTATTGTACCACACTTTCCGCCGCCGCACAATCCCGGTCTGCGGAATGTGTCGGATGCCGGCTGCGTTCCGGTGCGGCGGGTGGCCACCGCCAGACGGTCGATGTCCCAGCCGGTCTGCCAGCGGGCGCAGTAGTCCTCAGTGCAGTGCTTGAACCGGGAGAACAGCCGCTGCGCCCGGCGCTCGTCGCCATAGACCTTCCACAGCCCCGCGCACTTGAAATCGCAGGCGCGGTGGTCGATGAAGCCCTGCACGTCCTCCGGCGGGTAGCTGAGGAACAGCCCTACCTCGTGGGGGAACTGACCATCCTCCCGGAACCGGCGGATGAGCTGGGCGACGCAGCGGCCGCAGCCGCCGTCGGCGGGGTATCCGGCATCCGACAGGATGCGCCGCGCCAGGCGGTTTTGCAGGTCGCGGTGCAGCACGGCGGGGCGGTAGAGATACAGCAGCGCCTGTTCATCCTTGAAGCGGATGGGCAGCAGACAAAGGCCCTTGGGAGCCAGCAGCCGGTTCAACCGGCGGATATCGTCCAGCAGCGCGCCCTCGTCGCGGCAGGGGCAGGGAAACAGACTGCCCGTCTTGATGCCCGCCAGCGTGGGCGCGCCTTGCTTGACCAGAATTTCCTCCGACATGGAAAACCTCCTTTTGATGCTGTGTGCAGTGTGCCGTAAAAACGGCGCGGTCATACGCGGTTAGATTCATTTAACTGACGTGCAATAAAAAATGCCGCGACGGTTAAATGACTCTAACTCGAATTGTAGCACAGCGGAGCAGCGTTGTCAAGGGCGGCGGGCAACCATATTGGCGCGCAGGGGGCGGGAGATGTCCGCATCAAAAAAGGATGGCTGCCTCAAAAAGAGACAGCCATCCTTTTTTCACGATTCAGAACCCAAACACCACACCTACGGCGGCGCTGGCCAGAATGAACAGAATGGGGTGCAGGTTTTTGGTGAATTTGACCCACCGCGTCAGCACCAGCAGCACCGCCGCCAGCGCGATGGCCTTCCAGTTCAGCAGCGCCAGACCGGTGCCGCCCACGTTCACCAGTGCGATGAGCACCACGGAGATACCTGCCGCCGCCACCAGCGCGGTGGAGGCGGGGCGCAGACCGTAAAAGGCGGCGCTGACCCATTTGCTGTCGCGGAACGTCTTCAAAAACGCCGCCACGATGAGGATGACGATGACCGACGGCGTCACAAGCCCCAGCGTAGCGATGAGCGCGCCGCCGACGCCGCCGGTGGTGAAGCCCACATAGGTGGCCATGTTCACGCCGATGGGGCCGGGGGTGGACTCGGACACCGCCAGCATATCCGCCAGCTGGGCGCGGGTGAACCAGCCGGTGCGGTCAGCCATATCCTGCAAGAAGGGGAGGGTGGCCAGTCCGCCGCCCACGGCGAAGAGACCTGTCTTGAAAAACTCCCAGAAAAGACGGAGGTACAGCATTATTTCTCCCTCCTTATCAGGTTCTGGATGACGATGCCGCACAGGGCGGCGGCCGCCACAAAGATCACGGGGGAGAGATCCGTGAACAGGGAGGCCGCCAGCACCGCGACGAAGATCACGGCGGCGGGCCAGTCCTTCACAGAGCTTTTCAGCAGCTTCAGCACGGCGTTGAAGATCAGCACACACACGCACACGCGGATCCCGGCGAAGGCGTGCTGCACCCAGTCCAGATGGGAGAAGCTGTTGATAACGCCGGCCAGCACCGTAATGATGAGAAGGGAGGGAAACACGATGCCCAGCGTGGCCACGATGCCGCCCACGATGCCCCGCTGCTTCTGCCCCACGAAGGTGGCGGTGTTGACGGCGATGATGCCGGGCGTACACTGACCGATGGCGAAATAGTCCACCAGCTCCTCGTCGGTGGCCCAGCCCTTGTTCTCCACCACCTCCCGCTGGAGGATGGGCAGCATAGCCATGCCGCCGCCGAATGTCATGACCCCCACCTTGGCAAAGGTAAGGAACAGCTCCCACAGTAATTTCACAAGATCACCTCATTCAGAATATCCATAGAGACCCCGGACGGACACCTCACCGCTGTACAGCGTCTCCACGGTGCCGTCGTCATACCGCACCGTCAGGCCGTATTGCGGGTCGATGCCCTCCGCCACGGCATGGCGCACCACATCGCCGCGCACCATCTGCACCTGCTGCCCGATATTGACGCAGCGGGCGCGGTAGTCCTCCCGCCACAGAGCGGGGTCGGGGAGGGCGTGGTCGTGCAGTTCCGTCAGCTCGCCCACCAGCGCCTGCGCCAGCGCATCGCGGGACACGTCGCACCCCAGCTGGCTGCGGAGGGACGTGGCGATGGCGGCCACGTCGGGGGAGAAATCATCGGCGGTCTGGGACACGTTGACGCCGATGCCCACGATGACCCAGTCCGGCGTGCCGTCGGGACGGAACGCCGACTCCGTCAGGATACCGCAGACCTTTCTGCCGCCCAGCAGCAGATCGTTGGGCCACTTGATACCGCAGTGCAGACCGCAGACGTTTTCGATGGCGCGGCACACCGCTACCGCCGCCAGCGGCGTGATCGTGGGCAGCGTCTCCGCGCAAAGGCCGGTGCGCCACAGGACGGACAGGTACAGACCCAATCCCGGCGGGGACTGAAAGCGCCGCCCCATACGGCCACGGCCCGCCGTCTGGCAGTCCGCCGTCACCACGGCGGACGCGGCACCCTCCGCCGCCAGACGCTTGCACTGGGTGTTGGTGGAGTCCAGCTTGTCGTAGTGATATACCGGGATGTCCATGGCCCCGCCTCCTTTTCCCCGTAATGTTACCACGATTCGCGGGGACTGTAAATAGAGATACCTGCCGAGGACGGACATGGAAAAAATGGGGGGTTTGTCGAATTTGCCAAAGAAATGACGAGTTTTTTGGCAGTTTCTTGGCGTAGAAATGTATTGCTTTTTCTGGGGGCGGCTCGTATAATAGGCGAGAAAATGAGAGGAGGGACAGCCATGATCTGCCAGTATACGATGAAAACGCAGATGACGGCTCCTATTGTTTCCATTTTTGATATTGTTGTTTCCGTTGGCCGGTGATCGTTTCACCGGTTATTTTTTTGTGTTTGCAAGTAATTGGAAATAAAGAGTGAAGAAAGAGAGGAACTGTTACATGAACAAAAAACTCGGACAAGAAGCGATCTACGATGCCCGCGAATTGGGCGTCCCCCGGATGATGCTGCTGGGCCTGCAGCACCTGTTCGCCATGTTCGGCGCCACGGTGCTGGTACCCATTCTGGTCAGCGGCTACGGCCTGCCCCTGTCCATCCAGACCACACTGCTGTTTGCCGGTATCGGCACGCTGCTGTTCCACGTCTGCACCAAGCTTAAGGTACCCGCTTTCCTGGGCTCCTCCTTCGCCTTTCTAGGTGGCTTCCAGGCGGTAGCCAATCTGGACAGCGGCAAGTTCGCCGCCATGACCGGCG
>ERZ772820.1346-NODE-1346-length-19613-cov-6.733204_pt1 | contig 19613 bp, 19 predicted proteins | sample MGYA00511377_ERZ772820 | MGnify/ENA primary metagenome ERZ772820 (study PRJEB29015, sample SAMEA2737684) | human gut metagenome | biome: human gut; feature: human-associated habitat; material: faeces | place: China | collected 2012 ...
GCGACAGTCCTACGGGCTGTCGCTCAACCTGCGGGGGACAGACACTTTACCCAATTCTTTTATACTAGGTTATAAATCCGCAACGCTGTAGTCATTCAAGCAATGGTAAATGCCCTCCTGCGTGGTATCAAACCTTATCCCATATCCGCGCAGTTTTCCGCAATCCATCGCTAGATTCCGCTGCCAGTCCACTGCTTCTATCAGGTTATCTGCATCCGGCAGCCGCAAAGCCTCAGCAAAGGCTAAAGCGGTCGTCACCATATCCTCTCTGTTTTCGCTGCCGTAATTGTATACGCCGCCGGGCAGGTCGGCGGCAGGCACCAGGTTTTCTACCGCCTGCCGCACGTAGGTGATGCCACGGCAGTCACGGTTAGAGAAGCGCAGTTTTTCTCCATACATCGTCGCTTTTATCAGGTTCAGCGGCAGGTTGCCCCGGATGGGTAGTCCATAGCAGGTCGTACATCCAGGTTGCACGCAGCAATACTGTGTCCGGGCAGGCATCCAACATGCGTTGCTCCATTTCCAGTTTCTGACGGCCGTAGACGTTGGCAGGGGAGAGTTCCATCGTTTCCGGCAGTGAGCCGGGCTGCTGCACGCCGGCGTAGACTTGGTCAGAGCTGAAGCCCACCAGCCTTGCCCCACACTGCGCGGCGGCGCGCGCCAGCCAAAGCGGCAGCTCCACATTGGCACGGTAAGCTTCTGCCGGATGCTGCGCACAGTAACTGGTATCGGAAAGAGCGGCGGTGTGCAGGATCACATCCGGATGCAAAGCTTCCACCTGTGCACGGGTGAGAGCTTCATCGGCTGTACAGAAAAAGCCTTTTGGAAGGGCGCAAAGCTCGTACTTTCCCTGCCACTGCTGCAAAATGCGGGAGCCGACAAAGCCGCCTGCACCGGTGATAAGAATTTTTTTCATGATAATTTCCTCCTGCAGGGCAATGAAAAAGTGCCCTGCAGCATGACAGCCTGCCGGGCACAGAAATTTTAAAGGAACAGTTCCAGCATGAACACGACGGCACAGCAGGCCACAGATACCTGAAACAGGCTTGCGCCGAACCAAGCAGCTGCAATGCCTACCACCAGCGCCATGGCACCGGCAGCCGGGCTCTGGGTCGCGTTGACAATGGCCGGGAAGGTCATGACCGCCAGCGTCACATAGGGCACATAATACAGAAACGACTGAATGAAGCGATTTTTGATGGGCTTGCGGATCAGTGTGAGCGGAAGGATGCGGATGGCATAGGATACCAGCGCCATCACTGCAATGTAAATGTAATGATTATGCGTCATGCTCTGCCTCCTGCTCTTCTGGATTTACCGGAAAAAGAGCTGCTGCAGCGCTGGAAATGAGCACTGTGAGCAAAATGGTGCGCGTGCCCTCCGAAAGAGCGGAGATACCCGGCAGGTAATTGCACACAAAGCTCAGTGCAAAGCTGATGGCAACAAGTGCAGCTACCACCCTGCTCTTACGCGCAGGAGGAATGATGATGGCAAGGAACATGCCGTAAAGGGCAACGCTCAGCGCACTGACAGCCCGCAGCGGCAGCAGATTGCCCGCAATGATGCCCAACGCTGTACCGATGGCCCAAGCCGGTGCCGCCAGCAGAATGGCACCGTAGGTATAATATGGGTTCAGGCTGCCGGGCCGTGCAATGGTGATGCCAAAAAGCTCGTCTGTCACATCATAACCGATGAGCAGCCTGTGCCAGAAGGGTGTGCCCGGCGCAAAGCGCTGGGCCAGTGCGCAGCTCATGAGCAGATAGCGCGCATTGGCGATCAGTGTGATGATGGCCACTTCCAGATAGGTCGCATTGGCCATGATGATGGCAAATGCAGCGTACTCGCCTGCCGAAGCGTTGTTCAGTAGGCTGACCAGAAAGCCCTGAAACGGGGTAAAGCCTGCCCGGCGGGCCGCAATGCCCAGCGAGAAGGAAACAGCAAAATAGCCCAGCGCAATGGGAACGCCATCCCGCATGCCCTCACAGAAAATTTTTTTGCTGAAAGCCCAAACCGGCCTTTCTGCATTGACAAGCTCTGGGGCAAGGAGCTTACTTTTGGAATTCATCTTTGTTTTTTACTCCTTTCCTATTTCAAACACCGCTTTTTATTATACTCTCACGCACACAGAGAAGAAAGGGCCTTTTCACTTTCTTTTCGGCACAAAAGGAAAACGCCGCCTGAAAAGGCAGCGTTCTTCGTCGATTTATGCGCCCGGCACCAGAAAATGCATCGCCTGCGGCAGGATCTGCGTACCGGCTTCCAGCCCATTTGCCGTCAGGATCTGTGCCGGTGACACATGGAACCGTCTGGCAATGCCGAACAACTCCTCCCCTGCCTGTGCATAGTAGATGCGCAGTGCGATCTCCGGGTCCGGAGTCGTCAGCGGTTCGCCCAGCTCAATGCCGCCGATGCCCGAATGTGTGCTCCGGCAGAGGATGGCTCCTTCGGCACGGGCGGTGACCGTCACTTCCAATGTGCCGCCAGTGCAGCTGCACTGGATGTTCTCGGTGCTCAGCCAGCATTCCGGGCTGAACTGTGCACCCGGCGGGGCTTCTACTGCAAGCGGAAAGACAAGCTCCAGTGTTTTTTCGTAGCTTTCCAGCTCGGCAAGACTGTTCTCGGCAAAGGCGGTGGCAACGGCACGCACCGTAAAGGCCCAGCCGTCGCGGTAAGGTGTTACCTGCGCCGGTCCATAAGACACAAAGCAGGCGCGCAGCTGAGCATCCGCATCTGGCAGCGGCCCGGAGGCCGTGGAAGATGCTGTCTCGTTCAGCATACAGGCAAGATCTTCTGCTGCCAACTCCTGCGGCGTGACGGCGGTTTCAAACTGCGTAGAAAAGGCATCCGCTACGTATTGCAGCTGGCAGGGCCGCCATGCGTGCAAATGCATCATCACGCTGGCTGTCAGTTGGCCGCTGGCTTCCTGTTCGCCCTCCGCAAGGGCAAAGCCAACCGGCTCCAGCACGCACATGCATCTGCAGTCCTCTGCTACGCCTTCCAGATCCACCACCTGATTGAACGGCAGGGATGCCGCCTGACTTTGCAGGCTGCTTTCGCCTTCCGCGCGCCAGGCGCATTGGGCACGCACCTCGCCCTTGACCACTGCCTTGCCCGCCAGCAGCTTTACCTCCCGCACGGCGGCGCTGCCGGTAATATCCAGAATGGCTGCGGGCGGCTTTGCAAACACAAGCTCCCCTTCCACAGTGACCAGCTTTTCCAGCACCGCGGTGCTGCGCACGCCGTTCAGCGTCTGCAATTTCTGTTCAATGCCGCCATCGGCCAGCGCCGTGATCAGTTCCTGTTTATCCTGTGTATGGATAGCAACCACAAGACCATAGGCTCCGCGCACCTCGATGCGGTGCGGGTTTACCGCCCGGCAGTTGAGGTATTCGGTCTGCCCTTCTACCATGGCCATCCAGCTGGTGAAGGAAAATTCCGGCACCTCCAGCTGCTTTGTAAACGGCAGCTTCTGCTCGGTCTGGCAAAGCCCGGCCCCGTCCTCGCCCTGATAAAACACAGTGCAGCGCAGATAGCCTTCCAATGTAAGCCGCCCGGGCTGCAGCTGCTTTTGCAGCACCACCGGTTTTGCAAAGCATTTGACCAGCTTGAACACCGGCGGAAGATAATCTGAAATCAGGATCTCGGTTTCCAGCGGAAGTTCTGCCTTGACGGTGCAGCTCGTGCCTGCCTGCGGCAGCGTATCCCGAAAGATCTTCAGTTCCATGCAGTGTGCTCCTTTCCCTGTCCGTCTCTACTGGAAAGGTATGCACATGCTTTGCAGGATATGCGCGCAAAAAAGGCACCGTGCAAAACGCACGATGCCTTTAGGCCTTTTGAAACAATCAGATCGTTTTGCGCAGGACAGCCGCCTGCATTACATGGTATTTCTGCATCAGCCGGACGGCAGCCGATGTGATCTTCTCGCCGCTGACCACAATGGGGATCGCAGGCGGGCAGGAAACCGTCGGCATAGCGCAGATACGCCCCACCGCCTGCTCTGTGGGCACCTGCTCCTGCGGGGCAAACACGGCCTGCCGGATGCTGCAGCAGGTGTGCAATTCGTGTTCCAGCTCCAAAAGCTCACGATCGTTTTTTTCCGGGAGCGGGAACGGTCCTGTAAGGTTTTCCACAATGTGGAGAACGGCAGAAGTCAGCCGTTCAAAGTCCTGCGGCGGATTTGCCGGGGTGAACATCAGCACAACATAACGCGGGTCGGCATATTCGCACTCGACCTTTGCGCTGCGCAGCGCTTCTGCAAGCTCTGTGCCGGTCATGCCCAGTGTAGCAGCATCCAGCGTGACCTTGAGAGGTTCGCTTTCCAGTGCCAGCGGCCCCGGGCAGTGTTTTGCCGCAGCGGCTTCGTTCAGCTCCCGGCGCAGGCGGGTCAAATATCCGCAGCACTGCAAAAGCCGCAGCGGATAACCCTCCGACAGAACCTGATTGCATTTGTCCAGCGACTGCAAGATCAGGTAAGACGGACTGGTGGAACCAAACAATGCCAGTGCATCGCGCACAGCGGCTTCGTCCTGAATGGGGGCATTTTTGCCCAGATGCAGGTATGCGCCGCCAGTGACAACGGGCAGTGTTTTATGGCCGGAGTCGCAGCACATGGCCGCGCCCAGCGCAATAGGATGCTGACCGCCCTGCGGCAGAAAACGCAGGTAAGCACCGTGGGCATTATCCACCAGAAGCGGAACGCTAAAATCCTTGCACACTTCGGCCAGCGCTGCAATATCCTGCACGCCGCCCAGATAATCCGGGCTGGTGACATAGATACCAAAAGGCTTCCTGCCCTGCTGTGCCAAACCCTGCAGAGCACCTGTCAGCTTTGCAGCTGACACCGGGCAGCTGCAAAGCGCACCGGCATCCTGCGGCGCAGGCCAGAGCCACTGGATATCAAAATCCAGCAGCGCCGCCGCATACAACAGCGCTTTGTGAGCGTTGCGCGCTGCCAGCAGGACCGGGCGCTGTCCGGCTGCGGGCGCAGCCTGCAGTGCAAGGCACAGCATTGCACGGATGCACTGGGACGAGCCTTCTGTACTATAGTAAGTATGTGCTGTGCCAAACAGCCGGGTAGCGTTGGCTTCGCTCTGGGCAATGATGCCGTCAGCCCCATACAGTTCATCCGCACCCTTTATTTCGGTAATATCCCACGGCTCAAAGCCCAAAAGGCTCTGGCCCTTGTGGCCGGGCATATGCAGCCGCGAGGTGCCGGACTGTGCGTAACGGCGCACAAAATCCACAATAGGCGTGGTCGTGCTCATTCGCAGGCTTCGCCATCAGCACAGGCGTTACAGGTAGAACCAAGCTCAATAGGCACCTCGATGCCCTTGGCGGCAAGTTCCTGATTCTCAGCGACCTTGATCATAATAGCGCATTCCATTCGCTTTTTGAACAGCTCGCAGCCGTACTCATACACACCGGTAATGTTGCCAGTAGCGTGGTAGGAGTTTGCTGCACAGCCGCCGGAGCAGTACAGCTTTGCCCAGCAGTTCTGGCACTCCTTGCGGGCATAGGCGTTGCAGTGCTTGAACTCATCGCGCACGGCAGTGTTCGTAACGCCCTTCCAGATATCGCCCATCAGGTACTTGGGGTCGCCCACAAACTGGTGGCAGGGGTACAGATCGCCCCAAGGAGTAACAGCCATGTACTCAGTGCCGGAGCCACAGCCGGAAATGCGCTTGTAGATGCAGGGGCCGCCGGTGAGGTCGATCATGTAGTGGTAGAAGGTAAAGCCGCGGCCCTCGCGGTTGCGCTTGATCATTTCCTTGGCAAGGATCTCGTACTGTTCCTTCAGGATGGGCAGATCTTCCTCGGTCAGGGCACTGGGGTCGCCGGGCTTGGACACCACAGGCTCCATGCTCAGCTCAGTAAAGCCGAGGTCGGCCATGTGGAAGATATCGTTGGTGAAGTCGGTGTTGTAGTGGGTGTAGGTGCCGCGCATGTAGTAGTTCTTGTCGCCGCGCTTCTTCACGAACTCCTGGAACTTGGGCACGATGGTATCGTAGCTGCCATGGCCTGCATAGTCCTTGCGGAAGCGGTCGTTGACCTCTTTGCGGCCATCCAGACTCAGCACCACATTGTGGCACTCCTTGTTGCAGAAATCAATCACATCGTCATCGATCAGCATACCGTTGGTGGTCATGGTAAAGCGGAAGTTCTTGTTGTGGATCTTCTCCTGCTCACGGCAGTAGGCCACCAGCTTTTTGACCATGTCAAAATTCATCAGCGGTTCGCCGCCAAAGAAGTCCACCTCAAGGTTGCGGCGGGTGCCGGAGTTTTCGATCAGGAAGTCCATGGCACGCTTGCCCACTTCAAAGCTCATCAGCGCACGCTCGCCCTGATAGCGGCCCTGCGAAGCAAAGCAGTAGGAGCAGTTCAGGTTGCAGGTGTGTGCAACATGCAGGCACAAGGCCTTGACCACGGTGTTGCGGTTTTTAAAGTCGAAAGCCATATTCTCATAGGTATCCGGGGTCCACAGCTTGCCTGCTTCCTTCAGGTTGGTCACGTCATCGATGCACTGACGCAGATCTTCCTCCGTGACATCCTCGCGGTCTCCATACTTTGCCATCATAGCCGAAACGATCTCGTCAGCAGTATGCTCCGGGTACATGGCAATGATATCGTATGCAACATCGTCCACCACATGCACCGAGCCGCTGCAGGTGTCCAGCACGATGTTATAGCCATTCAATTGATACTGATGTACCATTTTACTCTCCATTCCAATTACACAAAAAAATGCCGCCCGGCAAAGGCGGCATGGGGTTTGCAAAAATTACTTGTTGCTGTTCTCGCACTGCTGGTTAGCCACGCCGCAGGAGGTCTTGCAAGCGGACTGGCAGGAAGTCTGGCACTCGCCGCAGCCGCCGGTCTTAACGCTCTTGGTCAGGTCACGAGTAGCAATGGTCTTAATACGTTCCATAATAGAAAACCTCTCTAGCTCTCAAAATTTCATCGCGCCGGACAAAGCCCGGTACGCATTTATCTTTGCTTATGATAACACGCAATGGGCTTTCTGTCAAGATTTTTATGCTACTGACCTGTTCAAACCTGTCCAGCAGGCTGATACTTCGTCAGGACGGTGTGCAGCCCCAGCTCCCGCGCCCTGGCCAGTAAGTACCGGTAGCGGCACAAAAGCGCCTGCCGCTCGTAAATGCGCTGCTCGATCAGGTCTGTATCTACCTCCAGATCAAACATCATCTCATTACGCCGCAGGCAGAACAGACATTCCTTCAGCTCTTCTTCCAGTTCTGGGTGATAGCGTTCGTGCTCGGTATCCCGCGGGATGCGGCTCGAAAGCAAAGTTTGGGTGTTCTGGGCATGGGTTCGTTCCAGCATAGGCCGTCCTCCTCTTCTTTGTGCATCTTGAAGGTTTGTACATTCTAGTATATGAAGAGACCGGTGCAGAATATGCCAGTTTATGGTAAAGCAGAAACTTTCTCCGCTGGTGCGCGCATTTTAAAAAAGTTTGCAATTTTTTCAAAATCACGCTTGACAAGTATCACTTTTCCGCGTATAATAGCACACGTTGAGCGGCTCACGCTGCGAAACGCAATCGAATATTGGGGATTTGCATAGTGGTAGTGCGGTAGACTCTGACTCTACTTGTGGGAGTTCGATTCTCTCATCCCCAACCAAAAAGCCATCTGGTTTATGCCGGATGGCTTTTTCGTTCTATATTGTTATACAAAAACAGCGTACCGTCTTTGCGACGGTACGCCCATTTTTATGCAGTTATTACAGAATGCTGATGCGGCCTGCGCCGTAGGGATTCTCGTAATCCAGCAGATAGCCCGGGTAATCGGCCAGCGGGCTGTTTGCGGTGGTCAGATGCGGCAGACCCTCGCCGTCCACGCCGCCAAAGCTCATTGCGTAAGTGGACATCACGAGGTAATCCTCAGACACATAGTCCTTGATCAGCTCTGCGCCATCAAACATGGCAAAGCCATCGCCCAGATTGCGCAGAGTGTAATTCATGCCAGCCAGAGCGTAGGTCTTGCTCTCGTCCAGCGGTTCATAAGTACCGGAAGCCTTGTTGTAGATCTTCACGTTCTGCACGCGCGGAGTGCCGGTGGCACTGCCAATCCAGACATTCTTCTCGTCGGTCTGCACGGTGTTGGGGATATCGGTGTGGATCTCGTAGGAAGCGCCTGCCACATGCAGGAAGCCGCCGTTCTCCTTTTCCGTTCCGGCAAAGCGGGCTGCAAACTCCAGTGCATCCTGGATTTGCTTGCCGGTGACAGACATCAGACAGGCCACATTGCCAAACGGGCTGACCTGCTTGCAGGTCTTGAAGGTCCAGTAGCCGGCTTTCTCATCGGCGCGGATGCCGCCACCGTTCATGATAGCGATGTCACAATGCAGCTGTTCCACCTCATTGAAGTAGGAGTAAATGCCGTCGGCCACGAAGTCGCCGAGATTCGTCTCTGCCATGCGGATGCGGCGCTTGCCAGTCTCGGGGTCGGAGATGTAGAAGTTCGTATCGGCAACAGCGATCTTCTCACCCAGCATGTCGTCCACAGAAGCGACCCATGCGTTCTGGATATCGGCAACGGCACTGTCGGAGCCTTCGTAAGAGGAGATCAGACGGGTGGCAATGGAGCCGTCAGCCTTGATGGTCATTTCGCCAACATTTGCAAAATAAGAGCCGGTCTGGGTCAGGGCGACAGCCTTGCCGGACAGATCCTTCACCCACTCACACTCCATCTTGGTGTGAGAATGGCCGTCGATGAATGCATCGAAGCCGGAGGTGTGCTCGATGACTTCCTTGCTGGTCCAGGGCGAAGAGGAAGGATCAACGCCCAGATGGCCCAGACCGATCACGTAGTCAGCCAGAACCTTGGCCTTATCAACGGACTTCTGCACAGCCTTGTACAGCTTCTGGCCGTCGTCACCGCCCAGAATATCATAGATATAGCGGCTCTGGCTCTTATCCATGAAGTAAGCCGGAGTAGACTTGGTGAAGGTCTCGGGCGTGGTGATGCCCACAAATGCGATCACGCGGCCGCCGATGGTGAAGTATTTGACATCCGGCAGAACGCGGTTGCCCAGCGGCAGATTAACCCAGTTGCTGGAGAGGTACGGGAAATCTGCCTCAGCCATTACCTCTTTTGCACGGGCCATGCCGTAGTCGAATTCATGGTTGCCGGGAGTTGCAACATCGTAGCCAGCGGCATTCATCAGCTGGATGATAGAGGCACCTTCGTCCATGGAACCATATGCGGTACCCTGAATATGGTCGCCCGCATCTACCAGCAGGACATTTTTGCCTGCATCCTGATAGCTCTTTTTCAAAGCTGCGATGGCAGCATAGGTCAGTTCCGGCGATTTTTTGTCGATGTAAGTATGAACATCGTTGGTGTACAGGATCGTAATGTCCTTAAAGCTGCCGGGGTAACATGCAGACGCAGCGGGTGCGCCCAGACTTACGGCAGCAACGGCCGTGGTGACACCTGCGGCTTTCAGGAAGCTGCGGCGGGAGATAAGCTGTTTCATGGAAAAACGACCTCCTCTTAAAACTCTCTTTTGTTTTTATCGGGCGCACAGAACCAGCCCGACGCTTGTTATATTAAGCATAACACACAAAACACCCAAGAACAACCCGGAATCGCACAATTTGTTCACAATTCACGGTACTAAGCCACACTTTTTGTGCAACATTATTCCTTTTCAGGGCAAAAAACAGCCCGCATCTGCAGCCAGTCGTTGACTGCAAAAGCGGGCTGTTTTCAAAGGGGATTCAAAAATAGATCAGAGCAACGAGCTCAAATCGCATTGTATTCCTTGAGGAATTTCTCAAGGTCGGTACCCTCGATCTTTTTCAAAGCTTCCTTCATGGCAAGGCGCGGGATGAGCGGCAGATCCATGTCGGTGATCTTCTTGCCGTCGCGCAGCTTGACCGTTGCATCGATCAGGGCACGTACGTCGTAAGTGCTGCCCCAGACCTCGGGCACACCGCGGTCGATGTCCAGCAGGGTGTATACAGCTTCCATACCGGTGCGCATGGAGTATTCGGTGGTGAAGATGGTGTCACGGCCGGTCTCGGCGAACTGGCCCAGGAAGGCAAAGTTGACAGCTCCCTCCGGCACGATATCAGGACGGTCGCCCATCGCACGCGGCATAAAGAATGCATCGATATACGGCATCATGACCGGGATGGTGTTGGCACTGTGCTCGGCCAGCTCTTCGATCTGATCCTCGGGCACACCAATGTGGTACAGCCATTCCATGCACAGTTCCTTGCCGGTGCAGTCGCGCATGGCCTTCTTGACGTAGTTGCCGGGCTTATCACTGAACAGGCCGTAGACCCAGACGCACAGCTGGTTCTTAGGCTGGTCGCGGAACTGCTGCTGACGGTTCAGCGTCCAGCTGAGCAGCCAGTTGGAGTCCTTAACCGTGACGATGCCGCCGGTGACGGTGTGGCCGCTGAACGGGTCACGCTTGCAGATCTTCTGGATATACTGCGGGATCTTGTCGTCCAAGGTGGTAATGGTAGCGCTCTCCCAGTTGGAATGTTCAGGGTCGGAGCAGAACTTTTCAGGATTGCCGAATGCGGGGTCCTGTGCAGCGATCTTCTTCCACAGATCCCAGCCGTTGCCCGGCTTGATGGTGGGATCAAAGCCTGCTGCCTTGTCCTGTGCGCCCATCGTGCAGCTTTCCACGCAGCCGCCGTTGGTGATGAACAGCAGATCATTTTCGGTCAGGCCGATGGTGCTGGTCTCCCCCGCATGCTCCACGACCACGCTGCTTGCCTGCTTGCGCTTGCCATTGATATCAAATTTCACGTCCACGACCTTGGTCTCATAGTGGAACTGCACGCCGTGGTCTTTCAGGTAAGTGACCATGGGCAGGATGATAGATTCATACTGGTTGTAGCGGGTAAAGCGCAGGGCGGTGAAATCCGGCAGACCGCCGATGTGGTGAATATAACGCTTGAGGTAGAGCTTCATTTCCAGAGCACTGTGCCAGTTCTCAAAAGCAAACATGGTGCGCCAGTACAGCCAGAAGTTGGAGTTCAGCACTTCATCATCAAAGAAATCGGTGATCTTCTTATCCTGCAGCTGCTCGTTGGGGGTGAAGAAGAGCTTCATGATCTCCATAGCACCCTTATCAGACAGGCCGAACTTGCCATCGGTGTGGGCATCCTCGCCGCGGTTGACGGTAGCACGGCACAGTGAATAGTTGGGGTCTTCCTTGTTCAGCCAGTAGTACTCATCCAGCACACTGGCACCCTCGGTCTCCAGAGACGGAATGGAGCGCAGCAGATCCCACATGACCTCGAAGTGGTTGTCCATCTCGCGGCCACCGCGCATCACGTAACCGATATCGTATTTGTAGCCGTCGCAGGCACCGCCGGGGATGGGGTCTTTCTCAAACACATGCACATGCTCGCCCTTCATCTGGCCGTCACGCACCAGATAACATGCAGCCGTCAGTGCGGCCAGACCGGAACCAATGATATATGCAGATTTATGATCGACACCCTCCGGCTTTTTAGGAGTTGCAAATGCTTCATAGTTGCCACTGGAATAGTACATAGAAAAGCCTCCCTGCTTTTTATTGCTTTTTTCGGCATCCTTGCGCCGTCCTTATGGCAACAGTATACCCCGCGCCGCCGCAGCAGACAACAAACAAACTTTAGCGGGTGTATAAATTTTATACAATCATTCTGTTTTGCTGGAAATACGTACAAATTGTGACAAAAGCCGCCCTAATAGCGAATCGTTCTGTGATATAGCGTGCTTTATAAACCAGTTTCAGCAAAAAGAAAAGCACCCAGATTTCAATGAATCCAGGTGCTTTTTGTTGGTGGAGGCGATGGGAGTCGAACCATCATTTATGATTTCACGAGCAATACGATAGCGAAAAAGCCTTAAAACTACGGCAATTTTCTTTTGACTAATATCATTTTATAAATCAACACTCATTCGTAAGATGTAAAAGTGCGTGAGTAAGTGCGTGAGTGCCTTGCAAACAAAAACAGCCCCGAGGAACCGTCAGGCTTCCCGGGGCTGCTGCTATGTATTGAGTTTACTGTTTCCCTACAACATCCTTCGCCCTGTCAAAGCAGAACTGGATGACCCTGCCGATGGTCTCATCGGTGATCGCCCAGCTGAAGAGCCTGCCAAACTTGCTGGCGTCCAGCGCAGCGCGCAGCTTTGCCGCCACCCATGCTTTGCGTTCGGCACCGCGCTTGGTGCCCTGAATCTCATGCTCGGCGCGCTCGATCAGGTCAAGCACAAGCGGGCGGACGGTCGCACCGTAGCCCAGCCGGATGGCACCGAGGACGTAAAAGGCAAAGCCTCCCAGCATCAGGACAAGGGCAAGCCAGCCGGGGACAACGTTCAAGATATTGGTCAATACTGCTTCCATGGGTTAAGCTCCTTTCTGCTGCTCAAGGTCAGCAATCCGATGATTTACCACTTTGATCTGCTCTTCCATCACCGGCACGCGCTGGGCGAAGTTGTTGTGCGCCCGGACTTCCCGGGTCAGCTCCTCCAGCTTCGTTTCGGTCACGGCCTGCTGCTTGTCCAGCTTTGCATCCATGCTCTGGGCGGTGCGGTTGTTGGAGTAAATGACCCCCAGCAGGCTCAGCCCGCCGGTGATCAGCGCCACGAGAATGCTTTCCATCGGTCACACCTCCTTCACCGCGCCAAGCCCGGCACGCCGGATGATCGCCGCGTAGTCCTTGTATGCGCGGGACAAGTCCACGTTGGTGCTCACCCCCGGCATCCTTGCCGTGCTGGTGTACTGCCACATGCCGAACGGCCAGCCGGGCGTGGGCTTCCTCGTGCGGTAGGCGGCCAGCCACACGTCGTAGGGCTTCAGCGCCGTGCCGCCTATGTACAGGAAAGTGTTGCCGAACCACAGGCCGGTGTACAGCAGAGCGTACACGCCCCAGCTTTCCACCGTGCTCAGCATGTAAGCTGTCAGGTCGGTCAGTGCGGCCTTGCCCAGCGGCTTCTGCACCTCGTCCTCAATGTCCACCACCACAGGCAGCTCAAAGCTCCTGCCGGTGAGCAGCTTCTTGAAGTAGGCCAGCTCCTTGTCGGCCTGCTCCCGGTTGACCGCTTTAAAGTAGCCATACACGCCGCAGGGGATGCCAAGCCGCTTGCATTCTGCGTAGTTGCGGGCAAACTGCGGGTCAGTGTAGGGCGCACTGGGTCTGCCCTCCGCACTGTTGCCCATGGCGCGAATCATCACGCCGTCCACCTTACCGCTTGCCTTGACCTTTGCCCAGTCGATGACGCCCTGATGGCGGCTCACGTCCATGATGGTCTTTTCCATCGCTTACTCCTTTACTTCTCCAGCTCTGCCTTGATGGCTTCCAGATCGTCCGTGGTCAGGGACGGGTAGTCGGCGGCGATGTCTTCAAAGACTTCACCGGCGGCAATGCGGATTTTGAAAGCGCGGGTCATAATGCGAAGTTTGAGTGCGTTCAGGGTTTTCATAAAAATCAGCCTCCAATCAAATCAGCCATCATCAAAATAATATCGTCGTTTGCGGTTTCCAGCGCGTCCACGCGCTCCGGCAGCTTCTCCCGGGCTTCGGCCTTTTTGCGTGCTTCTTCCTGCGCGGCCAGCTCTTCGGCGGTGTAGCGGACGTACTTCTGGATGGGCACCTGTTCCACCCATTCCTCCTGTGCCTGAATGCCGGGACGGTCAACGATCTTCTGCACATCCCTGCCACCGTTCGGATACTCGGTCACGGTCTCCCAGTGCCACTGCTCCTCCACGCCCTCTACGGCGGGGTGGGTGACTTCTTCGGTGCTGGTGGTCAGGTAGCCAAGGGTCAGGTCGGGGTTTTCCACGACCGCGCCGGTCTCGTCAAGGATCTTCATTGTGTCACCTCCATGGGGGTCACATATTTGCCGATTCGCGAGTAAGATACTTTTCCGTCAGGACTTTCAGCCGACAGCATCCACTGTCCGCCGGTCTTTCCGGAGTCACGGCGGTCTACTTTTACGCACCCATTTTCGTCCAGCTGCATCGGGGGCACAAAGCTACCGTCGCTGCGCCGCAGGTGGAGTCTGATTTTGCAGGTTTTCCACTCTTCCGGGATGGCAAAGTGCAGACTGGTCGGGTGACCCTCACTGCCAAACTGCAATGTTGCCACAGTGTCAAATGTCACAGGGATCATCGCTCAAAACCTCCTTTCTCATGCCACGCGGTGCCAGATGTAAACATAGTAGGCGGCGGGCTGCACGGTATCGCTTGCACCGTAGATCGGGTTCGAGCGGGAAGCGTCAAAAGTGCGGTTATATGTAGATAAGCGACGCACGTCGCCACTTAAATACGACAAACTGCTATCGTAATGCGTGGCTCCAAAAGCTCCATTACTTTGGGGGGTTGACACGGACAATACACCGCCATTGGCTGTACCCGTGATGTTCGGCAGTCCGGCCTTCACGGTGGTGCCCGCTTTGTGGCTGCTGCTGGCACCCATCAGCACGCGCTCCGATGCGATCTGCTCCCATGTGCCGCCAAACAGGGCGGCAGGGCTGGTGGGGTCGGTGCTCTGGTAGATGCTGCCCACCGGGTAGGCAGCGGAGCTGGGTGCGGCCAGCAGAGCATCGACATCTTCCTTTGTATAATAGGAAGAAAAATCGGCACCGAAGGTGCGCAGGGCGTTTGCCTTTTCGGCAGCGGTCCATTTCCCGGCGGCTGCGGCGGTGGTCAGAGCCTTCTTCACGCCATAAGGCAGCAGGGCTGCGGTCAGCGGCAGAAGTGCATCCGTCATGCTGTCCAGCTGTTCGCGGGCAGCTGGTGCGGTGATCAGGGTCCCGTCGCTGCGCACGTTGATGCCGCAGGCGGGGTCCACCCGCACTGCGCCGGGGGCCGAAGCCGTGGGCACCGTGCTGCTGCGCAGATAGGGCGACAGATCCGGCATGGCGGCAGTATCGGTCAACACGGCCCCGGTGTTGGGGTCCACGCTCAGCACCCGAAGCAGCCGGCCGGAGACCGGAACTGCCGGGCAGGGAAGCGCCCCCACATCCTGCGCCGTCAGTTTTACGATGCCGCTTTTGCCGTTCACGCTCACTACCTGACCGTCGGTAGGCACCAGCTCCTCTGCCCGTGCGGCAGCAGCCTCGGCACGGGCTGCACAGCGGGATGCAGCGGCACTGTCGGCGCTGGTGCGCTGTGCCGCGGTCTGGGCCTGTGCCGCATTGGATGCCGTGCTTGCAGCACTGGCTGCGGCACGCTGCGCGGCGGTGGAAGCGGTACTGGCACTTTCCAGCACACGCGCCACGAACTGCTCATACTGCGAGGGCGGCAGCTCTTCCGTGCCGCCGTCGGTGGGCAGGATGGCGTAGGTGTCGTAGCTGCCGGGCCGGGTATAGGCGGCGTAGCCGCTGGCATCGATGGCTGCCAGCATCCACTGTCCGCCGGTGCTTCCGGTCAGGCGGCGGTCCACGGTGACGCAGTGCTGCGTGTCCAGTGAGACCGGTGCCAGCAGGGTGCCGTCGCTGCGGCGCAGGTAGAGCGCAACGGTGCACCCGGCCCATGCTTCCGGCAGTGTGAAGCACAGCTCGTCCACACCGGCAGCGTTCTGTGCACCGAGGTGCAGGCGGTGCGGCTGGGACAGAAATTCGGTGCCGCCGCACTGCCTTTGAATGATCTTGATGTTCACTTGAAAACCTTCCTTTCTGTTTTTTGTTTGATTGTACAGCCGCTGCCCGGCAGCTGCCAGTGTGGTCTTTTGCTGCACAAATTTCTGTGCTTCGGCATTTTGCCGGAAGGCGCTTTTCATGGGTAATTCGCACAGTTCTTTGTGGGTGAAAAATGGGATGAAAAAGAGGTGGTTTTGTACGGAAAACCAGCGATTTTTGGCCGCATGCCGCATGGGAAAACGAAACCCAAAAGTGCAGTTTCCGGTGCAAAAAATCCAAAATAAATGTTAAAAATTCGTGAACAAAACACCCCAAAAAACAGGTCAAAAATCGGAAGGAAATAACCGAAAAAACAATATTTTGGAGAAAACAATGTTAAAATTGCACAAAAAATAACGTCAAAAAACTAACAAAGTGTGAGAAGGTGATTTGACAAATGGCCATTGGGCTGGTAAAATAAGACCCGCTCAACGGAACCAACAGACGTTGCAGCGTTTAAAATTTATCTGGATGAAGTAAAAAGCCGTCTTATATACGGCGCGGCGCGGGCAGATGGGGTCTGGGCCGGGAGGGTAACTGCACCCTCCGCAGCGGAGTCCAAATTGTATACGATGCTCGATTTTACCAAAAAGAGGGCATCGTATTTGATTGTGGGGCCAGATGGTTTCTGCCCGCCCCGCAGTCCGGGCGGCCGGGGCATGAAAAACATGTCCGCAGCCGCAGCCAATTTTGAAAAGAGAGGAGTTGTCTCGTATCGCTTCCGTAAAATTGAAGAAAGCATTGTCTGACTGCAAGCATGCAGTCTCTCCCCGTGTGCTGGCGTTTTGTGTCATGGTCGTGTGCCTTGTGGCTACACTCAGTGTGACCGCTGCGAATCTGCGGCTGACCTACGTCACAGACTCCAATGGTGCCCGGCAGGTGATCCTCACCTCCGAGACCGACCCTGCACAGGTCATGAACCTTTCCGGCATCCAGTCCGAAGAGGGCGATCAGGTCTATTACACGGCCTACAGCGGCAATCTTGCCGCCCTGAACATTGAGCGCGCATTCTCCGTCAGCATCACTGCCGACGGTCAGGAGTACCCCGTCAAAATGGTGTTCGGCACCGTGGCGGATGCCCTGAAGCGTGCCGGCATCACCCTGGAGGGTGACGACTACACCGAGCCTGCTCTGGACCAGCTGGTGAGCGCAGGTTCCACCATCACGGTGCACCGCGTGGACTACACCGACCGTGTGGAGACGCAGGCCATCCCCTACGATACCGAGTACGTCTACACCAGCCTGTATTTCCGCAACACCGGCCGCGCCACCACGGTGCGCCATGGTGCGGAAGGCCAGCAGACCATCACCACCCGCGACCGCTATGTGGACGGCGAGCTGGAAAACAGCATCGTGGTGGATTCCACCACCACTGTGGAGCCGACCAACCACATCGTAAAGACCTATGGCGCAGGCGCGCCGGTCTCCCCGCTGACCGGCCCGGACGGCACCACCAATGCACCCGCCTCTTACAGCAGGGTGCTCACCGGCAAGGCCACCGGCTACTATTCCAAGACCGGCAAGGGTTCTTCCGGTCTGGGTCTGGGCTACGGCACTGTGGCTGTGGACCCGGATGTGATCCCCTACGGTACCAAGCTGTATATCACTTCCACCGACGGCAAGTTCGTGTACGGCTATGCGGTGGCTACCGATACCGGCATTGCCGTGCAGAAGGGCCAGATCCTTGTGGACCTGTTCTACGAGACCTACGCCGAGAGCGTGATCAATGGAGCCATTCAGGTGAACGTCTACGTGGTGGAGTGAGCAGGCCGAAAAGAACCGGGGAAACCGGAACTGAAAATTTTCAACAGAAACAGAGAGCTTCTGTACACCTTCCCTTTGGGAGGGTGCGCAGAGGCTCTTTTTTATTGTCAGATTGGCAGGATTCACCATAAAATTTGTAAAAATTTGGCGGGTATGTATATAAGGAAAAAATATCAACGAAAAGATTATGGTAAATTTTACAGTAAAATGCGGCGAAACTCTTGAAAAACAGACCGAAATTCTTTAATATAAAAGGGTAAAAAGCTACAGGTGCGCTTTGTGCATCTGTACGGGGAGGAGCAGTCTATGAAACCGACCGAGGAGAAGATCCAAAGCAATGCATCGGACCTGCCGGTGTATCTGTTCAAACAGGGCAATAACTGTGAAGCATACCGCTACTTTGGCGCACACATGGAAACGCGCGCCGGTGAAGCAGGTGTGGTGTTCCGCGTGTGGGCACCCCATGCTGTAGCCATCAGCGTGGTGGGCGACTTTAACAGCTGGAAGCCGGGCAGCCACCCGATGCGCAAGGTGGATGGCGATTCCGTATGGGAATTGTTCATCCCGGGCATGAAGGAATATGATGTTTATAAATACTGCGTGACCACCCGTGCAGGTGATCTGGTCTATAAGGCCGATCCCTATGCGTTCCACGCCGAGACCCGCCCGTCCAACGGCAGCAAGGTCTACGATATCAGTGGTTTTGCGTGGCACGATGATGCATGGCAGGCAGCACAGAAAAAGGCTGATGTGATCAACAGCCCGATGAATATTTACGAGATGCACGCCGGCAGCTGGAAGATGAAGGAGGGCGGCAAGCCCTACAATTATTCCGAGCTGGCAGATGAGCTGATCCCGTATATCACAGAGATGGGCTATACCCATGTGGAACTGCTGCCGGTCATGGAATATCCGTTTGACGGCAGCTGGGGCTATCAGGTCACCGGCTATTTTGCACCCACCAGCCGCTACGGCACCCCCAAGGACCTGATGGCCTTTGTGGATAAGCTCCATGCCGCCGGCATCGGTGTGATCATGGACTGGGTGCCTGCTCACTTCCCGAAGGATCAGTTCGGCCTGTACAACTTTGATGGCGAAGCCTGCTACGAGGACCCGAATCCGAAGCGCGGCGAACATAAGGAGTGGGGCACCATGGTGTTCGACTTCGGCCGCAGCGAGGTGCAGAGCTTCCTGATCTCCAGCGCACTGTACTGGCTGGAGCAGTACCATATCGACGGTCTGCGCGTGGACGCGGTGGCATCCATGCTGTATCTGGACTATAACCGCAAGCAGGGCGAGTGGGAGCCGAACAAGGACGGCGGCAAGGAAAATCTGGAGGCTGTTGCTTTCCTGCGCAAGCTGAACGACACCGTGCTGGGCCGTCACCCCCACAAGTACATGATCGCGGAAGAATCCACTGCATGGCCCATGGTCACAAAGCCTGCTTCGGACGGCGGCCTTGGTTTCAACTTCAAGTGGAACATGGGCTGGATGAACGACATGCTCAGCTACATGAAGACCGACCCGCTCTTCCGTTCCGGCAACCACAACAAGGTCACCTTCAGCTTCTTCTACGCGTTCAGCGAGAACTTTGTGCTGCCCATCAGCCACGATGAGGTGGTGCACGGCAAGGGCAGCCTGATCAACAAGATGCCCGGCGAGTACGAAGCCAAGTTTGCAAACCTGCGCACCTTCTTTGGCTACATGATGGCCCACCCGGGCAAGAAGCTGCTGTTCATGGGTCAGGAGTTCGGCCAGTTCGCCGAGTGGAACGAGACAAAGCCGCTGGACTGGATGCTGCTGGGCTACGATAAGCACACCGAGCTGCAGACCTACGTCAAGACCCTGAACGCCTTCTACAAGGAGCACCCCGCCTTCTGGCAGGTGGATTACAGCTGGGAGGGCTTCCAGTGGATCGTGCCGGATGACTCGCAGCAGAGCGTCATCGCCTTCCTGCGCAAGGATACCTCCGGCAAGCAGATCCTGGTGGTCTGCAACTTCAACCCCGTCCTGCGCGAGGGCTACACGCTGGGCGCACCGGTGGCAGGCTCCTACAAGGAGATCCTGAACAGCGACGATGCAGAGTTCGGCGGTTCCGGCGCAGTCCACAACAAGGCCGTGCGCACCCACAAAAAGCCGATGCACGGGTTTGAGCAGAGCATCACCATCACCCTGCCGCCCATGAGCACCCTGTATT
>ERZ772820.1358-NODE-1358-length-19524-cov-4.982485_pt1 | contig 19524 bp, 16 predicted proteins | sample MGYA00511377_ERZ772820 | MGnify/ENA primary metagenome ERZ772820 (study PRJEB29015, sample SAMEA2737684) | human gut metagenome | biome: human gut; feature: human-associated habitat; material: faeces | place: China | collected 2012 ...
CTGCATAGCAGGTGGTTTTTTTAAGGATTGCCTTACAAAAACAGGATTTTCCAGTTCACCGTGAACTGGAAAATCCTATTTTATTTTTATCCTTCTTCTCATATAATTGTTTTTGTGGGAACTCCATTCTCAGAAAGGAGGATGTCCTCTTTGGGCAAAATATGAACCACGTACAACAGAAATTTTATCCAAAAACGTATTTTATGTCCTAGCAGTTTCAAAATTTAACGCTTTTATACTAAGAGGTTTCAAAAGAACTCCAGGCTCTCAAACCACATCTCCCAAAAGCTGACATACTATAGGAGTTGCCTCTTAGGACTGCCCCTCAATTAATTTGACAAACTATCAAAAAGTTTAATTATTCAAAAAATTTTTGATACTAGTCTTTTTCATTTGCCAATGTATTATCAATACTACCTTTATCAGTTTCTCCTTTTTCTAGAAATAATTCTTTAAAATATCCTCCAACCATGAAATGCTAATTCGGAAGTTCTCAAAATCTTTCTGTTCCCACCCCTCTGCATTTTCAGTATAAGAATGGTCTGGACAACGTCTTGCTTTATTTAATACTTTCAAATGTTCATCTACTACAGGCTTTGAACTATTAACAAAAATATTTATAAAACATAAAAAATTGTTAGCTATTACTTCCTTAAGCAGGCTAAAATAAATTTTATTCATACTCGGATCAAATAATTGTGAATATGAATATCCCTGTGCTCGTTGAATATCTCCCTGATTTATCGCCACATTATGTTGCATAGCCTGTATCACTTTATTCTTGGCAATATCCACTCCGTAATATGTTTGTAATGTATTTTTTACCAGCTGTCGCAACTGAATTTCTGCACTATTAATTCGTAATTGGATTTCCTCCTTCTGTTCCTCTATCGACAGTCCACTTCTCTCAAATCGATATTCACCTTTTAAAAAATTTGTAATACTACTATACTTTATTGCAAAATTATGTTGATTATTTTCAATCATTCCATATCCAATAAGGTGGGCCAAAGCATTATTGTCTTGCACCTGTGAAATAACATGATCGCCTTCAAGCGCCAGAACCTTTAATGTTGCAAACTCCTTAGGGTAGCTTTTCATTAATATATTCAGCATCATCCAAAAAAAAGAAGTTGCTTTACTACTTTTTTCAAACTCTGGTAAAGCCTTGTCATAAATAGCCTTTGTAATATTCATTGGTCGAGCCAGTCCGCTAGTTCTACAATACTTGTTTATTGAACTACACAATAATCTACTAAGATACGGATGCCCTCCACAATCACTTACAAGTCTAGAAATGCTATATTGGTCAAATGTAATTCCCATATATGAGCCAAGCGTATTAACCATATTTTTCATATCTTCAAAAGAAAATGCTTGTAAATATGCCCCTTGATTTGTATCAGATAATTGTCCAAACATAGGATTAGGAGAATCATCTATCCCTATTACAGGCACCTCATTTATCATCGGATTTGTCCCAGCCACTAAAATACTAATTTGTTTTGGATACTTCGAATAATAACCTTTAATTGTATTCCAAAAATTAATAAAATTCTTTCCATTCACCCACAAATTGTCTGAGTCTTCTCCTTGAAAGACACCAAAAGTAATAGCTTCTATTTCGTCAAACATGATTGTTAGTGGTGTAGATAATATTGATATTCCAGCATTCATATCTCGTTCAAAATACATCGTTGTGTTTGTGCTCTGATAATCGCTTTCTTCCAAATTAGATATTGGTAATCCAAGTTCAGAATACACATTTTGAACAGTCTTATATAATGCCATTCTCCAATCTAACGTACTTAAATCACCTTCACAAGGTATAAACACAGTGCGATACCCCTGCTGTCTCAGCAAATTTTGCACTGCATATAAAAGGGAGGTTTTTCCACTTCGTCGTAATCCAAATACACCACAATGTGTATTGCTTTTACATTTGGAAACAATATCATGAACATAATCTCTCCGCCCAAAAAAGAAAACTTCATCTTGAATGGGTGCCGATACATCAAATAAATCTCGATCAAATAAATACTTTCTAAATCGTTTTTCGAATATATCTGCCTTTGTTCTGGGTTGAAGCAATTCACTATATTTGAATGGAATAACAATTTGTGTAACATTATTGTCCTTTAATAACTGACTTAGTTTGTCCTCAACTAAATCATCATGGCATATGAAAATATGACATCCTTTTTCTAATCTCAATTTAGATTTAATTTTTGAATACACATATGAAGCAGCATCCAATGAGCGCGGCTCAAAACATACATAGTCGCAAAAAATAACAACCATTTCTCTTGAAATATGAAAAATATTTGTGAATTCTTCCGACGGTTTAACCAAACAATACCTATATGTACTCTCACCTATTCTAAATTCCTCACCACCTGAAGTAACATAAAAGACCTTGCTGAGTAAATGAATTATCTTAATTTCGTCTTGATTGAAATATGACATCCTTGCATTAGGATTAATACCAGGATTTATCATTGCCCCCTCGGTTGTTACTTGATGTACCTTTCTAATGTTATTTGCTCTATTTCGTCCAGCATCATCTTTACATGGATCAAATTCAACTGCATCTCCCTCATCAAGTTGAAATATTGTACAATTGCGCAAAGCAGACTTATGAAAAAAATACCTATCTCCATTTGCATAAATAAATCCAAATGTTTTATTACCGTTATAATTTTCCTTTAATTCATCAATATTTCCCAACATACTTTTCCCTCCACACACTTCTTATAAGGTCAAGAAAACTATAGCTATCCTTTCCTTATAATATAATAATAAAAAAGCAATTCAAAGTTTCCCAAAAAGCTCTCCACTTTGCATATAGATACATAATTATTCTACAAAATCAATATTTTTTTGTCAAATATCAAATAATATTTGAAAACCCATGCATTTACACTGTACTTTTCTTATAGCTGTTACATAATACAAATGAATATGCATGACTCTACAACAATGCGGTATTCGCAACATGCTTTATCTGCTAATTAGTAAGCAACAAACAACGTTACTCAAATAGATTGCATTTTCCCTTTTGTCATAAAAAGACGTATGTAAAAGACTCATCCATGCTAAAACGCCCATATTGCAAGCACATCTAGTACAAGACTACGTCAATTGGTATGTTTATATATCATGTGTATTATCCCTCACCCAACTGCACAAAGTGGCAAACAGTGCATTTATACACACAAAATACATTAGCTCTCGTTGTGAACCTCCCACCCTCAGGCCCAATCGAAAATCTGATTGAACTATTTCTTACTTTATATATCTTGCTATTAGCTGTTGCCTAGTTCCATACTCTCCAGTTCATGAAAATCTACTTTTCCATTAGCTGTTATCGGCATTTTATCTATAAACACAAAGTCTATAGGTTGCATATATTCTGGAAGCATTTGTTTACATAATGAGCTTAATTCTTCTTTTAACTTCACCTTATCCTTTTTTTCTCGTGATAGCGTAATATACACAACCGGTAATTTTCCCTGTGAATGATCCTTATCTGCTCTTCCAATTGCACAGCACGCTTTCACTTCCGGACATGTAGCAATAACATTTTCTATCTGTGTTGGAAATACCTTAAAGCCATCATGACGAATAATAATTCTTTTGATTCTTCCATCTATATACAGAAATCCCTGTTCGTCCATATGTCCTATATCACCACTACGAATCCATTTCACTCCATTAGCATCTGTATATACAACTCTCTTTGTTTCTTCTTCATTATTATCATATCCAAGCATAGCTGTTGGAGAAGAAATCCATATTTCTCCCTGTTCATTATAGCTCTGTTCTTCCAGTGTTTCTATATTTGTTATGCGTATTATTGTATTTAAGAAAGGAATTCCTGCGCTCCCCACTTCATATGCATTTTTATGGAATCCGCAAGCAGCAGCGCTTACTTCTGTCATTCCATATCCTGTTGCTACCGTTATATTTGCTCCATGCATATGAAGGTATTCTTCAATTCGTTTTTCCATCTCAACGCTTAAAGAATCTCCTCCAACACCAACAATTTTCAGAAAAGATAAATTTTTGCTTTTTAGCCTTTTGCTTTCAAACAACTTTGCGTAGTGGGTAGGTACACCTAAAATATGCGTAGGATGATATTTAATCAACAGTTTATCAAATTTATCCGGATTGAATTGAGGAATTAAAATATTTTCCATACCACAAGATAAAATCATATGTATTCCATTTACTAAACCATATGCAATGAATGGAGGCATAATATTTAGAAATTTATTTCCAATTTCATAATCTCCTTCACTTGCCTTTGCATTTATAACCATTGCATTCAAATTATCATCAGTAAGCATTACTCCTTTAGGAGATCCCGTAGTTCCACCAGTGTGCACAATAACACAACATTTATTTTTTCTGTACGAAGGCTTATCCACTTCTTTATTCCTGCTATTAATAAATTTTTTCCATGGCAAAACATTCTTAACATTGTTGGATTTTGTATTTACCATGCCAAATATTATTCCTCGTACTCCTACAAAACTATTCGTTGCAGAAACCGTTATGATTTTTTCAATGGAAGTATCACTAATAGCACCTTGGATTTTCTCAGCAAGAACATCCAAAGTTAAAATATATCTAGCTTTTGATTCTAATATATATTTTTGAATACCTCTTTCACTAGTTCTTGGATCAACCATATTTGAAATTGCGCCTAACTGATTCAATGCATAAAAAGCATATATTACTTCTGGTATTGTAACAGCAGCTATTATTATAGTATCGCCTTCTTTTATACCTAAATTAGCGAACGCTTGTGCAACTTTGTCGATCTCTTTAAACATCTTTCCATATGGAATTTTATATCCAAAATAATCTAGCGCTACATTATCCAAATGTTCTCTATTACTTTCCCATAGATAATCATAGATTGTACATTCAGGAATCTTTGACTTTTTTGCCTCATCACTATAGTATTTCAACCATGGTTTATCTATAGAAGGATAACCTGTCATTTCATTTCCTGCTTCATTTTTCATTTGAATTTCTCCTAGCATCATTTATTTTTCCATGTAAAGTATTCGTCCGTGCTGTCTACATTGTAATTTTCATTCTACAAAAAGAGACTTTTCAGATTAGCTTCACCTATCTTGGGTACATATAACGTAAATTCGCACTCATGTTCATTTTCTTTGTCTTCCATCATATCTCCGCAAGAACTCCCAACATCTCTACTAGCGTAGTTGAAATGTTGTTATTGTCTTGTCCCAGTTCCACTAAAGTCTTCATTTGCTCGTATTTTTCATATTTTCCATGAGCGTCCTCCGTCCTGAGCAGTTCCCATCTTTTTTCTCCAATTTCTACATACTGCTCCTTCATGTACTGCGTAGTCACCTCAAACAATTTGCGTTCCTCTCTTTGTCTTGCATAAGCAGCCACATAGAATCTCAATGCCGTGTCCAGCGTCTTACTATCCTCTGTCCCTTTAGAAACTGATCTAAACAGCATAACCTTGGAAAACCATTTTAATGCAAATGAATACCATTCCATGCGCAGATAAAAATCCCCCATGTACTGCATCTGCTCCACAACGTTATCCGGTTGCGAGAAAAAGTCTACGCCCGTTTTCTTTGTATCTAGTTTTTCTCTCTTCCACAGAATACGCAGCAATGTTTCCTCTCCGTCTTTCTCCTCCATGCTCTTTAAGAAGTTTATTGCTCCTTCCTGCGGTGTCCTTTGGGACATAAGACTTCTGGTTTCTTCAAGGACTTCTCTTCCAAGCAAACCCGCTTTTCCCGGTTTTCCGCTCTCACTCAGATAAGCACATACATTGTGATAAGCTTTGAGCATTTTTTTCTGAAATTCAGTCACAACATTATTCTGTGTTTTTAGACTTGTCCGCATCAAGCTGTCCAAAATACACCGGCGCAGCCAGTAAGTACGGATTCCATGTTGAACACACGCATTTAGCCGTGCCATTTCCTCTTCCTGATCTTCCACTCTCAGTTCTTTATCGTGCAGCATATACCATGGGAAATTGCCCCTGAGATTCTGGCAATCCCTCATAAGCACTTCCCATAGCACCTTCTCTTTCTCATTCCGGGAATCCTTGAATTTCCAGATTTCTGCATAATCCGAACAAACCTCCGCATAGAGTTCATATGGAAGCTCTGTATTATCACCATCCACCACAAAAAGCGTCGACGCTTCCGGATCATAAAGCTTGCGAAAACGTTCAGCATCTTCTCCATAAAGCTCGGCAAACAGATCTCTGCACAGACATCTCATTTCATCCAGGCCTTGAACTGCCAGTTCGTAAGCTTCATGGTAGAAATGTTCCGCCGAACAATCATAAGCGGTGGCATTGATTGCTTTTACCTTTTGCTGCCGACATACATAGTACCAGTCTGATGCCTCTCCATTCTCATTTGCTGCAATTGTTTGAGTATTCCAAAATTCGATACATAATCTTTCAAGTCTTCTTGCAATATTACTTTGGCTGTTATTTGTATACAAATCTGCCAGTTTAAAGCAGCATTCCATATAGTACAGTGTATCTTTCTTGGGAAGTTCACCCTTCGCCGGCTCCACGTTCTGGTCTCTGAAATCGTTTCCAACCATCTGAACAAAGGGGATTTCATAAACACTTTTTAATTTGTCAATATAGGCAGAATATAAATGGATGAAGAACTCACCTACCGTTCCGCTTTCCTTATTCGCCTCGTAAATATTAGCCATAGCCCCCTTAATGCGGTTCAGTGTTTCCTTCTGTGTATCTCTCTGCATGTCAACGTAGGCAAATACAATATGCATAAAGGCATAAATGCGCTTTAGTTCATACCAGCGCGGATTTTTCCCTTTCTTCTCTCCGTAAATAGTAAGAAAGCATTCAAAAAGGTACTCCATAACATCCTGCTTGATATAATTCTGTTTGTTGCTGTATAAAGCCTCACGCAACGCTTCATGCAGCTTGAATCCGTCACGCCCTACTTTCTCAATGGGAGCGGTATGTTCAAGCACATTTCTGGCATTTAGCAAATGATTATCCATCTTCTGTTGCACAATCTTAATCCAATCGTCATCCCACACATCAATACAGGACAGAATCTGAAATGCATTTACCATCAGGTCAGACAAATCTTTATAGAAGTAATACCCCACAAACTCATCCACATGCGCACATTCCTTAAACACATCCGGTGTTACGTTTACACCCGGCGTTTCCTGTAATTTCCAGTAGAACAAAACCACCATCCGCAACAGGTGCGGAAGATAATAGGTTTGCCCCTCGTTTTCCTGTGAAACCACGCTCAACATTCTTTCCACCAAGGCACGTTCATCCGGTTCCAGATCCTGCACGGTACACATTATCGTTTTCCGGAAACAATTCTCAATCAGATACCTCTGTGCCAATTTTTCGTTAAAACCATGTAGGCATATCTCCTCATTCAAATGCCCTTCAAATAAATCTGCAAATAATTCTCTTGAGGGCATGCGGCTGACAACCACCCATAGTGCGTTCACTCGCTCCATCAGCCGATTATTTCCAGTCAGCCATGTGTAGTCTCTTCCAATTTCATTGTCACGATTCAACTGAAAATTATCCAGCACAATGATGTACTTTATGTTCTTAGGCAATGCAGCCTTGAGTTTTTCCAAAAAGAAATCCTGCTTTCCTGCCCGGTTGTTCAATATGTCAAGATTCTGTTTCAGAACACTGTATATTTTTTTGCGCTCTGCATCCTCCCCTATATCCTTCACCAGATTGAGTGCCTGAATTACTGTTTTGAGCCCCGTGAGTTTTCCTGCCAGCCCCGACAATATTTTTTCAATTGCCGCTTCAATTTCCTCATTTTCCGATTGTCCAAGAGTTACATTTTTGATTTTATCTGTAATAAATGTTGCAATATCAAGTGCAGTGTCAGCTTTTTCACCCTTTTTACCAAGTGCCGGTCGATAGATTCCCTGAATCCATTCATACAAAGTAACCACGAGATCAGCTTTTCCCTGTTCTGTTCCGTTGCCCCTTTTTCCTGCATAATAGCTCTGCAACTGCAATGCAATGCGATAGTAGACCTCCGTCTGATCCACACAATCCGATATATCCAGGTAGACGCAGAGAGGATCGTCCTCCCTAATCTGTTTTTGATTATGCTTTATCTTATCCAGTGCATTCTTCACTAAGAAAGATTTTCCGCTTCCGGCATCTCCGTAAACTGTAAACAGTGCTCTTTGTTCCTCGGTGCTGTAAAATTCTTCTGCAAAATCTACAATATGTCCTTCTTCATCTCTTTCAAGAATATTGATTTTGCGTGTTTCCTTTGCGGTCTCATAAGTTTCCTGTAACATCCCGTCCCCTCCTCTATAGCAATTTTTTCATCGACTGTAATACTGATCTTATCTCCTGCAAATAATTGGCTGCCGTCTGTAAGCCACTCATATTTCCAGACCATTCCCTTGGAAATCCAATTGTTTCCACACTGTGTCCGTATTGCATTCCCAATATTCTTGCTGCCTCAAGCTGTTGATATGGAACATAAATCTGACTGGTTACAATCAATATGCGTTTTCCTGTTCCGGCTGCCTTTTTGTCCTGCCAAAACAAAAATGTGTCCGCCGTATTTGCTCTGCGCTTGTCCGGTTCCGTTGAAGGTGCCGCCAACACCGTGATTGTCGGTTGTCCTCCATACTCTGCTAACGCCCATGCGCTGTTTATATTTTCTGTGTTTTCTATCACCTGTTGCGTTTGTTCTATGTTAAAAACTTGTTCCATTGCTCTGCACATCAAGTCATATTCCGTGACAGCATCTTTCGCATAAGTATCTGTAGCTTTTCTCTCAGAATCCAGAATCGGGCGCATTCCTGTCAATCCCACAAGATATTCTGCTGTTATCTTCTGTTGCCGAAGCAGCTCTCCAGCATACCGGGTTCGATATAAACACGACATTCTTGCGCCTCCAAGTACAAGTACCACATCATAGGATGATTTCATTGGTTGAACAATATCTACCAGTCCAAGGCTATGAGCTGCCGTCATTACTGCCCTCTCCTGTTCTTCATTCAGCGCTGTATCGTCAATCATCCATCTGGCTCTCTCCCCGGTTTTGGAATCAAACGTAGCTTTCTGCTTTGCCCTGAAATCCCAACGTTCACTAAATTCACAAAGCCAGCAGAGTTTTTGCTCCTTGGTTGTAGTCAATGGAATCTTTCCATTGAATTTTTCTACCAACACTTCTAATTCAGGTGTATCAAGCCATTTGAAACATTTTTCTAAAAACAATCTTCTACTCTCGTCACAAGAAAATTCAAAAATAGTTAAGCCCCCTTTATCAAATATCATTTTTCTATTTCAGCATCACATTCTTTTTCAAGAACGCAATCAAATCACACTGTCGTTCCCTCTGGCGCTGAACCAGTCTTGGTGCCAACACCCATGCATTTACTTCATTAATCTGTACTTTATCTACAAATTTATTAACTTCCTCCGGAGACGGAATTTTTCCTTTGTAGGTTGTGAGTTCCTCTTCCCACACATCGTTGTACCAGTCCTGACATTCATAAACCTGCTTTCGAACTTCCATCCAGAAAGTATGCGAATCTCCCGGTATATCCATTCTTTTCAGTGGAACTGCATAATCTTCTATCAGTTTCCAGAGAATTGTTGCCATTGCATCACGAAGCAACGTTCTTGCCTCTTCTTTTTCATATAAGTCTAATCGTATCGGTCTGCCAGCACTTATATAAATATCCTTTGAGTCATAGTCATTAAAGCTGATAATGGGTACGACCTCCGTCCCGCATTCTTTTGCCAGTAGCCAAGGTCCGGCAAATAGTCGGTTTATCAGCTTCTCCTCCGTATTGTTATATCCACCCTCCGGAAACAGCATGATACTGTTTCCAGCATTCAGGACTCTTTTCATTTTTTGCACTGCCTGTCGTCTGCTCTCCAAATCGCACCGGTTTACATAAATCATTCCATTTGCCCATAATGCAAGGAATTTAGGATTATGCTCCGTCTGATCTGTTGAACCATTCAATACATAGGCATTACGGTCTATTGCATACAATGTGGAAATCACATCTTCATCAAAAGAATGATTACAGGCAAAAATATAATTTTTCCCTTTTTGTAATTGTGGGTAATCTACAATATGTATCTTTCTTTTTGTTCCGAGTTTGAGAAAAATATGCCAGCTTTTATTCATTATTCATCTAAAACGCAATCCAGCTTTAGAGGTAAAATGCTCCACATCCGCATATTCATATTTCTTTAAGCCTGTTCTTTTCATCTTCCTACGTTTCTTACTTGCCTCTTATATTTTTAAGATCTTCAACAATTCCCATAGCAAGCACTCTTGTCCTATAGATTTATTTATAAAAATGTTACTACATCTCTTTAATCATCCTCTACGCTTCTTATTGTCGTTTTTATTATACGTCTTTTAGTATTCTTTTACAACGATAATATTTACTATAATTAACGCATAAACTAAGTATGGTGATAACGATGATAAATGTACTGGAACGTATAACAGAATTAAGAGAATCACATCATTGGACAGAATATCAGCTTGCAGAACATTCCGGACTTACGCAGTCCACTATTTCTTCCTGGTATCGTAAGCAAATGCTTCCTACGATTCCTTCTCTTGTAAAAATATGTGATGCTTTCGGCATTACAGTTTCACAGTTTTTCCTGGAAAATGAAGATCAGGCAATCCATCTTACAGAAAAGCAATCCGCACTGTTAACTGCTTCTTCTAAATTGAATTCCGAACAGTATAATGCGCTACTGACATTCCTTGAGCAATTATAGAAAAGAAGGATAACCGTTTTCACAGTTATCCTTCTTTTTATCTATTCTATATTCCAAATGAACTGCCTTTTTAATATCTTCTTTAAGCATTCTGTTTTGTTACAACCACATGTACCGTGCTTTTGCTGATGCCGAATGCCTTGGCGGTCTGCCGCACCGTGGCATTGTGCTCGATGATATAGCCTGCTATCCCTATAGCTCGTTCTTCAATATAGTCTTTCAAAGGAAAACCCCTCAGGATACTTTTTTACAGTTTATGAAAGTATCTGAGGGGTTATACCCTGATTATGTTTATCTATTTATTTTATTCATTTTTTTAAGAATCGCCTGCCAATACATCCTATCCTTCAACACCCTGATAACGGTTACCGTTGTGCCTTCAACCACAAAGAAAATCAAATATGTACTGTAGGGTTTGTAATAAATCTCTAATCCCTCAATATTATATCCTGTTTTCTCATACCCTTCAGCAAAAGGATCTAAGGCTTTGATTGCAGACTTTATTTTCTTGGAAAAATTTTCAGCATATTCCCTATACATAAAAGTCTGCAATATATAAGTCTTCGTACTTTTAATATCTTGCAAAGCATCCTTCGACAAGACAATTTTATATTTTTTAGGTTTATCCATATACTATATCTTGTCGATTTCCTCCCATGCTTCTTCAATGGTGTATACCTCACCATTTTTCATACTTTGCACTCCTTTTGCCAACTCCTGGTAGAGTGCATCGAAAGCATCTTTCTCCGTATAGTCATATGTGCGATTATTTACTGTTGTGTCTACTGCTGCTAATGGTGCCATGGTATCACTTCCTTTCTGATTCTATTATATGCAATATATGTTTTTATAGCAATACACATATTTTTATTTAAAATTTTTCAGATTCACTTTCATCTGTGGCGGATTGCTATTTTCATGCAAGGTGCCTCTATTAAGACCTATAAGATTTTCTAAATCATCCGCATCTAATGTTAAGCCATATTCCGAAGAAAGTTCATCTAATAATTCCGTCGGCGTAAATACACCTTGACTCAATAAAATTCCCACAGCCTGTTTTAGTAAAGAAGGTTTAGCAGTAACCAACGTATCATCTAATGGTTCAACCTTCCTTATTCCTTGCTTTTGCATATTTCGCATCATCTTTTGATATTCATCATTTCCTATCAATCCAAGACTATACGAACGTCTAATCATCGCCGCAATTGACACCTTCCACCTTTTTTTAAGTTCAACATAATATGGAAGTTTATTAGCATAATTTCCTATATCAGCTCTAAATTCATTTTCAGGCATTAGAAAAGCAGCGGCAAAATCATTCGCCTGATTTTCCAATTCCTTGAACTCCTCTTTTACCTCTGATAATCCCTCATTCCAATCATGTAATAAAATGTGTCCTAGTTCATGCGCTAAATCAAAGTGTATTCTTGCTGCTGCATTTTTATTTTTTGAGAAACCAATTAAATAAGTTTCTGTATTGCTTGATGATATTTTATGACTATATGCATCTACATCTCCTGTATTTGTCTCAAAGTCTGTCACCACTAGACCATGTGACTCAACAAGATATATCAAATTATCAATTGGTTTATTTCCAAGTTTCCAATGCTTTCTTAGCAAAGTTGCTGCTTCCTCTGGTGTACAGCCTTGCGGAATTTGGGGCAAATCTAAAGGTTCAAAATCCAAATATTCTTTCAAAAACTCATACACAATTGATATAAATGTTACCTTGCTCTCTTGCTCCTCAATATATTTTTTGCTTGTTGTTAACAACGATCTAAAATAAGTTGTTGTTTCCTCCAGTTCAACATTAAAGTCCTCAACAAAAAATTTAAATGGAAAGTTTAAACACTCGCTTATTTTTTGAATCGTTCCAATGTCTGGATTCTTTAATTTTCCATTTTCGTACATTGAAATGGTTTGACGCTTTACTCCAATTTTATCTGCCATTTCATTTGCAGATATATCTCTCCATAATCTTGCTATCTTCAACCTTTCGCCATTAAACTGCCTATCAGGATAAGTTCTCCTGAAATCAACTATGTTATTCATTCTTCCAGCTCCTTAATTATCTATTAAGCATTTTTGCTGTTTTCTTTTTTGTCCTTCTTTTCTTCAACATTTGTTCTCTGTTTTGCCCGCTCCCTTGCCTTTGCATTCAAAGCAACAGATTGATTATACTGTAAATCATTATCTTCTTCAACAACTTCTGGAACTATAGACTGTCTATGTTTAATATATGAACTCCAGTCTTCCTGATCCACAATTTGTAAATCACTGTTAATAACACAGCATTTTATTGAAACAAGTTCATGATTATATTCATTAAATAAAATAACCGCATAATTTTCAATGGCATCTTTTTCTACCTGCATATCTTTTAATATACCATCTACAATTTGTGCTACTTCTTCCTCACGATCTTGATCTTCTAAAAAAACACTCATCTGAGAGGCTTCGCCTAATGCAAAGTTAAAAGACTGCGCAAAGGCTTCCATATAATGCAACCTTTTCCGTTTTCCTTTTCCTCTACACAACTCAATAAATCTCTCTTCTCGCATAACTGAGAAAATAAAATGTGATGAGAAATCTACCAGTGGAACCATATTCCAAGGTCCTCTTTTTGCATACCTTGCGATAAGTGTTCCCTCTTTAAATGAATTGATGCAGTTCTTATTAAATAGGTCCCACTTCAAATAATGTTTACCAACGGAATGTCTTTCATCAATTCCCATCTTCTTTAATCCTATTTCCAGTTCATCCCCCAAGGAAGAAGACAATTTGTCTACTACTTCTATAATGTTACTTTCCGAAATGAATTTATAAGTCTTTTCCATAGAAACCTCCTATTAAGTGTTAAATACACTATAGGACTTTTTTTAAAATATGTCAACTAGATATTAATATATTTTTTAAAAGGTCATATTGTTTTCATTTTTCCAAAACATATATCTATTTTTCATTCTTTTGGAAACTATTTTATTCAGCACACCTCTATCCTATTATAGCAATATAAAAAGGCTGATTTCTCAGCCTTTTCCCTACTCTATTTCAACCACCACACTACTGTCGGTTTTTATACATCCATATGTACCGTGCTCTTACTGATGCCGAAGGCCTTGGCTGTCTGCCGCACCGTGGCGTTGTGGTCGATGATATAGTTGGCTATCCCTATAGCTCGTTCTTCAATATAGTCTTTCAAAGGAAAACCCCTCAGGATACTTTTTTACAGTGTATGAAAGTATCTGAGGGGTTATGCATCCTGACAATTAAGCCGCTATTTGACAATTATTTTGTTTCAAAATATAATAGTTGTACTTTGCAAGTATCCATTTTGAACATACGGGAGGGTTTTTTTGTGAAAGAGTCAAAGCTCCGGCTGCGTTCCGCCGGTTTACTTTCTGTTGCGGCAGGATTTATGTTGTTTCTTTATGCTCCATTGGAAATTTATTTTAATAACAAATATGAATTCTGGTTTGATTTTTATGATCTGATCCCGCTCTGTCTGTTGATGTTTGCGGTATTTACGGGTGTCAGCTTCCTGCTGGCTTTCATCGTTTCGAAGATAAATACCAGGCTATATCATGGATTTCTCACAGTTTATCTGATTGCGTTCCTCTGCACTTATATTCAGGGCAATTTCATGATAGGCAATCTGCCTCATCTGGATGGAAGTACGGTGGATTGGGCACAGTATTCCGGATTGCGTATCGGCTCCGTTGCTCTCTGGGTGGCAGTCGCGGTTCTGGTGATACTGACGGTGAAAAAGCTGTCGCTTACAAAGGTGGCAGATGCAGCAGGTGCTGTCAGCGGGCTGATCAGTCTGGTTCTGTTGGTGGCTCTTGTAACGCTAGGGTTTACAAAACAGGGCCTGGAACACAAATTTTCTATGATCAACACCACCTATGGGGAACTGGAAATGTCTACCGATCAAAACCTTGTACTTCTGGTTCTGGACACAGTAGACGGAGACATCATGTCACAGGTGATCGAACACCATCCCGAATATAAGGAAACTCTTTCTGATTTTACTTATTATAATAATACGATGTCGGCCTATCCATTCACCGCATATTCAGTTCCTTACCTCTTCTCCGGCGAATGGTATGAGGATCAGGAAGAATTTATCGAATATGCAAAGAGAGTCTATCGGGAAGCTCCTTTCTTTGATGATCTGGAAGCCAGAGGATACCGCATGGGAATGTATGAGGAGGAAGCTTACCGTCTGGAAGAAAGCATGCTCCGGTTTGAAAATATGATCGACACGACCCCCACGATCTCTTCCATTGCACAATTTATGAAACTGGAAATCAAGCTGGTCGGATTCAAATACATGCCTTTTGATCTCAAGCGCTTCTGCCTCACCATCCCGGCGGAATTCAATTCACTGGAGAAGACCGATGATATCAGTGATTACGAACTCTTTTCTTCCGACAATCAGGTCTTCTATACCTACCTGGAAAAGACACCGGTAACACTGACCGATGACAAATGCTTCAGATTCATCCATCTGGTAGGCGCCCACAGTCCCTGGCATCAGGATGCACAGATGAACGAGATTGAAAACGGCACCTACGAACAAAGCATTGAAGCCAGCATGACAATCGTGGCTACGTATCTGCAAAAACTGAAAGATAGCGGTGTCTATGATAATACGGCCATTATGATCCTGTCGGACCACGGATACAACATTGAGGATGATGACAGTTCCGAGAAACGGCAGCATCCTATTCTGTTCGTAAAGGGTGTCGGTGAGCATTATGATGAGCTACAGATTTCCTCTGCTCCCATTTCCCAATCTGATTATCTGGAAGCCTACACACGACTTCTGGATGGCAAACAGGGGGATGCCATCTTTGATTACAAGGAAGGTGATGCCAGAGAACGACGTTTCCTGTTCTATGATTACGATGAGCCCACTCATTTTTATGAGTATATGCAGACCGGATATGCCGGAGATGTAGACACGATGTACTTCACCGGTGTGGAAATCACACCATAATGGTCTCACTCCGAAATAATCACTTGCATTATCTTCTCTAAAAGGTATAATGTTTATAACAGCCTTGTTTTTAACAAATATTACACGTACATACGAGATGGAGGGTTCTTATGAAATTATCAAAAATCGAACAGGTAAACGAATTTCTTGCTATTGTTGACAGTTGTAAAGGGGAGGTTACTTTAAGATCCGTAGACGGTGATATTTTTAATCTGAAGAGCAAACTTTCCCAATATATTGCCATTGCTGCTTTGCTTGGTCAGCATGGTGATGAACTTGAGTTATTCTGCTCAGACAGCTCTGATGAGGGAAAATTCATGCATTTCCTGATGGAAAATCCCGGTGTACAATAGATCCACTTATAAATAATATACTATAATAACAAAGCACTCCCATTAACCGGGAGTGCTTTTGTTATTACTTTAAGATGTAGCTTCACAGCAGCTGCAGCAATCTCCGGTTCTTGTGGTAGCAGAAGATCCGGTCAGACAGCATCTCTCCTTCTCCGTAGACGGCATTGATATGCTGTACGGAGGAACGGATCTCCTGTACACCGGTGCAGTCTACGGGATGCAGGATTGCTTCATGTACGCTTGGAAAGACTACATAGTAGTCCCCGCCCAGTTTCTCCGCCAGGATTGCTTTTACCCCGGGATAGAAAAAGGCCACAGCCCCATGGATTCTGGCAGTAGTGGTGAGGAGATATCCTCTCTGTCCTTCCCTGTGGTTCCAGGGGCTGATCCAGGTCTGATGCCCTTCCTCTTCCGGCAGCAGAATGCCTTCCTCATAGGGAAAAAACTTTCTCCTGTCATCTCCCAGAAACAATCTGGGCGGCATCTTGCGGCAGGTGTTCATCATGGCTTCCGTGATCAACTGGTCTTCCGTAAGCTTCCATGGCAGTACCATACCCCGGGACACCTGTATGGTCAGACTGCTTCCGGTCTTCTCACTGGTCAACAGATGCAGCACCAGCGCCACATCTCCAATCTTACGATAGATGGCATTGCCAAGCTCCTGCCTGCACCGTTCATAATTCACCGGACGCACGATCATATGCCTTCTGCAGACAGCATAGCTCAGATTCTCCCCGGAGAGTACGATGTCCTCTTCTTCATCGTCCTCCGTCAGGCCCGCCGAGATCTCCGGTAAAATACTCTGCCATCCTTCCTGTCCGTATCGCTCATACAAAGGCCGTATCAGCCAGTGCTGTATATATTCTCTTTTTCCACGCATCCATAATGCGCAGAGCATATCTTCACGTATCATGATCTGTTCTCTTCCATACATACACCGGTTCATAATATTCATGATATGAACCGCCATCGGATCACCGCATACCATGTGCCGTTCCAGCAGGCGTATGGTCTTGCCCCGTGCCGTTTCCATGTTCTGCACATTCCAACGCAATTCCTTCTTAAATTCTTCGTATGTCATTGATCCCCCATTATCTTCTCCCTGCAAAAGCAGAAAACTTATCCGTAAATTTGCGTACAAAAATAAAAGGTACTATTAAAAAAATCGTTGGAAATCCCGGCCGAACGGCCTATTTAGAATTCTTATTTCAGAGATTTACAGTTTCCGAAACCATCCGGATTTCGGATAACTCCACCCTATCATAGATAGATTGCTTTGTCTATATGCGATTTCACCAAGGATATCTTTTGTCAAATTTCACGAAAAAATAATTTCAAAAAGAAAAAAAGTCCCCGTTTTCCGCAAAAACAGGGACTTTACAAATGTCAAATATGAAATTACACAACGCGTCGTACTGCCAGGATCGGACGGTAATTGGCATTGCTGATCTTGATACCGGTACGCTGTGTGCTGGCATGCACGATCAGCCCGCCGCCAATATACATAGCCACATGACCGTCATAACAGATCAGATCTCCCGGCTGTGCATTGCTGTAGTCCACACCGGTGCCACAACTTCTCTGCTCATAGGACGTACGGGGAATGCTGTAACCGAAATCACTGTAAACGCGGAAGGTAAATCCGGAACAATCCGCACCATTCGTCAGGCTGGTACCGCCCGCCACATACGGATTACCTATGTACTGACAGGCATATTTTGCAAGACGCTTTCCCATATCACTGCCGGAGGCATTTTCGATGACTGAGGTATAATTGGTCGTTGCATAAGTGCCGGTGGCTGCGGCAGTATTTCCCTGCTGTGCCCGCGCCTGCAGCTGTTTTAACTGTTTTTGTTCCTGCTGCAACAGTGCCTTCGCTACGGAAGCCTCCTGCTTTGCCTTCTTAATCTCCGCATCATAGTTGGCGGATTCCTGCTTTTTCTTGGCCAGCATCACATCCAGTTCCGATTTCTGGTTCTCCAGATCCGCCTTATCGGCTTCCAGCTGATCCTTATCGACCTGCAGCTGGGTCTTCTCTTCTTCCAGCTGGTTCCACAGCGCCAGTACCTGTTCCTTGGTCTCCTCGTATTCCTGCAGTTTCTGACGGTCATACTCGTAAACGCTCTCCACGAAGTCCATCCGGTTCAGCATACCACTCAGGCCACCGCCCTGTAACAGAAGGTTCACATAATTCTCCGAAGAATCATTTTCATACATCATGCGCATCCGACTGACCATATCGTCATGCTGCTGTTCTTCCTGCGCCTTGGCAATATTGTACTCTTCCTGGGTCTGATTGATCTGGATCTGCTTGTCGGCAAGTTCCGTTTCCTTCGCTGCGATCTCATCTTCCTTCATGCCGATACTAGTCATGGTGTTGATGATCTCCGCATTCAGGTCATCGATCTTCTCCTGCACCAGATCCTGTTCATCCTGCAGGGAATTGATCTGGCTGTTGATATTGTTCAGCTGGTTCTGATGTTCTTTAATGTTGTTCTGTAATTCTCCTATGGAAGGGGCTGCCTGCACCGTCTCCCCGGAGGCTTCCCAGACAGAGCCGGTGGCTGTCAGCGTCACCGCTGCCAGAAGAAAATAACATAAAAACTTTCTTTTTGCTCTATTTACTTTTCTGCCGGCAGTTTTTTTCTTCATAGGTAAAATGACTCCATATAATTACAGGTCGCAGTTATTTACAGTACGAGGGAAGGGGATAACGTCACGGATATTGCCCATTCCGGTGATATACATTACGCAGCGCTCGAAGCCCAGTCCGAAGCCTGCATGACGTGCGGAGCCGTAGCGGCGCAGATCCAGATAGAACTGATAATCTTCCTTATTCAGTCCCAGCTCTTCCATACGCTTCTCCAGAATCTCCAGATTGTCTTCACGCTGGCTGCCGCCAATGATCTCGCCGATACCGGGTACCAGGCAGTCCATAGCAGCCACAGTCTTGCCATCCTCGTTCAACTTCATGTAGAATGCCTTGATCTCCTTCGGATAATCGGTTACGAATACAGGTCTCTTAAATTCCTTCTCGGTCAGGTATCTCTCATGCTCGGTCTGCAGATCGCATCCCCAGAATACCTTGTAATCGAACTCATCGTTGTGCTTCTCCAGGATCTTGATCGCCTCAGTGTAGGTCACATGACCGAAATCCGAGTTGACCACATGCTGCAATCTCTCGATCAGTCCCTTATCCACGAACTGGTTGAAAAATGCCATCTCTTCGGGAGCATTTTCCAATACGTAACGAATAACATACTTTAACATGCTCTCTGCCAGGATCATATCATCCTTCAGATCTGCAAAACAGATCTCCGGCTCGATCATCCAGAACTCAGCCGCATGACGGGTGGTGT
>ERZ772820.1360-NODE-1360-length-19519-cov-7.000462_pt1 | contig 19519 bp, 6 predicted proteins | sample MGYA00511377_ERZ772820 | MGnify/ENA primary metagenome ERZ772820 (study PRJEB29015, sample SAMEA2737684) | human gut metagenome | biome: human gut; feature: human-associated habitat; material: faeces | place: China | collected 2012 ...
TCGAATAGTCCCATACCTTTTTTCAATTAATGTTTAACTTCTGATGCAAAGGTATTATTTAATTGTGCAGTCTATCTGCATCGTTGAAAAAGTTTTTGTATGGGCACAAAAAAAGCAGGAAGTTTTCCTCTTCCTGCTTGATTTTAAAGTTCTTAACTGGTATGATAAGGAAGTTTGTTAATCTTTTGTTTTCTAATTACTTATCTGTTAATTTGAATGTCTAATGCTTGGTCATCAACTCGAACCTCATATTTTGCTAACGGATCAGAATAAACATTTGTAGTCTGATGTGCCGTTACATATGTGTTATCTTCTATATAATGTATATTGCCAAAGATTATCTTTTCTATTTCGTCAGATGTGTAGAAATTATTGCATCTTGTAGAAACCATAATTTTCCCAAGCTTCTTCAATTCATGGAGCATAGGAAATAATTCGTATTCTTTTCCTGGCATTAATATGAATAGATAATCCTTAGCTCGACTTACAGCCACATTTAAAATATTGGGCTTATTGATGAACGTAAGTTCTGCATTCCTTTTTAACCCAGAAGCAGGAGGGTTCATTACTGCAATTACTATATCACATTGGTCACCTTGAAATCCATGCGAAGTACCAAAATCAACTGTTATATTTGAATAAGGCAGACAAGTTTGGTTGTACAATTTTTCTATAGATTGTATCTCTACTCCGTATGGACTAAGGACTCCTATTCTTATAGGTTTATTTGAACAATCCTTGCTAAGCTGCCCTGTTATATATTTTAAAAATTCAACAGTAAATAGTACTGAATATATATGAATATTTGAACCCATGAGCCTTTTTGTTTCAAAGATTGAGTCTTTGTTTACTGGAAAGCTTATAATATTCAAAGGGCTTTCTTGAATACCCATATTTAGTACTCTATGTGAAGCTGCAGAACGATCATGACACAGTTTGCCTTGGTACATATATTGACTATAGAGTTCACCAATGACTGGTATAGAACGATACTGTGTCATCAGTAATTCTACGTCAAATTGAACGGGGCTTGTCTTCGGATTTGCAAAATTTCGAAGTTCTATCATCTTGTATATGTTCTCATCCTTCCAAAGATCAATATTTACGATTGGATCTATCTGAAAAGGGTCACCAGCAATCCAGATTTTGCCACTTTGTTCGTTGAAGAGAGGTGGAAGTATCTGGTAAAGTGGAATCATTGATGCTTCATCTATTATGACGTAGTCCCAATTTATAGAATTAAGCATTCCATCTTCAAAACCATCAAATGAATAACGCGCTATTGTAGATACTACACAAACTTGATCTTGGCGCATAATATCTGAATTTCGCTGATAGACAATTTCTTCATCTTCAAGCTCAGGATCCATTGTTGATACAAATCTCCAAAGCCAATAATCATTTTCTGGTTCAAGTTCAAGAACTTTCTTGGCTAAAACATCACATGCCTTATTAGTTGGAGCAAGTACTAATATACGGCATTGTTTAGTTTGATCCATCAACCCTATTATTCGTTTTGCCAATGTAGTAGTTTTACCAGTACCTGGAGGACCAAATATGAATTTAAGGTCAGAGCGCAGGTTGTCCTTGACAGATTCGTCATCCGATTTAAATGGCAGTTCTTCTATGAGACTTTTCCATCTCTTAATCAATTCAATTGGTTTCTCAATATCAATACTTGCACGATATATTATGGAAATATTGTTAATTATCGACTTAATTATTGGTTCCAAAGAACTATTACCACGAACGATTAAAGCATCTTCCTTAACACTAGCATTGTCAAATACCACAGTTTGCTTTTCGCCATTTCGGAAAAAGAAAGTGACAGGAATACCATCAATATCCTCTATCATATTTGGTATGTTTCGTGAGGCACTTGTTAGTATTATCCGATTAACATGTTCTGTATCAGACATAATACGATCAAAGAGAATGTTTATAGAACGTTTACCACTGGCAGATTCAATACCCGTAGATTGTACTTCTAATGTCATCAAAGCCTTAAGCCAGCCATATGAATATTTTTTAGAATTTTCTATCATCTCACGCAAGGTCATAACTTGCTCTATCTCTTCTCTTTGAAGATTAGCCTTTTCCTCAAAACCTGTTAATACATCCTCTAAACTGGCTGATTTTGGAACTGTTTGTTTATGCTTCTCTATTTTTGAGGACGTATTTTCTTCAGAGAAATCTTTATTGGAAAATTTCTCTGATTTCTCGCGTTTTGGCAAGTCTTTCTGTAAAGACGTTTTCTCATGTTTTTCTTCTTTGGCTTTTTGTTCCTCCTTTGCTTGGAGAGCAGAACGACCAGCTTGAATTAATTTTTCCAACTCCTCTGGTGAAGAAACACCATTATTCTTCGCAATTTCGCCATACAAAAATTTCTGTTGAGTTGTTTCTGACATTTGTTTAATGCTTTCCTCTTCTTCAATTATTGGCGAATTTCTAATCAAAAGAAGTGAATAAAGCCTTTCATTATAAGTGTACATCTCAGGTATGAGGTCATCAACATATACCCCATCCTCTATGGATTTCAGTTGTCCATCAATATATAGCCATTTATATTGTATCAGCCATTCTCTAAGTGTACAACTTTGCCAAACCTGTGTGTGCCACTTATAATAGTGATAACTTCCACTATCATTTGAAAAAAGTTTCTTTCCTTCACTAGTAGAAAGATCTTTCTTTAATATTTTAATAAGAGACTCCCAAATATAATGGCTCAATTCTTTTGCTCTATTTGATTGTACAATATTCTTCAAAACATCGTTTAATCCCTCTAAAGTAACTACTTCCTTCATGTTGGAGTAGTATTTATCAGGACGTAAAGAAAGCTCTTCTTCTGTTAAATATGCATTTTCAGAGACTACCGGAGGCAAAGTGCAAAAGTTAAAGTCATTGAGAAAATTGTTGAATGTTCTTTCCCCAACGGCTTCAATTGTTTCACTATAGAATTCTCTGTCGATATAGTGCTTGTTTTTGATGCTTGTGCAAGAATAATATTCTATCAACATCGAAGAATCATCTATCATCTGATCTATATGGCATGGAATTGATTCTTCTATAATATCATTTATTGTCTTGCAATAAAGTGATAGCTTATCTTTGAGTAACAAAAAGAGTGTGTGATGAGCTTTCTCATCACAATCATTATTATATTTAATTATTGTTTTAAGCAAATGATTTAGCTCTTCTTTGTTAAGATCTTTTGCTAATTGAATTCGAATTTGATCATAGATGCTAGGCTCTGTTACTCCTAATTGCTTAATTATCGAACGGAATTGCTCGTTTTTTTCATATAAATTGCTGTTTATGGTAAACTCTGGAGAAACAATGTTCTCAGATTTGAAAAATATGTATAACTTATCTCCTCTATATGGTGAAACAAATTCGTTACATTCATTTTTTATAATTGGAGCGTTAAGCATTGGAGCCTCACTTGTTAATCCAGCATTTTTCTGATATTTTTCAGTGAGTCGATTATCGAGTATGTATTTGTACAATTTTGTTAACCATTCCTCACTTTGCGCATTCATAAAATGTACATTCAAATATTCTGCAAACTTGGAATCAGACATTATATCTATACCATAGCGCTTCATGTCTTCTGCATTGCGAGTATTTAATGAACAGAGAATAAAGTCGTATTTAATCTCTTCATTGTCAATTTTAACATAATTGTCCTTTTTACTTTTTGTAAGATAGTCTAACTGTTCTGTAGAAAGGAGTTTTCTAATACCATCATCTCCCCACCAGCCATTAGACTTAGTTATATATTTTTTTTGTTTAGAAAAGAATATAGGTTCGTTGTCAACTATCTTCATGTAATAGTCGACAAAGCTCTTCTTTTCTGGCTGCTCCCAATAATAATAATTCTTCTTTTCTTCGAAAGACTCTAGATTATGGTGCATTAATGCAAAAATATTGTCATCAAGTAAGGGACGTTTATTCTTTATACTTATTTCTTTAAGAACGACAAGGCTGTCCGCAGCCAATTCTCCGATACTTTTAAACAGTGAGTCATTTACATTATTATTTCGCTTAATTTGCTGTCGGTTATCGACAAGTGCAAAAGGGGCATGAATAATGTAGCATGTATCAATGTTCTCATGTGTTGGAAAGAAGCAATTTATGTTTGGACGACATTCTGTATCAATGCGACCCTTTTCATTCAAAAAATAGCCAATTGAGATGATATGTTTATTATCAGTATCAGCAACTGTTACATTTCTTGACAACAGTAGTATTTTGTTTTGTGAACCTCTTGTGCTATTAAGCTCATAAAGAGCAGTCGTAATGTTGCGATAAGTATCATATTTTTCTAATAGCTGCTTTACAATTTTTCCTCGTTGTGTAGGCGTATTCCAACTAATAGTCTGCATATTGCGCAGGAAAAGTTGAGGATAGTCTAATGATGAGATTTTCTGTTCAATATCCTCATATGCTTGTTGTGCGTCAATATCCTTTCTGTCAAAAGGAATTACAAAGACGGTTTTACCTTCTCTTTGCAATGTAGTATCATTCAACTTTGTTGGAACAATATAATCTTCTATCTTAAAACAAAATGGCTTGTCATATATAGCAGGAGTAGTTGTGTATTGAAATACAGCCTTAAAGCCCACACCAAATTTTCCAATCTTTATGTCATCAATATCATTAGTTGGAACATTATTTTTTGAAGAAAAACCGATAGCAGTAATTGCATTGATGTGACCAAGCCTATTATTCATTCTATCTTCTTCAGCGTTTTCTGGATCAGATACGGTAAATCTTTCTTTACCGTTATGAGTAAAGATAAATTGATTCTTTGTAAGAACCATTTCTACTTCTGTTGCTTTTGCATCATCAGCATTTTGGAGAAGTTCATATATAAAATGTGCTGAATCACAATATTTGTCAATTACTCCATTGAAAACATTTATGTACTCTGGGTCTTTAAAAACTCCCAGAGCATTTTTACGTCTTTCATGAAGTGCATTGAACCAGCTATTTTGTAAATCTTCAGATGGTGTCATATATTTACTTAATCTTTAATGAAGAATTATATTGTACTACAAACTTTCGTAATACTTTCTAATTTTATTTGCCATTAATAAGCGGCGGACTTCCAAGAAATGGATATAATCGTTTTGGTCCATCTTGAATACGTCAGAAGGTATGCAATTCATTGCAAGATTCTTCTGAAGTAAATCTTCATCTGTAATAGAACCACAAACAGCTACTTTTGTTTGGCATTGTTCTAATGCAAGACTAAAGTACTCCTTTGGAGACTTTTTGCCGATAGACTCATTGACAGGTCTATCAAGATAAGCATAGTTTGCATCTTGATTATACTGATTCTTTGCATAGTGATTGTTTATCAAGTATTGCTTTGGAAATACATGATGAACATCGCCGCCAAGACTAATAAGCTCTCTAACAGTTATATTTGTTGAAAGCAGAGATATGTCATTAAAATAAACTTGTGAAGCCAAATATACTAGATATGTTGGATTATTTGTAGATGTCATTGTAAGATTCTGTGGAACTGCAACATTCCAGAAATTTTCAGACAATATAGCATCTTCCATTGCTTTCAACATAGCTGGCACACCTTGTTCAGTTATTTGACGAATATCACGTGCAAAAGCTGATTCAGGAGAACTACTGTATCGACCTGTCAGAACAGACAAGACATACCATTTCTGTACAATTCTTTTTCTTTCTGCAACAGGCACATTAGATTCTTGCAGCAACAAATGTATTGTATAGGCAAAGTCCAGTGCCATATTTGAAGTAACCATTTTGTTGGATATGAATCCAGCAGACTTAATGGCAATCATAAATTGTGTAAAGTTGTGCTGACTGATGACGTTCAATACACCCTCATACATTTTATTGAAAGTATCTTCAACAATTTCTTCCTTGAATTCACGTGTCTCAAAATCACGACCAGTAAGAAGTTGAACCAAATTGGCAAGTTTGGCTCTTTTCAATTTGTGCATAAAAGCAACACGTATAACATCGTCACATCCTGGATCATATACCGTTTCCTTGTCGTCTGCAAGCCATGAAAGTTTTTGCAGATATGGGGTAGATGCGAAATCTTTATCGTTATTTTTGATGTACTCATAATATGTCGGAACAACAGCCAAATGGCTGAAATAGTCAACAATCTTACGGAGAGTATTACCTCCATGTTGTTCATCTGCCGCCATTTTTGACATGACAAAATCTCCCTGGCTCAAAGGAGTTCCCTTTGAGTTAATGCGGATAAATATGTCAGTAACTACATCTATATCAAGTTTTTCAGAAAGCTCAATAACGCCAATTTGAGTTGTTTCTACACTCTTTAGTTGATCCAGAACTTGCTGTAAGTCATTGCCGGACATTTCTGGATTTTCCTCTATGTACTTTGGAATGAATGTCCATGAAGAGAATTTTGTACTGAATATTTCTGATATATCAGGAATCCAATTCTTACTCTTGATATGAGCAGGTGTTTGAACAGCAAACATTTCTGCCTCACTGTCTCCGTTGGAATACTCTAAAGCCGCAAAAGGATTAAACGCAATCTTAACACGGCTTTCTTTGAATTCGTTATTAAACACTTTTTGTGCAGCAATAGCTGTCATTAGTGCTGTTATACGTTGCTGGCCGTCTATGATCACTTTCTTACCAGAAGAAATAGTTCCGTCCTTTAATTTTACATTAGGATTCTTCCACAGAATTATATATCCAGTAGGATAGCCCTTATAGAGTGAATCTATAAGGTCCCTAACTTGGCTATTTTTCCAGACAAACGGTCTTTGTATTTCTGGAATTGCTATATCTTTTGCTTCTATCAACCCCAACAAACCTTTGATGGTGATAGATGTGTTATGAAATTTCTCGCTGCTCATATCTTAACAGTTTTCTATTGCTATATCAAATTTAATATCCTTATTACGATAGAGATAAATCTTTGTGTCGTAGGTTATTGTCTCTACTTCAAATCGTTCGCCATTTGGCTGACGGGCAATGTTCCACTCGTTAATGAAACCTCCATCTGGATAGATTGAGAGCTTCTTGTTACCACAAGTTATTGACAATACTCGCCAATGGGTGAGGGTACGCTTAGGAACGGAAACGACAGGGAGTAAATGACCTTCTATGTTCTGATCATATTTGAGGTCATCTATCCATGCATTTGTGAAGTTCGTCAACCATTTGTCACGCACTTCAGAAGATGGCATGTTGGTGCATATCTTGTTGGCATTGCCCTTGTCATCTCTGTAGGCTTCAACTTTGAACTCGATGTCAAAGTTTGAACCAATCTGTTTCACTATGTACCAGACGGTCTGTATGGTAATCATCATACCCATGATACTCTTCAGATGTTCGTCCTGATAGCTTATCTTCAAACTACCACCGTTCTGCTTAGCATAGGAAATGAACTCATCAATGAGACCATTCGATTTTGTCTGGAGAATTTCACCCAACTGATAGGTATGAATCTCCTTGAACTCATCACCTGCCAATTTCAACAGCATGGCCGATGGTTTATAAGACAAGTCCATAGACTTCGCAGAAGCAATAGGATTATCCGTGCGAACAAAGAACATAGTGTCGTTGCCCCATTGCGCATTCAGTTGTGCATGTTCCTTGCAACTCATAAAGTAAAGGCTGCCATCTATGTAAGCAATAGGGTAGAGGCCTTTGCTTGCCCAAGGATTCTTCATCTTCTTGACATCGCTGCCTTTAGCCCATGCTTTTATCTCACGGCACATTGCCACAACAGGTTCCACTATTGCTGTCTGTTCCGATTCCATCAGACAGAAAGTCGTAGTCTGGCTCTTTATCACAAAACGATTCATGAACTGTGGTTGCCATCCGTTTTCTCTATCCTCATAATCCCATTCGGCATAGTTATTGTCAGCAAACAGAACCAGTTCTTGATGAGATGCAGCAAATGCCTTCTCCAAATCGTATAATGTGGTCTGTGATGGTGAAGTACCTGGGAATGCATCCTTGATGTTTTGAGGAACGGTATCACCCACTTCTTCCTCTTCTTCTATCCAAGCCAAAGCTGCATCTACATCAACGAACTTGGCATATCTGAGTGTAAACTTGTCGAGGAGCATATCCTTTGATTTCTTCTCACGAGCTTCCATCAGGAGTTTCTTCGTTGCCTTGATAACATCCTTCATTACCTGAATGTTAGCCATTTGGTTAGCATAGCCAGCTCCTCCTGGATTACAGTCGAAGATACAGAGATGACCGTTTGGCATGATGGCGAAGTCAACGGCTCCACGTTCTTTGCCCAGAATGTCCACCAAGGTCTGAGTGAAGGCTATACCCAATGTAAAGAGCAGGTTCTCCTCCTCATCACGGTTAGACATCCATTTGTTCTTTCCCTTATGGCGAATACGAATCTCGCTATAGTCGGTCTGTATTGTGTCGCCAATAATCACATTGCGCTTCACCTTTGTTGTGTCATGTGAGCAACCACAAGCCTTGCGCATTTCCTTACCGGTAATGGCGAAATGGAATTTTGGCTTCTCTGGCTTTCCTTCCTTCTTTTCTGGCTTTATATTGTTAAACTCATACGGGAACTTCAATGGTTCATCCTTGTCTGCAACATCTTCTTCCAATACGGTACGTCCACATTTAGGACAGAAGCAATATCCATATCCCTTACCTTCGTTGTAATAGAGAATCTTGGCATTGCCAGAGTCACTATTAGGGCGAACAGAGAAAAGATGAGGTTCCGTCACATTGTTTGCCCAGTCGTCAGCATCAATCAGCTGAGCACTAACTCGTGTATAGACATTACTGTCCATGATTCGGGTCTTGTCCTCATTCATATCTGGCATGAAACCAACTGGCTGAATCAATTCCAGTCCATAGTTATCATTTACCGTCCATTTAATTTGATTACTGAGCGTAGAATCATTAATCACCGTCTTGTCACTGTTTCGATAGATGGTCTTGTATGTTTTGTGGTTGTCATCATACATGTTGGTGATTTCAATACCACGAACGATATATACTACACCATCCACAGCCACGCTGTTGCCTGGCGCATACTGGGCGATGGCATCACGCAATGAGTAGGATGGATTGGATGATGTCATAGGAGTAAAGAAGTCTTTCTTGCCATTGCTGTTCAGGTCGAGCGTGAGCACGTTGACCGGCATATTGGCATTCGGAGTGAAACGACTGGTTGCCCAGAAGTTCAACAATCGCTTATACAACACCTCTATATACTGCATTTTCAGCTTGATGCGGAATTTGTCCGTGATAGGACCACCTCCCGAGAATGCAGTCTTGTAGTCTATTAATTTGTTGCGCAGTTCAGAGTAGCAACGCTCGTTGATTTCCTGCGCATTCTTGACCACCTGATTGATTTGATCATCATAAACCGTACCACTCAAAAGTTTCATCAGGTCTTCACGTACCTCTGGTTCAAGTTGCTTGGAACATAGAATGTTGAATTTCTCATACATTGTTCCCTTTGGATCGCCAAGCAGGTCGTTAGGGTCGGCGTTACTTGAATTGTCCTTCACAAACTCAATCTTGCCGTTGATTACCTTCACTTCAAATGGGGTATAATAGTCTGCTACCTTTTGTGTCAGGCGTCCACCATTGGCACCTTCGGTAAACACGCCAAAGGCACGTACAAGGAATGAGTTTACATGACGCTGAATCACCTGAGGACTCTTCAAATCTACAGATGGCACTCTTACTGGTCGGCTGATAATCTTATCGATAGGATTACTCAATGTTCTGAGACCTATCACGTCTGAACCACAAAGGGTTATGCAGGCACTGCGAACCTTGTTGTTACGTCCGCTTCGACCTGCACGCTGCTTGTAGTTGGCAGGAAGAGGAGGAACACTCGACAGCAATACCACCTCCAGGTTACCCAAGTCCACACCCATCTCCATAGTTGTAGAGCAGGCAAGGATATTGATGGTATGGTCCTTGAACTTCGTCTGTAAGCCACGAGCTACACTCTTATCTACCTGAGCGGTATGTTCCTGCTGTACAAAGAGATTTGGGAAGACATGAATATCCTCCAGACGGTCTGAGAATACACCATCTGTTCCCCAAATGTTATTGTTCCAAAGTAAGGCCCTATGCGTCTTAGCCCAGGATTCAATAGTCTTCTTATCTCCTTCCTTTGCTGAACCCTTATAGTATGGGAATGCCTCCCAATGTTCATGCAAATCCTCACGTAATTCCACTGGAGTAGTACCCTCCAGATATGGAGAGAAACGCTTGAAATTGTTTCCGATAGGGCGCAGGCAGACCACATGACGATTACCGTCTGCTTTTGTATCGCAGAGATAAACGTCATCATAGAGCTTGAAGCACAGGTCATTGAGATTGAAACGAGGCGCATTGTCTTTTTCATTGACAAAGTGTCCCGAATCATCCAGTCGTTGCCCCACCTGTAATATCTTATACTCATCACCAGTCAGAGTTTCCCAAAGAGAATCAATTACGGCTGAAATCTCATGGAAATACTGTCGCTGGGCATCATTCATGGTCAATGTGTTGTCATCACGGGCAATCAGCGTACAGAGATAACGCACAATACGGGCAGTTGATACCTTGCCTTCTTCCAGTTTAGGTTTGCTAAATGGACGACGGCGAGGCTTCTCTGTAGCAAAACGTACCGTAGAGAAGATGTCTATCTTGTCATTTTCAGGAATGCGAAGATAGAAAGACTGGTTGCTTCGTACCGTATAGTCGAGATAAACCTGCATCAGGTTTCTCCAGTCCTCTTCTGTAATCTGGTTAGCTGGGTTGTCCAGCAAATCATTGAAGTCTTCTACAGCCTTTGGCAACTTGATTTTCTCCAGTTGAGGATAGCAAGTCTCAAACAGACCCAATGTTTCCGGAGATGCTGCTGATGCAGGACGATGTGCCAAATACATCACCATGATACTTTGGATATATTTGTCTATGATTTCATCAGATGGAAGTCCGTCTTCCACCTCATCGCTATCACCCGAACGCTTCACGAATACGGATGCAAATACCGGACAGTATGGATCATTTTTCAGAAGTTCTGCTATCTCTGACCAGGTCATATACTTGCACGACATGTCATCCAGTTGCTTCTGAACCACTTTAGGATCAGGCGACTGGAGATTGGTGATAGCAGGAACATACTTAGCAGCATCAAGAGGATTGGCAACGATAGCTGCTGAGAGTTGTGCCAAGGCTGCCTCCTTTGTCAGTCCATTTGCCTTCCTGCGACACAGTTCATGGTATATGGTACTGTTGAACCACATACGTTCCTGTTCCAGATTCTGTTTCAAGGTTGCCTTTGCTGCAGCCTGACGGCTATCCACAAAACTGATATATTGCTGACCGTCATGAAGTACGATGCCGCCTGTCTTTGAATCGCCTTTATCCAACTGGTCAAGGATGCTTGGAGCCATCATGCGTGAGATGAAGTCGGCAGAGAGACGGAACTTCTGCAGACGGTTGTCTTCCATATTGCCATTTGCATCACCTTCTACATCCTGGTCTGTATTGTGGTTCTTGGTCTGTTTGGCATTGCAGTATGGACAGCATCCCTGAATGTTTCCAACAACATGCCAACTTCCTGTTTCTTTTTCATCGGCAGGTGTTAATGGTTGAAGTTTGCCTCCAGGAACCAAACGGAATTTCACGTTACCGTCTCCCTTCATGTTCTTTTCATTAGAGAGTCCGAAGATGGCATACTTCTTCGTTGAGTTGTCATTGCTTTCTGCCATATCGAGGTCGAACATATCACTATCATCAGTTGCGATTGCCTCGTAAGTCCAATCCTCGGTATTGACAGAAGCCAGTGCTACATACTCGCCGCAATGCTTGCATCGGCTGAGTTCCAGCAACGGAGCTTCCTCGATAGGAGTCAATGACAGAGAATCTTCACCAATCTTCTTTCCGATTGCGTTTTCTGTATATATCTTGAAAGACCCATCTGCAAACTCATTCAAGCGGACAAAGAGACCGTTGTTAGGGACACGATAGAAGTAGTGTACCTTCAATTTACATACAGGCATCTTCAGTCCTTCTTCCTTGCAGCGGTCTTCTTCACGCTGACACATCTCGTCGAGCCATTGCAGTTTCTGGCTGATAGATGCTTTCTCTGGATATAGTTCATCCAGAGAGATATAGTCAGCCTTGAATATCTTTCTCCAACGCTCTTCGTCTTCACCCTTTGGAATTTCAGTTTCTCCGATACGCTTACCTCCAATAGCTTCCACCTGGTCAGCTCTTACGCCAGTGATACCGGCAATAAACTCTTTCAGTTCTCTTTCATCCTTCTCTTTGTCCTCACCATTTCCGAAGGTAGCAGATGATGTTGCAAAACGCACATTCTGTGCATCCACCTTGAAGGCGAGAAGCACTCGGCGAAGAAGCATGGCAAGTTCTGCTGCGCCTGCTCCAGTATAAGAGTGAGTCTCGTCGATAGCAACCCAGCGAAGACTATGCTTTCCTGCAACAATCAACTTTGCATCGGCTCCTCTCAGCAAGATGTATTCCAGCATAGTAGGGTTGGTCAATACAATATGAGGAGGATTGTTGCGAACAGCTTTACGGGTATAGACCATGTGAGGATATTTCGAGTTCTTCAGCTCGTAATGTCCTTGCCCGTCAGGATCTTCCTTTACCCATTCATATTTGCCTCCAGTCACATGCTCTATGCGACGGCGCATTTTCTCTGCATCATCCGACTTGTCTGTATTCTTTGGTTCCATTTCAGGCAGGTCACCATTATATACAGTATAGGTCAAGCGAGTGCCTGTAGAAGATTCGGCAACCGTCAGAAGTTCTTCCAGACGTTCCTTCTGATCTTCCATCAAGGCGTTGAGAGGATAGAGAAAGAGAGCCTGTATCTCATTTGGCAGTGCGTTTTGTGAGAGGTCATGAATCAATGGCATCATAAAGCACTCCGTCTTACCAGATCCTGTACCCGTAGTCACGACAATCGATTTTGGCTTATCGTCTGCCGTTCTTTGTCTGAGCAATACATCCCAGCATTTATACTGGTGCTCGTATGGAGAATATTTAAAGTTCCACAGTTTACCCACCAAAGCCTTGGCTTCCTCAGTTTTCTCAGGGGCAACTGGGATATATGAGTTCATGCATTGAACTTCAGGCACGGCATTTTCAGGCGCAAATAGATTGCCGATTAGAGTCTTCATCTGCTTGATGTATGAGCGCTGACTGTCGTTGTTCGACTCACCGCACCACATCGCAACGAGGGCTCTTCCCACCGCTGTTCTATTGTTGTTATATAGTTCAGAGAAGTTCATAATCTTATTATATTTCTTGTCTATATTTCGTTATCTATGTGTATATTAAACTCTTGCCAGTCAAATCCTGACTCTTCGGCAAAGCGGAGCAGTCCCTGTTTGTCTTCTGGCGTTAATGTGCCGTTTCTCTTTTCGAGTAAAGGCTCATATATTTCCGACACAATCTTGTCCTTGTCCATATCTCTCAATGGCTTCATCAGGAAGAAGTATGTTCCATAATGATTTGCCACTTCGAAACATTTCAGGAGGGATTCCGTAACTGATTCCTCGATGTCGTCCCATGCCCATGGATCATTGTCGATATCCATTCCCAGGTTACATTGCAGATTTTCTGTCTTGCTAATGTTTTGAAATATCACACCCATATTCTTTGAGTCTGCATCTTCATCCGGATTGATAGGCTCAGGTTCAGACTGCTCGTCATAATTCCAGTATAGAGCTTGTTCACCTTTCCATGAACTGTGCTCCTGATCATTGCCGAAACATACTACCAGACTTTCTGGAGCCATGACATCGAGTAGCTTTCCTACATAGTGATTGTCATTTCGCCAGGCATTCAATGCAGCTTCACCTACCGATGGATTACCAGAGATATTGATGAAGTCCTGCGAATAAATACTACGCAGATTCCTGCATTCGTATGCCTGATAACCTTTCTCGCTGAAGTCATTCAGCTGAACCCTGTCTTTGAAGATGTATGGAAGATTGAGCGTTTCTTCATCATTCAGATACTCGATAATCTTGCCATCAAGCATGACCTCTTTCAATAGGGTTGGTCGATAGACATCTACTTCATAGTAGCTTTCATCTTCTCCGTACCTGACTGGTAGTGTAGGGGAGAGAGGATTTCCATCCATCGTTATTTCATCTTGAAGTTCAGTCTCTGTTCCATCAACATTCTTGTATCTGATGAGCGTTGATTCGAAGTCTCGCTTGATAGGCGATTCAATCTCCAATCTTGGCAGATAAACTACAGTAAACAATAAAGGCTTTCCTTTTACAGTTACCCTTAATGTCACCTCACCATACGGAGGTTCATTCAGCTTTGTCCATTCGGTATATCTGCCGTTTTCTTGTTTATATTCAATCATCTCAGCCTCGGTTTCCTCCTCTGGCTGAGCATGGAGAATATCGTCCTTGGTAGCAAAGTGACGAACTATCACATCTTCCCATCCAAATATCAGCGGCAGTTCATCTACCTCATATTCGTCGCTGATGTTTGGGTCGTTTATATAATAATGCTTCACCTTTCCGCCTCCTACATATCGGATGGCGTCGGTATAAAGCCTTGTAGTAACCTGGTCATAACCTATGCGGTTATATAGGTTGATCTCTTTTCCTTGTTCATCCAGGAAACTGACGCAATCATAGATGTAAATCCAATTCCATGTCTCGGTAGTACCAAACTTCTGATCACGGAATCGCTTGCGATACACATTTTCGGCAATGGTCTCATCCTTCAGCTTGCAGCGGTATGAAAACAGCAGAGCCGTTTCCTTCTGAGTGTTCTGGGTAGAAGTCCATGCCTCCCCATAGTCTCCCTGTCGCCAGAGTTGGATGTATTCTGTTGTATTCTGTGTTTGAGCCAGATATTCATTACCTTCATCATCCTTCACCACGATTTCTATCTTATCAAATCGTGATGTAGGGATGTTTTTGATCTGTACTCCTTTTTCTACGCCAAAGGCAACGAAGTCGTTCACGCTGTGGTTGAGATAGGTGATGATAGGATTATCCATGGTCGATGGTTCTATCACCTCATCGCCTCTTTTGAACCTTATATATATAAATAGGTGTAATTGTTTCTCTGGGTTAGGCACGCCCCAGAGATGCACACGATCGTAACGCAGATACAGGTGCAGACCTCCACCTACTTCCTCTGGTTTCAGCCAAAGGTTGAGTCGGCGTGTCATATAAGTATAGTCTGGCGAGAATATTACTTGCCATTCGAAACGGAATTTTATCTTCAATATTTCATCGTTGGCAGCCTTGATGGTTGCCACGAATCGGTTCACGTCAGATGCTGCATCCTTCAGATCGTCTTCATGGAAGGGCATTTCTCCGTTCAGAATCTCCTTCATGTATTCATAAAGGGAATGCTGGCGCTTGATACTCTCTCTGAATGCTGCAGCTCTTGATGCTTCATCCAGATTTTCTAATGTATAGTTCTCACCATGATAGATACGGCAAAGTCCTTTCAGGAACTTCATCTTGTCATGACGGTTCAGCTCATGCTGTATGGCAAGACCACCAAGCACATAGATGGAGTAGAGCCATCGCTTCTGTCCGCTATCATCCTGATACAGATAACGTTTCTTGCTGATGCCTGAGTTTGACCAGAGTGTTTCTAAATCCAGATTCTCTATCAGTTGGTTCCTGTTGCCACTTTGGTATTTGCGCTTATACCATTCTGCCATATAGACAATGGTTGTCGTGGCATTTTCAGGCTTTGCCAATGCTGCTACTCCACAATCAGACACAATAGCGCTTAGGCAGACTTCAAGTTCATTGAAATCTGCCTCCGACAATCTCAGCTTCCATACGTATGGATGGCTGGTGTCTAACGATGCTATTTTGTCTGCAAGCTTCTTGCTTAGTCTTGTTTCCATATTTTAATTTCTTTCTTGATGCCTCGGTATGCTTCACGCAAATCCCTTAACGGTTGTTCCGAATTCTTGATATGATGAATCATACTGTGGCAGTTGCTGCATAGCGGTACCAGATTCTCCAGAAAGTCCTTGGGTACGCCATCGGTCTCGTATGTGGAAATCATCCTTAGATGATGCACTTCCATGAAGTTGGCACCCAGTTCTCTGCCGTATGTTTCCTCAAAATCCATTCCACAGCATTGGCATTGGTAGCCATACTTGTCAAGGCACATCTGGCGGAGCTGAGGATTGCGCCTTATCACATCCATCTCTTTCAGAATATTTTTCCGTTCGCCTTCGGTTTCTTCCCGGAATGATGGAGTAGAAGGTGCTGATGGTTCCGCATCAGATGACAAATCCTCTATGGCAATCTTTGTTTTGAATAGATTGCGGAATGCTTTTGATTCCAGAAACCCTGACCATGTTTTCAGATGTAAGGAATACCTGTTGTCAGCAGCATTGTCTTCTGTTCTCATCTGTCCGTCTATTGCCATGTCATGGCGTACTCGATCATAGTAGTTATGGTCGAGCTGTGTATAGATGCTTTCAAAGTTTGGTGACTCATGCTTTCGTATGAAGTCAGACAGTTCCGATTCGGTGAATCGGGCGAACTCCTCTGCATCGGGCCTGCGTTTCAGATATTCTTCCACGTAAGCCTTGCGGATGGATGCTGGTGTAGGTATCACTTGTTTCATTGCCCTCATTCTATTTTTCGAAACTCTCACTATTATTTACTACCCAATAACCAAATACTCTACCACCTTTTCTATGGATAAGATTCTTTTGTCTCAGGTGTTTAAGTATTTTGTAAACAGAGGTTTCACCTAAAGCCAATGTTTCACCTATTTCAGCATACGTAATATGAGCATTTTGTTTGATAAGGTTCAATACGTCATTTTCTGAGTTTGCAAGAGTCCTTTTTCCACTCTTAACCTCACATTCCTCATTCTTAACCTCACATTCCTCATTCTTAACCTCACATTCCTCATTCTTAACCTCACTTTTCCCATTTTTAACCTCACTTCCTTCATTCTTAACCTCACATTCCTCATTCTTAACCTCACATTTCCCATTCTTTACCTCACTCTTTACCTCACATCCGTTTTCAGGAGTGATTTCTTTATTTATATTATATGTGGTCCAGCGGTTTTTGCTTTCTTGGTTAAGCAGGTTTTTATCAACCATATTGTGCAGTAACTTGCCTATTTCCAAAGAGTTCATTCCAAGCATTTGCTGCAGCTCCATATTGCTTACACTATCACCATTCCAAACGTATGCCATTACTTGTTGCTCATTGGCAGTAAAGCTATTGTATGTTTCTTCGCCATAATAAGCTTTCATTTCTGCTAAAGTTGATGCTGGAAGAAGACTTACCATAGGCAGAGTGAGATCTACCTGACGCAATTCTGTTCGATCTATCAAGATCGGTTTGCGCCAGTTTTGTTCCTTCCATGTCTTTAATATTGTTGGATAGCCACTACCAATGTTTTCACCATAGCCAATCATACGCAGCATATTTTGTATTCGTGGATTTCTTGCTTTAGAATTACCACCATGCATGATGTCCTCCATTGGCAGTTTAAGCGAGCCTGGATTTGAGAAGAGAAATTCTTTCTCGTACTTCTCTATTTTCAGTACACCTGTGATGAGTAGATCAGCGTGGATAATCATATTGGTCAGAGCTTCACGAACGGCTTTGTGTATAGGGGTGTCATCGATACGTTCCATACCTTCGAGTTTGAATGGGCGTTTCAAATCTTGCGTGAGTTTGGCAATAACTCGCATAAAGAAGTTAAAAAGGTTGTTTTCCCATGTTCCATCATATGTCAATCGGTCGCTCCAACGGCTATCTGCTTCTAAGTTGGTCTTGTCTATATAGTCCATACGTATGTTGTCGAAGCGGTCACGCACAGGAAGTCCTTTGCCGAACATCATGAGTCCGGCTACGGTTAATCCCTCGCGATGCGTGTTTCTATCAAAAACATATCCTCCCATATTTCTCAGAAACTCTTTGTCGTCAAGTTGATTGAAAGCATGATCCACATTTCTCACTTCAAAACGGTTACGGTATGCGTGTAGGGTAGGCATGTCTATGTCGTTTAAATCATAATTTTCTACCAATGTACCATCGTTGCCATTTTCATTTGCATCACGCAACATTGATTTTACTTCTTCATCTGTGCAATGATAGTCTCCTTCAAAGTTGCGCTTATACGAACCTCCTATCAGGTTCTTATTGATGTAGATAGGGCGCATGGTATAGTTTGCCATAGGTACGTGTATGGCTATAATGTTTTTGCCATTATAGTCAATACATTCCACATTGTCCTCCATGAGAATATTACGACTTACCTTATCACTATTAATAGTGTCCCAAAATGATTTCAGGATTTTGTCGGTATCGTTAACTCCTGTGACTTCAAAACGTCCTTGCTCAATTGTACGATTTCGGCGTTCCTTGATACCAAGTACAATTGTTCCGCCAATAGTGTTGGCAAAGGAAGAATAGGTTTCCCATACCGACTTTGGAAGCTCGTTTGTGGCTTCCTTATATTCTATGTTTATGCGCTCACCATAGAGCATCATATCGTTTATATCGTTTGATGTCATATTGTCTTTATTTTAAGTTATGGTTTCACTACTGTCCAATAAAAAAGGGCAATTCGATCTTTGAAACAGTTGAATTATAGTCTTTTATGCAGTATTTTGCAATGAAACGGACTTGATTTTGTAACTTTGCAGCCAAAAAGAATTGGCTACTATGTTTCAAGACAAATATGTTTTCGCTCAACTTACTGCATTTCTGAATAGAACTCAGTTCAACAACTACGTACGCAAGTATGATGGCAACCGATACGTGAAACACTTCACTTGCTGGAACCAGCTTCTTGCAATGATGTTTGGGCAACTGAGCAATCGTGAGAGTTTACGTGACTTGATAGTTGCATTGGAAGCTCATCGAGCTAAGCAATATCATCTGGGGCTTGGACGTAATACTATCGTAAAAGCAACTCTTGCTTATGCCAATCAGACTCGTGATTACAGGATTTTCGAAGACTTTGCATTCTATATGATGAAGGAAGCTTGCAAAAAGCGAGAAACCAACCTTTTGAATATACCAGGAAAGAAGTATGCTTTTGATTCGACAACTATTCCGTTGTGTCTTGCAACTTTTCCATGGGCAAAGTTCAGAAGTAAGAAAGGAGGAGTCAAAGCACATGTCTTATATGACGTAGAAGCACAAGTTCCAGCTTTCTATACTGTGACCACAGCATCAAAGCATGATTCTACAGCAATGTCTTCAATTACGTATGAACCAAACAGTTACTACATTTTCGATAGGGCTTATGATACTTTCAAGGAACTTTATAAGATTCATCTTACAGGTTCCTACTATGTAGTCAGAGCCAAAACGAACTTGAAGTACAAAATGGTAAAATGGAAGCGAAGAATGCCAAAGAATGTACTAACTGATGCAGAAGTAAAACTAACAGGATATCTTTCCGAAAAGAAGTATCCTGAATCATTCAGATTCATTCGATACTACGATGAAGAAGATGATCGTGAGTTTACTTTTCTGACGAATGC
>ERZ772820.1361-NODE-1361-length-19513-cov-8.174016_pt1 | contig 19513 bp, 9 predicted proteins | sample MGYA00511377_ERZ772820 | MGnify/ENA primary metagenome ERZ772820 (study PRJEB29015, sample SAMEA2737684) | human gut metagenome | biome: human gut; feature: human-associated habitat; material: faeces | place: China | collected 2012 ...
GTAGCCGGGCTGGCCGCTGAGGGCATGACCACGGTGCAGGGCATCGGCCACATCCAGCGGGGCTACGCGGACCTGGCCGGGGACCTGCGGGCGCTGGGCGCCCGAATCACAGCGCAATAGACGAGACAACGAGAACAGCGGAGGAGCACGGACCATGGCAAGGCGCAGACGGTACAACCATAAGCGGCGGAGAGGAAGCCTGAGCTTCCTCTACAAGCTGCTGGCTTTTGTGCTGATCTGCACCGCCATCTCTCTGGCTCTGACGCTGTTTTTCCGTATACGCAGTATCGAGGTCAGCGGCAATGACCGCTATACCCGCCAGGAGATCATCGACGCGGCGGGGGTCAATGAGGGGGACAATATGTTCCTGATGAACAAGTACAGCGCGGCGGAGCGCATACGCAAGGCGCTGCCGTATATCGAGACGGTGCAGTTCCGGCGGTCGCTGCCGGACGGGCTTTCCATCATCGTGACGGAGTGCACGGACCCGGCGGCCATCGTGCAGGACGGGAAAGCGTACCTGCTGTGCGACACGGGGAACATCGTGGACGAGGTAACGCCCGCTGCCGCGAAGCAGCGGATGCAGGTAAAGGGCCTGACGCTGACAGACCCGGCGGTAGGTCAGCCGGCAAAGGCGGCGGAGGGGCAGGATCTGGCACTGGAGCAGCTGCTGACGCTCATGCAGGCGCTGGACCAGCGCGGCATGACGGCGGACGTATCGCTGCTGGATATGAGCGACCCGGCACAGCTGACGCTGCGGTATCTGGAACGGTTCGACGTGCAGCTGCCCCGGGAGGCCGACTACGGCTACAAGCTGGACTATCTGATGGCCGTGGTGGAAAAGCTGGAGGTCAACGAAAAGGGCGTTATCAATATGATGCAGGAGGGAAAGGCACGGTTCATTCCGGAGTGATGCCGCGCGTACCGCACCGCATCGGGGACGCTGCGTAGGTGCTTCATGCTCCCGGCACAAAACTTTTTCGGTAAATTAAGTGCTTACACTTGACGCTTGCGCCAATTCGTAATACAATACAAGATATAGCATTTACCAGGAGATAATCCGTCATTTTCATACAAATTATGGCAGGAGGAGCAGACATGGCTTTTGGATTGGAAACCGGCCCGGAGAACGTTGTCAGCATCAAGGTCGTGGGCGTAGGCGGCGGCGGAAACAACGTGGTCAACCGCATGGTACGCGGCGGCGCGCAGGGCGTTGATTTTGTCGCAGTCAACACAGACAAGCAGGCGCTGAATGCCTCCAGCGCTACCTATAAAATTCAGATCGGCGAGAAGCTGACCGGCGGTAAGGGTGCGGGTTCCAACCCGGATGTGGGCCGCAAGGCCGCGGAGGAGAGCCGCAACCAGATGGCCAAGGCACTGGAAAACACCGACATGGTGTTCATCACCGCCGGCATGGGCGGCGGCACCGGCACCGGCGCGGCACCCGTGGTGGCTGAGATCGCCCGGGAGGCAGGCATTCTGACCGTGGGCGTGGTGACCAAGCCCTTCGGCTTTGAGGGACGCCGCCGCATGACCCAGGCGGAACAGGGCATCGAGGAGCTGCGGAGCAAGGTGGACTCGCTGGTCATCATTCCCAACGAGCGTCTGAAATACGCCACCGACCAGAAGATCACCTTTGCCAACGCCTTTGAGATCGCGGACGACGTGCTGCGTCAGGCGGTGCAGTCCATCTCCGACCTGATCCGCGACACCGGGTTCATCAACCTGGACTTCGCGGACGTGACCGCCATTATGAAGGACGCGGGTCTGGCCCACATGGGCGTGGGCCGCGCAGCCGGCAAGGGCAAGGCCGAGGAGGCCGCCAAGATGGCCATTTCCTCCCCCCTGCTGGAGACCTCTATCAACGGCGCGCGGGGCGTGCTGATCAACGTCACCGGCTCCATGGACATCGGTCTGGAGGAGGTGGAGCAGGCCGCCACGCTGGTGCAGCAGGCGGTGCATCCCGACGCGCTGACCATCTTCGGCGCCGCCTTCGACGAGACGCTGGACGATGAGATCCGCGTGACCGTCATCGCCACGGGCTTTGACGAGGCGCAGCAGGCCGCCAACGCCGCCGCTGTGACCCAGCCCGCACAGACGGAGAACAGCGGCGCGCCCCAACCCCTGGACGAGGTGAAGGGTGAGCAGGGTCAGGACGAGATGGACAAGTCCTTCGACGAGATCCTGCGGATATTCAATAAGGATAAGTTCTGAGATATAAAAGCAGCCGCACACCGGGGTGTGCGGCTGTCCAATTTGTCAAAGAAGTCCGAACGAAATAAACCCAACAATCCACAAGCTATTGCTCGAGGAATGAACCAACTCAATAGATACACATCAGCCGCAAGTCAACAGTTTGGTGGGACTTGGACGGGTGTGCTTAAATTGTATGATTAGAGGTGAGATAAATGACGCTTAATCATAATGAATATTTGAATTATACATTACCTAACAATTGGTGTGCCGAAGAGGATATTGATAATCTTCTTTTGTATAATCCCAGCGGCAATGGAGCGATAACAACATCTTTTTTTAATGTTTTAAAAACAAAAGAATCTTTAGATGAGCAGATGAGCATATTGGTCAAAAGATTTATTGATCAAAATAATATAAATCTGCATTCTCCTTTAATACTTTTCAACAGAGATGGCAAGACAATTTTGTATGGAACAGGCACAACATCTGATGGTTGGTTTATAAAATTGTGGGTTGTTGCCAAACACCCGAAAATAGTGTTTGCCACATATCAAAGTGAACGAAAAAGCACTGAAGTAAAAGTATGTGATTCTATCGTCGATAGTTTTCAGTTCGCATTTTAGTCACGGTATTGTTTGAGATAAAAAGGTTTCATGAATATTCCTGACAATCGCCGTGGTATCACAACGGCGATGCTGGCCGGTGGATAACACTTTGTTTCAGTAGGTATCCGCCTCAAAAGGGAACGGTCCCGGAGGGGAATTCCCCCTCCGGGACACATAACAGGATTCAACCAAGGCAGGATTGTAGTATCTCCAGAGCAGATACTATAGTCCCGAAACCGGGCGCTAAACCATAGGAGGTGATAAGTTAAAGATGAGCTTACTTAAATGTAACGAACATTTACAATCCTATATGTTTCCAATCGTTAAGATAATTTTGAGCGCACTATTGATTATATTCCTTATCAACAGAAAGCACTTTTTTCTTATCCAACATCCTGTTTGGAGAATAGTGGTTGGAGTAATCTGTGTTCAAATCATGATATTGGCCACATTATGTATCTATATATCCGTCGCAGAGATGATTATGATTGGTGAACGTAGGTCAGAGATCCGCGCCGATCATGCAGCAACCATATCAAGCAGCAAAGATTATCATATTAGTGATATAGTGCAGATGCTGGAGGAAAACGATATTATAGAGATTGCCATCATCGCAAAGGGTGAGGTAATTCGCTTAGGTGCAAGTTCAGACTGTCGCCCATGTGATGCGCATTTCTTTGACAAATCCTACTATATCGGTGACAAAACCGATATTGGCATTGAAGAAATGCGGCACGAACTGAGGAATCGCGCGGATAATGACATGGTTCATGTCCTAACCATTGATGACATTCCCCCTGATAGCGAATAATTTATTTCCTTCATACCTCTTCTGCGGAAATATAGGGTTTTCCAAAACGAGATATTAAGGGATATACGAAAAGAAATCGAGCGTTTTGTTCAAAGTCTCGATGGCTTTCAATACTATCTTTAATACCGGCAAGTACAGCTTATTTGCAACAAGACGGCCATACGGCCGTCTTCAGCTTGTCAAAAAAACATTCTGTCATTCCGAGGAGCAAAGCGACGTGAGAATCCGTAATCTTTTAGCCGCAAATTTGCATGAAAACGCAAGAATCGTGCGTTTTGGAAACGGATTGCCACGCCAGTCTGTACCCCAAGGGCACTTGCTTCGCGGCGCGGACTGGCTCGCAATGACAGGCTTTTTTGACAGACTGAGCCTCCCCCGGACGGGGGAGGCTTTTATATCACCATTGCGCAAGGTCAACGGGAACAGCGACCTCTTTATCGAATCCAGAGAATATCAGAGAGGTGTCCCCCGTGAGATCCTCCAGCACCGACAGGTCATAGGTGCACATGAACACATCGTCGTCGGTGTCTGAGACGACAACATCCTCGGGATAGTACCAGTTTTCAAAGCCATCGCTGTCCACCTGCACCAGGTAAGGGAATGTTTGATATGTGTCGCCCTCTACGACATAGACGGTGAGGACATCCCTCTCCCAGTCCGCTTTGAGACTCGCCACGGCGAAGGCAGAATCCTCCAAATAGAAGCTCGCTCCTATCTCCGCGTACTCCCGTACCGCGGCTTCGATCTCCTCGGCGGGTGCTACCTGCTCACAGCCGTAGTCGGGCATCGGCTCATTGCGGTCAAAGATGTCACCGGACACGCCGCGCAGCGTGTTGATAAGCCCGATCAGGACGCTTACCGCGATCACAGCGCCTATCACGCCGGAAGCGGCATTCTTCTTCGGTACGTGCCACTGGATATGGGGCCGGGGGCGGCGGGTCTGGTTTTCATAGCAAACCTTCTCTTCGTGGCACTCCTTCTGCTCGTAGCAGACCTTCTCCTGTTCGGCGTAGTGGACGTCGCCGCCGGCGTCCACCCACTCCCGGCGGGGCGGGCGGTTATAGGCGCCGCACTTGGGGCAGAAGCCCTCACGGGAATCATAGGTCTTGCCGCAGGCCTTGCAGCGGATGGCAGGCATAGGCGGTCCTCCCTTCTGTGTTCTCACCGCCATTATACAGGAGAAGCGGCGGAATGTCTATCACCTTTCGGTTGCGGCGAAAAAAAGGTGGGAAACCTGAAGTTGCACCGCGCGGACGCGCCCACCCCGTCGGGGTGGGCGCATCTGCTTATTCCACTAAGCCGTATTTGATCTTGATGCGGTCCAGCTTCTCCAGCATGGGCTCCGCCAGCACCAGCAGGAAGAAAACTGTGGCCGCGGCGTGGACGCAGTCCATGGGAAAGCCGGTGACATAGTAGGCGGCGATGACCTTCCACTCCAGCGTGCGGGCGTAGAGCAGGGCGGAGATGGGGTTCATGATGCCGCCGTAGATGAGCACAGCGGAGATGGCCCCGAAGACGCACAGGGCGGCGCGGCTGCGGCGCAGCCAGCCCCGGCGGAACAATACGCCCGCCAGGAAGCCGATGATGCCCATGGCGAACATCTGGAAGGGTGTCCAGGGCCCCTGGGAGAACAGGACGTTGCTGGCCAGCATGGTCATGGCGCCCACCAGGAAGCCGGTCTCGCCGCCCAGAGCCACGCCGGAGATGATGGTCAGAGCCAGGACGGGCTTGAACTGAGGCAGCATGAAGAAGGCGGCACGGCCCGCCACGCCCAGGGCGCAGAGGGAGGCCACCAGCACCAGCTCACGGGCCTGTGGCTTCCGTCCCTCGAACACCAGAAAGAAGGGCACCATGCATTCCAGCAGCACAGCGAAGGCGATGGGGTAGTAGGCAGTGTTGCCCAGGTAGAAAAAGCCCAGATACAGCGTGGCGGGGATACACAGCAGGATCAGTGCCGCCGCCAGACGGGTACGGTGGGAGAGCTTTCGCTTCTGCACCGGGGTCTGGAGCAGCGTCAGGGGCTTGGAGCGCCGGCCGATGGCGGCGATGCAGCCGAAGAGCAGGGCGATGAACAGGCCGTAAAGTCCCAGGGCCTGCCAGCCGGCCTGGGAGAGCGTGCCGCCGCCCACCAGGGCGGTGAGGTCGGTGTGCTTGGCCGCCAGCCAGAAGATCGCCAGCGCACCCGCGCCGCATACGGCGGCGATGGCTCTGCGCCACCAGGGAAGCTTTTTCGGCTTCCAGGCGGTGGACTCCTCCGCCACCGGAGGCAGAGGCTGCCAGGCGGCAGGCACCTCCGGCTGGGGCGGGACGGTCCCGCCGATGACCGCGATCACGTCCTCCGGCGTGACGGCACAGGGGCAGAAGTCCCGGGCCATACGGTTAGCGGAGGTGGTATAGAAGCTGTTGCCGGAGAAGAAGTCACGGGGTGTGCCCTCCGCGACGATGCTGCCGTCGAAAAACAGGGCGCAGCGGTGGGCATACCGGGCACAGAAGGCCACGTCGTGGCTGACCATCACCACCGTCGTGCCGGCGGCGGTCAGCGTGGAAAGAATAGCGGCAAAGGACTGCTTGAAGGCGGCGTCCAGGCCCTTGGTAGGCTCGTCCAGCAGCAGGATATCCGGCTGGTGCAGCAGCACCTTACCCAGGGCGGCCCGCTGCTGCTCGCCGCCGGAGAGGTCATAGGGATGACGGTCCAGCAGCTCGGTCAGGCGGCAAAGGGCCGTCACCTGTTCTACCCGGCGGTCACGCTGGTCTTTGGGGAGGTCCGTGCCGTCAAAGGACTCGTACAGGTCCTGACGGACCGTGTTTTTCACGAACAGAGCCTGTGGGTCCTGGGGCAGAACGCCGACGCGGCCCGTATGGGTCACGGTGCCCCGCTGGGGCGTCAGTGCGCCGGACAGCAGGCCCAGGGTGGTGGACTTGCCCGCGCCGTTACCGCCCAGCAGGGCCAGCAGCTCACCCCGGCGGGCCTGAAGGTCCAGACCGCGGACCACGTCCGGCTGGTCCGGCTCATAGCGGAACCAGAGACCCGCGCCGGCAAGGGCGGTATCCCCGGCGGGATGCACCGGCTCCGGCGGCAGCGGGCACAGGGGGTGTTCATCGCACCAGCCGGACAGGAAATCGCGGCCCTCGCGGACGGTGATGGGGCAGGGCGCGTCGCTGTCCACCCCGGCCCAGATACGGACGGCGGCGGGCATGGCCAGAAACATATCGTGGCCGCGGCCCCGCAGGGAACGGCACACCGCCTCCGGCGCGCCGGCACAGAGGAGATGGCCGCCGTCCAGCACGGCGGCGTGGGTGGCCAGGGGCAACGCCTCCTCGAGACGGTGCTCCGTCAGGAGGACGGTGATGCCCAGCTCGCGGTTCAGGCGGCCCACGGTCTGCAAAAAGTCGGCGGCGGCAATGGGATCCAGCTGGCTGGTGGGCTCGTCCAGTATCAGCAGACGGGGCTGGAGCACCATGACCGAGGCCAGGGCCAGCAGCTGCTTCTGGCCGCCGGAGAGCTCGTCCACTTTCCTATGGAACCAGTCCTGGATGCCGAAGAAGGAGGCCATCTCCGCCACGCGGCGACGGATGGAGGGCGTGTCGCAGCCAAGGCTCTCCAGTCCGAAGGCCAGCTCATGCCAGACCTTGTCAGTGACGGTCTGCTCCTCCGGGGACTGAAGGACGAAGCCGATATCAGCGGCCTGCCGATGGGGCGACAGGTCATCCAGCGGCTGACCGTCGAAGAGGATACGGCCCTCGGCCGCACCGTGGGGGCGCAGGGCGGGCTTCAGCTGGCGGAGAAGCGTGGTCTTGCCGCAGCCGGAGGCGCCGCAGAGGACCCAGAACTCGCCCTGACGGACCGTGAGGGACACATCCGCCAGCGCGGGGCGGGGCTGCTGGGGGTAGGTGAAGCCAAAATGCTCCAAACGCAGCAGTTCAGGCACGGGGAGTCCCTCCTTTCCGGGCAAGATAGCGGCGCCGGGACAGGGCGTCCAGCAGCACCGGCGTAAAGCAGAGCAGGCCGTAAACGGCGAAAAAGCTGACCGTCAGCGGTGTGACGGGGCCGCTGATCAGCATGGGATAATACTGAAAGCGCAGGCCGCCGGCCAGACCGCCGCCCAGCAGATACAGGCCGCAGAAGGCCAGCCAAAGGGCGACGGCACCGTCACGCCGGTCAAACCGGTAGAGGGAGAAGGAGGTCCTCCCCGGCAGGCCATAGCCCCTGCAGCGCATACTATCGGCGGTAATGAGCCCGCTTTCCAGGCTCCAGGTGACAACGATGGAGAACACACGAAGGGCGCTTCTGACGCGCCGGGCCGGGGAGCCGGTCTGGGTATCACGGCCCAGATGCCGCTGGGCCTGCGCCACGGCACGGAGCCGCCGGACAAAGCGGGGCACAAAGCGGAGGATCATGCTCAGCAGCAGGGACAGCGCCGGGATAACGCGGCCAAAGAGGTACACCACCTTGTCTGAGGTGATGACGTCGGTGACGCAGACGAACCACAGCGCCACGGCGCCCAGCATGGCGCCGGCGGCCAGACCGTAGAGCAGGCTCTCCAGCGTCAGGGGATTACCGGAGGGCAGGTAGGCCAGAATGGTGACGCCCTGGTGGACAAAGGCGGGGTTCACCGCCGCCGCCAGGAGGGCCATGGGCAGCAGCCACAGCAGGTGGCGGCGCAGGCCCTTGCCGCCCAGCAGACGGGCGACATACCACCCGCCGCCCAGCGTCGACAGAACCAGGCACACCGGGTGCATCAGCAGCATCGCGCAGGCGATGACCAGGGCGAAATAGGCAAAGCTCACCGCCGGATGGCAAGTGCGCAGCGTATCGTCCATGGGATCACCTCCTGCATACATGATGTCTTAACCTTTTGATTATACCCTGCCGCCAGGGGATACGTCAATCCTGCGTGCGGAAAAAGGGCGGCAAAAGCCGCCCTTTTGTCAGCCCATGTAGGTATTGCCCACGTCTGCACCCATATTACAGGTGTAGAGCCACTGAATACTCTCGCCGCCGGAGAGCGTATAGCTGTCCGCGCCATAGCTGGGGAAGGTTCCCCCCACGCAGTACATCCAGCCGGAGCTCCTGCCTACGTTCTTTTCGAACAGGCCGTTGATGCCCCTGACATAGTTGCCGCTGGAGCTCACCGGGATACCCACGTCACCGCAGGCCCGCTTCAGTACGGACATGACAGACTCACCCTCGGTGATGGTCACCGTGGTGGACAGGATCACGCCGTCGGCGGGAATGATATCCTTCACGCCGTCGGAGCACTTGTCCATATTATTGAGCACCGTGGCACAGGAGATGTACAGCGATACGGATGCCGCCGGCGCAGGGTCAGGTGCAGGCGCAGGGTCCGGGTCCGGCGCAGAAGGCTGCTCCTGTTCCTGCTGTTTCTTCTCTTCTTCCAACCGCTTCTGCTCCTCCAGGCGCTTGGCTTCCTCCTGCTTTTTGGTGTCCTCCTCGGCCTTTTTGGCTTCACCAGCCGGCTTCTGCTCGTCAGACTTCTTGTCGTCCGCTGTCTTATCCTCAGTCTTTGCCGCGTCCTGCTTGCCGTCAGCCTTGGTGGTGCCCGTTTCAGCTGTGTCGTCCTTCCTGGTGTCCGTGGTCTGCTCCTGCGTTGCCGCGGGAATGTTGCCGGGGGCGTACGATACGGTCTTTTTTCCGCAGGCGGCGCAGGTCAGCAGCAGGGACAGCGCCAGCGCCAACAGCCAAAATCGGTGGTTTTTCTTCATATCTCTCATTTCTCACAAAAGCGCCATACGCAGAGGCGCTTTCGCGCCCCTGCGTCGGCTGTACTGTTGTTACTTGGAAACGCGCTTCTTCCGGGTCAGCACCACAACGGCTGCCGCCGCCAGGACCGCGCTGCCCAGCCACAGCACCATCTGACTGTCGTCCGCCGTATTGGCGGAGTCGGTCTTGTCCGGCGTCGCGGTGGGGTTGTAGTAATAGTGGTTGGTGGACTCCGTCCAGCTGATGGCCACAGGAGACAGGCCGGTCAGCGTCACCAGCAGACCGCTGGCGGTTTTGGTGACAGCGGGGAATTCCACGGTGCCCACATCCAGGCCGCAGTCCGCCATGGCGACCATGTGCGCCACGGTAAAGCTGTACTTGCTGTAATTGGCCGCAATAGCCTCAGGATAGGGCAGCAAAACTGTGATCTTGCCGTTTACCAAGTCCGCCTTGGTAGCGGGAGTCTTCACCTGCTTACCGTCCACGGTGGTGATGATCATCAGCCGCACATCAAACACCGCGGTGTTCTCCACTGTGTTCTTGCTGTCCTTCCTGGAGATCTGCAGCTGCAGCTCGGCTTTGATCTTTTCCTCGCTGTTCAGCTTCTCGTTATTCCGCAGGGTATCGGGCACTGTAATAGTGTCAGATACCTCGATGCGCTTCAGCGTACCATCCTCGGACTTCACCGCACCGCAGACGCACTGGATGCCGTTCACATAGGTGTGCCCGGTCTTGTTGACCACCGCATGGCAAACCTTGCAGACGTTCCAATGGTCATTTTTGTCCACGAACACCTCTGTGCCGGGAGTGTGGCCCAACGCAGCGATGACGCGGGTCTCCTCCTTGGAGCAAACGGTGCAGATGCGCTTCTCCGTGCCGGTCTCGGTGCAGGTGGGTTCCTTGGTGGTCGTCCACTCACCGAACTTGTGGCCCGTGGCGGGAACAGACTTTTCCTCCACGGCGCCGCAAATGGAGCAGATCCGGCGGCTGACGCCGTCCTTGGTGCAGGTGGCGGCCACGGTCACTTGCCACTCGCCGAAGCGATGGGCGCAGGCGGCGTCGGTCATATCGTAGAGGGCGTTGGCCTTCTCGGTAAAGCGCGCATAGGCGGCCATGGCGCAAAGCGCCTGCTCCGTGGCCATCTCGTTGACGGCCTTGTCTGCGAACTGATGCTTAAAGCCGCCGTTCTCCGCCACGCGGTACTGCAGGAGGTTCCCCAGCACGCTCAGGGTCTTCCCCTCCACGGTCTTGGTAAAGCGCGCGTCCGTGTTGGCATCCAAATTCAGGGCGGAAAGGGCGATGACCACCTGCGCGCAGCTCTCGGAGGAGTCGTAGCCGCTTTGATACTTGCCGGAGAGCCAGTTGAGGGCTCTCTCCACGGCGGTGTTCACGGTTTCATTGCCGCCGTCCTTATAGTAGGGTGCCAGCGCCTGCAGCGCCATGGCGGTCATGTCCACGTCACTGGCGGGTTTTGTGTCGGCGCTGGCGCTCCAGCTGCCGTCTTCGTTCTGCTGTGCAAGAACAGCCTGCACCAGCCAGGAGGTGTCGGAGGTGTAATTGCGGCTGTTGAGCGCCAGCAGGCCCATGACGAGGCCGTTGATATCCGTGTCACTGGTATCGGTGACCTTCATGATATCCTTGTCCTGCAGCGCTGCCAGCAGGTTTTTGCCGCCCACGTTGGCGGGGTCCTTGCCGATGGCGGTAAGAGCCAGGGCAATACGCTCATTGTCGGTGATGACGGGGTTATGGCTCTCGGGATCGCGAAGAACGCCGTCCGCGCCCATATTCTTCCGCACATAGGCCACAACCTTATCGTAGTAGGCCTGAATGTATGCATCGGACAGCTCCACGCCGGCGCGAGCCTGTCCCAGCACCGCCCACTCGCCGAAGAGATAGCTGACGACCGGGGCGCTCACCGCGCTTTGGATATACGCCTTGGCGCCGGCATACGCCTCATCGAAGCCGGGCACTTCCGTACCGGGCACCACGGGATCCGTCGGGTCCAGCGGAATATAGGTGTCGGTAAAGAACAGGCGCAGGGTGTCGCCGTCCTTGAGATAGGTGTTGTCCAGCGTGGTCTTGGGCAAGGTCTCGGTGCCGCCCTGTAAGGTGAGGCCGAACATCCAGCCGGAGGTCTTGCCGTCGCCCTTCTCCTTGAGGGTGTGGCCCGCCGCATCGGTGATGCTCTTGATGTAGGCGCCGCTGCCGGTATAGGTGTACTTGGCACTGTCAAGGCACGCCTTCACAGCGTCCCAAGCGGTGGGATCCTCGTTGACCTTGCCGGTGAAGGTAAAGTCGGAGATTCCCGTGAAGGTATGGCCGTTCTTGTTGTAGCCGTCCACCTTGACCTTCACGGTGAGGGTCTGATTTTCGTTGGGGTCAGCGGCGTTCTTCTCGCCGATCACCGTCAGGTCGATGTGGATGGGCTGCTTGTAGAATTGGGCAAAGTCCTTGTAGCGTTCCTTGGTCTCCTCGGTGCCGTTGATGCCGAACTTTTCCCAATACTGGGCGTACTTGGTGTAGGTCAGGACGCTGTCCAGCGTAACTGTCGTATTGTACTCCGGCTGGTGCACACGCAGCAGCTCATTCTCGATGACGGAGGGTCGGGAGGATCGGAAGCAGCGGTATTTCTCCGTATCGAGCCAGCCGGGGATATCGTCGGCCTCGATGCCGTCGAAGGTCATATTCACCGTGCCGCGGACGTATTTCAGCGTGCCGTCCTCGTTTTTGCAGATCTCTGCGAAGGGGTACAGGTCGGAGGTGACCTTGGTCTTATCCGTATTCTCGTTCCTGATGCCGTTCCAGTAGGCGTTCTCGGTCAGCGCCTTGGTCATAAAGGCGGCAGCGTCATCCAACTCCTGCTTGGTAAAAGGCTGAATGGTGATGCTGAACTCCTGCCGCGCCAGCAGAAGGCCGGAGCTGCGGGTGGTGATGATCACCACATACTTCGCCTCCACCGGCTCCTCACCGGGCAGCGGGCGGTAGACCATGGCGTGATACCCGTTGAAGTCCAGCACATCCGGGGTGAGGCTCACCATCGTGACCTTCTGGTTATAACTGTCGCTCATGATGCCCTTTTCCTCCAGAAGAGCGGGTCTGGGCATCTGCATATCGTCGCTGACGGCGGTCAAGTCCACGGGCTTTGTCTTGTCCACAAAGTCGCGCAGGAGCCCCTGATACTTCTCCGCCAGAGCGTTTTGCATCTCGCTGGTCACGCTGCTGTCGAAGGGCGCAACGGTGGCGTCAAAGAACACATCGGCATAGACCTCCACGCCGTTGTCGCCGGTGATGTGCGCCAGCGTGTAGTCATCGAAGGCGTCATAGGTCACGCGGGCGATCAGCCGGAACTTGCCGGCCTTCTCGGGCAGCGGCGTGCCGTCGGCGGGCTGCAGGGGGCGGTTGACGGTGCCCACGCCGGTGCCGTTGGTGCCGTTGGTGATGTAGAGCCACTCGGTGTTCCGGGTGCCCCACTGCACCTTCACATCATAGCGCCCCGCAATGCCGGAGGGAAGCGTGAGGTTGGAGGTGATGCGGTCGTTCACGGTGTAGAGCGTCCAGCCCGCCACCTCGCTTTGGGTGGCCCCGTTGGTGTTCTCGCCGCGGATGAGTTCCCAGTTCAGGGACCCGGCGGCGCTCTCCACCAATTCCTGCACATCATCGGCGCTGCGTCCCACGGTGCCTCGCAGGGTGATCTCCTTGATGACCCCGGCATAGGTGATTTTGAACTTCAATCCCGTGTACTGCACGGTCTGGCGGGCGGTGCCGTCGCCGGTGAAGTAGGTGATGTCGCCGTTGTCGGCAATGTACTTTACCTTGGTACCGTCAAAGCCGTTGGCCTTGGCGCTGCCGTTGACATAGGTGATCTCGGAGTTGTCCGCCACATCCGCATAGCCCTGCTCTGCCAGCAGGCGGCGGAAGGCTTGGGTGATGTTGGTTTCATCATAGAGCCCCACGCCTTCCAGAGGCTGCACGGCGGTATTCTTGCGCGTGAACTCGACGGCAATATCCTCCAGAGTCTGCACCTTTTCCGCATTCTCGGACCAGAGGCACAGCGTGAAGGTCTTGGTCTTCGTGGCAGCGCCGCTTTGGAGAGTGGCGGTGAGGGTCACCGTGACCTTATCCGCCGCAGGCGCGGTGAGCGCGCCGGTGGCGGTGTTCACCAGAGCCTTATCCGCCGTCCATGTGAGGGAAACGGTCTTTTCTCCACTGCCCTCCACGGAAACGGCGACGCTCGCGGGCAGGGTCAGGAAGCCGGTATAGGTCTGCGCGATCTCCTCTTCCTCTTCCGGGTCGCTGCTCACCGGGGTAAGGCCGCGGAGCTGATAGACGCCGGTGGCATCGGCCTTCAGAAGGTCTGCATTCTCGGCATCGAGCCCCAGTTCCTTATAGAAGTGCTTTTGCAGGGCGGTCAGGAAGTAGTCGTGCAGGTCCGTGACCGCTTCGCCGGGCTCTTCGATGCCGTATTCCTTGCAGAGGTCGGCCTTATCGTTATAGTCCGTAAGGTCATAGAGTCCCAGCACATTCTCGGCGTACCAGTCGGCCTTGGCTTTCTTGGCGGCATCGGCGGCGGTCATGCCGCGAAGCTGCAGGGCGTTGGCGGCGGCGGCAGCGGCCTTGAGGTCGGCATTGTCCACGGGGGTGCCGCCCTGCCAGGGCAGCACCGGGAAGCCGCCGTTGCTGTTGCCGCTGTCAAGGTGCATCCCCATCTCCGCCGCAAATTCCGGGGTGCGCATATAGTCCGCGGTGCGGGCAGTCATACCGCTGGTGCTGCCTTCCGCCACGGCCTGTGGTGCGATGGTGTCCAGATAAGCGCAGTTGGTGATGGTGGCGCTGCTGGCAACCACGCCAACTACCGCACCGAACTTACTCTCATCTGCTATTGCGAACTCTCCTGCCACATAGGAACCCTTGAGCTCTGCATTAGCTTGCAGTTCGCCTACAAGTCCGCCGCGTTTTTGATAGATAATCTTATTCGGCTGCGTCTTCTTTACCGCGAGAGTACCGGTAAAATAGCAGTTCTCGACAACACCGTGTGCATATCCGGTAATGCCTCCCAAAGGTGCGGTTGTACCATATGTGCTGTTATCGTAAGCATCCTTGACGACAGCCCTACTAACGCAGCCACTAATCACGCTGTTTCCGGTGGTCCGTCCAACAATGCCTCCGATTGCTAATGCAGCATTAGGGCCATTGCTGGAGAATGTGATACTACCACTGACCATGCAGTTCCGTATCGTTCCTGCACTGGAATTGGCAACACCTCCCAAAAGCGACGAGGTACTGACAATCGCGCAATTCACACGCAGATTTTCAACTACGCCGCCCTCTGCAAGTTCCCCCACAAGGCCGGTTGTAACGAGTCCACTAACGGTGTGACTATCGCCGTCCAACGTGCCCGCGAACTTGTTGCTTTCGGTGCCGATGGCCGTCCAAGTCTTGCCGTTGAGGTTGATGTTGGCGGTGAGTTTGGCGCTGATATCTCTCTGCCCGCCGTTGACCGCATCGGCAAACCATGCCAGTTCCGCGGCGGTGCCGATCTGATAGACGCCGTTTTCGCCCTTCGTGGGCGCGGTCTTGGTCGTGCCGTCCCAGCCCTCACCCGCGTAAGTTAAGGTGAAGGAGAGCGTCTTGTCCTCGGCGGCGGTGATGCTGCCGTGAACGGGGATATAGTTTTCCTTGGTGACGGTGTAGGCATACGTCTCGCCAAGGTAGAGTTTGTAGCCGCCGTCGGCCTCGGCCGCGATGGTGCCGCCCACGGGGTGGGTCACGGTCACCTTGGCGTTTTCCGCCGGGGTCACGGCAAAGGTCAGGGTGCAGGAGGCAAGTTCGGTCAGCGTGACGGTCTCGTTCACATCGGCGCTAACGGTGATGTTCCCCGTCTTGGTCTCGTAGCCGAACTTGCTGACGGTGTAGGCATAGGTACCGGCGGCAACGGTGTATGCGCCGTTTTTGCCGGTGATCTCCGCGCCGCTACGGTCCTTCAGCACCACCGTTGCACCGTCGGGAGTTTTAAGGGTGAGGGTATGGGCTGCGGCGGCGGCAAAATCCTTGAGCCGGACATAGTAGTTGCTGCCACTTTCGCTGAAAGACAAGGTGAGTTTTTCATCCTTATTCAACACCGTGCTAAAGGTTTTCCAATCGTTCTCCTCATAGGCTGTCAGCAAAGTGCTTGTACCTTTTTTCACGGTAAAGGCAGAATCGTCATCCCATGAATATTCGGCTTTATTTCCCTTTGCAAGATACCGGAAGGACACCAAGCGGGACTCTGTCGCCGTCAGGGTCAAGGAAGTCGTACCGTAACTCCTTCTATTGCTCTCCAAATAGTTTCCGGCAGCGTCCTTGACGGGCTTAAACCCGCTGGTGCCATTGGCGGCGGTGATGCCCTCGATGCCTTGGAACATATCCGCAAAGGTCAGTTTCTTTGCAAAGGACAAGTTCACGGTGACAGCGGCAGCGGCAACGGTGAAGCTGCCGGAGAGGTCATCGCAGTCATCCAACTTGGCCGTGTAGGTATAGTCCCCGGCGGGGAGGGCACAGTTCGTGCCGCTGCCCGTATAAACCGCGTCTTTGCCGGACATCACGGTGACGGTGGGCGCGGCGGTCACGCCCTCCGGCTTGGTGATGTTGAAGGTCACCGTCTGCTTTGCCAACTCGGTCAGCGTGACGGTCTTGTTCACATCGGCGGTCGCAACATTGATCGTGCCGGTGGCCGTCTCATAGCCGAACTTGCTGACGGTGTAGGTGTAGGCGGTATTCTTGGCGGCGATATACTTGTACTCACCGCCGTTCTTGGTGTCATGAGATACCGTACTGCCGTTTTTCGTCAGTTTTACCGTGGCATCCGCGGGAGACACGGTAAGGGTAATAACCGGCAGTTTGACAAGGGTAACATTGACCGTTTGATTTTCGGCGCTCATGGTCACCTTGCCGGTGGCGGGCTCATAGCCCTTTTTGGTGACGGTGTAGGTGTAGTCCGCCGCGGCTTTTACGGCGAATACGCCATTGCTGCCGGAGACGGTTTTGCCTTCCTTATCTTTCAGAGTGACCGTCGCGTCCGTCTGGTCCGGCGCTATGGTCAGCGTGTACAGCGGGGAGACGGTGAAGTTTTTGAGCTTCACAGAATAATGGCTTCCATACGAATAGGGATGTTCAAATTTAAGCGTCACAGTGTCGCCTGCTGCCATGTCTACCGCGCATTTCTTCCATGTGGTGCTGTTGTAGGAGGAAAGAATGGGCTGGGTTCCCTTCTTCACAGTAAAGCAGTAATAACTGTTTGAAAACGCACTCCCCAAGTAATCAAAACTGAGGGTGACATTCTTCGTTGCCGTCAGTATGATTTTGGAGGATGAGTAGTTACTTGTATTGCTGGACTCCAAATAATTCCCTTCGGGCTTTTGCACCGGGGTAAAGGGATAAGTGGTATCATCCGTTGCGGTGATGCTATCGGAAATCGCCGTAAAGAAATCGGCAAATCTCAACTTATCATTTACCTTGATGGTAAAGGTGGCGGTTTTGCCCCTGTACTTGACGGTAACGGTTTGGCTATCTGTAGGATTTTCGGTGCTAAAGCCCTCACAGGTCACACCGGCGGCGGCATAGTCGCCTTCAATGGTGCGGGTTTCATTGGTGCCATCATAGTTCACCGTGAGGACCATGCCGGTCAAATCCAACTTCGTATCGCCCTTGTAATAGACCGTCTTGGTTGGTGCGGCAGTCACTGCAATCCCTGCCACCTTTTTCAGCGCCACGGTTTGGGTGCCGTCTGCGGTGGGCGTCACTTCGCCGGCGGCGGGCTCATAGCCCTCGTCGTTGCTGACGGCGGTATAGGTGTACGCGACGCCCTTCAGCAGCTTATAGCTGCCGTCACTCTGCGGCTCGATCACCGTGTCGCCCCGCTTGACGGTCAGGGCCGCACCCGTAGGCGTGACATTGAAGGTCACGTTCACCCAGGCAGAGGTATCCTTCTCCAGCGTAACGCTAACGCTGTTGGGATTTGCCACGGGGTTGTCGTTGCCCGTCACGGTCACGCTGCCGGTCTGCTGCGTGTAGCCGGGGCAGGACACGGTGTAGGAATACGGTGCATCGGCGGCGGGCAGCGCCACAGTGGTGGAGCCGGTATAAGTGCCGCCGTTGATTTCGAGCGTGGCATTCGCGGGAGCAATGGTAAAGGGTACCGCCGCGGTGGGGGTCTCCCAGCTGAGGGCGGGATAGTCCCCGGCCTTAGCCATGAAGGCCTCCCCTAACTGGGCTGCAAACGCGGGGGATTTCATTTCCTCGGCGGATTTTGGAGTAGACTCCGTTTCAGTACCATATACACCTTTTAGGTTGTCAACAGCAATAAAATAACAGTTAGAAACGGTAACGCCATAACCATAACCAGCAATTGCGCCATAATTTGTCGTGGACTTTGTTACTATCTGTCCAGCATTATAGCAGTTGCTGATTTTTGCACTGGGAGCATTTCCAGCAATACCACCCAAACACACACCCTTACCGCTTCGATCGCTGGAAATCGTGCCAATGTTGTAGCAGTTTAAAATCTTGGAACCATTGGAGGTTTCTCCGGCAATGCCACCTATCCATCTGCCATCAGCACTGGCACCTTTGATTGCAGCGGTATTCTTACAATTCTCAATGCTGCCCGCATTTTTTCCGGCAATACCGCCAACATATTTTTTCCCTGTAACGGTTCCCGCAATCCCAAGATTCTGGACTTTGCCGGAAGCCGCAATTTTTGAAAACAGCGCTTGACATTCGCCTGCTTCATTCTCAAGTGCCAGCGTCACGGTGTGGCCGTTGCCGTCAAAGGTGCCGGTAAAATTCTCGGCATAGGGCGCCGTGACGATGATGTCCGCCGTCAATTGATAATTGCCGCCGGGCTTCATCGCGGCAAACGCCTCCGCGGTGCCGATATTCTGCACCGCGCCTGCCGCCGCCAGCATCGGCGCCGCGCCGCCGCTGCGGGTCATCTGGGGCGCAGGCGTTTCCACAGCAGGCTCCTGCTGCTCCTGCGTCTCCTCATTCCCGGCAGGGACGGTGTTCTCCGTGTCCACCGGAGCTATCTGTTCCTGCTGGGTCTGCTGCTCCTGATCCGCGGCCAGCGTGTCGGCCAGTACGGAGGTGGGCAGCAGGCTGACGACCATCACAACGGTCAGCAGCCAGCTTATGACTCTCTTCCTCATATCTCTTTCTCCTTTATGTAAATTTTTTGTCGACGTGAGGGGGTGGGCGGGGATGCGGCAACATCCCCGCCCCACTTATGGAAAAGCACGCGGCCAGTGGCCGCCTCCGCTTGACAAAGGGGACCCATCTGTACAGTTTCACTGCGCAGATGGAAAGCGCACGGCGCCTCAGCTTGACAGTCGAGTTTTCCGCACCGCTTCGCTGTGTATGGCAGCGTGTCAGCCTGGCAAGGGAAATGTTTTTCATGCAGGGCATGAAAAACGGGACAGAGTGCACTCTGTCCCGCAAAAATGAAACGCTGCCCGGCGCAAAGCCGGACAGCGAACGCAATAGATACGACCCCTGCGCCACGGAAAGACGTCGCCGCCCCCGCCGCCCGCCCAAAAGGGCCGCCGCGAAAAAGGCGGTGCAAAAAACACCGACCTCCCGTTCAGGAGGTCAGCGTGGTACATCTACATGGTGGTACAAGATTCCCGCACACGGAGAGCGCGCCCGCTGCAACTATGTCCTACACAATGCAATTCTCCTGGCTCGCGCCGCGGGGGACAGCCATCCCTCCTCGTTTGCAGCCTACCTTCTCATGGGCTTACCCACAATGGCGGACTTTCGTCCCGGCGGCTCTCGCCGCTTCGGTGCATCCTTGCGCTCACAGTACCGGTCGTGCGGGGTTTGGCTACCCCTTTCCTTCTATGCCGACGCCTGGCCCGTGGTGGGCTGTACGGCCGCCGGCGACATTGGATCAACAGACTGTTTATTTACTTGTCAGCGACATTATATTACAGGAATTGGCCGTTGTCAACCCTCCTCCCTACCCCAATGCCACGTCCAGGATCATCATTACGGTAAAGCCCGCGGCAAAGGCCAGCGCCCCCGGGCCGGGATCGCCGCGCGTGGGCAGCAGCTCGGCGGCCACCACATAGAGCATGGCCCCGGCGGCAAAGCCCAGCAGCCAGGGCAGCGCCGGAACGATGAGCGCTGCCGCCAGCACCGTCACGC
>ERZ772820.1379-NODE-1379-length-19282-cov-8.520622_pt1 | contig 19282 bp, 18 predicted proteins | sample MGYA00511377_ERZ772820 | MGnify/ENA primary metagenome ERZ772820 (study PRJEB29015, sample SAMEA2737684) | human gut metagenome | biome: human gut; feature: human-associated habitat; material: faeces | place: China | collected 2012 ...
TCGACGCAGCGGGCCTGCCCTTCCTGAAGAACCTGACCCCTCCCGCCGGCAGCAAGACCGTGGACGAGCTGGAGGAGATCGTCAAGCTGATGAACGGCAAGCCCTTCATCCTGAAGGGCATTATGACCGTAAACGGCGCGAAGAAGGCCCTGGAGGCCGGCGCCAGCGGCATCGTGGTCAGCAACCACGGCGGCCGCGTGCTGGACCAGTGCCCCGCCACGGCGGAGGTCCTGCCCGCCATCGTCGACGCGGTGGGCGGCAAGATGACTATTCTGGTGGACGGCGGTATCCGCACCGGCATGGACGTGTTCAAGGCGCTGGCCCTGGGCGCGGACGCGGTGCTCATCGGCCGCCCCTTCGTGAATATGGTCTACGGCGGCGGCGCCGAGGGCGTGCAGGTCTACGTGGACAAGTTGAAGGCCGAACTGGCCGATACCATGGCCATGTGCGGTGCCCATAAGCTCAGCGACATCAAGCGCTCCATGATCTTTGGCTATTGAGCCGGGAGGTGAGGATATGAAGGCATTGCTCATCAACGGCAGCCCCCACGAGCACGGCTGCACCTACACCGCCCTGCGTGAGCTGGCCGACACGCTGGAGGCCGAGGGCATCGAGACGGAGATCATCCAGGCGGGCAAGACCGCCCATGCCTGCAACGCCTGCGCCAGCTGCAAAAAGACCCACCGCTGCGTGTACGACGATCTGGTCAACGAGACGGCGCCCAAATTCGCCGCGGCGGACGCGCTGGTCATCGGCTCGCCGGTGTACTACGCCTCCCCCGCCGGCGGGGCCATCTCGTTTATGGACCGGCTGTTTTTCAGCACGCCCCACATCGACAAGACCATGAAGGTGGGCGCGTCGGTGGTGTCCTGCCGCCGGGGCGGCAACACAGCCACCTTCGACGCGCTGAACAAGTACTTCACCATCTGCGGTATGCCCATTGCCAGCAGCCAGTACTGGAACATGGTCTACGGCAACACGCCGGAGGAGGTCCGTCAGGACAAGGAGGGCCTGCAGACCATGCGGACCCTGGGCCGCAACATGGCCTTTCTGATGAAGTCCATTGCCTTGGGCAAGGCGCAGCTGGGCCTGCCGGAGAAGGAGCCGGTGCAGCAGACGAATTTCCATCATTAAGGAATTGGGCGACCCCCGCGGCTGATGCCGCGGGGGTCGGTGTATATAAGCGGCAATGGGCCGGCTGATGCCGCGGGGGTCGGTGTATCTGCAGGCAGGAGACGGCTGATGCCGCGCCGGTCGCTGCGTTTTCGTCGAATGTCGTTGACAAGTGGCGCTTTCTGGTGGTATACTACCACTGTTAAGTGAATAGGGTCCGGTGAAGTCGTGCGGCTGCCCGCTGCAAAGGCCAGGTCTGGTCAGGCGGCAGCCTAAAAGGAAATGGGTCAAAACCCACCGCGAACGGCACTGTGAGCGCAAGGATGCACCGAAACAGCGAGAGCTGTGTGACGAAAGTCAGCCATTGGGCGTGAGCCTGAGAAGGTAGGCGGCAGACGGGGAGCGAGAGCTCCGCGGCGCGAGGCAGAAGAATTGCACGTCGGAGGACCAGACACAGCGGGCGTTTTCTCCGTGTGGCACCACAGGAAGGACCACGCTGTTTTTGCGATGCAGAAACGGCGTTTTTTCTTACCAAAACGCACCGCCTATCCCTGCGGAGGGATGGGCATTTCTGTTGCGGTCAAGTCGGGGCGGCGTCAGCCGTCTGCTTTCCATAGGGCGGGAGGGGTTTGCCGACCCCTTCCGCCCGTCTCTTTTTATGGCGAGCAGAGAGAACTGGGCGTATGATGCACAGACGGAAACGATCCTGGCTTCCAGTGCTGTGCGTGCTGTTGGCGGCACGCACAGCCTGCACATGGAGGCGGAATTCATCCCGCTGTACGACAGCTGCTGCATCTTGCGCCGAAACCTGTTGCGTTCCGGCGTGTCCGTCTGGTATAATCATGGTATCATTCTGCAAGGAGGTCGACCCATGCGAGATCTGAAGAACACCTGCCGCGTGGCGGTGGTGCAGGCCACCCCTGTGATGTTCCGCAAGGACAAATGTCTTGAGAAGGCCCTGCGGCTTATCGACGAGGCCGCCGGCGAGGGCGCGGAGCTCATCGTCTTTCCGGAGCTGTTCATCCCCGGCTACCCCTACGGCATGACCTTCGGCTTCACCGTGGGCAGCCGCAAGGCCGTGGGCCGCGAGGACTGGAAGATGTACTACGACAACTCCCTGCTGGCCGACGGGCCGGAGATGCGTAAGCTCCTCCGCCGCGCCAGGGAGCTGGGCGTCTATATCAGTATGGGCTATTCCGAGCGCGATGCCGTCACCGGTACGCTGTATAACGCTAACATGATGATCTCCCCGGAGGGCGAGGCCCTGAACCACCGCAAGCTCAAGCCCACCGGCAGCGAGCGCGTGGTCTGGGGCGATGCGGACCGGGATTACTTCCCTGTGATGGACACGCCCTGGGGCCCCATGGGCAATCTCATCTGCTGGGAGAGCTATATGCCCCTGGCCCGGGTGGCGCTGTACCAGAAGGGGATATCCCTGTACATCTCCCCCAATACCAACGACAATCCGGAGTGGCAGGACACCATCCGCCACATTGCCATCGAGGGTCACTGCTACTTCATCAACGCCGATCTGGTCTTCCGCCGCAGCGACTATCCCCAGACCGTCAGCGGCACCGCCGAGATCGCGGCCCTGCCGGACATCGCCTGCCGGGGCGGCAGCTGCGTCATCGACCCCTTCGGCCACGAGGCCTCCGTCACCGTCTGGGACAAGGAGGACATCATCTACGCCGACCTGGATATGCAGAAGGTCCCCGCCAGCCGTATGGAGCTGGACTGCGTGGGCCACTACGCCCGTCCCGACGTGCTGGAGCTGCGCGTCAACGAGAAATAAAAAGAAAACGCCCTCCCGCCGGGAGGGCGTTTTTGCGTTACAGCTCTCGCACGACGCGCTCTACCAGCGCACAGAGCTTCTGGCTGCTCGCGTTGGCGATACGCAGCACCTCCTGATGGGAGTGCTTCTCCCTGGCGATGCCGGTGGCCATGTTGGTGATGCAGGCGATGCCCAGCACCGCCATGCCCAGATAGTTGGCGGCGATGACCTCCGGTACGGTGGACATACCGATGGCGTCAGCGCCCAGGTGCTCATAGGCTCGTATCTCCGCTGCCGTCTCATAGCACGGACCGGGGAAGATAGCGTACACACCCTCCTTGCACGCGAAGCCCAGCGCCCCGGCGGCCTGATGGGCCTTCTCCCGCAGGCGGTGGGGATAGGCCTCCGTCATATCCGGGAAGCGGGGGCCGAAGCGCTCGTCGTTGGGACCGATGAGGGAGTTGGCGCCCAGCATATTGATGTGGTCCGACAGCAGCATCAGGTCCCCGGGGACAAACGTCCGGTTGATGCCGCCGCAGGCGTTGGTGACGATGAGGGTCTTTACCCCCAGCAGCGCCAGCACATACACCGGATAGGTGACCTCCTTCATGCTGAAGCCCTCGTAGTAGTGAAACCGCCCCTGAAGCGCCGCCGCCACCTGACTGCCCAGCCGCCCGATGACCAGATTGCCCGCGTGGCCCGCCACGGTGGAGCAGGGGAAGTGGGGGATATCCCCGTAGGGGATGACGGTCTTGTCCGTCATGGCGTCCACCAGACCACCCAGCCCGCTGCCCAGAATGATGCCCACTGTGGGTGTCTGGGGGATGTGCGCCCGGATGTATGCGGCGGAGGCGCTGACCTTATCGTAAAACTGTTCCATAAACTGTCCTCCTGCATGGGATGTTGTGCCTATTGTATCACGGCGGACGGCACTGCGCCAGAGAAATCGCATATTTTGTGAACAAATATCGTGACTTCTGTGAACATTAGCACTCTCCTATTGACAGTGCTAAAATCGGCGTTATAATAAAGCCGAACCTTGAGGGAGGGAAACGGAAGCGAACCTCCGAGGGGCGATGAAATGTATACAAATCAGTGGCAGCAGCCCCTGTGCTGCGGCGGATGGCCGCAGCGCCCGGGCAGTGTTTCGAATGGAGGAATGACATATGTTGCCCAGCATTTTTGGTGAGAATTTGTTTGATGATTTCTTTGGCGATCCCTTCGGCATGATGCCCCGCGGCCGTGACCCGCTGTACGGCAAGCACGCCAGGAACCTGATGCGTACCGATGTCCGCGAGACGGAGGATACCTATGAGCTGGACGTGGATCTGCCGGGCTTCAAGAAGGATGAGGTCACGCTGGAGCTGAAGGACGGCGTGCTGACCATTCAGGCGGTCAAGGGCCTGGACAAGGACGAGACGGATAAGAAGGGCAAGTACATCCGTCAGGAGCGTTACGCCGGCGCGTGCAGCCGCAGCTTCTATGTGGGCGATGCGGTGGAGCCGGAGGATGTCAGCGCTAAGTTTGAGGATGGCATCCTGACCATCTCCGTGCCCAAGAATGTGAAGAAGCAGCTGCCCAAGAACAGCGCTATCTCCATTCAGTAACAGGAGCGAAACGCCCCGGCGCCGAAAGGCGCCGGGGCGTTTTTGCATGGCAGGGGAGGGGGGATATTTTTCTTGCCTTTCCCCGCTATATGCGCTATACTGAGCCCAACATGACCCATAGGAGGATACACATGGACCCGATTTTTGATATTGAATTGCAGGACTGCCCCATCTGCCGCGGCGTGGGTGCCATGCAGGATGAGCAGGGCTGGTCTGTCTCCGTGGCCTGCATGGACTGCGGGGCCGAGACGGCGCACGCCGAGTACCGCACGCCCGAGGAACGTCTGGAGTCCGCGCGCCGCGTGGCGCTGCTGTGGAACATGGGCAAGGTCGTGCATACCGGCGCCAGCGATTGAACGGCTGCACATGACATGAAAGGGCCGCCCCGAACGGGGCGGCCCTTTTCCGCTTATTGCGTTACCGGAGCGTCCAGCCAGTAGATGACGTAGCATTCCTGCATCTCTCCCATATAGAAGAAGATGTTTTCGCCCATCTCAATGTGCTCACCGAAGGTCAGATCCGGCACGAACAGACGGCCGCTGGTGCGCTTCGGACCCTTGATGGTGAAGCCCTCCGCTGTGGGATGCCGCCGCAGCTCGCTGGCGGCGTCCGCCAGACCGGGGAAGTGCAGCGTCCGTTCCAGCTCCGTCAGCTGTGTTTCGCCGTTGATATAGACCAGGTGATTTTCGTCCTTGAACCAGTTGATATGCATGGTGGTGTCCTCCTTGCGGTCGTCCCTATCAGTGTATCATATTTGGCGCGGTTTGTCACCCCCCTATCGCCTCCGTATACCCGACCGGCAGGAGCGAAGCGGGGGGCATATGCATTCTCCGGCGGCAGCGCGGCGTCTGCGTACCACGCGTGTGCCGCCGGCATACCGCGTGTGTGCCATGCGCGTATCACCTGCGTATCATCTGTGTATCACCGAAGTATCGCCCGCGTATCACATTTTTACCCATGCCCGCCGTCCGGGCGCTGCCTCCCCACGCATAGAACATGTATAGATTTGCTATATTCTATGTAAATATCATGTAAATGTAAATGTAACGGTTTTCGCAAAAATAGTTTTCATAAAAATACCGTTTTTGGGTCAATATTGCACATAACAACCGCTTTTCATTTGTTAAATGTTATGTTTTTATCTTTTTCGTCGGTTTTGATATTGACATTGCGCCCCGCCCTTTGTATAATCGGTACTACCATAAAGGTTCGGCAGAATGGCCTGCCGGACCGTGGCGGCCGCGTATGCTTCGGGCGCATCCCGACGGTATACAAAAACTATTTTTTCAGAAGAGAGGAACCAACATGAAAAAAGCACTTGCGATCATTCTCTCGGTCATGATGCTGATGTCCACCTTGGTGGCCTGCGGCAGCAAGACTGACGACAGCGGTGATGCCAACAATGACGCCGCTGCCAGCTATCCCACCAAAAATGTGAATGTGATCGTTCCCTTCAGCGCCGGCGGCAACACCGATATGTCCATGCGCGCGCTGCTGAACGTGGCGACCAGCCTTGACAGCAAATACACCTTCGTGGTGGACAACAAGACCGGTAATGCCGGCCTGATCGGCATGGAGGCTCTGGCTGAGGCTGATCCCGACGGCTACACCCTGGGCACCACCAACATCGACCTGCTGCTGCACATCTGCTTCGGCCGCACTGATGTGACCATGGATAACTACATCCCCATCGCCGCCACCATGGCTGACCCCTATGTGCTGGTCATCAGCGCTTCCAACCCCAACTACTCTAACCTGGAGGAGTTTGTGGAGTACGCCAAGGCCAACCCCGGTGTTGTGAAGATGGCTGACTCCGGCGTGGGTGCTGCCCCCAACGTTGCCGCCAAGGCGTTTGAGAAGTATTTTGACATCTCCTTCGATTTCTACACCTACGACGGTGCCCCTGAGTGCGTCACTGCTGTTGAGACCAACGAAGTGGATGCTACCTTCCTGCAGCCTACGCCCGCTACCGCCTCTGTCAAGGCCGGTACCCTGTCCATGATCGGCGTCCTCAGCGATGAGCGTCTGGCCAGCTTCCCCGATACCCCCACCATCATGGAGACCTTCGGTGAGGAGTACAACCTGGTCATGAAGGGCTTTGTGGCGCTGTCCGCCCCCGCCGGCACCCCTGATGATGTGGTCGCCGCCCTGCGCGATCTGATGGGTAAGGCTGTTGAGAGCGACGAGTACAAGACCCAGATCGAGTCCCTGGGTATGCAGTACATCACCCTGTACGGCGATGAGCTGAACACGTTCATCAACGAGCAGATGGCTTTCTATAAGGATATCTGCGCCGACATCGATATCAACGGCTGATTTGGCTGCGGTATGCTTCATCGCGTAAAATAAGAAGAGGTGCCTGCCGCATATATGTTCGGTAGGCACCTCCTTGTTTTGCGGAGAGAGGATCCCCTATGTTCTGGAGGTCATTTGCATGAAAAAATACAACTATATCGTATCCGTGGTGATGCTGCTGTTATCCGGATATATCTTTTATGAATCCAGTGGTTATACCATTGGATCTTCGGCGCAGAAAAACCCCGCGGTATGGCCCTGCATTCTGGCCGGTGCGCTGGCGCTGCTGTCTGTGGCACTGATCATCGAAACGGCGCTAAAAAAAGAACCCGGTGAGGAAAAGAAGGCTATCGACTGGAAAAGCCCCGGAATGATCCATGTGTACATCATGTTGGGAATTGTTGTGGGCTTTGTGGTGCTGATGAAGATCGTCGGTATGCTGCTGGCGCTGCTCATTATGATCCCTGCGATCGAATATCTGATGGGCTGCCGCAGCAAGGTCATGCTGATCGCGCTGCCTGTGGGCATGGTGGCTTTTGTGTACCTATTCTTCGTGGTAGCGATGAAGCTGACCCTGCCCGCGCCTATCTGGGCTTGAGAAAGGAGGAAAACAATATATGGATACTTCCGCATTGTCATTTGCTTTCAGCGCTGTTTTCACTCCGATCAATATGCTGGTCATTCTGGGCGGTACGATCCTGGGCATTTTCATCGGCGCTATGCCCGGCATGTCCTCTCCCATGGGCCTGTCCATCATGCTGCCCTTTACCTTCCAGCTGCACGGCTATGCCGGCATCATGATGCTGCTGGGTATTTTCTGCGGCTCCATTTACGGCGGCTCTATTTCCGCCTCGCTGCTGAATACGCCGGGTACGGCTGCTTCCGCTGCCACGTGTCTGGATGCCTACCCCATGTCCGTGCAGATGCGGCAGCCGGGGCGGGCGCTGGGTATATCCACCTTCTCATCCCTGTGCGGTGGACTGTTCAGCTGCGTGGTACTGGTGTTCGGCGCTACGTATCTGGCAAAGGTGGCCTTGAACTTCAAGTCCCCGGAGTACTTTGCGCTGGCCTTTTTCGGCATCAGCATCATCACCAGTGTGTCCGGAAAATCCGTGATCAAGGGTCTGATGGGCGGTATTCTGGGCCTGCTGTTTGCTACCGTGGGTGTGGATAACTTTACCGGCACGTACCGCTTTACCTTTGGCAGCTCCTTCCTCAAGGGCGGTCTGGCTATGATCCCCATCTTGATCGGCGTGTTTGCTTTCGCACAGGTGCTCAAGACCATTGAGGAGAAATACAACGAGCAGCCGCTGCATGAGCGCGTTAAAATCGAACGGGTCTTTCCCCGCAAGGATGATTTGAAGACCATCGCTCCCACGGTGGTCCGGTCCTCCATTCTGGGTACCTTCATCGGTGCTGTACCCGGAACCGGCGGCGATATTGCCTCTTGGGTGGGCTATAACATGGCCAAGCGCTTCTCCAAGCATCCCGAAAAGTTCGGTCACGGCTCTCCTGAGGGTATCGCAGGTTCCGAGGCCGCCAACAACGCTATCGCCGGTGGTGCGTTCGTGCCCCTGCTGGCTCTGGGTATCCCCGGCGATGCCGGTACCGCGGTCATGATGGGTGCGCTGACGATGCAGGGTATCGTCTTCGGGCCGTCCCTGTTCACCGAGGAACCCGGCAAGGCTTACATCGTGTTCATTGCTCTGTTTGTTGCCAATATCCTGATGGGTATTTGCGGTTTCTCGATGATTCGTGTTTTCGGCAAGGTCATCGATGTACCCAACAAATATCTGGTGCCTGTCATCATGACATTCTGCATTACAGGCACCTTCGCATTGAACCACTATCTGGAGGAAGTTTTCCTGATGCTCATCATGGGCGTGATCGGCTTTGTCCTGATCAAGCTGGACTTTGCTATGCCGCCTATCATTCTGGGCCTGGTCCTCGGATCCCTGGCAGAGAAAAATGCCCGCCGCAGTATTGACCTGCTGGGTTCCTCCGAGACGATTTGGCAGCACCCCATTGCCATTATCTTCATCGTGCTGGCCATTGCGTCTTTGGTGTCCCCCGCAATCAGCGCGGCAATCAAGAAGCGCAAGGCCGCCAAGGCTGCGGCTGCTGAGGAGAACTGAAGACAAACGGCGCAGCTTTCCTGTTCCGTTTATGCCAGCAGGCCCGGGACGGTCATCCGTCCCGGGCCTGCCGCAGCAAAAGAACGGATGCCTTTCTGTAGACATCCGTTCTTTCTTTTGCTTTGCTTAGTTTTCGTATATTGTGGGCGGCACATCACTTTTTGAGCAATGTCTGTACCACCTGGCACAGAGTACCCTCTGTGCCCACATTACCGGGGAAGATGATATAGGGCGTGTGCGGGAAGGTGCTCTCCTCGCCGGTTTCCCAAACGGGAACGCCGGGGGCGATCTGACCACGGACCCGCGCACAGTGTACCCGCAGCGCCTTTACGCCTACATCGCTGGAGGTAATGCCTCCTTTGGCCAGCACAAAGGCAGGCCGCACTGTCAGGTCGGCGACCAGTGATGTGAGCGCATCCGAGATCTTCACACTGATCGCCAGATTTTTTTCCCGCTGGTCATCCTCAGAGCGCAGGACCATACGGCTGGTGTATACCGCCACGGTCGTGCCGTCTGCCAACAGTGTGTTGGTACGGTCCAGAATACGCCGACGCTCCGCCGCCAACGCGGCATCGTCAAATACGGTGTTCACATCAAAACAGATGTATTCGATCTCCGGGCAGCCCTTTTGCAATGCTTCCAACTGCATTGTGGTTTTGCGAACGTGGGAGCCGACGACAATGATGCCGCCGTTCCGCTGGTCGGCGCACATAAGATCCTCCCGCTGCAGCAGAGGCTGATCGCTCACTGCGCCCAGAACTTTGACCACGGCTGCCGAGCCGCGGAACATAAATACCTTGCCCCGGGCTGCCGCGCGCAGATAGGAGGTAACGAACACCGCTACATCGTCATAGCATACAGCGTTGACAACCACTTTGTTGAAGCCGGAAACGCCCATCAGCTTTTCACAGACGGCGTCATAGTCGCAGCGGCGCAGCTCGTCAAGCGAGATGGATACCACCTGCTCCGCAGGGTAGGCGCCGCCGGTTTTTTCTTGGCACCATTCCGTCAGGTCGGAGGCGCGATAGGCGAAAGTGGTGTCCCGGGCGAATTCCGTCTCACCGGCAGGTACCAGCGTGTCACCTTCACGGACATAGTGTACGTTGTCGATGGTATATCTGCCGCCCTCCAGGAAAAACGGCAGGAGTATCTCGCCGTCATAGCGCTCCGGCAGCAGCGCTTCCAGCTCTGTACGAAGCGTTTCCGTTTCCAGAGGGAAGTGTCCACGAAGCGTGGAATCACTGCGGCTGATGAGGACAAAGGGCACTCCCGTTTTTTGAGACGCGGCAGCCAGGTGCTCGGCGATCTCACGATGGACGCGGGCCGTCTCCTCCGCGGAGAAGCTGCGGGAGTTGGTCAGTACAAAGAACAGCCGATCGTTGCTCTCCAGGCCGGCGCGGAAGGTCTCCTCCGTCCAATCGGTATATACACTGACGTCATGGACGGTCTGCACGCCGGTGGGGTCGTCATCCAGAACGACGACCTTTCGATCAAAGCGGCGCAGCTCCTCCCGCAGTGCATGGTGCACGGCATCAGTATCCGGCGTGGGCCAGCTGTCCAGCAGGGAGATAGGTTGGCGTTGTACGGCTCTCATGGCGCTTCCTCCTCAGACGTTCTCTGCCTGAATTTCCTCGGGGCGGATGTTCGTCACCTGGCCGTAGATGCACAGGGCGTCCAGATAGCCGCCCTCTTTGTAGCCGAACACGTGCCACTCCAGGGGAGGGAAGTGCATCAGGTCGCCCTCGTGCAGCTCCACCGTGTGCTCCAGAGAGTCCTTGCCGCTGCCCCACTTCACATAGGCATCCTTGCAGGACAGCACCACCACCGATTCCTCGGCGTGGTTGTGGGGCTCCATGGGACCGCTTTCGGCGGAGTAATGGCAAAAGCTGACCGTCATCTTTTCGCTGAGCACAGCGGAGTTGTGCCCTACGGCGTTCTGTACGACTCGGCCAGGCAGAGCGTTTTTCTTGATGTCGTCTCTCTTGATGAAATCCATGTGGTTTTCCTCCTGAGTATGAAATATGGCAAAGGCTTCGCCTTCGTTGCAGTGGCAAAACCGCCTCAGCGGATCAGCTGTGCCAGCTCTTCGCTGGTGGGGATGGAAAAATGCGCGCCGAACCGGCTGCCGCACAGATTTGCGGCATCGTAGGCAATCTCGGCGGCCTGCTCCACGTCAAGCCCCTTGATCCAGCAGGCGCCGAACACGCCGGAAAGTGTGTCGTCCATAGCGGAGGCGTCCGTCATGTGAAAATCCTTCGGTGCTTCCAGCGAGGTAAAGCCGCCGTTGGTAGCCGCCAGCAGAAAGCGCGATTTCATGTGCAGCAGCACGGCCTGGCGGACGCCCCGCTTCAGCAGCATACCAGCTGCGATGCGGGCACTTTTGAGATTGGTCACCTCCATGTCTGCCAGAGGCAGTGCCTCGCGGGAGTCCAGCACAAGAATATCTACCATGGACAGCAGCTCGTCACTGAGGGGCCGGGACTGGTAGGCCACCAGCATTACGGCGGTGCCGTGCTTCTGCGCCAAACGGATGGCCAGCACCGTGGATGCATACGGTACGCCGAAGCCCACCACCAGCAGCTTGACCTTGGCGATGTGGGATTCCAATCCGCGGATATATTCCTCATCCAGACAGGCATTGGCGCCCACGATGTCCCAATAAATATTCTCCTGTCCGGCAGAGGACAGGATCAGGGATAGGCCGCTGCTGCCGGGTACGACCCGTACCAGCTGGCTGTCGGTGATCTCCTCGTTCAGCGATGCCTTCAGCTGCGCACCGAAGGAGTCGCTGCCGATCATGCCGGCCAGCGCCACCGTAGCGCCCATCCGCGCGGCGGCTACTGCCTCATTGTAGCCGTTTCCGCCGGGCGAAAGCGTGAAGGAGTCCGCGTAGCGCTTGCGGCTGGTCTGTTGAGAGTTCTTTTGCTCCAGGATTAGGTCCATATTCAGATTGGCGATCACAAGAATATCACAGGCACTCATTTTATAGAACCTCTCTTCACCAGCTTGGGGGCCACAAGCTGTAGCGGCGCCAGTGTGTCCCCACGGTCCAGATGATCCATCAGGCATTTTGCGCCGACCATCCCTACCTGGTACCCGGTGGGTGCCAGCACCGACAGTGCCGGGTCGGCCAGCTTTGCCAGCTTTGTGTTCTGTTGGCAAAGGATCTCGATATCCTCCGGCACCCGCAGCTCCTCACGGCGCAGCAGATGCAGCAGCTCTACCGCAGTCTCGTTGTCCTGCACGAACGCGGCACGGGGGCATTCTGTTCCACGCAGCAGTCCGGGGAGCTGCTCCCGCAGCTGACGTATCTCGGCGGAAAGGCGGACCGTCATGCCGTTTTGTGCTGCCACCGCCCGTTCAAATTCCTGAAATACCGGGTCTTCCTCCGGTGCTGTGCACCCCACGGAGGGAATGTACAGCACCGTTCCGCCCGCCGTCGGCAGTGTCTCCGCGGCCAAAGCGCCGGAGGCGGCAGCGTCGCAGGCAACGACCGGGAAAGGCATGGGCACGGACGGCGTATTCTCCGCCAGAATGACTGCGGGCAGCTCCGGGAACTGTTCCAGGTCGGCCCTGGAAAGAATATCGCCGCAGCCGATAAACAGTACGCTGGCGACCCGAAATGACAGCAGCGCCTGGATCAGCTCTGCGAACGCCCGGTCATCGTTATCCAGGTTGAACAGCAGGGGGGAGCAGTTGCTGATGCTCAGCACGTCCTCGACGCCGCGCAGCAGGTCGATGTAATACGGCGATGTGAGATTTTCCATGCATACGGCGGTGAGTTGGCTCTCCTTCCGGATCACAGGCCGGACGGGGGCGGCCGTGCGGTACTGTAATTCCTCCATGGCTGCCAGCACTTTTTTCTGCGTGCTGTCCGTCACGGCGGCGGTACCGGCCAATACGCGGGAAACGGTGGCGATACTGACACCGGCGACCCGCGCAACATCCTTCATCGTAGACAAGCGACCTCCCCCTTTCAGGTACACAGAATGCACGGTGATCGTGTTGTATATGCCCTATTATATACACGCTGTGCAGAGTTTGTCAATCGCAATTGCATCTTGTTTTCAAAATGTAAAATGTAAATTTACATGAAAATGATAAAATTTTTCATTCGTGTAAAAGTTGCAAAAATCTGTTGACATATGCAGAGAAATGGCATATACTTGCGTTACAAGTTCCGATTATGTCTTCTCCTCGGTCGCCGATCCGATCGAATATGTCACAGGGCAAATCAGACAGGAGGGCTATTGCATATGAAAGAGTTGGACTGCCTGTTTATCGGCTCCAGCACAAAAGATATCCTGATGCTGGTGGAGGCACCTCCCGCCAGCGATCAGCGCATCGCGGCCCGCCAGCTGGAGATCACCTGCGGTGGCGTGTCGGCCATTGCCGGTGCCGCGCACCAGAGTCTTCACGGTGTTACCGGTGTTATCACCGCTTTGGGCGATGATGATACCAGCCATTTTGTAGAGGCATTTCTGGCACGGCAGAATTTCGCCTACGCCAAGCTGTTCACCTTCCCCGGCCAGGCCTCCTCCACCAGTCTCGTCCAGGTGGAGGAAAACGGTAAGCGCTGTCTCAGCTGTTACGGCGGCTGCATTGACCGTCTGACGTTTGATATGCTGGACAAAGAGGTGTTTCATCATACCCGCTATGTGCATCTCGGCGTGATGCGGCCCCAGCTCATGCTGGATATCTGCCGCTACTGCAAGGAGAACACGAACGCTATTGTGTCCATAGATTCCGGAAATCTGTCCCGTGAGAATACGGATATGCTGCTGCCTTATGCGGATATTTTCATTCCCGATAACAAAACAGTAGAGCGTACCCTGCATATGAGCGAGCCGGATGCCTGCCGCTATTATGCGGCGCACGGGGCGAAGATCGCCTGCGTTACGGCTGCGGAGCGCGGCACCTATGCCTATGACGGCCAAACGATGTACCATGTGTCGGCCCCCGCTGTAAAGGTGCTGGATACGACCGGGGCCGGTGACAACTTCCACGGTGCGATCCTGTACTGTCTGGGCCGCGGTATGTCCCTTCCCGACGCGGTAAAGTTTTCCAATGTATTTGCCAGCCTTACCTGCGAGAGTCTGGGCGGCCACACGGTGGTCCCCGATGCCGGACGGATCGAGGAAGTCCTCAACGGCGGAAGCATTACAGTAGATATCTTATAAAGCAACGAAAGGATGCAATGAAATATGTCTCTTGTTACGATGCGTGAGATCCTCCCCTATGCAGAGGAAAAGAAGATCGCCATTCCCGCCTTTAATATTGACACGATGGAGATCACCCAGGCTATTCTGGAGACTGTGGAGGAGGAGAACTGCCCCGCTATCATCGCAGTCGGTCAGGCAGCCATCAAGGACGGCAAGCTGGAGAGCCTGGCCGCCACAGTTCGCACGCTGGCCAAGGATATGAAGACCCCTGTGGTGCTGCACCTGGATCATGGGCAGAGCGTGGAGCAGGTCGTCAAAGCCCTGTGCGCCGGTTTTACCTCCGTGATGATCGACGGATCCAAGCTGTCCTTCGAGGACAACATCGCCGTTACGCAGGAGGTCGTCCGCATCGCCAACGCTGCCGGCGTCTCTGTGGAGGCGGAGCTGGGCGCGATCCTCGGCTCTGAGGACAACATTTCCCACGATGACTCCAAGCCGTTCCTGGTCCGCGTGCAGGATGTGATCGATTTTACCGCCGCAGTCAAGGTGGACGCACTGGCCGTGGGTATCGGCAATGCACATGGTCTGTATAAGGGCCGTCCCAATCTGGATTTCCAGCGCCTGCAGGAGGTACGTGACGTCACCGATGTGCCCCTTGTGCTGCATGGTGGCTCCGGCATTCCCGACGATATGATCCAGACCGCTATTGAGATCGGAATTCGCAAGATCAATGTTGCCACGGAGATCCGCATGGCCTATGTGGAAGGGTTGCTCAGCGGCTCTGCCAATGGCGACTACTACGAGATGGTCAAGGCCGGTAAAGCCAGCGTCAAGGCCCGCGCCAAGTCTAAGATCGACCTGTTCCTGCGTAAATAAGTTACCTTCCTCCGCGGCGGCGCCTATTCCTTGCGCCCCGCCCCCTCCATACAAAGGACCGTCCCGTTTTAAGCGGACGGTCCTTTTCCCTGTGCGGCCGGCAGGCTGCGAGGCGCCGCCGCGGGATATATTTCCGCCGGGAGCGGCATAAGATAGGGCAAAAAACAGAAAGGGGCGCACGTTTTATGAGCAAGGTCAAAATACTCCTCCTGCGGCGCTGGTACATGGTGGGCGGTGCGGCGCTGCTGGCCGCCGCGGCTATTTTCTACGCGGTGAATTATCCGGTATCCGTCAGCGCTGCGGCCACGACTCGGCAGCTGCCCATCTACTCTGTGGAGCGCAGCCAGAAGGTCTGTGCCATCAGCTTCGACGCCGCGTGGGGTGATGCAAAAGTGCGGCAGTTCAGTTGCTGAACTGCCGCACTTTATTGCCATATATGATACAAAAATAATTCAATGATGACCGTTCTCTGACATTTGAGAGACTGCTTCATTATAAAACACGTTCAGTTCACCCATATACCCCGGCTTCCAGGGCTTGTTCCGCCCACAGTAGTGGATGACCGCGGACTGCTGCCGCACGTCCTCCAGCGTCATGCCGTCCCCGTTGTGTCGGTGGAGGGCAAACAGCTTTTCCGTCATGTTGTAGCGGATGGGATCCAGCGGTAGGATGCGCTGGCCGTACAGGGCGCTGATAATGTCCTGATCCGGCAGCATGAGCCGCCCCTTGTGGGCGTCCATGTAGTCGAATACCGCCTGCGTATCCTGTTCCGCCCGCAGAGCCTGCAGATTCATCAGCATGACGCCGGAATTGATATAGGGGCTGTCCTCGTCCATGTCCAGACGCAGCTCATTGAAACGGTGCAGAAAGCCGCGGATGTGGGTGGCTGCGGCGAAGAACGCCGTGCCCATCGGCATCTCATACAGCTCCCGCAGACTCTGGCGCACTACAATATCCGGGTCAAGATACAGCACCCGATCCAGCGTGTCCGGCAGATATTTGGCCGCAAAAATACGATAGTAAATGGCTTTTGGGTAGCGGTCGGAGGTCGGCGCGTCCGCCAGACCGTTCTCATCCACTCGTATCAGGTGCAGCGTCCCCCGCTGCCCCAGCAATACCCGCGTTCCCGCCACGTCCGCCTCCGACAGTCCCTCGTCGTGCAGCAGGTACACGTCAAAATGCGCGGCGCTGTCACTATGCAGCGCGGAGAACAGCATTACATTCAGCTGCGGAACATAGTTCCGATCCAATGTCATCAACAGGTTCATGTGCATACCTCGGCTTTTTTGTTTTCAGTATATTCTACGTCCTGTCAAAAAGCAAGGATGCCAACGTCACGCGCGGGCAAAAAAACGTTTTGCATTGTCTATGAAAGCAAAACGCTGCATTATGCTTCGCTTCGCGAGTTCAGCTCATAGGTACACAGATAGAACAGGAACGAGGTCATCTGATAGCGGCTGATATGGGTGTCATAGGCCGCCAGCAGCTCACTCAGTCCGCTGTCGCGGGTGGTGATATCCCGATCGTCACACCACAGCATAGCCTTGACGACCTCGCCGCTGAGCCGGGGATTTCCCCACATGGTCTGCCGCAGCAGCTCCTGATCTACGCGGGTGTCAATGCCGGACATGACGGCGTAGCGATAGATCAGCAGGCAGGCCGTCTGGTAATCCATGTCGTCGTCATAGGCCGTATGCAGATCGCCCTGACGGAGCAGCCCCGTTTGATACGCCCAGCACACGGCGTCGTAGTAGGGGCAGGCGGAGCTGTTGAATTCCTCGGTTTCATAATCGGGCGGCAAGGCGGTGTTGTCCGTCTCCGGCCTTTGGGAGATGCGGTACAGCACATCCACGAATTCGCCCACCTTTGCCGTGGCCTTTCCGCCGAAGGTGTCCGGCGTTTCCGGGTCTATATATCCGTTGCGGTACATATAGAGGACGCTGGCCTGGTTGAAAATGCCTGTGATGTCCGTAAACACCACCGTATCCTCCAGTGTGCCGCCGCTGGACGCCTTGCCAAAAACGTGGGCGTAGTAGTCACTGTTGACGATGTTGCTGGACATCTGGAACTTATTGTCCACATACAGCCGGTAGGCCTCCAGCTGCTCGTCAGAAATAACGATGCTCTCGTCGGCGGGGATCACCGTCTCCGTGCCGGCGTCATAGCGGAAGGTCTTTGTCAGGAAGGACTTGTCCGACAGCACCGCCATATGTATGCCGTTGGACAGCACGTCGGTGCCCGCCAGCAGCCGGGAGTCGTAGTCCACGCCGAACAGGTTCAGCAGCGTGGGCAGGATGTCCGCCGTGGAGCAGTACTCATCCACCACGATGTTCTCAGAGAGATCGGGGACGTAGCAGATAAAGCTGTTGCGATACTTCTCGAAGGTGAGATCCATCTCCCGCCCTGCCAGCTCGTTGTACTCATCCTCCGTCAGACCGTAGGGATAGTGGTCATTGGTCAGTACGATGCAGGTCTTATCGGCCACGCCCGCCTGCTCCAGCCGCTGCAGCAGGTAGGTCAGCGCGTTTTCCAGCTCCAGATTGCAGGCGATATACGCCTTCACCGGCTCGGAATAGGGCAGATCCTTCACCGCGTCGTGGTTCTTGGCGCTCATGGCGTTGTCCCAGTTGTACTGATAGTGGCCGCTGAAGGTCATGTAATAGGCGTGGAAGGGCTCCCTGCTGCTGAGGTAGTCGTCCACGGAGGCCTCCATCATCTCCAGATCGGAGGAGGGCCAGTCGATCTTTATATCCAGCCCGGAGTCCGCCGCCTTGAAGGTATAGCCCATGTTGGCATGGGTGATGTTCCGGTTGTAGAAATCGCCGATATAGTCGTGATAGCCCCAGGTCTGGTAGCCCTTTTCCTTCAGGGCGTTGCCCAGGCAGAAGGGCAGATAGTTGGTGCCCGCCACGTTGAAGCTGGAATCCGTCTTGGTGCGGGACATATCGGGATACAGCCCCATGCACATGGTATACTCGCCGTTGGTGGTGACGGACTGGAACGTGCCGTAGTAGTTTTCAAAGACGATGCCCGTGTGGGACAGCTTGTACAGGGTGGGCGTCAGCTCCTCGCTGATGAACCAGGGGCAGAAGCTCTCGGCACAGATGGTGATCAGGTTGTAGTCCTGCAAAAGCCCAGTGTAGTTGTTCTTCCGGGTGGGGACCACCTGCGCCAGATACTCATCCGTGGTCCTGCACATGATGTTATCCGCAGACTCCGCCAGCTTTGCAAAGTCGATGCTCTCGATCACATTGTAGGAATTGCTGCTGTAGAGCTGCCTGGTGTCTGTGCCCAGCGGGGACGGCGTGATGATGACGCTGCCGCTGCTGCCAAAGACCATATAGCGAAGCTCCTGCACCGTGGTGGCCAGCATGCCTACGCTCTTATAGCTGCTGTCGGTAGAGGTGTTCACGTTGGTGAAGGTCTTGTAGACGGAGAACGACTTGTCCCGCCCGGCGCACATAATGCCCGTGGTGGCCAACAACAGCGTCAGCAGGATGCCCAGCGTCGCCAGCGCCTGCCTCCACTTGAGCCGCACGGTCAGCACCCGGAGCTTGCGCAGAGCAAGGCAGAGGATCGTCACGATCAGCGGCACCAGCAGCAGAAGGATGGGAACGATGTTCTTGCCGATGCTGTACAGGATCTGCGAGTCGAAATTGGTGATGACGTTCCCGCCCATGCTCACCTGACTGATGGGCATGAAGTTGCCGAAAATGGCGTGGTACATCAGCTGCACCTCGGCAAACAGCACCTGCACGGCGACTAGAAGCACGCCCACGATCTGCCGGGCGATCTTGGGCAGGTGCGTGGTCAGCAGCGTGCAGACCGTGCCGCCCAGCAGTCCGAACAGCACCAGATAGACCGCCCGCCTGTCCAGCGATCGGTAGACGCACAGGTGCAGGCACAGCTCCACATAGACGCTGGCGCCGCAGAACAGCAGCAGGCTGCGGAGCCACGCCTGCCACATGCTGCGGCGGAGGGCCTCCGCCGTTTCAGGCGCCTCGCAAGGCGCCTGATGGGTGTCTGTTATCTCATTGGATTTTGTTTTCAGCATATATATCTCCCGCAGCAGACTTTTTCTCGGAGAAAAGCCTGCGAAATTTGTCAAAATATTAGTGCGCAGCATATCATACTGTAAACGTAAAGAAATTGCAATGATTTCTGTAAAAATTAAAGAAAGGTTCACAGTCGATCCCGGTCGTTCTGAGCCGAAATCTTAACAAAATGTGCATAGCCGAAACGCGAAAACCGTGCTATACTGTATGCGAAATTGGGAACGCAGTCGATTTTAGGAGGTGAGTCCTGTGACAGAGACCGGTTTCC
>ERZ772820.1383-NODE-1383-length-19260-cov-39.547670_pt1 | contig 19260 bp, 19 predicted proteins | sample MGYA00511377_ERZ772820 | MGnify/ENA primary metagenome ERZ772820 (study PRJEB29015, sample SAMEA2737684) | human gut metagenome | biome: human gut; feature: human-associated habitat; material: faeces | place: China | collected 2012 ...
ATCTGGGCGGCGTGAAGGAAATGAAGAAGCTGCCCGGCGCTCTGTTCATCGTGGATACCCGCAAGGAGCGCAACGCCATCGCCGAGGCACACCGTCTGGGTATTCCCGTTGTGGCCATCGCCGATACCAACTGCGATCCCGACGAGATCGATTATCCCATCCCCGGCAACGATGACGCCATCCGCGCCATCAAGCTGATCGCTTCCGTCATGGCCAACGCCATGATCGAGGGCCGTCAGGGCGAGCAGAACGAGGCGGCCGCCGAGGGCAAGGACGCCGAGTAAGTCTGATAGAACACCGCGTAATCTCACGGGGCAGGGAAGTGTCCCTGCCCCTTTTTCAACCAATATTTTACAGGAGGAAACTAAAATGGCATTTACTGCTGCTGATGTGAAGACCCTGCGCGAGATGACCAGCGTGGGCATGATGGACTGCAAGAAGGCGCTTGTCGAGTGCGACGGCGATATGGATAAGGCAGTTGAGTGGCTGCGTGAGAAGGGTCTGGCCAAGGCTGCCAAGAAGGCCGGCCGCATCGCCGCCGAGGGTATGTCCTACGCGCTGACCGAGAACGGTGTGGGCGTCGTGGTGGAGGTCAACTGCGAGACCGACTTCTGCGCCAAGAGCGAGCTGTTCGTGGCCTTCGTGAAGGATATCGCCAAGACCATCGCGGAGAACGATCCCGCCGATGTGGACGCGCTGATGAACTGCAAGTACACCGGCACCAAGCTGACCGTTTCCGAGACCATGCCCGAGAAGGTCATGTCCATCGGCGAGAACCTGCAGATCCGCCGCTTCGTCCGTTTCGCCGAGAACACCAGTGTGGGCTATGTCCATGCCGGCGGCAAGATCGGCGTGCTGGTGAATCTGGCTGTGGAGGGCGGCGTGGACGCCACCGAGATCGGCAAGAACATCGCCATGCAGATCGCCGCGCTGAATCCCCGCTTCTGGGATAAGTCCCAGGTCACCGAGGAGGTTCTGGCCGAGGAGAAGAAGGTCGCTCTGGCTCTGATGGACACCGATCCCAAGATGGCCTCCAAGCCCGAAGCTGTGAAGGAAAAGATCGTCATGGGCAAGATGAACAAGTTCTACGAGGAGAACTGCCTGCTGCAGATGGAGTTCGTCCGCAGCGATATCTTCCAGGGCTCCGTGGGGAACTACGTGGCCGACGCTGCCAAGAAGCTGGGCGGCTCCGTCAAGTTCGTGGACGCCGTGCGCTACCAGACCGGCGAGGGCATCGAGAAGAAGCAGGAGGACTTCGCCGCTGAAGTCGCTGCTCAGATGAAGGCGGGCAAGTAAGCACGAGATACTGAAAAGAACAAACCACCCTCCGGCGCAATGCCGGAGGGTGGTTTTCCATAGCCGCCCCATGAAAAGAGCCGCCCGCAGGCGGCTCTTTTTCGTATGTAGCAGCTGCCCGCGATCCCGTCAGGAAACGGTGATGCGGCCTGCGGGCTGGCCGTACTTGTCAGCGGTAATGGTGCCGCCCAGCACGGTCTTGACGTAGTCCATGACCACCTCATCCATGGCGATGCCCAGATCGTAGTTGGCGGTGGCGTTGATGAAGCGGTAGTAGGTATCGCCGCCGCTGGCCATAAAGTCGTTGGTGGCGATGGTGTAGGTAGCTGTCGGGTCAAAGTCCTTGCCGCCCACGGAGGTGATGGTCACGCGGTTGATGCTCTTGGGGGCGGCGTAGGTGGTGCCGGGATACTCGTCGCCGGCGTCGTAGGCCTTGCTGGTGTCCACGGTGAACTCGATGCCGGACACCTGCGGGAAGCCGCCGATGGCCTCAGGCGTGCAGAAGGTGGACGCCTCCAGCACCTCCAGCAGCTCGCTGCCGGTGATCTTGATGATGCTCAGGGTGTTGCCGAAAGGCAGCACGGTGTTGATGTCCTTCTTGGTGATGTCACCGGCCTCGATGGTGGCGCGGATGCCGCCGCCGTTGGTGATGGCCGCGTCAACAGTCTCGCCGGTTTCAGTGGCCTTCCAGACCAGTGCGTCGGTGATCAGGTCGCCCAGATTGGTCTCCTCGGTACGGTTACCGGGGGCCTTCTCGCCGTTGAGGGTGACCTCGGTCTTGGCGAATACGATGCCGTACTCGGCCTCCACCTCGGCTGCGATGGCGGCGGCGCGGGCGGCGATCTCGTTGTCAGCGGGGACCTCAATGCCCTCGGTGGGTACGCACTCGGTGGTGATGGTGCTGTCCTTGATGGTCACGACGCCGATGTTCTCCAGCTTGGTACCGGTGGAGGTGACCACGGTGTCGCCCACCTTGCGGTCGGCGTTGGTCTTTTCGGCGATCTCCTCCTCGGTGGAGTGGGAGTGGCCGTCGATGAACACGTCGATGCCGGTGACCTTGGCCAGCAGGTCGATGGAACGGTTGGCGGTGACGGCGGTCTCATCGTCAATGCCCAGATGGCCGATGCAGATCACGTAGTTGCAGCCTTCCTCCTCGCGCAGCATGGTGACCATGTCCTGCGCGATCTGGTACATCTCCTCGCCGCCGGCGAAGGTCACGCCCGCGATCTTGCCGGGGTGGGCCTTGGTGGCGGTCTCCGGGGTATCCAGACCGAACACGCCGATCTTGGTGCCGCCGGGGGTGGTGAACACGGCGGCGTCATCAAAGGCCAGCTCACCGTTGTACTTCACATTGGCAGCCAACACGGGGAAGTTGGCGGACGCCATGTTCTGCTTCAGCACCTCGTAGCCGTAGTCGAACTCGTGGTTGCCCAGCGCCACGGCGTCATAGCCCACCATGTTCATCAGCTCGATGGCGGTGGCGCCCTGGGACAGGCTTACAGAGGTGGTGCCTTGGCTGAAGTCGCCGGCGTCCAGCACAAGGACGTAGGCGCCCTCCGCGGCATATTGGTCGGCCAAAACGGCGACCTTTGCATAATTCTCGATTGCTCCGTGGACATCGTTGGTGTGGAGGACGACCACCGGCTCTGTTGCGGTAGCGTCCTTGCCCATGACAGGTTTCTTCTCACCGCAGGCGCCCAGTGTAAACACCATGGCGACGGCGAGAAGGAGGGTCAAAAGCTTTTTCTTCATACTCCGATTCCTTTCTGACAGCCTATTTTACACAGTGCCGCCGGTCAGGGAGAAAATAGACGGCAAAGTGCGCGCTGTGAGGACATTGTACCATACCGGGCGGGTAAAGGCAATCCTCGGAAAAGCAACGCTTTACTTGAATTTTACAAAGGTGTGATTTTTTGCTTTACATACGTTTCCTACAATAAGAGACGTACACAGGAGATATCCAAACAATACATGAAACGAGGTATGTGATATGAAAAAAATCATGGTATTTGCACTGACCGCCGTTATGACGCTGGCACTGCTGGTGGGCTGCGGCGACAAGACCAACAACGACGCCAACACCGGCGATGACAGCGCCAACGGCGGCGCCGTTGCGGAGACTGTCAGTGGTACGGTATCCACCGATGGCTCCACCTCCATGGAGAAGGTCATCGGCGCACTGGGCGAGTCCTACATGGCGGCCAACAAGGATGTGACCGTCAACTATAACCCCACCGGCTCCGGCTCCGGCATCACCGCCGTGAAGGAGGGTACCTGCGATATCGGCCTTTCCTCCCGCGCCCTGAAGGACGAGGAGAAGGCGGGCGGCCTGAAGGAGACCGTGCTGGCCTATGACGGCATCGCCATCATCGTCCATCCCGACAACCCGGTCAGCGACCTGAGCATCGAGCAGATCGCCAAGCTGTACACCGGCGAGATCACCAACTGGAAGGACGTGGGCGGCAAGGACGCCGAGGTGGTGCTGATCGGCCGTGAGGCGGCCAGTGGTACCCGCGACGGCTTTGAGTCCATCACCGGCACCAAGGACAAGTGCCAGTACCGGCAGGAGCTGACCTCCACCGGCGATGTCATCACCGCGGTGAGCCAGAACCCCGACGCCATCGGCTATGCGTCTCTGGCATCCATCAAGGACAGCGTGAAGGCTCTGAACGTGGACGGCGTGACCCCCAGCGAGGCCACCGTCAAGGACGGCAGCTACAAGGTGCAGCGCTCCTTCGTGCTGGTGACGGTGGAGGGCAAGGTCCTCTCCTCCGCGGCACAGTCCTTCTTTGACTACGCGACCTCTCCCGCGGCGGCAGACATCATCGCCAAGGCCGGCGCAGTGGCGGCCAACTGAAGGTAAGGCGGTTCGGTAAGGCGGCATCCCCGGCGGGTGTCGCCTTATCCCCGTGTATGAGGTACTGATATGAGAGCAAAACGACTGGCGGAAAATGTCATCCACGGCTGGTTCCTGCTGATGGGGCTGGTCACGGTGGGCTGCGTGCTGCTGATCTCGGTCTACCTGATCGTCTCCGGCATCCCGGCCATACGGGAGATCGGCCTTGTCAAATTCCTGTTCGGCCCGGTGTGGGACTCCAACGGCGCACAGCCGCAGTTCGGCATCCTGCCCTTCATCCTCACCAGCGTGTACGGCACGGCGGGCGCCATCCTGCTGGGCGTGCCGGTGGGCTTTATGACCGCCGTATTTCTGGCGAAAATGGCGCCGCCCAAGCTGAAGGCGGCGGTGTCTGCGGCGGTGAGCCTGCTGGCGGGCATCCCCTCCGTGGTCTACGGTCTGGTGGGTATGCTGGTGCTGGTGCCGGGTATCCGGCGGATCTTCCATATCCCCGACGGCTCGGGGCTGCTGGCGGCCATCATCGTGCTGGCCATCATGATCCTGCCGTCCATCATCAATGTGGCGATGACGGCGCTGGAGGCGGTGCCGAAGGAGTATGAGGACGCATCGCTGGCGCTGGGCGCTACCGCCACGGAGACGTGGTTCCGGGTGTCCGTACCCGCCGCCCGAAGCGGTATCGCCGCTGCGGTGGTGCTGGGCGTAGGCCGCGCCATCGGCGAGGCCATGGCGGTGATGATGGTGTCCGGCAACGTACCCAATATGCCGTCCCTTTTCCAGAGCGTGCGGTTTTTGACCACCGCCGTGGCCAGCGAGATGAGCTACGCGGCGGCGGGCCTGCAGCGGCAGGCTTTGTTTTCCATTGCGCTGGTACTGTTCCTCTTTATCATGCTCATCAACGCGGCGCTGAATTTCTTCCTCAAGCGCAATAAGGAGAAGTGAGCCATGGACAAAACAAATTTTGCGCTGCGCCGCCGGGCGTGGGGCGGTATAATGCGGGCGCTGATGGTACTGTGTGCGGTGCTGACCTGCGTGCTGGCGGTGTTCCTCATCGCGTATGTGCTGGTCAAGGGCGTTCCCAACCTGAGCTGGGAGCTGCTGCGCACCAAGCCCAGCTATCTGGACGGCACCATCGGCATCCTGCCGGACATTATCAGCACCGTCTGCATGGTGCTGACCACGCTGCTGGTGGTGCTGCCGGTGGGCGTGTGCGCGGCGGTATACCTGACGGAGTACGCCCAAAACAGAAGGCTGGTGGCGGCCATCGAATACACCGCCGAGACGCTGTCCGGCATCCCGTCCATCATCTACGGACTGGTGGGACAGATGTTCTTCTGCCAGTTTCTGGGAATGAAGAAATCCCTGATCGCCGGCGCCATGACGCTGGTCATCATGAACCTGCCCACCATCATGCGCACCACGCAGGAGAGCCTGAAGACCGTACCCCAGAGCTACCGAGAGGGCGCGTTCGGCTTGGGCGCGGGAAAGTGGCGCACCATCCGGACGGTGGTGCTGCCCGGCTGCGTGGACGGCGTCATCACCGGCTGTATTCTGGCGGTGGGACGCATACTGGGCGAGACGGCGGCGCTGCTGTACACGGCGGGCTTTGCTCACACGCTGTACAGCACGCTGGGCGAGACGCTGAAAAGCTCCGGCGCCACGCTGTCGGTGGCGCTGTATGTCTACGCCAAGGAGCAGGGCGAGTTTGACGTAGCCTTTGCCATTGCCGCTATTCTGATGGTGCTGGCACTGCTCATCAATCTGGCCGCCGGTCTGACAGGGCGCTATTTCAAGAAACGGAGGAGCCTATGAGCGATATTTTTACCGTACATGACCTGAATTTGTGGTACGGCCCCACGCAGGCGCTGCACCATGTGGATATGGACATCCCGGAACAGAGCATCACGGCCCTCATCGGGCCTTCCGGCTGCGGCAAGTCCACCTTCCTCAAGACGCTGGATCGGATGAACGATCTGGTACCCGGCGTGCGCATCGAGGGAACGGTGGAGTACGACGGGAAGAACATCTTCGCGCCGGAGGTGGACGTCAACGAGCTGCGGCGGCAGGTGGGTATGGTATTTCAGAAGCCCAACCCGTTTCCCATGAGCATCTACGACAACGTGGCCTACGGCCCCCGTACCCATGGGGTACGGAACCGGGCCAAGCTGGACGAGATTGTGGAGCAGTCCCTGCGGTCGGCGGCCATCTGGGACGAGGTGAAGGACCGGCTGAGGAAAAACGCGCTGGGGCTGTCCGGCGGCCAGCAGCAGCGCCTGTGCATTGCGCGGGCGCTGGCGGTGGAGCCCCGGGTGCTGCTGATGGACGAGCCTACCTCGGCGCTGGACCCCATCTCCACATCCAAGATAGAAGACCTTGCAATGGAGCTGAAAAAACGGTACACTATTGTCATCGTGACCCACAATATGCAGCAGGCGCTGCGTATTTCCGACCGAACCGCCTTTTTCCTGCTGGGAGAGCTGATCGAGTACGATGACACCGAGCGTATGTTCTCCACGCCGACGCAGAAAAAGACCGAGGATTACATCACGGGGAGGTTTGGATGATGAGAAGCCGTTTTGATGAACAGCTGGCACAGCTGCACCGGGAACTGATCGAGATGGGCGCGCTGTGCGAGCGGGTGATCGCGCTGGCCTCCCGTGCCCTGACCACCGGAGACAAGTCGCTGGCACAGCAGGTGCCGCCGCTGGATCGGGATATCGACCGGAAGGAGCGGGACATTGAGAACCTGTGCCTGCGGCTGCTGCTGCACCAGCAGCCGGTGGCCGGCGACCTGCGGCGTATCTCCGCAGCGCTGAAGATGATCACGGACATGGAGCGCATCGGCGATCAGGCCGACGATATCGCCGAGATCGTGCTGTATCTGGAGGACGTACCGGCGGAGAGCCACGAGCTGCTGCGCAAGATGGCGGAGGCCGCCATCGGCATGGTCAGCGACAGCGTGGATGCCTATGTCCGGCAGGATGTGGCGCTGGCGGAGAAGGTCATCGCCGATGACGACACGGTGGACGCGTATTTTGACAAGGTAAAGCAGGCGCTGATCCGGCGCATCGCCGACGATCCGGCGGAGGGCGGTACGGCGCTGGAGCTGCTGATGATCGCCAAGTATCTGGAGCGGATCGGCGACCATGCTACCAATATTGCCGAGTGGGTGGAGTTTTCCGTCACCGGCGTACACAAGGAGGAGTGACCATGATCTGGTGTGTGGAGGACGACGCCAGCATCCGGGACATCGAGGTATATGCGCTGAACTCCACCGGCCTTGCGGCGGAGGGCTTTGCCGACGGCGCCGCCTTCTGGCAGGCGCTGCAAAAGACCCAGCCGGAGCTGGTGGTGCTGGATGTGATGCTGCCGGAGATCGACGGCATCGAGCTGCTGCGACGGATGAAGGCCGACGCGGCGCTGCGGGAGATCCCCGTCATCATGGCCACGGCCAAGGGCGCGGAGTATGACAAGATCCAGGGCCTTGATCTGGGGGCAGACGACTATCTGGCCAAGCCCTTCGGTGTCATGGAGCTGGTGTCGCGGGTCAAGGCGGTGCTGCGCCGGTGCAGGCCGCAGCCGGTTGCGGTGCTGCGCTGCGGCGGTCTGGTGGTGGACGAGCAGGAGCATACCGTCACCGCCGACGGCGTCCGGGTGGTGCTGACGTACAAGGAGTACCAGCTGCTGCGGCTGTTCCTGTCCCATCCCGGCACGGCGTTTACCCGCGACCAGCTGATGGAGCAGGTGTGGGGCATGGACTTTTACGGCGAGAGCCGGACGGTGGATATGCACATCCGCACCCTGCGGCAGAAGCTGGGCGTCTACGGCGAGTATATCGAGACGGTGCGCAGTGTGGGCTACCGGTGGAGGGCGCAGCCATGAGCACCATGACAAAGCGTATTTTCCGCGCCACGCTGCTGGTGGGCGTGGCGGTGCTCATCGCCAGCCTGACGCTGGTGATGGGTGCGCTGTACAGCTATTTCGGCCGGGTGCAGGAGTCCCAGCTGCGGGACGAGCTGAGTCTGGCGGTGGTGGGCGTGGAGCAGAACGGCACAGACTATCTCAAGCAGCTGCGATCCGACCAGTACCGCATCACATGGCTGCGCGCGGACGGCGCGGTGCTGTATGACACGCAGGCGGACGCGGAGAGCATGGAGAATCACGCCCAGCGGCAGGAGGTGCAGCAGGCGCTGGCCACCGGCGAGGGCGAGAGCAGCCGGTACAGCGACACGCTGCTGCAAAAGACGGTGTACTACGCCAAGCGCCTGCCGGACGGCACGGTGCTGCGTCTGTCTGCCATCCGGGTGACGACAGGGATGCTGGTGTTGAATATGCTCCAGCCCATCCTGCTGGTGCTGGCGGCGGCGCTGATCCTGTCAGGCGTGCTGGCGTCCCGGCTGGCGCGGCGCATCACGGAGCCGCTGAACCGGCTGGATCTGGAGCATCCGCTGGAGAACGACACCTACGAGGAGCTGGCGCCCCTGCTGCGCCGCATGGAACATCAGCGCCGGCAGATCGACCGGCAGATGGATGAGCTGCGCCGGCGGTCGGAGGAATTTGAACAGATCACCGGCAGCATGAACGAGGGTCTGGTGCTGCTGGACGAGGCGGGGGTCATCCTGAGCATCAATCCGGCGGCCAGGCGGCTGCTGGACGCGGCGGAAAACTGCGTGGGGCAGGATATCCTGACGGTGGATCGGGATGTGGCGCTGAGCGACGCGCTGCGTCAGGCGGCGGAGCAGGGTCACAGCGAATTCCGCGGCCAGCGGAATGGCCGGGAGTACCAGTTTGACGTGACGCGCATCCAGTCGGAGGGACGCATGGCGGGTACGGTGCTGCTGGTGTTCGACGTGACGGAGCGGGCCTTTGCCGAGCGGAACCGGCGGGAGTTCACCGCCAACGTGTCCCACGAGCTGAAAACCCCCTTACAGGGGATCATCGGCAGCGCGGAGCTGCTGGAGAACGGTCTGGTGAAGCAGGAGGACGTGCCTCGCTTCATCGGGCATATCCGCTCGGAGGCCCAGCGGCTGGTGACGCTGATCGGCGACATCATCCGCCTGTCCCAGCTGGACGAGGGCGAACCGATGCCTGCGGAGCCGGTGGAGCTGCTGGCGTTGGCGCGGGAGGCGGCGGAGAGCCTGCAAAGCGCCGCGGCGGCCCGAAATGTGACCATCGCCGTGGAGGGCGAGCCGGTGGAGCTTACCGGCGTCCGGCGGCTGCTGTATGAGATCGTATTTAACCTGTGCGACAACGCCATCAAGTACAACACCGACGGCGGCCGCGTGCAGGTGACAGTGACGAAGGAGAACGAAACGGCCGCCGTCACCGTGCGGGACACCGGCATCGGCATCCCGCCCGATCAGCAGGATCGGGTGTTCGAGCGGTTTTACCGGGTGGATAAGAGCCACTCCAAAGCCTCCGGCGGCACGGGATTGGGACTGTCCATCGTCAAGCACGCGGTGCAGTACCACCACGGCACCATCCACCTGCAAAGCGAGGTGGGGAAGGGCACGGAGATCCGCGTCACATTTCCCTTGGCATAAGGAAAAGGCGGCGCACCCGGCATGGGCGCGCCGCTTTTGCCGCTGCGAACCATGTGCGGGCAGCGTCTTGACAAGGGAAAGGCGGCAGGCGTATAATCCGGCTGGATATGTAAGGAGCCACACAAGACACGAGAAAAGAGGTGTAACATATGCTGAAAATCCAGCATCTGACCAAGACCTACGGGGACAAGAAGGCGGTGGATGACCTGAGCCTGCACATTCAGGCGGGGGAGCTGTACGGCTTTATCGGACACAACGGCGCGGGCAAGACCACCACGCTGAAGGCGGCGGCGGGCATCCTGCAATTCGACGCGGGGGAGATCTATATCGACGGCAAGTCCATTCGGACGGAGCCGCTGGCCTGCAAGCGGGAGCTGGCCTACATCCCCGATAACCCCGACCTGTACGATTTTATGAGCGGCATCAAGTACCTGAACTTCATCGCGGATATCTTCGGCGTCAGCGCCGATGACCGCCAGACACGCATCCGGGACTATGCGGCGCGGTTCGAGCTGACGGAGGATCTGGCCCAGCCCATCGCCGCCTATTCCCACGGCATGAAGCAGAAGCTGGCCATCATCGCCGCGTGGCTGCACCAGCCGAAGCTGGTCATTATGGATGAGCCCTTTGTGGGGCTGGACCCCAAGGCGTCCCATCTGCTCAAGGGCATGATGCGGGAGCTGTGCGACCGGGGCGGCGCGATCTTCTTCTCCACCCATGTGCTGGAGGTGGCGGAAAAGCTGTGCGACAAGGTGGCCATCATCAAGGGCGGCCGGCTCATCCGCTCCGGCACCATGGAGGAGGTCAAGGGCGACGACTCGCTGGAGCAGGTCTTTCTGGAGCTGGAGGATGAGGCGTGATGCTGAAGATTCTCGTGAAAAAGCAGCTGACGGAGATCTTCCGCAGCTACTTCTACAATCCCAAGAACAACAAGTCCCGCTCCAAGGCGGCGGTGGCGGGCTATATCGCCCTGTTTGTGGTGCTGATGGTGGGTGTGCTGGGCGGTATGTTCACCATGCTGGCGCTGGGACTGTGCGGGCCGCTGGCCGCCGTGGGCATGGACTGGCTGTACTTCGCGCTGATGGGGCTGCTGGCCGTGCTGCTGGGCGCGTTCGGCAGCGTGTTCAATACCTACTCCGGCCTGTATCTGGCGAAGGACAACGACCTGCTGCTGAGTATGCCCATCCCGGTGGACACGCTGATGGCGTCCCGGCTGCTGAGCGTATACCTGATGGGCCTCATGTACAGCGCGGTGGTGATCGTGCCGACGGTCATCGTCTATTGGGCGGTGGTGCCGGTGACGGTGGGTGCGGTTCTCGGCGGCGTGCTGCTGGTGCTGCTTATCTCCGTTTTCGTGCTGACGCTGGCGTGCGCGCTGGGCTGGGTGGTGGCGAAGATCAGTCTGAAGCTGAAGCACAAGAGCTTTGTCACCGTCCTCGTCTCGCTGGTATTTTTCGGCGGCTACTATTTCTTCTATTTCAAGGCCCAGACGCTCGTGGAGGATCTGCTGGCCAACGCCGCCGTGTACGGTGAAAAAATCCGGGGCGCGGCCTACCCGCTGTACCTGTTCGGCAGGGTCGGTGCCGGAGACGGCATGGCGATGCTGGCGGTTTCCGTGGTAGTGCTGGCGCTGTTCGCGGCGCTGTGGGCGCTGCTGCGGCGCAGCTTTTTGAAGATCGCCACCGCCACGGGCCGCACGGAGCGCCGTCGGTATCGGGAGCAGACCGCCGTGCGGCGCTCCGCCGGTGCGGCACTGCTGCACAAGGAGCTGGGGCGGTTCACCGCCAGTCCCAACTATATGCTCAACTGCGGCATGGGTATCCTGATGCTGCCGTTGGCCGGCGGGATGCTGCTGTGGAAAAGCGGCGAGCTGACGGCGGTGCTGCGCGCCGTGCCGCAGATCTATGACGCATTGCCGGTGCTGCTGGCGGCGGTGGTGTGCATGATGGCCGCTATGAACGACATGGCGGCGCCCTCCGTCTCCTTGGAGGGCAAATGCCTGTGGCAGATGCAGTCGCTGCCGGTGACGCCGTGGCAGGTGCTGCGTGCCAAGCTGACCATGCAGCTGCTGCTGACCGCGGTGCCGGTGGCGATATGCCTTGTCTGCGCGGCGCTTGCCGTGCCGATGACGGCGGCGGAGCTGGCGATGCTGACGGCGGTATCCCTGCTGTTTACAGCGTTCTCCGCACTGCTGGGGCTGTTCCTCGGCCTGCGGATGCCCAACCTCACGTGGACGCGGGAGATCATCCCCATCAAACAGAGTGCCTCCGTGGCCATCGCCCTGTTCGGCGGCTGGGGGTACGCGGCGGTGCTGGGCGGCGGTTACCTGCTGGCGGGCTGGCGTCTGGGCGCGGTATGGTATCTGGGCTGCTTCGCCGCCGCCACGCTGCTGGCGTGCCTTGCGCTGTATCTGTGGTTGAAGAAGCGGGGCGGCGCAGTGCTGGCGGCGCTGTGAGTATACAAAAAACGTGCGCTGTACTCTACGTACAGCGCACGTTTTTTGCGTGACTCAAAGGTTTTTCCGGGCGTGGCGGCAGATGGCGTCGAAGCTGGTCTGGCTGAGATCATGCTCCAGCCTGCACGCATCGCTCTCCGCCGTCTCCTCGTCGACGCCCAGCGCCATGAGAAAGCGGGTCAGCGTGTGGTGCCGGTCCAGCATACTGGCGGCAATGGCCATGCCCTGCTCCGTCAGGGTGATGAGGCCGTCCTTGTCCATGGTGATGTAACCGTTTTCCCGCAGCCGCTTGGTGGCGTAGGTGACGCTGGGCTTTGTGACCCCCAGCTTGTCGGCAATGTCGATGGAGCGGATGTACCCGTGCTCCTGCTGCATCATCAGCATGGCCTCCAGATAGTCCTCGGATGCCCGTAATATCTGCATAAGTTCACCAACTTTTCGTTTCAGGATACAGATAGGTTAACATACTTTAACCAAATTTGCAAGGAGATAAAATTTTTCCTGCCGCACCCCTTGACAAAATGGGTTAGAGAGGTTAAACTAACCGCGTCAGTTAGATAAGACTAACGACCTGCGGCGGGCGGCAGCGACAGCCATTCTTTTTCAAATAACGGTTAGATAAAACTAACTGAAAAGATCGGAGGGATCGGTATGATGCCGTTGGCACTGGCCGACATCGGTACGGAGAATCTGATCCGCAAGGTAGGCGGCTCTCCGGAGGTGAGAAGGCATCTGGAGGAGCTGGGCTTTGTGGCCGGCGGTACCGCCACGGTGGTGGCCGCCATGAGCGGCAACATCATCGTCAAGGTGAAGGAAGCCCGCGTGGCTATCAGCGCAGAAATGGCGCGGAAAATCATGGTGTGAGCAATACGAAACCATATAGAAGGAGAGACAAGTGATGAAAACATTGCGCGAGGTAAAGATCGGCGAGACGGCCAAGGTGGTGAAGCTCCACGGCGAAGGGCCTGTGAAGCGCCGGATCATGGACATGGGCATCACACGAGGCGTGGAGGTCTACGTCCGCAAGGTGGCGCCGCTGGGCGACCCCATGGAGGTCACCGTCCGGGGCTACGAGCTGAGTCTGCGGAAGGCCGACACCGAGATGATCGAGGTCGAGTGATTTTTTACGATCAATGGTTAGATAAGCCTAACCGAAAGGAGAGAATATATGGAAAAACAGATCAAGATCGCGTTGGCGGGCAACCCCAACAGCGGTAAGACAACGTTGTTCAACGCCCTGACCGGCTCCAACCAGTTCGTGGGCAACTGGCCCGGCGTCACGGTGGAGAAGAAGGAGGGACGCCTGAAAAAGCACGAGGACGTGGTCATCATGGACCTGCCCGGCATCTACTCCCTGTCCCCCTACACGTTGGAGGAGGTGGTGGCCCGCAACTATTTGATCGGCCAGCGCCCCGACGCCATTCTGAACATCATCGACGGCACCAATCTGGAGCGCAATCTCTATCTGACCACCCAGCTGACGGAGCTGGGCATCCCCGTTGTCGTCGCCATCAACATGATGGACGTGGTTCGCAAGAACGGCGACCAGATCAACGTGGAGGAGCTGAGCCGCGAGCTGGGCTGCAAGGTGGTGGAGATCTCCGCCCTGAAGGGAGACGGCGTGATGGAGGCGGCGCAGGCCGCTGTGGAGGCGGCAGCCACCGCCAAGACCGTGCCGATGCACACCTTCTCCGGGCCGGTAGAGCACGCCATCGCCCACATCGAGGAGGCGGCGGTACATGAGCTGCCCGAGGAGCAGCAGCGCTGGTACGCCATCAAGATCTTCGAGCGGGACGACAAGGTGCTGGAGCAGCTGAGGATCGATCCGGCCGTCATGACCCACATCGAGGCGGACATTAAGGCCGCCGAGAAGGAGCTGGACGACGACGCCGAGAGCATCATCACCAACGAGCGCTATGTCTATATCGCCCAGCTCATCAAGGGCTGCTATAAGCAGAAGAAGGCAAAGGGCGAGCTGTCTGCCTCCGACAAGATCGACCGCGTCGTCACCAACCGCTGGCTGGGTCTGCCCATCTTTGCGCTGGTGATGTTCCTGGTGTACTGGATCGCCATGGTGGCGGTGGGCGCTCCCGCCACCGACTGGGCCAACGACGGCGTGTTCGGCGACGGCTGGCACCTGCTGGGCATTGACGGCGGCTACAACGAGGTCGCGGATACCTACGGCGAGGCGTCTCTGCTGGTGGACGGCTACGAGGCCTACATCGAGGAGCACGGCGCGCTGGCTGCCGACGGTACCTTCACCTACGACGTGGAGGATGAGGAGACGCTGGCGGTCACCACGGAGACAGCCACGCTGGCGGACTACGAGGCGGCCAAGGCGACGCTGGCGGAGATCGGCGACGAGCCGGATCCCGCCGACTATGGCGTATGGGTGCCGGGCGTTCCCGTCCTGATCGGCGACGCGCTGGATGCCGCTGGTACGCCGGACTGGCTGAACGGCCTGATTTTGGACGGTATCGTGGCGGGCGTCGGCGCGGTGCTGGGCTTCGTGCCCCAGATGCTGGTGCTGTTTCTGATGCTGGCATTCCTGGAGGCCTGCGGCTACATGGCCCGTATCGCCTTCGTGCTGGACCGAGTGTTCCGCAAGTTCGGCCTGTCCGGTAAGAGCTTTATCCCCATGCTCATCGGTGTGGGCTGCGGCGTGCCCGGCGTCATGGCGTCCCGCACCATCGAGAATGAGCGTGACCGCCGCATGACCATCATGACCACCACGTTCATTCCCTGCGGCGCGAAGGTCCCCTTCATCGCCATGATCGCCGGCGCCCTGTTCGGCGGCAGCGCGTGGGTGTCCACCTCCGCCTATTTCATCGGCATGGCCGCTATCATTCTCTCCGGCATCATGCTGAAAAAGACCCGGATGTTCGCCGGCGACCCCGCTCCCTTCGTGATGGAGCTGCCCGCCTACCACTGGCCCACGCTGGGCAACGTCCTGCGCTCCATGTGGGAGCGCGGCTGGTCCTTCATCAAGAAGGCCGGTACCATCATCCTCCTGTCCACTATCTTTGTATGGTTCACCACCTACTTCGGCTGGGTGGACGGCACATTCCGTATGCTGGATGAGTCCGAGATCGACAGCTCTATTCTGGCTGCCATCGGCGGCGCCATCGCATGGATCTTCAAGCCTCTTGGCTGGGGCAACTGGCAGGCGGCCGTGGCCTCCATCACCGGTCTGGTGGCCAAGGAGAATATCGTCGGTACGCTGGGCATCCTGTACGGCGGCGGCGACGGTACCGTGTACGATGCCATGGCGCAGGCCTTCACCGGCATCACCGCGTATAGCTTCCTGGTGTTCAACCTGCTGTGCGCCCCCTGCTTCGCCGCCATCGGCGCCATCAAGCGGGAGATGAACAACGCCAAGTGGACGTGGTTCGCCATCGGCTACCAGTGCGGCTTGGCCTATGTGGTCGCCCTGATGATCAACCAGTTCGGCGGCCTGTTCACTGGCAACGTCAATGTACCGGGCGTCATCGCGGCGGTCCTCCTGCTGGCGGGCATCCTCTATATGCTGTTCCGCCCCTACAAGGAGGCCACCAAGCTCCGCACCGCGGTCTGACCGGTGCGGGAACAATAAAACGCTAACAAAGGAGTGATTTTCATGCTGAATTGGATCGCGGAGAACCTTGCCACTATATTGATTTGTGCCATCCTTATCCTCATCGTATTCCTCATAATCCGGTATCTGCTGCGACAGAAGAAGGCGGGGAAAAGCTCCTGTGGCTGCGGCTGTGCCAACTGTGCCATGCACGGACAGTGCCACAGCACGCATACGAAATAATGCGCAAGCCCTCCGGCTCAGCCGGAGGGCTTGTCGTATCCAAATGTTGGAGCAGCCGGGCTTACCGGGCGGCGGACAGCCGCTTTTGCAGCAGCGGCGCCAGCGCCGCCGTGACGGCGATCTTCAGCATATCCCCCGGCAGGAAGGGCAGCATACCGGCCCAGAGGATGGCGGAGAAGCTCATGGCCTTGCCCATGTACTGATTCAATATCACCGCCATGTAGGGCAGTCCCACGGCGTACAGCACCGTCAGCCCCGCAAGGCACGCCAGCGCCGTCCGAATGGGGTGAGGCGGACGGCGGGCGGTGAGCAGGCCGATGACCCACGCGGCGGGGATCAGTCCGATGAGAAAGCCGCAGGTGGGCTGGAGCAGGTAGGTGAGGCCGCCGCCCTGGGTAAAGATGGGCAGACCGATAAGTCCCAGCGCCACATATACGGCCTGACTGACCGGCCCCCAGACGGGGCCGAGGAGACACCCGGCCATGGCGGTGAAGAAGAATTGCAGCGTGATGGAGGAGTATCCCAGCGGGATACGGATAAACGCACCGGCGGCGGTGAGGGCCGCAAACAGCGCGGTACGGGTCAGCGTGCGGGTATTCATGGCGGCAGATCCTTTCCGATTTTTCCCCATTGTACCCTGCCGCCCTGCCGCCGCGCAATAGGCAGGGGCGCACAAAAAAGCCGTCACAGCAGGCGACTTTTTGTCTGTCGTGACAGGTGGGGTCTTGCGGTCGCGGCGGGGATATAGTAGAATCGTAGGAGAAACGCGGGGCGCATCCCGGCGGAGAACAGGAGGGACAGCCATGGAAACGGCACGGTGCAGAGCATTTTTGGCGGCAGCGGAGACGGGCAGCTTTTCCAAGGCGGCGGAGGCGCTGAGCTACACGCCCTCCGGCGTGAACCAGCTGGTCTCGGCGCTGGAGAAAGAATTTGGCTTTCCACTGTTCCGGCGAAACACCAAGGGCGTGTCGTTGACGGAGAACGGCGAGCTGCTGCTGCCGGTGATCCGCAAATTCCTGCGGCAGGAGGATCGCATCTTCGAGCTGTCGGCGGAGATGAACGGCCTGCTTATCGGCAGCGTCAACATCGCCGCCTACTCCAGCATTGCCACCCACTGGCTGCCGGCGGTGATCAGCGCGTTCCAGCGGGACTATCCCCAGATCCACATCAACCTGCTGGAGGGCATCTGGCAGGAGGTGTCCCAGTGGCTGGACGACCGCGTGGCGGATATCGGGTTTCTCAGCTATCAGGAGAATATGCCCTACGACTGGATCCCGCTGGCGGAGGATCCCATGCTGGCGCTGCTGCCCAGAAACCACCCATTGGCCGACGCGGAGGTCTATCCGCTGGCCAACTGCGCCACAGACCGGTTCATCATGCCCGCCAGAGGCTGCGACGACGACGTGATGGCGCTGTTCCAGCGGACGGGCGTGACGCCCAACGTGCGCTTCACCACGCTGGAGAGCTTCTCCGTCATGTCCATGGTGGAGCAGGGGCTGGGCATGAGCGTGATGAACAAGCTCATCACGGAGAAGCGCGTCTGTGACATTGCCATGCTGCCGGTGGACCCTCCGGCGTCCATTACGCTGGGCATCGCCCTGCACTCCCGGGCCGACCTGTCTCCGGCGGTGCGGCGGTTCCTGAAATATGCGGTCAGAATGCTGACAAAGCAGGAAAAACACAAATAGTAAAACAAGGCTCCCGGCCATATGCCGGGAGCCTTGTTTACATGGCAGATAGCTGCAAATATCAGCGGAAGAAGGAAGCCGTGTCGATCTGCTGGTAGCCGCCGAAGCTGGAGGGGCAGGCGAAGATCTGCGCGGCCAGCTCCTGACCCAAAAAGGCCTTGGTGATCTCGTTGGTCTTGGCGGTCATGTCCACGTCGGCGAACAGCTCGGGATACACGCACTTGGCGGCGAACCACGTGTTGGCCAGCGCGATCTCATAGTTGGTGTAGTAGGCGTTGTAGGCCATCTCCAGATAGACGCTGCCGTCCTGCCACGCCTTGCAGGTATCCAGCATGGTAGGATCCTCCGCGTAGAGAGGGGCGATGTTCTTCACCGCTGCGGCGTCGATGAGCATGATATCCATGCTGCCGCCCAGCGCGGCGAACTTCTCCGCCTCGATGGGCTGGATGCCGTCGGCGGCAAGGTCGGTGACCACGTTGCGGATGTTGGCCACGCGGAAGGCGGCATAGCTCTGGGCGGTCATCAGGTGGTTGGTGGTACCCCAGTTGCCCAGACCGCAGACATAGACGCCGGGCCGGTCGGCCTCCGCCACATCGGCGGTGCGGCGGGTGATCTCCGCCGTCTCGGTCTCGATGAAGGTGATCAGCTCCTCGGCACGGTCTGCGCGGTCGAACACCTGCCCCAGCAGGCGCAGGGAGCCGGGGAACGCCTCGGCGAACACGCCGTCGGCGCCGGCACGCAGGGTGATGACGGGCACACCCACCTGCTGCTGGAGAGCGTCGGCCTTCTCTACATCCTCATACTCAGAGACGATGATATCCGGCTGGCAGGAGAGGATCTTCTCCGCCTCGGCCGCCTGTGCGGTGGGGCCGCCTACGCCGCAGGAGGGCAGGGCGGCGAACACGTCGCCATAGGCCAGCACATAGGGCCGCGCCACGGCGTCAAACATCTTGGGACGCTCCGCCAGCGTGGTGTTGTCGATATCCTCCACACCGCACAGCAGCGCGGTGTCGGCAATGTAGCTGTACATCCGCAGGGCACCTGCGCCGATGCACACTACACGCTGGTAGCTGCCGGGGGTGACGGCCACCTGGCGGCCGATCATGTCGGTAACGGTGACGGTCTCCGGCTGCTTGGGGTCGTCCTGCTGCACGTCGTCTTGCTGCTTGCCGCAGCCGAAAAGCGTCAGCGCCATGACCAGCGCCAGAACCAGTGCGGTCAGCTTTTTCAGGTTCATAGGAAACTCCTCCTTATCCTCTTTTGCGATGCCCCGATTATACCGGAAATACCGGTTCCACGCAAGCGGGGGTGGGGGTTACGCAAAAAGAGAAGGCCTCCGCAAAGCGGAGACCTTCTCTTTTAGAATGCAAGTTTGAGCAAGTGAGATTACTTGGAAGCCTCGGCAGCCTTCTTGTTGCGGCCGAGAGCGCGGATGCCTTCCACGACCAGATCGATGGCCAGCACCACCAGCAGCACGCCGATGATACCGCGGATGTAGAACCACACCACGTCCTGGCCACCGGCCATGATGCCGACGATCTGAGCCTTGATGGTGAAGGCCAGAGAGGTCAGGGTCACGATCAGCATGAAGAACATGGGGAAGTAGAACATCTTGTTGTTGCGGCCGA
>ERZ772820.1385-NODE-1385-length-19246-cov-7.613569_pt1 | contig 19246 bp, 13 predicted proteins | sample MGYA00511377_ERZ772820 | MGnify/ENA primary metagenome ERZ772820 (study PRJEB29015, sample SAMEA2737684) | human gut metagenome | biome: human gut; feature: human-associated habitat; material: faeces | place: China | collected 2012 ...
ATTGGGCCGGGCAGCTGGCAGCGGCGCCCCGGCCCGACCCCGGCGGCCTGACCCTGCGCGCCCCGCTGGAAGATACTGCCGATGAAACCGACTGCCTGTATTTCATCGGGGGCTGACAGCTGCGGCAAAACCTTGTATAATACCCATATGGCAAAAGGACAGACCAAAGAACGATCAGACCAGAGCAGGCAGTGGCCTGCCGGGAGGTGCGCATGAAAAAAGACGGCAAAAAGAGGGTGTGGTTCCTGCTGATTTTCTGCACTGCTGTGTTTGCGGCATTTTTGGTGCGGCTGTACTGGATGCAGTTTACCATGGCGGATCACTATGCTAAAAAGCTGGAACAGGCATCTCAGACCAGCTATACCGTGCGCATCCCGGCGGCGCGGGGAAGCATTGTGGACCGCAGCGGCACGGCGCTGGTGCAGGATGACACCGTGTATGACCTGGCGCTCTGCGTTCCGGCCCCACCGGACACCGAGATGGCGCAGACCCTGCAAACGTTAAAAGAACTGGATCTAGGCGGCAAGGATGTGGAAACACAGCTTGCCGCCTTTTGTTCTGCCGTTTCGGCGGGGGAGCTGCCGCTGGCTGAAAATCTGACCCAGGCACAGTGCCAGAGCTTGCTGGCTGCCGGTCTGCCCCAGAGCGGGGCGGTGCGGCTGACTGCCCGCGGTACCCGCACGGCGGTGGATGGCATCCTCGCTCCGCAACTGCTGGGCGGCGTGGGGGCCATGAGTGCCGAGCAGTGGGCACAGAAAAAGGCCCAAGGCCTTGCCATGGATGAATCCATCGGCCAATGGGGGCTGGAAGCCGCCTGGGAGGATGCGTTGCGCGGCAGAGCGGGAAGCCTGAAAGTGACAGTTGACCGCAGCAGCGGCGGCCGCACCGAAACCATACAAAGTACGCCACAGGCAGGGGATACCCTGCACCTTTACCTGGATGCTGATTTGCAGCGCACCCTGCGCAGCGCATTGCAGCAGCAAATTGAAACTTTACAGGCCACAAAGCCGGAAGGCAAGGGCAAAGAAGCCTGCGCAGGGGCGGCTGTGGTGGTGGATGTGCAGACTGGCGGCGTTCTGGCGGCGGTCAGCCTGCCGGATTATGACCTTGCCAGCTGGCGGCAGAATTATGCCGCACTGGCCACAGCCCAGGGAGCACCGCTGGTCAACCGGGTGCTGAACGGCCAGTATGCGCCGGGGTCGGCGTTCAAACCGGCAGTAGCGGCATCGGCCCTGGCGGCGGGGATCATTACCCCGCAAAGCACTGTAAACTGCGGCGGACGGTACACTTACTATGCGGGCTACCAGCCGCGCTGTTTGCAGCTGGGGCACCGCGGGGCCGTCAGCATGGTTACGGCGCTGTGCCACAGCTGCAACATTTATTTTTATGATGTCGGCCGCCGCCTTGGGGCGGATACGTTTTCCGCTACCGCGCAGCAGCTGGGCCTTGGAGCACCCTGCGGTACTGAGCTGCCGGAAACTACAGGCCGCCTGACCTGGAGCACCGATGAGAACTATCAGGCGGGCCTTGCACTGATGGCGGCCATTGGGCAGGGCAACACATCGGTCAGCCCCTTGCAGCTGGCGGCCTATGCCGGGGCCCTTGCGCGGGATGGCCAGCGCCCGGCGCTGCATTTTGCCCAAAGCACAACCGATGCCGCCGGGAATATAACCTGGCAGGCGCAACCGGACGTTTTAGCCCAGGCACCCGGCGGGGCGGCAGTGTTTGCCCCCATCCGGGAGGGTATGGCCCAGATGGCCCAAACGCTGCGCGCTTTGCGGGAATCGCCCATTCCCCTTGCCTGCAAGACCGGCAGCCCCCAGCTGGCGGGCACGCTGCCGGATGGCACCCACTACACAAACTCGGTGCTCATCGGGTATGGGCCGGTGCAGCAGCCGCGGTTTGCGGTGGCGGTGGTGATCGAATACGGCGGCGGGGGCAGCAATGCTGCGCCCGTTCTGCGGGCTGCAGCGGACTGGTTTGCAGCAGCCGGAATGGACTGAACAGGATGGAATTTTGTGGGGAATTTTTGCATTCAACATGCAGGATGAACTTTTCGCTTTTTGTCCACAGACGGGGTGGGGAAAACCTGTGGAAAGTGAAAAAACGGGCAAAACCCCCGTAATAATTGTAAGTTTTACCCGCAAAAACGGGGGTAAAACTGGTAGTTTGCCCAGTAAGCGGGGGTGTTTATCCGTACTGTTATGTTGAAAGGTTTTCCACAATATGTTGAAAACACCCCCTGAAACGGTGGAAAACTGGCCATACAAGCGGGTTTTCCACGCTTTCAACAGGGTTTTCAACATCTTCAAAGGAAAACCTTTCCAGTACGGTTTGTATAAACCGCGAAAACACGCACAAAAGCACCGCGCAAAAGGGTGAAAAATCTGTACTTTTGACGCCAAGGAAAAAGGTGACAAAAGCATAGGAAATGTGCTATACTATATCTGTATAATTATCGAATCATGCCAGAAAGCTGTGCGGGCTGCCATACGCGGCAAAATGGCTGCCAAACGCCGCCGCACAGGGCTTTACCCAATCGTTTTAAGGAGTAACCACATTGCAGATGGAAAATAAAAAACGCATGCCCCAGCAGGCCCCCCAGGCCAAGGCAGACAAGGCCCCTGCGGAGCAGGATACCGCCCTGGTATGGGGCAAAAACCCCGTGACCGAACTGCTGAAAAGCGAAGCCGGGGTGGACACCCTGCTGCTGGCCGACAGCATGGAGCCGCGCATGGCCGGGTATTATACCGCGCTGGGCAAAGCGGCCGGGGCGGTCATCAAGCGTGTACCCGCCGGCAAGCTGCAAAAGCTGTGCGGTACCCAGGACCACCAGGGTGTGGCGGCCTGGGCTGCCCGCATCCAGTATGTTGGCGTGGAGGAACTTTTGCAGATCGCAAAAGACCGCGGCGAACCGCCGTTCCTCGTGCTGTGTGACGGTATTGAGGACCCCCACAACCTGGGCGCAATCCTGCGCAGCGCGCTGCTGTGCGGTGCCCACGGCGTGATCATCCCGCGGCGCGGCGGCGTTGGCGTGACCGGCACGGTCATGAAATCCAGCGCCGGGGCAGCTGCCCGCATCCCGGTGGCGCGGGTCGCCAACCTGCCGCAGGCCATCCGTGACCTGAAAAAGCAGAACATTTTTGTTTACTGTGCCGACCTGGGCGGTGCTCCGCTGGAAAAGACCGATCTTTCCGGCCCGGTGGCGCTGGTGCTGGGCAGCGAGGGCGCAGGCCCCGGCGCGCTGGTGCGCAAACTGTGCGATGCCGCCGTTACGCTGGATATGGCCGGTGGCAAAACCGGTGTGGACAGTTATAACGTCAGCGTGGCCGCCGGTATTTTGATGTACAACATCATGCAGCGCCGCAAGTAACGGCTGCGCAAAAAAAGGAATCCCATACCAAAGGGGAGAACAACATGCCAAGCAAACGTACAAATGATTCCGTGGACCGCATTCTGGAAGAGCTCAGCCATGAGCAGGCCGAACGCGGCATCCGGGATAGTGTAACAGACCGCCAGGTGGATGCCATCCTGCAAAGCCTGGGCCACGGCAGCATGGAGGAATCCTCCGGCGGCGGTTCGGCATTGGGGCCCATCCAGAAAGAGGACCTGCCGGATATCACGCTGGGCAAAGGCAATAATTTTAACACCGAGGACCGGTTTTCCACCGCTGTGCTGGATGACCTGCTGGGAGATCTGCCCAGTATGCGGGCTGCCAAAAAGAATAAACCCGGCCCCGCTGCCCCGGCCCGCCGGCCTGCTTCTGTGCCGGAGCCGCGCCGCATGCCGGAAGTTGAGCTTAAAGTAGAAAAACAAAATAATATACAAACTGTACAACCGACTCGGCCAGTGCGCTCGGAACCTGTTCCGCAGCCTGCCCGCCCTGCCCCGGCACAAACTGCGCCCCAGCAGCCGGCCCCGCAGGTACAGCCGGAGACAAAACCGGCCCCGCAGCCGGAACCAAGACCGGCGGATGCAACATCAGGGGATACCACCCGCACCAGCATCATTAAAGCCTTTTTGGGCCGCAGGGTGCCGGAAGCGGACAGCAAGTCCTTGGATGCAGGCAAAAAAGATTTTACCAACTTTTTTGGCACCAGCGTGGCCGTTGTTCCGGATGATATGAAGTCCGAGCAGGAGCGCCAGCAGACTCCCAAGAAAAAGGGCTTATTTGGCTTTGGATATGCTACCGATACCGGGGAGTTTGAGCCGATCAATGTTTCGGTCAGCGGCAGGGTGGAAAACCAGAGCACCCAGCAGCTGGAAGAACAACTGCCCCGGTTGCAGGATGTTTTGCCACAGGATGAACCGGACGAGATGGAGCTGCGCGAGCAAGAGCCGCCCCGCCACTACGCTGCAAAGAAAAAAGGCTTTTTTGCCAGCCTGTTCGGCGGCAAAAAGCACGATGTCTATGACGAGCTGGAATCCTATGACCCGTATGAGGGCGAGCCGGATACAGCCCCGGTAGAAAACTGGGAGGTTCCGGAACAGCCCCGGGAGGAGCCGGAAACAGAGGAAACGGGCGAGATGCCCCGCCTGACCGCTACCAACGCAGGGCTTTCTATCTCCGGGCGGCAGACTTCCCAGTTTGCCGCCACAGGCAAACCGCCGCTTCCGAAGGATGAGCCGGCCCCGCAGCCGGAACCTCAGCCCAATGTTTACCGCAAAAATAAAAAGCGGGATACCGTGGAGTTCACCCCCCGCAAGGAGCGGGAACGCACCATGCCGTTCACTCGGCCTGCCCCCCGCCGCGAAGCGGAACCCGTGGGCGAGCCGGTCATGACCCCAAACGATACGGTGCAGCCGCAGCCCGCGCCTGCCCCGCAGGCGACCACCGGTTTTACCATGCAGCTGGGGGACGAGCCCGCACCGGAAAGCACCCAGTCGTTCCTGCATGAACTGAACGCAGCCCTGCCGCCGCGCCGCAAAAAGCCTGCGTCCAAAGCTGCCCCCGTGCAGGAAGAACCCGCCAGCGGCGATACCTTTGAGGAACTGCCGCAGGAGCTGGCCCAGACCCTGACCGGGCAAATCCGCCTGAGCGAGATTGCCGAAGGGGTGGAAGAGCAGCCGGAAGAACCGAAAAAGCCCGCCCCGAAAAAAGAGGAAGAAAGCTTTGAGGAGCTGATCGGCCCCCTGGTGGATGAAAAGCCCAATACCGCGGAATTTGTGCGCGGCATTGAACAGTCCATCAACCTGGAAAAGATCAAATCGGATTCAAAGGCAAAAACAGAAAAGACCGATACCGATTATCAGGCGGCTGCCCAGTACCTGAGCGACCCCAACGCCGGGGCGGAGCCGGAAGCACCGGAACAAAAAAAGCCCGGCAAAGGCTTTAACATCCTCCGGTTTGCAGGCAAGCCGAAGGACGAAACCACCCCCGATGGCGAAGCGCCTTTTGCCGCACAGGCCGCCGTCCTGCACCGCCACGAATACGAAAGCACCGATGATGCCCCCGTGGTGCGCCATGACCTGGAACTGCGAGTGATGATCACCACCGGCACAGCAATCGCTGTGGGCGCTGCAGCCTTGATGATGATCGTTCTGGGCACCATGGCGGCCACCGGAGCCAATCTTGGCCCGCTGGATACCACAGCCAGCACCAAACCGCTGCTGGTGACCATGCTGATCCTGCTTGCTGCCAGCGCGACCCTGTGCTGGCAGACGATGCTGGGCGGCCTGGCCGGGCTGATCAACATGCGCCGGGGCAATACCGCAGATACCATGCCCGCCATGGCCGCGGTGGCCTCCATCCTGCAATGTATCATGTTTTTGGCAAAGCCGGAATGGTATAACCCCGCAACCCTCTGCCTGATGACCGGCCCCGCAGCGCTGCTGCTGTGCGGCAACGCTGCAGGCAAGGCAATTGACGCCCACACCATCCGGGATAACTTTACCCTTGTCAGCGCCGGGATGGACCACGCTGTGGCATATCGGCTGAAAGATGCCGGGGTACTGCGCACCGTGACCGCCGGGCTGGCGGAACCGCGCCCCAATGTGCTGGTCAGCCGTCCCACCCGCCTGATGAAAGGCTTTTTGGCGGGCAGCGAATCCCGCCGCACATCGGATAAAAACCAGCAGCAGTTTGCCCGCATCCTGCTGGGCTGCGGCGTGGCTGCATTCCTGTTCACCCTGCTTTACCGCAAGGATGCCGGAACGGCGTTCACTGCGCTGGCCGGTGTACTCTGCCTGGGCGCGCCGCTGGCCGGTACGCTGATCTCCGCCATGCCCATGCGTTTGATGCAGCGCAGTGCCGCGCAGATCGGCGCGGTCATCCCCGGTTGGAAGGATATCCGACTGCTGGGCCGTGTGAACGTGCTGCAGGTCACGGCGCAGGATCTTTTCCCCAAAGGGTGCATTACTCTGCGCGGCATCAAGCCGGTGCGCAAAGAGGATATTGAGCTGGCCATCATCTACTCCGCTTCCATGCTGGCCGATGTGAATACCCCGCTGAAAGATATCTTCCTTGGCATGACGGGCGATAACCGCAAGCTGCTGTGCAAGGTGGAAAACCTGGAAACGCTGGATGGCCTGGGCTATGTGGGCTGGATCAACGGCGAGCGGGTCATGATCGGTTCCCGCCGGCTGATGGATACCTATGATATCCAGCTGCCCAGCATGGAATATGAACGCCGCCATACCGTGAACCAGCGCCGGGTCATCTACCTGGCGGTTTCCGGCAAGCTGTTCAGCATGTTCCAGGTGGCTTATCAGAGTGATCCCGATACCGCCGCCGTGCTGGATTCCCTGCGCCGCGCCGGACTTTCGCTCATTGTGGACTGCGATGACTTTAACTGCGATGAAGCGCTGCTGCAGACTGCTTATAACCTGCCGGTTGGTACCGTCAAGGTGCTGAGCGGCAAGGAACACAAGGCGCTGGAGCCCGCTGTGGCCTGGCTGCCGGAAAGCGAAGGCAGCATGCTGCACCTGGGCAGCTTTGCCAGCTTTGTCGGCGGCCTGGAAGCCGCTGCGGGTGCGGCAGAGGGGGAACACCGTTCTTCGATGGTGCTGTCGGCCTCGGTGCTCATCAGCTGCATTCTTGCCATGATCATGGCGCTGGCCGGCGGCCTGGCCGGGCTGCCGCTTCCGGCACTGGCCTTGTATCAGGTCGCTTGGGCGGTTCTGGCCATGATATTCCCCCTGATCCAGAGATATTAAGGGATATCTGAAAACAAAGAATTGGATTGAGTTTTCGGCTTTTCAGATATATCCCAAGCGTTTTTGCGGGAAAAATAAAAACGGGAACGACATAAAAAGGAATGGTGCAACCATGTACCGCACAATTCAACATCAGATGAGCATTGATGACTACCTGCCGCCCTATGAAGGCGAGCTGGTACAGGAGAACCGCTGGGTGCGCCTAGCCCAGGCCATTGACTGGGATGCCATTGAACAGGAGTACAGCGGCCATTTTGCTGCTGGCGGCAAGGTGGCAATTCCGGCCCGCATGGCGTTCGGTGTGCTGGTGATTCGTGCAGCGTGCCGCACAACGGACAGCGAAACGGTGGAGATCGTGCGCGAAAGCCCCTACCTGCAATACTTTTTGGGCTTTGATTCCTTTACCTATGATGTGCCGTTTTCTTCCCGCAGCATGGAGCGGTTCCGTACCCGCATTTCCCCCGCCCGTGTGCGGGAAGCCGTAGCGCTGCTGCGCGGCTTTGAAACCAACAAAGGCAGTAAAAAATGAAAAAGGGCCGCATGGCTCCGGGCAGCTGCTCCGAAGCGTGCGGCCATGTTATGCCCTGCAACCCCAACCTTTGCAACAGATAGGAGAATTATGGAAATTATTGTTGATGCTTTTTTGGATGCACTGATCGACGGCGTAAAAATGCTGCCGTTTTTGTATCTGGCATATCTGCTGATCGAATGGCTGGAACGCAACCATGGCGAGCGAATTGAAAAAGCGCTGGCTGGCGGCGGCCACTGGGGCTTTGTGCCCGGCGCACTGCTGGGCTGCGTACCACAGTGCGGGTTTTCGGCGGTAGCGGCCAACTTTTATGCCAGCCGGGTCATTACCCCCGGCACGCTGCTGGCCGTGTTCCTGGCAACATCGGATGAAGCCATCCCCCTGCTGGCGGCGGAGCCTACCCTGTGGAACAAGCTGGGCCTGCTGCTGGTGCTCAAAATCGTGTTTGGCATTGCAGCCGGTTTTGTGTTGGATGTTCCGCTGCGCCGCACCCTGCCCAAAGGGCTGTATGGCGGCTATGAGGGCCATGCCGATGAGGTGGACTGCCACGAAGAACACGAGGAACACAGTAGCATTTTCCTGGCGGCACTGCGTCACACGCTGGAAATTTTTGTGTTCATCTTGGTGTTCAGCTTTATCATTGGGCTGATCTTTGGCTTTGTCGGGGCAGATTCCGCCGCGGCATTTCTGGGCAGTCTGGGCATTTTCCAGCCCATGATGGCCGCGCTGATCGGTCTTGTACCCAACTGCGGTGCCAGCGTGCTGCTGGCTCAGCTGTATATGGGCGGGGCTATTACCTTTGGCAGTTTTTTTGCGGGGCTGTGCTCCGGCGCAGGTATCGGCCTGGCTGTGCTGTGGCGTGTCAACCCCAGCTGGAAACAGAACTTGTTCATGACAGGGCTGCTCTGGTTCTGCGGCACCTGCTGCGGTATTTTGCTGCAATGGGTGGTGTAAGAGCTGCCGGCGGCCATAACCCGTAAAATAATAAGTAGGGGACGATGCGGAAGCATCGTCCCGCCCGCCGGGCCTTGCCACGCTGCTACCCCCAAAACGTGGGAAGAACCCTGCCGTGCACGCAAAGGCTCTCCCTCCAAATACAAATTTACCCCCAAAACAAAAAACAAACGCCGCAGGGAGCATCACGCACTCCCTGCGGCGTTGTCATTTATATCGTCTCGCCTTCAGCCTCTGCAGCCGGTTTCTTCTTCCCAGTCGCCGAAATCTTCGGCTTTGGCGATGGTGGTAGGGTCCACCTTGCCGTCCTCCGTCAGCTTAACGGATTCGGTTTTGTCCTGTACCGGGTTCACGTTCGGCACATCGTCACCGCTCTGGATGGGAATGGTAACGCCGTCATCTTCCTGCGCGGGTTCTTCCACCGGGGCAGCAGGCTCCGCTACAGGGGCCTGCTCAGCGGGGGCAGGTTCCTCAATCGGTGCGGGCTGTTCCTCGTCCGGGACAGGCTCTGCCGCCGGTTCTTCTGCGGGGGGTTCCTCGTCGGCATTTTCTTCGGTTTCGTCCGCATCTTCGGTGCTTTCGGAAGCTTCGCTGTCGTCAAATGCGGAGTCATCCACAATATGTTCGCTCTCTTCGTCCTGAGCCAGATACTTGCTGACAACATAAACGCCAACACCGATGGCTGCGCCCAGCACAATGGGAATCAGATGAAATTTTGCCATAGTAATTTCTCCTTTCGTGCGCGGGCAACTGGCCCGGCAGCTGTTTGGGGCGGTTGTACCTGGAACGATTGGCACAACCTTAAATTAGTGTCAGTATAACACCCTGCGGGGCAGAAATACAAGTCAAATTTGTTAAAAGTTACCCAAAATCCAAAAACGCGAACTCGCTGCCTTACATCTTGTGGTCAGCAAACAGCGGGTCATCCTGCCACAGTACGGTGTGCCCGGCGGCGCGGGTGGCGTTCAAGTCAATGATGCGCTGGTTGCCGGAGCCGCGGAACCGCAGCGAAATATCGTGCTGCGCGGGGATGAATTCGCCGTCCACCAGCACATCGATCAGGCTCAGCATCTCGTCCGTCACTTCGCAGCGGGCGTGGCTGGGCTGCAAAAGTTCGGTTTCGTATACATTGCCGGTGTAGCACCAGATGGTTTTGTGGGGGTACAACACCCGTACTTCGTGCAGGAACGGCACCAGCGCACGCTGGTTTTCCGGCTCAAAGGGTTCGCCGCCCAAAAGGGAAAGCCCATCAATATAATCCGGGGCAAGGCTGCCCAAAATTTCATTGCGCACGGCTTTATCAAAGGGCAGGCCATAACCAAAATCCCAGGCAACGGCGTTAAAACATTCCGGGCAGTGGCGGCGGCAGCCGGAAACAAACAGACTGGTACGCACGCCCGTGCCGTTGGCAATATCACAGTATTTTATGGTTGCGTAGTTCACGCGGGGAGCCTCCTTATAACATGCAACACTATATCTTGTATCGTGCTGCGGCAAATCATCACAATAGGCAGGTGCCTTGCACCAGTATACCAGCCGTGCCGGGCAAAAGCAAGCGGCCAGGGAACAATAAAATCACATATCATCGCAGCTTTGAAAAAAAGTGCCTATTTTACCCAAAAAGCCAGCGCTTTTTTCGGCGTTTTGTTTTGAAATCTTTTTGAACGTCCCATCGCGCTATATGGCATATATGGGTACTATTAGCAAATTATATACAATATATTGTGGTGTATTGGCTTGACTTTGCCGGGTCGATGCGGTAAGATAAATACGCTCGCCAAAATCATGGAGCGGTTTTGGCGTGGGGTATCAACCCGGCAGCTTTTATTGAGGTAAGGAGATAACAGTTCATGAAGATCATCAAGCGCAACGGCAGCGAGGCCGTTTTCGATATATCCAAAATTATTGCAGCGGTGACCAAAGCCAACAACGTTGTTGCCTCCAACCAGCGCTTGACCAAGGAACAGATCACGGCCATTGCCGACGATGTGGCGCAGGAATGCCAGAGCCGCAACCACGCCATGAACGTGGAGGAAATCCAGGATCTGGTGGAAGACGCCATCATGCAGACCAAAGCGTATGAGGTGGCCCGCAAATATATCACCTACCGCTATGTGCAGAGCCTGCGCCGTACCCATAACACCACCGACGACCGCATTCTGTCCCTCATCGAGTGCAACAATGAGGAAGTCAAGCAGGAAAACGCCAATAAAAACCCGACCGTCAACAGCGTTCAGCGCGATTATATGGCCGGCGAGGTCAGCAAGGACCTGACCATGCGTATGCTGCTGCCTGCCGAGATTGTAAAGGCACATGAGGATGGCATCATTCATTTCCATGATGCTGACTATTACGCTCAACATATGCACAACTGCGACCTGGTCAACCTGGACGACATGCTGCAGAACGGCACGGTTATTTCTGGTACCCTCATCGAAAAACCGCATTCTTTCTCCACGGCTTGCAACATTGCCACCCAGATCATTGCGCAGGTGGCATCCAACCAGTACGGCGGCCAGAGCATCAGCCTGACCCACCTGGCACCGTTTGTGGATATCAGCCGCAAAAAGATCCGCCGCGATACCGAAGCGGAGATGAAGGAACTGGACATTGATCCCGGTGAAGAAAAGCTCTCCCAGATCGTTGAAGCCCGTCTGCGCGAGGAAATCAAGCGCGGTGTGCAGACCATCCAGTACCAGGTCGTTACCCTGATGACCACCAACGGCCAGGCACCGTTCATCACGGTATTCATGTACCTGAACGAAGCGGGCGAAAACCAGCGCCTGAAATCTGACCTTGCCATTATCGTGGAAGAAATGCTCCGCCAGCGCTACCAGGGTGTTAAGAATGAAAAGGGCGTCTGGATCACCCCCGCATTTCCCAAGCTGATCTATGTGCTGGAAGACGATAATATCCGCGAAGGCACCCCCTATTTCTACCTGACCAAGCTGGCCGCCAAATGCACCGCAAAGCGCATGGTGCCGGACTATATCAGCGAAAAGAAGATGAAGGAATACAAGCTGTCTAAGGGTGAGACCGAGGGCAACGGCGATGTATTTACCTGTATGGGCTGCCGCAGCTTTTTGACCCCCGACCGTTCCGGCACTGGCTGGAACAACGTGGCCAACGCCCAGAACTATGTGCCGGGCAAGCCGAAGTACTATGGCCGCTTCAATCAGGGTGTTGTTACCATCAACCTGCCGGATGTGGCCCTGTCCTCCGGCGGTGAGCCGGATAAATTCTGGAAAATTTTTGATGAGCGCCTGGAACTGTGCCACCGCGCCTTGCAGTACCGCCATAACCGCCTTAAGGGTACCCTGTCCGATGCGGCCCCCATTCTGTGGCAGTACGGCGCTCTGGCCCGCCTGAAAAAGGGCGAGCCCATTGATAAGCTGCTGTACGGCGGCTACTCCACCATCAGCCTGGGCTATGCGGGCCTGTATGAATGCTGCAAATATATGACCGGCAAGAGCCATACCGATCCCGCCGCAAAGCCCTTTGCCCTGAGTGTGATGCAGCACATGAACGATAAGTGCAACGAGTGGAAAAACGCTGAAAATATTGATTACTCGCTGTACGGCACCCCGCTGGAATCCACCACCTACAAGTTTGCCAAGTGCTTGCAAAAGCGGTTTGGCATTGTGCCGGGCATTACGGACCGCAACTATATCACCAACAGCTACCATGTGCATGTGACCGAGCAGATCGATGCGTTCACCAAGCTGAAGTTTGAAAGCGAGTTCCAGCGCCTGTCTCCGGGCGGTGCCATCAGCTATGTGGAAGTGCCCAATATGCAGGATAACTTGGAAGCTGTCATCAAAGTGATGCAGTTCATCTATGATAACATCATGTACGCAGAGCTGAACACCAAGAGCGACTACTGCCAGGTGTGCGGCTATGACGGCGAGATCAAGATCGTGGAGGACGACGGCAAGCTGGTGTGGGAGTGCCCGCACTGCCATAACCGCGACCAGAGCAAGCTGAACGTTGCCCGCCGCACCTGCGGCTACATCGGTACCCAGTTCTGGAACCAGGGCCGCACCGCCGAAATCAAGGACCGCGTGCTGCATCTGTAAAACGTATAAAGATAATAGAATAAACAAAATGAGGCGTATCCACGATATATGGATACGCCTCATTTTGTTGCTAAGATAGCTAATAAAATAAAGCGAATATAGAAAAGAAAAATCTATACCGTAAAGCAACCGCCCGGTACAAATCCTGTACCGGGCGGCTGCTTTATGATGAAATAGCAGAGAATGGCAGAAAGTTACAGCTGGTCGATGGTGGGGTAGCTGTCAATGGCACCGTAGCGCTGCACACTGTAACCGCAGAACCGGTTGGAAAAATCCAGCCACTGGTTCAGCTGGTCCGCCTGCAGAGTGGGCAGGGCAGCGCGGTCCACCCCGTTTTTGTGCAGCTGCCACAAGAACGAGCCGATGAACCCGTCCCCGGCGCCGGTGGTATCCACGGCCTTTACCGGCTTGCTGTCGGAAAAGCCGTGGGCGGTGCGGGTGTAAGCGTGGGCACCGGCGCTGCCGCAGGTGTAGAGCACCAGCTGTACATGGCCCACAAACAGGCTGGGCAGGGCGGCTTCAATATCACTGGTGCCGGTCAGAAATTCCAGCTCTTCGTCCGAGATTTTGACCACATCGGCCAGCGGCAGGAACTCCAGCACCGTGCGGCGCAAAGCATCACGGTCCGGCCACAGCGGAAAGCGCAGGTTGGGGTCAAAGTCAATGATAGTCCCGGCGCTGCGGGCTGCGGCAATGGCAGTTTTGTGGGCTTCCCGCATGGGGCTTTCCACCAGGGCAACGCTGCAAAAATGCAGGGCATAGGCGTTGGCAAACAGGCTGGTATCCACCTGCTCCGGGGCGTACAGCAAATCGGCTGAGGGCTTGCGGTAAAAACTGAACGTCCGGTTGCCGTCCGCTTCCAGCGAAACAAAAGCCAGGGCGGTGTTGGCTTTGTCCGTCAAACAGATGTGGCTGGTATCAATGCCGCAGGCAGCCAGTTCATCAATGATCTTGTGGCCGAACGGGTCATCTCCCAGCTGGGTCAGCAGGGCAGAATCCCCACCCAGGCGGGCATAAGCGCCGCACACGTTGGCGGGCGCGCCGCCCACGCGGGGGCTGAAAGAGGGAACATTGGCAAAGGAACAGCCGGTTTTGGACGGAATCATATCGATCAGCGCTTCGCCGATCGCATACAAGGTATCATGTGCCATGGAATGTCCTCCGTTAAATCGAAAGGGAATACAGGGTGCTGCCTGCGCCGCAAAGCTGCACGGCAACCTTGCCCGCTGCCGGGTAATACCGGGTGGAAAGCACCGCGGCACCGTCGTTCAGGAATATTTCCAGCGAGGAAGCATCCCCCACAACACGCAGGCTGCGGCAGTGGGCATCTAGCACAGCCTTGCGCTCGGTGCGCCCGGCGGCAATCGCTGCATCGGTAAAGCGCAGGGTACAGGTGCGGTCCGCTTCGGTGTAAGTCAGGGTCAGGCCATTGGCAATGGTCAGGACAAAATCCCCGGCGGGGGAGGCGGTCAGGTCAAAGCAGGGGTCCGTTTCAACCGTTTCGCCGTCTGCCGGCTGGCGGGCTTCGCCGCGCAGGGCGTTCAGCTCGGCGGCGGGGGCTTGCAGCAGGCAGCCATTGCCGTCCTGGGTCAACACGCGGGGCAGGGTCAGGCAGTGTTGCCAGCCATACTCCACGGTGGGGTTGGTGTAATCGGCATCCGGCATGCCCATCCAGCCAAACTGGATGCGGCGGCCATCCGCGGCGGCAAAGCTTTGGGGCGCGTAATAGTCAAAGCCATCGTCCAGGGCGCGGAATTCGCTCAATGTGCAATCGGTGCGCCAGTCACCCTGCAGGGCAAAGTAACCGCAGCCGTACACGTTCTGGCAGGCAATGCCCTGGGGCGATACCGCCAAAAACCACTGGCCGTCCAGCTCAAACAGGTCGGGGCATTCCCACATATAGCCAAAGGCTTTGGGGGTAGTGATGGTGTTGATGTGGTTCCAGTGCAGCTTGTCGGCGCTTTCAAACACCAGCACTTCGCCATGGTCGTCCAGTGTTCGGGCACCCAGCACCATATAGTAGCGCCCATCCAGTGCAAACACTTTGGGATCGCGCACATGGCAGGTCAGCCCGGCGGGATAATCCTGGTTGTACATCAGGCAGCGCTTGTTGTCCAGATGGATGGCATCGCGGCTGGTGGCAAGGCAGACATTGTGCCCGCGCCCCTGCTTGATGTAGTCATATTCGCCGGGGTGCTTGACATTGCCGGTATAGTACAGGTACAGCATGCCGTCCTCCACCAGAGCGGAGCCGGAATAAACGCCATGGCAGTCAAACGGTTCGTCCGGGTACAGCATTACGGGCAGGCGTTCCCAGTGGAACAAATCGCGGCTGCGCACGTGCCCCCAGTGCTTGACCCCTCCCGTGGGGTCAAACGGGCCGTACTGATAAAATACATGGTATTCATCGCCGATCTGGCACAGCCCGTTGGGGTCGTTCAGCCAGCCTACCGGGGGCTGAACATGCAGCTTTTGCCGGTGGGGATCCGCCGCCGCGCGGGCGGCCCCGGCGGCTTCCACCATGGGGACAAGACGCTTCAAATCACGCTGCAAGGCATTCATAACAGGTAGCTCCTTATTGATTGAGAGGGGAAAACATCAGGCTTTGGCTTCCTCGGCTTCGGGGGTCCAGATCACCCAGGTCACAGCGAAGGAAACGCCGAAGGAAATTGCCATCATGATGAGGTACTGCAGCGGCATGTGCAGATGCAGCAGGATGCCGAAGATGCCGGTCACGCCGGTGCCGGTGGCACCAAGGCCGGTCACACTGGCATACAAAGCGCCGCAGGCACCGCCGGCCAGACCGCCGATAAAGGGCTTAAAGTAGCGCAGGTTGACGCCGAAGATGGCGGGCTCGGTAATGCCCATGCAGGCAGAAAGGGCGGAGGGCAGGGCCATAGACTTAATTTTGGCGTTCTTGCTCTTGAGGGCAACGGCAAAAGCGGCACCGCCCTGGGCAACGTTGGCGGCACTGGCCAGGGGCAGCCAGTAGGTGAAGCCAAACTTGGCCAGCTGGCCAAGGTCGATCAGGGTGTACATATGGTGGATACCGGCCACAACGGTGACGGCGTACAAACCGCCCATGATGAAGGAACCGATGCCGAACGGCAGCTGAATTAAAGCCTGAACGCCGTTGATGATGCCGTCCTCCAGCGTGGTGAAGATTGGGCCGATGACAGCGAGGGTGAGATAACCGGTAACGAAAACGGAGACCAGCGGGGTAACAAACAGGTCGATCATGGCGGGCACAACTTTGTGCAGCCGCTTTTCAATCTGGCACATCAGCCACACGGCAATGATAACGGGGATAACGTGGCCCTGGTAGCCGACCAGCGGAATTTTGTACAGCCCGCCAAACACCGACTGGTAGGTCTGCACGCCCTCAGAAGCAACGGTCCAGGCGTTCTGCAGGTTGGGGTGAATCATGATCATGCCGATGACAGCACCCAGGAACTGGTTGCCACCAAACACCTTTGCGGCGGAGAACGCGATCAGGATAGGCAGGAAGGTGTACGCCGTGTTGGAGAACAGCTGGGCAAACACATAGATGGAACCGCTGGTATCAATGTTCAGGAAGCCGTTGTTGACCATAAAGTTCAGCGCTTCCATAATGCCCATCAAAAAGCCGGAAGCCACGATGGCCGGGATGATGGGAACAAAGATATCGCCCAGCGTCTTGATGGCCCGCTGGTACCATGGTGCTTTGGAAGCGGCAGCCTGTTTGACTTCCTCCTTGCTGGCACCGGTGATTCCGGCCAGGGCGGTGAACTCGTCATACACCTTGTTCACAATGCCGGTGCCGAAGATGATCTGCAGCTGGCCCTGGGCTTCAAATACGCCCTTGGCGCCCTCAGCATTTTCAAGCTCTTTTTTGTTCACCTTGGAATTATCCGCAATCACCAGGCGCAGGCGGGTTGCGCAGTGTGCGGCCGATACAATGTTGGAAGCACCGCCGATGTTGTCCAGTACCTGCTGGGCTGCTTTCTTGTAATCCATGTTGCACGCTCCTTCTTTTATCTGTTGGCCCGGTAGGAGGTTCCGGGGCCTGTTTCATTTGACAGCTTTATTATATACGAAGGTGAGTGCTTTTTCTATTGACCAAACGACCCAACTTGCAAAGATTCTGTTATCGATTTCACACAGTTTCACACCGTTCTTTGGTAAAATGCACAAAAAACAGGGGGCTGCATGGAAAGGGTGCACAAAACAAAAACTTCCCCGCAGTGATGCAGGGAAGTGTGGCGCAAAGGATGCCTGTTATAGCGACCAGACATTTTCATCTGAGTTGTCATCCCCGGTGGAGGCCCGGCATTTTAACTCATAATCCAGCTTGATCATCTGCGGCTCGGCATGGGGGTCCACCAGCATGTCCAGCAGCAGGCGTGCGGCTTTGTCCCCGGCGGTGCGGTAATGCAGATGGGCGCTGGTCAGCGGCACATAGGCAACGCGGCCAATGCGGTTGTCGCCCACAGCGGCAATCATGATGTCCTCCGGCACCCGCAGACTGTGGCTGCGGCAGTATTGCAGCGCACCCAGGGCGATGGAGTCGGTCGCGCAGAACAGGCAGTCCAGCCCCGGCGCACGGCCAAACAGCTGCTCCGCCTGGTGGTAGCCGGATTCCATGTTGAACTTGGCAATGCTCATCCGCTGCGGCTGGGGCACGAGACCTGCATCTCGCAGCGCACTGTCAAAGCCTTCGCGCCGGGCAAGGCCGACGGCTTTGTCCAGCAGGGTCACGCCCAGGTAGCCCGGCTTGCGCCGCCCCTTTTGCAGCATGTGGGCGGTGGCTGCCTGCGCCGCGCCGAAATCATCGTGGAACACGCAGCTGAACCCGGGATACTGCTGCCCCACGATTACCACCGGCACATGCAGGCTTTGCAGCACCGCGTGGTGTTCCGGGGTAAACATGGTGGCAATCAGGATAATGCCGTCCACCGTATCATGCCGCAGGGTATCCAGCGCGCGCACTTCGAGGGTGTTGTCGTTGGCGGTGTTGATCAGCAGCAGCTGGTAGTTCTGGTCGTCCAGTACCCGGCTGATGCCCTCCACCATGCGGGCGCAGCTTTCGCTGCTCAGCCGCGGCATGATCACCCCGATCTGCCGCGTGCGGCGGGTGCGCAGCATCTGGGCCTGCATACTGGGGCGGTAGCCGGTGGCTTCCACCGCAGCGGCAATCTGGGCGCGCTTTTCGGCGCTTAAGTACCCGCCGTTAAAATAGCGGCTGACCGCTGCCTTGGATACCCCGGCATATTGGGCAAACGCGGTAATGTTCATAGGCCGCACTCCTGTCCGGCTGCCGGCGGGGGAAACCTGCCGGTGCACTTTTTTATCAGTATAATGCAGAAACTGGCAGGGTGCAACGGGAAAGAGCGGAGAAAAGAAAAATAAGAATGAATGGCATGAGGCAAAGAACAAAATAGACAAAAAACGGGGATTGAATTTGTGCTTTTGATGGAGAAAGAAGAATGAAAGCTGAATACAAAAAGCACACAGCTAAAAAGATTTACCGGAATGAATTTGGTGTAAAAGTTATCTTCCGCGCTGGCACAGGATGAAAAGATATGCTATAATATAATATTAGTTACACGATGAAAAAGTAAGATGCCCCTGATGCCAGTGCGGATGTGCGCAGGGCAATGATATGTGTTTAGTGAGGAAAAAGAATGGGACTGCTGCAAAAAATTCAGGCAAAAACCGAGGAAGCCCGAGCGAAGGAGAAGATTCGCCCGCTGCTGGAAAGCCGCATGATGCGGGACATCCTGCTGGAGATCGGCCAGCGCGGCAACGAAGTGCTGGACCCGCAGTCCGTTCCATTGGCTATGCGCCGCCGCGCCACCCAACTTGCCAGCGAAAGCGGCCTGAGCGGCCTGAAGCAGTGCGCTGTGGATGAACTGCATCTGGACGAAGCGGGAATCACGCTGGTCTGCAAGGGGGAGCACACGGCATTTTTGTACGCAGACTATAACTATGAAAACATTGAGGATACCGACTGCTTGCCCGCTGTGGCCGAATACCTGGTGCAGCACATGCGCGGCTATTATAACATTACCCGCAGCTTTTACAGTGTGCCCAAAGCCAACGGCCATGTGGAGGAAAAGACTCGTGAGGTGACCGTGGTGCGCCACCACGAGGATACCCCCTTTGCCCCCGGCCCGGTGCAGAAACAGCATTTGTTCTGATGTACATGAGATATCCCCCAGCATACAGGAATTATGCCGCCCCGCATCTTGACGCGGGACGGCATTTTTGCTATACTAATTTAGTATCCGGCAGGAACCCAGAACATGGAGCATTCCCCAAGAGGTCGTAAGAGGGAGCACTCGAAAGTTTGCATCCGACAGGTCACCTTGTCCGCAGGAAATCCCATAACGGCGGTCTTTATCGGGTATCGCGTACCCAACCTTTCATCGTTATCTTGCATCGAAATCTCGCATTTTTCCAAACGCTGTGCGAGGCGATGCGGTAAAAACTAAATAGGCAGACGTATCGAAGCGGTCGTAACGAGATTGACTCGAAATCAATTTGGCAGCAA
>ERZ772820.1386-NODE-1386-length-19237-cov-3.463507_pt1 | contig 19237 bp, 17 predicted proteins | sample MGYA00511377_ERZ772820 | MGnify/ENA primary metagenome ERZ772820 (study PRJEB29015, sample SAMEA2737684) | human gut metagenome | biome: human gut; feature: human-associated habitat; material: faeces | place: China | collected 2012 ...
TGATAACCGGCATTCTTCACCTTTAGCAGGAACTTCTCCTGTATCAAGGCTCCCATTCCTACAATCAGAAAGTCGGGATTCAATTTGGCGATATACTTAGCCTCAACATCCATTTCGCTTTCCGAAGCAAAGTACCCATTCCGATACCCCGCAAACTTAACCTTTGGATACCGCTCACGGAATATCTCCACAGCCTTCTCTACCTGCTCCTGCTTAGAAGCCACAATATAGATAGTCTTTCCATGCTTGGCAACGTAAGCAAACAACTCTGGAGCCATAGAAGTCATGTCGAAGCTTCGGCGAGTCACTTGTTTGCCATACACCATCTTGATGGCTTTCACCAACAACCCACCATCCGCAAAGATACCATCCAGCTGCGAGAATAGCTCCTTATTGTCGAGAGCAGTCAAATAAGACACAGGGTTGAGATAGGTATATGCCTTTCCCTTATTCTCGAATATCTGATTAACGGAAAAGGATTCCGTTGATATAATCTTAGAAACTAATATTGATATCATATTTCTATATGTTTAAATGATTCCTAATTGTTTGGCTATATCCTGCACCATCTTTGCAAAAGGACGCTTTAGAATGTCTTCGTCCTTATCATAATTCGACAAGATAAAGCGATTAAAGTCTGTCTGCTTAAACCCCAATTGCTTAAAGTTGTCTTTGTAAATATCAAGGATGGTACTATTATAGATTTGTTTTTTCCATATCAACTCTTCCACCATTTCCTTATGCGCTTGATATTGAGTAGATATATGAAACAAGGCATCCATATTATCTTTCAATCCAGGTTCATTCGATGAAAATATAATCCTTAGCATATCCCGGTCATGTGTAGCTAAATATTGCGCACACGACACATGAAGTATTGAAAAATCAAATGGGTCTAATTTACTTTTATCATTCGTAAATAAGCAAAAAGGAAGAATATCATCCTTGCTTGATTTCAATTTATTACACTTGGAACAGCTCGGCTGAAGATTGAAAAATGAAGTGCATAAATATGGATATTTACTCTTAGGCATCCAATGGTCTATCTCATAATTCTGAAAACTATTCCGACAATTATCATAAGAAAAAGCATATTGAGCATTACAATAGACGCAAGTCTTGATACCAAGCTGATTGATAATTTTAGGATAGACACTTTCTTGCACGTAATCATATCGCATTGCCTCTACTATTTCCTTATAAAGGAACTTGGGGGATTTAGGGTCATTTCCAAACTGCTCATTAGGCATCTTATCCTTAGCTATTATTTTTTCAAACTTTTGAATACTGGCTTCGAAGGGTGGTTCCAATACAATCAAGTTGTCCCATTCACTGATGATAAGTTGAACATATTGCTTTTGCTGAGGATTAAGTAGAGGATTATTAGCCAACTCTCCCAAGTGTGTTTTAGGAGACTTATATGAACTACCTAAACCATTTTCAAGAAAATTCTTAAAAGACATAGCTATACCTCTAACTCTATCATCTATTAGTATTCTTCTCATCGCCCTTATCCTCCATAAATGTCGAAAGTTTGTTTTTCAACAATGGTTCACCAATTAGAGTCAATAACTCCACAGCTTCCTTAAACTCATTTGTATCAAGTTTTTTCTTCATATAACTATCTATTACTTTTAGGATTTTCTGCTTGGCAAATTCACCCATAAAGCCATTTTTCAAGAAGAAACTCTGTCGCAAAATATCATTTACATTTGCAGCAAAAGGATTTTGCATATAGCTCTTATCCACAACATGACCATCTTCCAAGTAAAGCACATTGCTCTGAGGTATATCAGAAAGCAAAAAAGGAGAATGGGTCGTAATAATGATATTAAAGCCACAATATGTATTCAAATGCAATCTTTGGATAGACTGCAAGAGTTTATACAAAAATGTTCTTTGATATTCAGGATGGAAACAAAGCTCCACTTCATCAAGAATTATATTCACATATCGATAAGCGATACGAGAAGTTGGCACTGATTTTATGTTCATCACATGATAGATGACAGAACTCATCAAGAACAAGAATTGCCTTTCACCGGAACTGAGTTTATAAAAAGGAATTTCCGCTTCGTCCTTATCTCTTTTCATGATAATCTCCGAGTTAAAGATTGGAGGTGGCATCAGCTCCATTGTCGCTTCAAGAGAAGTGTTCTTCTTGTCCATCCTTAACCAATCTTCATAAAACTCATAAGAAAATTTGTTCTCTGCCCAAATGTCTTGGTCAAAGGCATCCAAGAAATGAATGGTTTGCCTGATTTTCGTTGTGATGTGAGATTTGTCTTTCTTTATTTCTGTGATAAGATGGACCAAGTCTTTCTTTTCATTTTCATCTTTTAAAAAACCATCAATCTTTTCAATATCAACTACTGAGGCATATTCTGCGTAACTTGGATATTTTGATGGGATTGTCAAGGTCTTATAGATAAGATAAATACATCCATAGGCAGACATATAGTTAGAATTTGCAAACGAATATCCGTATGCATCCAAAACAAGTCTTACAAAAGAATTCTCCTCTTCATAAAGTATCCTAAACGAGTTCTCTACCTGTGTTACATCCTTTTCGTGAAATTTTTCAGGCAGCTTAGCAACACTCTATATGGATTAAACGCATAAACAATGCGCAGAAGTTGATAGCCATCTATGAATTCTCGATTTTTTCTCTTTGCCTCAACAAGAATACCTGCAAGCCTGTCTTTGGTCAAAGCTGTCTCCGTCTTCATATCAACAACACCTTGATCTCTGTATGGATTCAAGACAATAGGCGAAGCATATCCATCATTCTTATGAAACATGCTGTTCATCCAGTTGCCGTTCGAGCTTGCCCCAACTAGATGGTCTGTTTGATAATGCTCTGCCTTTTCGTCTTGATAGTCCAGGGAATTATAAGCTTGTAAGGCATAATTCATGACGATGGTGTAGAAAAAGCAACTTGCTATCTCGCTTCTCTTTGCAGTTTTGGGCTTGTAGCAAACTTCGAAATCCCGATATTCATCTATCATTGTCAAGTCAGGATCAGACAAAAAGAATAGGACTATTCAATCACATACATAATCTTTTAAAACTGAATCTAAAGATAATTTTCCTCATCTGTTCATGCCAACAATAATAGAAGCATAAACACTCTGCCAGAAAATATCCTCACTTAGCACAGCAGTTTAAAAGGCTATCAGTTTTTTACTATGCCACTAATATGCCCCATATAATTTCAAGAGTTCATTAGCTTCTTTGCTAATATTATAACCAGCATTAGTTATAAGTTGATAATTTTCACGACATCTATCCTCACGAGACATTGAATGATTATAAAAATCAAGCTCTCTTGCCCAACTTTCAGCACCATCTGCCAAAGCTTTCATCCTAACGTCCAAACCAACCTTTACATCATTGGTAACATTTGTGGATATCAGACAAGGTAATCCAGAAGCCTGAGCTTCAAGAACAGACAATGGCATGCCCTCATAAATCGAAGGGAAGACAAATATATCCATAGCTTGTAGCAAATCAGGAATATCAGTACGCAATCCTGCCAAAATTATATTTTCTTGGCATCCACTTTCCAAGACCCATTTTTCAATTTTAGAACGCCAAGTTCCATCTCCTACAAGCAATAGTTTTGAATTAGGATGGTTGACTCGATAATGCGCAAATACTTGAATCAAAAAGTATTGGTTCTTTGCTTCGTTGAATTTTCCAACATGTCCTACCACAAATTCAGCTTCGGCTATTCCTAATTCTTTTCTTTTTCTGGCACGTACATTCTTATTAAAAGAAAACTTGGATAAATCTATCGCATTACGCAATATTTTAAAGTTTCCTTTTCCAAATAACCAATCACCTGCCAGTTCGGAGCATGCCACAGCTTCTGTATATGCCATCTTAAAAAAGGGATGCATAAGAAAATTCAATATCAGATGTTGCGTATTGCTATTATGATTGTGATGTATTCTGACTTTCACACCAGCGGCCTTAGCGGCCGACAACTCAATCAGTGATGTTGAACTATTTGCATGTACATGAAAAACATCATACCCTTTACATAATTTGGTTAAGGCGAACCAATAAGCAAAAACATTCTTTCTGCAAGGCAGCTTAAAATAACTGCTACCATTTGCAGATATTTCCTTGAATAATTCCAGAGCTATTACATTAGTAGAAGCAAAATCTATAGTAAGATTCGTCTTGGTCATACTACGATAGTAGTTCATCATTACAGTTGCCAATCCACCTGTTGGCACAAAAGCTGTTGTAAATAAAGCTAATACACGTTTCATTTTTCCAAAGTTATACCTAACAATTCACATATTCTTTTACTATAGCCACCCTCTTTAAAGTCGTTCATAAGGTTGTTTACTCTTTTTCTATCCTTTTGGAATTCATCTTCACCATCAACTAACATTTCTATAAAGCGATAAAAGTCAGCTGTAGTTTTTATTTTAAAACCAGGTTTGAAATCCTCAGGATTATCAAAAACGAAACCTCTTGTTCCGCCATAATCCTCAAGATCATCCTCTGTAAAAGCTATAGGGCGATCAAGGAGAAGATAATCAAAGAATATAGAAGAATAATCAGAAATCATTGCATCACAATGCGGCATTAAAGAATAAAGATCCATACCACGAGATACAAATTCTGAATGACTCAATAAAACCAAATGATCATAATCTGTATTTTTAAAATGATCCAAATCTTGAAGAGGATGCAATTTTACAACAACCTTAACACGTTGCTCTTTTAGAAAAATATTTACTTCTTCCAATTCGGAAGCTCTCAATACAGGTAATGGGCTATCAGTCTTTTGGGTATCACGATACCCCATTACAGATGATTTTCTAAAGGTCGGAGTCCATAGCACAAGTTTATCATAATCCCCAAAGTCAAGATGTGTTTTCTCTTCAAACAAAGCATCATTTCTTGGAAAACCAGAAACTATGATTTTTTCTTTTGGTATAGAAAATATAGGACTCCAAATATACTTCAGGAATTCGGAAGTCGACAACACATGACTATAATATTGCTTTTTCCAAGAATGTCCTTTTAACATTCCTTCATCAGGTGCCTTAAAAGGACAACCATGCCAAAATTGTGTTACAACCTGATTCTTAGCAGGTATAATTGGTATCTTTCCAAAGCAATAAAAAACATATCCAGCACGAAAATATTGAGCAATTCCCAAAACATTACTAATAAAATGCACATTGTGCATTTCTAACTTCTTAAATAACTTGTAATCTGAGGAACTACAAATTATTTCATATTCTTTATTATAGCCATTCTTTACAAGGTAATCAAAATATGCTTTGATATTATCCCTAAATCCCATATTGGAATACAACAAAATGACCTTATTATTATGCTTTAGACATTTGTTAACTACAGAAAAACATGCAAAAACAGTTTCCTGCATAAAACGCTTTACTATCGGATTTTTTATCATTTTGTTTTCAAATTAGCCAAGATTGTCAATGTACGATTCACAGAATTTTCCAAAGAATATTTGGGTGTCCAACCTATAGCTTGCAATTTCGAATTGTCCATCAAATCATAAACACTATTCATTGACCCTTTCTGCTCCAAACTGCTTTGAACATCAAACACAACCTTTGCTCCTGACATAGTAGCAATCTGATTGGCAAAATCTGCCAAATGAACATTGCACATTTGATTGGCAATATTATATGTGTCATTTTCTTTTCCATTCACCAATATATACAAGATAGCTGACACTGCATCTGGTGTATAAATATAACTATAGTATTGTTTGCCATCACTTTTCAAAACTATATCTCTACCACTTACACCATTTCTAAAGAACTGCGCTGAAGCCTTGCTATCACTTTCTATCATGGTTGGTCCAAAGACTCTACTTAATCTGGCTATTTTAAAATTCACACCAAATTGAGCAGAATAGCAATGACATAAAGTCTCACTAGATCGTTTTGATTCTGGATAGCAAGAACGAGACTCTATCTTTAGTAATCCATTATAATCTTCTGTAAATGCAGTTATATCCCCACGATTTTTACCATATACATTAAATGTAGATAAAAACAGAATCTCTGCTTTTTTCTCCACACATAAGTCAAGCACATTTTTAGTTCCCAAGAAATTTGTTGTCATAGTTCCAACGGGATCTTCTGCATAAGCAACAGGATGTACATTACTAGCACAATGTATAACATAATCAAGATTTCCATCTATTTGAAAAGCTTCTCTTACATCTTGCTGAAGTACACAGAATAACGGAGAATTCATATAATGTTCAAAAAAGTCTGTTACTCGCTTCTGGTTTCGTCCACATGCTATTATTTTCATATTGGCATGAGAATGATCATTCAAAAACATCAAAGTATCCACCAGAAACGAACCTATCATTCCAGTTGCACCTGTAACTAGAATTGACTTATTTCGCAAATTCTCCGAAGGAAAAGATTTGGCTACGATAGCCAAATCTTCTTGATAAATAGGGTTCTCTATTATTTTAGCCATGATTCTCTATTTATTGTCAACAAAGCCTTTAACATATCCAAGTCTTCAACACGAGTTATCTTCATGTTGCGTTCCTCTCCTGGTACAATATGCATTTCTCGATTTCCAAGTTCTGCCATCAATGTACATGAAGCAACCGAGTTAGTTATGCCCTTAGCCTTAGCTTCCTCATGAGCCTTTATCAAATTTCCTAAACGAAAAGTTTGTGGAGTCTGAGTTCTAATCAATTTATCACGAGGAATGCTTTTGGTTGCACAAAAGCCATCATTACTTTCCAAAATAGCCTCAGTACATTTGATGCCAGTTATTGCGTAACCATATTTTTTACACACTGCTATGTTTGAAGAAATCATGGCTTGTGACAATAGTGGTCGTACCGCATCATGAACCAAAATTAAGTCCTCATCCTTGCAACCCGCATCACGAAGTCCGTATATACCATTATGGATGGACTCCATTCCATTGCTACCACCTTTAAAAATCCATTTGAGCTTATCAATATTGAACTGATGAGCATAAGACTTCAAAATGGTCTCCCAGCCATCAAGGCAAACTACAGCTATTCCATCAATATCAGGATGCATCTGGAAAGCTTTCATTGTATGAATAATAATAGGGCAACCTTCCACATGCATAAACTGCTTAGGAATATCTTGTCCCATTCTATTACCTGTTCCCCCTGCAATAATTAAAGCGTAATTCATAATCTATTTTATTTTAAATTAAATTATTTCTTCATTTTCACTATCTTTGCTGGCACACCAGCAACCACTGCATTATCTGGCATATCCTTAGTAACTACAGCACCAGCTGCTATGGTTACATTATTACCGATATCTATTGGAGCCAAGATTATAACACCAGTTGATATATAGCAATTATCACCTATATTGACATGATAATCAATAATATCAGGACTTTTCTTGCCAATCAGTACCATTGGAAGCATCTCACAATTCTTACCTATTTTGACACCACTCAACACATGGCGAAATCCCCTATGCTGCAAATGAAAACCTGCCCCTACCGAATTAGGAGAGATGTCAATCTGTGTCCTCTTCACATTTTTCCTATGCTTCAACCAATAATAAAATCTCAAGAACTTATCCCAAGGCTTTTGTTTTTTATTGGTGTAATATTCCAAATGACGAAGATTTCTTAGATAAGCAAATAGTTCCCAGTTTTCACCGTAGGTAAAGCGAGCTGCTAAAGGATGCTGCATTCTAAAAACCTTAAAATCCTCCGCTATCCATGCCTTCATCTGTTGGCGTGTCGTAATCTTGCTCCCCCACATTGTCTCACCACCAAAAATATTTGAAGACGCAAGACGTTCAAGATTACCCATAACACACCAACAATAGAGTGCTTCTAACAAATGATATGTTTTATGAAATATACCCATCTTAAAAAGCTAACAAAGAAAAACATTAAATATCAATCCAAGTTTTGCAAAAGCTTAACATAATTATTTGCAAACACAGCTATATCATACTGATTTTCGAATACTTTTTTATTATTCTCATTCAACTCATTTTTCTCTTTCGGTGACATTTTCCAAATATTAAGAATAATATCCACGGCTTTAGATATGTCATCATATAAGAAAACTCCTTTATCATTAACAAAATGTTTATTACCTCCTGTATTGCTAGCTACAACAATAGTACCTAATGATAACGCTTCCAACATAATAAGATCAAAATATGTTTCTCTATTTGGAAGAACAAATATATCAGCAGCAGCCATCAAAGAATGAGGATCATTTGTCCATCCTACTTCTATCCAGTGATCATTTTTTAATCCTTTAATTGGATCCTCTACACCTGCAATAAGGAAACATGCATTAGGTATTAACTCTAGAACCCTCTCACCAATTTTTTTCAACAAATCATAGCCTTTCAGCTGATTATGTCTACCTGCATAGCAAACGATAAAAGCATCTTCTGGAATATTATATTGCTCACATACCTCCTTTCTTGTTTTTTTTGCAAATCTTTTATTCGTTCCTGTCAGTAAATAGCGAAACGATTTCCCCTTCTGTAATGCTATATCCTTAAATTTCGGCCAGGAATGATAATATGATTCTTCTGCCTCAGGGCAAGGAAAAAAGATATAATCTGCACGTTTAAAAGCGTATTCATCACAACGCTCTAGGTTTTTATAGAAAAAAAGCATATGTTTTCTTTCCCAATCAGTTAGCATTGATATTTTCTCCTTATAAGTTACAGTAGGAGAATGCGACGTGAAAATAATTTTTCCATTAAAATCCGAAAGAGTTTTTCTCATCTGATATAATGCTACAGAATTATGAAAATGAATGTAATCATACTGATTCAAATCCACTGGGGATTTTTTAGTCTTATAAATTTGTTTTCCGTATTTTAAAAAGTCTTTAAAAGCTTTCAAAAAATCTCCATACCAAGTCCCTTTAATACCTCGCCCGACATGATTATACTTTTGAAATTTATCTACAGGAATATCAAGATAATGGATATTATCAATTCCCATTTTGTCAAGCTGACTTTTCAAAGCAAAATTATATCCCACAGGTCCCCCAATAGGAGCTAATTCATTTTGATTCATAAAAACTAAAATATTCTTCATGCCTCTATGTTTTAAAAGTTATAATACTCCATCACCTTCTCGATAATCGGAGCCATGTCGTAGTACTTATACTCAGCAAGTCTTCCTCCAAAGATGACATTCTCCTCCTTGTCAGCTAAAGCCTTGTACTTGGCATAAAGCTCAGAATTCTGCTTGTCATTCACTGGATAGTATGGCTCCATGCCGTCTTTCCACTCGGTACTATACTCCTTCGAGATAACGGTCTTAGGGGTATCATATACCTCAACTCCAAACATCTCGAAGTGCTTGTGCTCAATAACACGGGTGTAAGGTACTTCACGCTCTGTATAGTTTACAACCGCATTGCCTTGATAGTTAGGTTTGTCTATAACCTCTGTCTCAAAGCGTACTGTACGATAGTTAAGTTTACCAAACTGGTAATTATAGAATTCATCTATCTTACCAGTGAAAACAATCTTGTCGGCAATGCTTTCCCAATATTCACGGTTTTCAAAGAAATCTACATTCGTTTTGGTCTCAATGCCTTCTAGCAAGCCATCAATCAACTTATTATAACCACCAACAGGGATTCCTTGATACTTATCATTGAAGTAGTTATTATCGAAAATGAGACGAACTGGCAAGCGCTTGATAATGAAAGCAGGAAGCTCTGTACACTTTCTGCCCCACTGCTTCTCAGTATATCCCTTGATAAGTTTTTCGTATATGTCTTTTCCTATCAACACCTGTGCCTGCTCCTCCAGATTACGAGGTTCTGTAACACCATCAGCTTTCATGCGAGCAACAGCTTCCGCTTTCTGTTCGTCAATCTTAGCCTGCGCCTCCTCTGGTGTAGTTACCCCCCACATCTGGTAGAAGGTGTTCATATTGAAAGGCAGGTTATAGAGCTTGCCCTGATAGTTAGCCACAGGCGAGTTGGTATAGCGGTTGAACTCCACGATGGAGTTGACGAACTCCCACACCTTCTTATTGGAGGTATGGAAGATGTGTGCGCCATACTTATGCACGTTGATACCCTCGATGTTCTCACAATAGATGTTACCACCCAAGTGAGCTCGCTTATCTATCACCAAGCACTTTTTGCCCTGCTTGTGGGCAAGATGAGCAAATGTAGCTCCGTAGAGACCGGAGCCTACTATTAAGTAATCGTATGTTTGCATTCTATCCAAATTTAAAAAATTATATAATTTAAACTAAGCTATTTTACCTTACCCCCATATCTCTAAAATAAATAGCAGTATCAATACATTTCTTATTATCCGCATTCCACATATACATCATTCTATAATCTTTATCTGTCAAAAAAACATATTTGTAATACGGAAAGAGAAGACAAATAACACTTAAACAACATATTAATTTTGCGCTATTGAAAAGTGCAACTTTGCCTTTCAACACATCATAAAAAACTATTCCACTAACAACAGTATTAAACAATAATAGCGTAAGCGTAAATCTATCAAAGATCTCTACTGAAGAAAAACATGGATTAAGTATAGCTCCTACAACAAATACATTGTAAAAAGCAATACCATTATCATATCTTTGCAACACTTTAGGTCCACAAATAAATGATGTTGCATAAGATAAATAAATTATAATATTACCAATAAAGGAATGTTGCAAGATTCCTGTTAAATCGCTCAAGCCATTACTAGTTATATAATCAACGGATTCCAAATAATGTCCAACAGAACTATCAGAAACCGCATCACCTCCCTGTGATGCAATGAACATTCCCACTGTACTTAAAAAGCTAAATGCCGATATAGAAATAACAAAAACTGATAAAAATAAAAGAATCAAAGCTATTCTAGGTTGCATATATTTTTTCTTAAATAACAAGATTGGATATATAGCAATTAATATAGCTGCACCATTATGCGTCAAAACAGAACATAAGAAAAGTAATACTGCCTTCAGTTTGTATTTTGATTTATCCCACAAAAAAGAACGCACAGATAACAATATAAATGAAACTGCAATAAACCAACGGAAATAATTGTCATTCATTTGTGCAACAATAGGGAACAATGGTACTACAAAATATAATTTATCTCTAAATTCTTTTACTAGTATAAAAAAACTATACAAAAGAAACATACACTGCAATGAAACAAACAGAAAATATGGCACTCCTAATACTTCATTAAAAAAGTACAATAGAGAGTAATATACAGGTTCTGTAGTCGGCCACGGCATAGTTACACATTCCGTATATCTGACATAATAAAGATTCCAATCCAAATTATGTCCAAAGCGCAAGCCCAAAACTATAAAATAGGAAAAAAAAGCTGGTATTGCTGCCCTCCAATATCCTCCATTCGTTCTTGTTTTAGACATATTCTTTCCTGCCTTGTAAAACATCCATAGCATAAACAAATGAAGTAATATATAAATAATTCGAATACTACTCATATTTACTTGATTAAAATTTTATAAACTTTTCGAGCCAAATTGTATACACAGAAATATGGTAAAGACGCCATACTCTTCACCAAATATTTTGAAGGAACTAGCTTTCCATAATTACGAATCGCCCCTATAGCCTGACTTATCTGACAACGCGACAAATAATAATACAACAAACTAGTCAACACTTTTGAGAATACTACTAAAGGTCTCTCATCATTTTCAACTATATAAACATTCAACGCCTGCTTAATTTTAAATAAATATCTATCTTCCTTAGCCTTACTTGACCATATACCCGTATTGTTAATTCTATAAACTCCCATATTATCAGAAAGTAAAGCCCCTTTTCCGGCTTTTAAGAAATAATAATAATAATATACATCATAAAATCGATCATACTTATCTTTAGGAATTGTATTCTGAATGTTTTCTACAGCACGCACCATACAGCTTAAAGGTTGAGTCACCCAATATTTCCAATAATTATCAAGCGAAATCTTATAATATTTAAAATTTCCCTCTGTTATATATGGTAATTTTGAAAAATATCTATTTTTTTGAAAAACGCCATCATTCTCCAAATAATTATCATAGACGTGTGAACAAACAGAATAATCAGGATGACTTTCGAGAAAATCATATTGTTTCTGAATCTTAGCAGAATTTTTCCAATAATCATCTCCTTCACAAGTTGCCTCATATTTACAACTGTCACGCCATGTTTTTAAGTACCCCTCTCTTACGCCCATACACTTAGCAGGATTACTAAAGTGATTTTCTTTTAGATAAATCACATAAAAATAACAATTTCGATTCTTCTTATGTCTTGCATAAGTAATGTAGCCATAGTCCGTCTCCTTTTTATACGCTTCAGAGCCATCAGAAAAATCAAAATTTTCCTTTAGATACTCATCTATCACTTCTTGTTCCCTATCTGTGGAAGCATCATCAACAATACAACAGATAAATGGGAAATTAGTCTGCTGCATACAGAAACCATTCATGGTGTCTGTAATATATTTTGACTGGTTGTATGTAAAGCAACGTACATCAACCAAGAAATTTGGTGTTGTTTTATCTTTTAATTTCATATTGCTATATTAAAACGACTATATTCTTAAAAATCCTCTTCTATCCACTTCTCTACAACCTCAAAATTGCCCTCCAAATATGACTTCAGATGGAATTTATCGACATAGTAGAAAAGCATTAATAAATATTTCGCTGTCTTGCGAATTTCCTCCTCGCTAAACAAACTGGCAAAACTCTCCAGACTATAAGATTTCTCTTCAGTATGACTTTCAGAATTCAAAACCAATCGACTCATAAAATTATGATAGAACCTGCGTTTTGATGATGGCACTTTTTGAAGGAAATCATCATCATGCAAAAGAGAAACAAAGCCACGATTACAAACAAATGTAGAATAAGCCTCCTCTATTCGGCGCATTTTATTTCCGATTCCAATAAAATCGAAAGAAGAACCATTTGCCAAAGAAAAGACATCATCCATCAACTTCTTATATTCACTCTTCAAATCATTAAACGCTTTTGGAGTCCCTAAAACTTTGTTTTTTAACTCAAAAACCGAAGACTGAGATTTAGCATTTATGTCTTGAAAAATCTTATGTATATCAAATATCGTCATCAAATCATGAGACATAATAAGCATCTTAGATGTATTGCATCCATTATAAATTTCATTCACTTGCCATCTTAGGAAATTCATCATGCCGACCTTGTTGTCCTTGTCGAAACTTGTTATAGGATCATCTAATACGACAAGCATTTCATCTTTGTAACGATTTTCTTTCTCATGATGCTCAAAGATTTTAGCAAAGAAATAGCATAAAGCTATGGCATTTCGCTCTCCGGTAGATACATCTCCAGGCTTAACATCCTTACCATTTGACTTCAAGCAATACTTACCCGATGCATTTTCCAATACCAATCGTTTGTTATTAAAGAAAATGTAAGAAAGAGCCTCGTTGATGAAATCAAGAGCTATAGACACTTGAGCTTTCTTTGTAAGAATCTCTATTATTTCGGAATCTAACTTCTGAAGTTTCTCTTCCGTATCTCGTAATGCACTCTCACAAAGATTTCTTTCGGCCAAATGCTGACGATACTGAGAGAACTGATCTTTTAAGCTACGAGCAGCAATAGCCTTATTTATATATATGAGATTATCTGTTAACTTCTTTTTCTGCCAATATCAAGATTATAATGCTTTATGGCGGCATTTATCTTATCAAACATAACAAAATACTTTTCTTGAGCACTTATCAAATCGTACCAATACAAATAAGAAGTAGAAAATCCATAAACATTTTTCATTCTTTCCTCAAAAGCTGTCAATAACTTAGAGTACTCATTTTGAAGCTCTAATTCATATTTACGAAAGATTTTCCAAGTATCTTGTCCTACAAGTTCTCGTACAATATCTGCAAGTTCTACTTGATGCCACATTTGCAGTTTTTCAATAACATGTTGAAGTTCCAGTTTGTAATCCTCAACATTTTTATTAAAAAATTGTTGTATCTTGGAAAACAATTGTTCTTTATCATATTTATCCATCGGTCGTAAACACAATGGACAAACTTGCAGTCGAGAATTATCAAAAACAGGGTGAATCTGATTTAAATAATTTCCATATTCGGACCTAACAAGCTCTATGATTGCTTTATCTCGGCTATCCAAACGTGGCTCTTCCACTCGCTTGTCCAGTAAAGTCTTGACTTTTTCTATCTCAGAAAACAGAACATTTGAAGGAATTATATTTAACTTACTACCTCCTTTCTTTATATTTTGAAGAGTTTTAAACTTTTCTTCAAACTCCTTTAGCAAAACAGAATAATGAGCAGTTGCTCTTAACTCCATCAGCTCATTGACAAGAGTATCTGTTACTTGCGACTTTATAAAATTTCCCTTAATCAATTTATCTTGCTCTGCCCATCCGCCATCTTTACTCAAATCCTTTTTGATAAGAATCCAATAATAAGCAGGAGACTTAGAATTACGATTATCAGAGAATTCTTGCATTTTCTTATCAAGATCACTCTTTGTCTTCATAAGATTATCTTGCTCATCCTTCAATACTTGGAGTTGCTCATCAAGCCCAACTTGCTTACCAAGCATAACTATAGAAGAAAGACCTGTCTCATTCATTCTGAAATTTGTCGACACAAAATCTTCATCAAAGACAAATATATGTTGCGCTTGCTCTGCACTTAGAGAAGGATTTGTCTCCGCACTATATCCACTACCATCATCCTCTTTTCCTAATCTTCTGATACTTTTTGCTATGGTAGATTTTCCACTACCATTTCGACCATAAAGAAGATTCAAGCGTTGCGGAAACAAATCAAAAGATGTTTTCTCCGTAAATGGACCACCCTTAATTGATATATTTTTTATTTGTTCCAACATAAGCTAAATTGTTTAATGAATATTGTCATTATTTTTAAAGAAATTACTCCAAAGCCTCTTTAACAGCTTGATAATTTCATTCTACACTTCAGTTCCCCAATAATCTACTACCGTTCTCTTCATTGCGACATGACTACCAATACCTTGCAAACAAGAAGGGCATTTGTCAAAATGACGAACTGCCGAATTATACAACACTACTATTTTAAGTCTCCATTCTCACTAGCTGCCTTTGCTATATTGCACTCATACTTAACATAACTTCTATTGTCCCCAAAAAGTATGTCCGTTTAAGCAATGAGGAAAAGAAAAAGATACATTCTTACTACATAGATAGCAAGCTCCACTTCTTACATTTTTTGTACAATCTCCAACAACCAACACAAAAGTTTTAGAAATGCTCATATCTATTGAACGTTGGTATTACTAGGGGCGTATATCATTTTTATTTATGATTTGTGATGAGTCTATCATCCTTTCAGCTATTAGGCGAGCAGCCATTACACTTATCTCTTTTGCCATAGCCTCTGTAAAGAAAGGCTTATCGACATGCTTTGCAAAAACATCATCCATTACAGCATTGATTTCATTCTTCCTTTGCCTTTTATCCCATATTTCCGTAACCATGTTTGCACGCTCGTGCACACACTGCAAGTTCTTCTCGTATTCTTCCTGAGACTGATTGCGGAACGCTTCCAAATCCGCCATTGAGAGTTTCAGCGTGAAGTCCCTTTCAACTTCCTTGCCTGCAACCATATCATAGGCATAAGTTTTGTTGATGTCTTCGCCATGATAATCCGAATCCAAGACCACCAAATAGAAATAAATGCCAAAATACTCCATCGCTGCATACAAAAGTTTAGTATCTAAGTAGCCTTCCAGATGAATCATATGGGTTACTTGTTGAGCATCTGTGCTATACGGCAAGTCTTTGAGGATATAAAGATACAGCACGTCAGTACAAGCTTTCTCTCCTTTGACGTAGGGGATGAGATGCTGTATTGTCACCGTGTCGTGGAAGCTATCCAAATAGTATTTAACAGCCGTCTTGACAATGCTTGGGAATGCTTCTGACAATATCGTAGTCTCCTTGCTCAGCACAAGCTTGTGTTCTGACACGGAAGCCTTGGCTATGATAGCATCAGCTTGATCTTGCGTTATCCTCCCAAACCTCACATGCTTTTTTAGCAAACCTTTCAGTTCGTACATATTACGTGCTGTTATACGCAACGTTACGGCATCCCCGTCTTTCTAAACGTAACATTTGGTTTACGTAGCTCATATTTGGCTCCTGCAGCATGCACGACGAACTCTTGTCCATTCTCATCCTTCATTACTTGCTTGTGAGGATTGCTGCGGTTCTTTTTTATCTCCAGCATGTCCAAGAAGAACGACAAGTCTTCTGCCAGTTTTGCATCAGCTTGTTCACCAAGTTTACTATTGCACTCCTTACAAAGCAGCATATAAGAATGTAAATGTCCTCCTATGGCATTCAGTATAATATGCTCATCCGACTTGTTTTCGTCCGTCAATTCCTTGCCACAGAGGTAACAATAATATTTTTCTTCTTCCATAAATTACCTATTTTATTAATAATAGCATTATGGTTAAAAGTGGACAGCGAGGGCTCGAACCTCTTTCTTTTAAGGGAGCTTATTTATCATGTTCACTTTTGCTTTGCTATTCTACAAGACTGTCTCAGCTCTTTGGAACTGTCCAAACTTACTCCCGTCCACCTTACCAAAAACTCTTTCATAGTCATATCTCCATTTATTTGATTTGTTAATAAAGATACATAATTGTATAAACTAACAGCGCCTAGTACAAACTGAAAGAAAGTTGTATTAGTACAACCAAACAAACTTGTAGATAACAAATCAATAGCTACTAATAATCAAGTGCTACATATAATAATCTTCTTTCTTGCCCCAAATCTTAGTCATAGATAAAACTCTCGGCATGTTTTTTACTCAAAACAAACAGAGGCTAAGAAGGCTTCTCGGCTTATAAGACTAACTAGCATTATCAGCCATCTTATATCCGCCGGAATATAGCCCCTAAGCATTATCATGAATAAATGCCCAAGTGTCTTTAGGTAACCACCCTTCTCTATTACCAGAAATCTCTGTCAATATAAATCGAGCATTGGGGAATTTTTCTCTAATATGATCGCCTAAAGTTGACGCAGGCGCTTCAGAAGCCAAATAGATGCTATTCGGCAAATCATATCTCCAACTATTAACAAAAGGACTGGAAGAAAAAAAATCTTTCACCTCTTGTCTTTCGCCAAAGGCATTAGAATACACTAACAAGTATACCATAATTTTTAATCGGCTTTATAAAGTAAATTTCTACATGAAATTAAGTTATTCTTATTATCTAAAGCTATTCCTTCCTTAGACTCTTCCAAAAGACCTATCACAGAATCATAACTTTTCTTTGTGTCAGAATCCATTTTAGAAGTTTTCAAACCAGGAATGTCGATAATGGCTTTTTTGAAAGCATCCAATAAATCCGCATATTCTTTCCACTTACAGTCTGTCGCTATTACCAACAACTTTCGAAACAAATCATCTAACAGTAATTTCAAATCATGTGGGCACAACATACCTTCACAGGAAGCAGACTCGCTACTCTCTGTATCACCATTTTCTTTTTTACCAAACTGCCCTAATAATGACAACTTTTTAATATATATAGTCATTAACCCTTCGGAAAGTTCAGTTAATCTACGTAAATAATCTGTTGTACACATAAGCTATTTTGTTTCTTGTCCATCACCACTATCAGGATTTTCATCTACATTTTTACTAAACAATTTCTGTATAATACTAAAAGCATCTTTTATTTTTTCCAACTGGCTTAAGTAGTCATTACATTTGTCATTAAATTCAGAAGACTTTTCAGCTATCGCCTTGCCTACTTCCTCCTTAATTTGACCAATAGTTTCAGCTGTATTTTTCTTCAATTCATCAGACTCTGTCTTTGCTGCCTTATTTATTTCTTTTAAGGCATCATCAACCTTTTTCTGAACAGAAACCAAAAGTTGATTTGCTTTATCTGAATTTTCTTCAATTTTGTCAATGTCAGCTCTACTTTGCTTCATCAACTCATCCGTCTTAAACACAGAATATATGGAGAAAATCAAAAAGACCAACATCAATATGCCAGCCCATAAAGAAAGCAATGTGAAATCAGAAGACAACTTCACAGACTGCATTTCTAACTGATGCTGTATAGAATTCTGCTGATATTCCATCCTATCCAATATCCCCTGTTGCTTCAAGGAAAAAGTTGAATCCTTTTGAACCGTTCTATGTATCGAATCGATTTCATGCTTGTATTCTCTATAATTATTAACGATGTCACCTTGGCTTTTATTGTATGAATATGTTACAAAAATAAACAAAGCAACTACTGCAAAAGAAAAGCCAGCCAATATAAGTAAAAACTTCGACTTATAAAACTTGGTATATTGCTTATCTATGTAATGAGCGCAATTATCTTTTTCACAATTAGCTGTTTGTAGACTATTTTCTTTCGCTTTATCAATATTTTCTGCCATATGTCAATATTTTTATCGATATTCAAAAATCTTAGTACTGGGAGGAGGTGTCGAACCTCCAAGCCTATCTTGCGTTCCTTCGCTCCCAGTATCCTCACTTTACATATAATCTTCTTTCTTGCCCCAAATCTTAGCCATAGGCTCTGTCTCCATATCATACTTGAAGCACTTCATCATGGTCTCGAAATCATATTTTGGCTCATAGCCTAGCTCTCGGCGTGACTTCTCTATGCTCAAAACAAACTGAGGTGAAGAAGGCTTCTCTGGCTTATAGACTATGTCTGACTTCTTATCACCATTGAATATCTCGGCTATCTTCTTGATTTGATATTCTATGGAAACAGGATGACCGCAACACATATTATAAACTCCACCATCATGCTCTGCTTTAATGCAGCACTCCATCATATTGACAAAGTCACCGATATATACCATTTCCTTGGTTGAGTCTGGATTTCCCCATACTTCCAAGGTATTGCCTTTGATGGCTTGGTCTATGATATAGCGATAACCTATCCATCTTTTCTCTCCATCTACATTATAGAAAGGATTAGGCTGATATACATAAATGGTAGGGAGACGCACGATAAATCGTTGGAATCCATACTGTGCATGATAATGCTCAATGAGATTGACTGCTGTATTCTTGCAAATGGAATATACAGAATGATCTGTAGCTAATGGGAACTTGCGCTCCACATCATCATCTATTGGCTCTGTGGTACCAAACTTGTAGAGGATATCTGC
>ERZ772820.1389-NODE-1389-length-19174-cov-3.639626_pt1 | contig 19174 bp, 4 predicted proteins | sample MGYA00511377_ERZ772820 | MGnify/ENA primary metagenome ERZ772820 (study PRJEB29015, sample SAMEA2737684) | human gut metagenome | biome: human gut; feature: human-associated habitat; material: faeces | place: China | collected 2012 ...
ATGGATGTATAAAAATATTGCAAGCTATAATTTCAAAAAGTAATGGAGTAGACCAATTGGGTTTACCATTGAGATTATACTTCTATAATATGGCTTTAGGTGAGAGTTATTTAGTTGTAATACCACCAGCAGGACTATCTTTTTCTCAAAATATTCAAAGGAATATGATATGGGATTATAATTTATCAATGACTGCGATTGCCCCTTTAGAATCTGTAGCAGGAGCTAAAAAAGCAAAAACAGCTTTGACAAAAATTTGTGCAGCAGGTGCAATTCAAAAAGGAGTTAATGACCTCGCTGCGACAATCGCTAATATTTTGTAGCTATGGATATGTACGAAAAGTTTCTTTCAGTTACAGGATACAATATAAAAGATTTCTTTCAATCCTACGTTGATTTTTGCTCTGAATATTATCCTTATATTGTGGATTATTATCAGGGTGGGGAGATTAATGCAGATTCTTTTTATGAGTTAGACAAATTAATTGCACAGATTAATATTGTTGAACCATTATTTCAATTACATGAGAATAAGTTGGACGATATTTCTATGTGGGAACTTCTTGAAAATTTTTCTGAAATTGTTACAAAGTTGACAACTATAAAGAATTCTGATAGATGGTTAAGAAGTGCTTCTGTAGGAAGAACAAATACCTTGCAATTAGAAAAACAATTAAGAACTGGTGAGACATTTGAAACTGTATCTGAACAACTTGAATTGGAAAATCCTGAAGATGATTGGGTAGATATAGTTGTACCTCAATATATAATTGAAGAAGATTATGTTACTGGTCATGGTAGTAATACTTTTTCTGTGAATTTAAAGAATGTAGGTATTAATTATGTTGATAATGTGGTTGATACCTTAGTGAATGAGAATATTCTTGGTAAGGATTTATCGATTGAATTTGTATTTGAGAATGAAGATTTGAAGATTATTAAATTCCAAAAATCTATGGAACAAGCTCTTCAGATTATTCTTGAAGCAGTTAAAGGTTGTATTCCTGAATTTACTGATTACGGCCTTCCTTCTGATTTTATTGGTCAGACTACAAATGCGATTCAATATCCGATTATATTTAAATCATTGATGAATATGTTCCAAAGAGATAATCGTTGGGCGAGTGCTGAATTGATTGACTTGAAGAAGGTTGAGGATAGTATCTTTATGAAAGTAAGAGCTACTACAGTGACAAAAGAAGATTTTTTAATTAATGTTCCAATATAACATGTTATGATAACAAAGGTAAGTAACACAATCGCAAATCTGAAGAATTTGTGGATTGAAATGTTTTTAAACAAAACAGATAAGGTTTCTAACATAGCAGATGGTTCAGTGTTGAATGCAGTTGCATTTGGTACTGCAAAAGTTGCTCAAAAGGCAATTAAAGATATTGCTATTGTAGAAGCACAGATATTTCCTACATCTGCAACTGGTACATATTTGGATAAATCAGCAGTATTGTTTGGTGTAAGTCCTCGAAAACAAGCTCTTGGTTCATCTACTTATATAAGAGTATATGCTGAACCTGGAACATTATATGAAGTAGGTACAACTTTTATTTCTAAGAATGGTATTAGATTTATTGTGGACAAACCATTTACAGTTGATAATTCTGGTTATGGATACGTAAGTGTAAGAAGTGTAATTACTGGGTCTGCTACGAATGTAGAAGCTAATAGTATTACGCAAGTTTCTCCAAGACCATTGACTCATATAGAATGTACTAACGAATATGCAGCTATTGGTGGACGTGATTATGAAGATGACGAGACTTTTAGAAACAGAATTATAAATTACAATAACAGACTTTCAGAAGAAACAGTGGAATCTTGGACACAGATTTTCCAAGACCTTGATGATAGAATTCTGAAGGTTATGAATGTAGGATTAGGTGAAGATGGAAAGACTCATATTTATCTTGTAACTCAGAATGGTTCTTTCTTTACAGATGATGAGCTTGAAGAATTACTTGAAAAAGCTACTCCTTATTTTGGTTTAACTGAATTAAATTTATCAGGTGAATCAGTAGGTATTATTCTTGAAAATGCAAAATGGATGTATGTTGGAGGAGAACAAGGTATTGATTTCCGTGTTGAATTATCTCCTAATATAAATATTGCTGATGCAAGAAAGAATATCCAAATTGCTATGACGAAGTATCTTGATTTCCGTTTTTGGGAAGCAGGAAAAGTTGTACAATGGGATGATTTACTTCAAGTCGTTAAAACTGCGGAAGGTGTGAAATATGTGCCGGATGAATATTTCTTTCCTTACTTTGACGAAGAAGTTCCTTTGAATATGTTACCTCGTATCAAAGGATTCAGAATGCGAGACTTGGAAGGAAACATTTTATATGATTCTGGTAGTAGTCTTTCTAATATTTTTTATCCAGCAGGAGAGAGTGATATTTATAAAGGTTCACAATCTGCAATTCTTTCTCAGAAATATCTTGTTTCATTTACTGTAACTACATTGAAGAATGTTGCAGTTCCTGGTGCGTTTATTACTATTGGAAACAAAGTTATTACAACAGATGAATCTGGTACTGCTAATATATTACTTGAAAATGGTGAATATACATATACATTGAATAAAGCAAATTGGATTCAACAGACTGGTGAATTTGTAGTATTAAATGGTCCAATTTTTATAACGATTAATAATTTTGAAGCAACCCCTTATAAAGTGACTTTCACGATATATGAAGGTGAAGCTCCTATGGAAGGTGCAGAAATTAAGATTGGAATCAATACTCTTGAAACTGATGATACAGGTATAGCTTCTGTAGATTTAGAACCTGGAACATATAGTTATACAGTATCAAAAGCTGGATTTAAAACCATTGAAAGTGTTTTGACTGTTGAAAATAAACCAGTAGAAATCTTTGAAAGAATGTTTCTTGAATCATTGACAGTCAATTTCGCTGTTATTGATAGAAGAAGAAGTATTTATGTACCTCAAGCAGATATTACAGTTACAAATACAACTCAAAGAACTGACAATGAAGGACAAGCTCAAATGGGACTTCAGGTAGGTCAATATGAGATGCGTGTAATGAAAGAAGGATATCAAGAGTACAACGAAACAATTGATATAGTAGGAGAAAAACCGAATTGTATTCTTGTTGAGCTTGATGCTATTCCCTATGAGGTTAAATTTACTGTTCTTGATTCAGAAAATGATATGGTGATTCCTAATGCAACAGTTTCAATTAACGAATCTACATATCTAACAGACGAACATGGTGTAGTTATTGTAAGCTTACCGAACGGTACATTTACTTATACAGTGTTTAGAAGCGGTTATATGTCGTATTCAGACTTTATTGTTGTGGATGATGCACCTATATCTAAGATTATCAAATTAAACAAGGCATTCTATACATTAAAACTAATTGTTCGTGATATCGAGAATGGTAATTATATTCAAGGTGCTGAATTGAATATCAATGAAGAAACAAAAATTACAAATATAAATGGTGTAGCAACTGTAACTCTTGGTAATGGAACTTATGATTATGTAGTTACTCAAAGAAATTATAAAAGATACACTGGACAAGTTGTAATTAAAGACCAAGATGTTGTAGAAACTATTTATCTCGAATTGAGAGACACGGTAATAACATACACTGCAACGGACGCGATAACGAAGACTCCTATTTCCGGTGTATATATCGAATTGATAAACAAGGGGACTGGAATTAAAGTGGATTCCGGTTATACGAATGATATAGGCGTATTGCAGCTTGGAGCGGAAGCAGGGGAATACACTTGGAATGCGACACACAGATATTATGATGCGGTAGAAAACCAGTCGATAACGCTTGAAAAATTGAAGGATATAGACCTTCCCTTTACTATGACAAGAAGGGAAATCGAACCGGAAGTTGATGTGATAGAGAATATCCCTGGCGTGTCCGGTGACGCTACCACGGTAAGGTTCAGTGGTGAAAATACAGCCGAGACGTTATCCAATGACAGTTATTATTACATAGTTCATACACCGGAAAACTTCGTTGTTCCTAACAAAGGAGTGACGTTTGATTTGATGGAACATGTAAAAACTTTTCGACGTGCAGAAATTGGCGGTGAGGACGAGCCATATGATTTTGCAAGCGGAGGTGCAGAATTGGTATTCAACGTGTCAAATGACGAAATAGCTTCTTTGGAAGGTACGATGTTGACAGTGCAGCCGAATGTGACACGTGATGCACAGCCGAGAACTTTCTATGTGGATGTGACGATAACGACTCCGGTAAGCCAGGTAACTGTAAAGATAGCTGCCGAACAGAAAGCCGCTCTGAACTTCAATCCGGTCAAGGCTGGAATTGTTGTTTCAGTAAAGAACATGTTCAACGATAATGTACGAGAATATACAACGAATGCAGCAGGAAAGATATTTCCGGAAGTAATGCCGGGTATTGATTATCAGTTGACAATAAAGGAGAAAGGTTTCTATGAGAACAACGGTTTGCTGATTAAGAATTGGGGTTTCGGAGCGAGTGTACCTACACTTATGGAAATCACATGTTCAAAGAAAGTAGAATTAAGGGTAAAACAGCAGAACACGTTAAGACCGCTTGAAGGTGCGGAAATAACCGTGTCCGGAATGTCTTTGCCTCAAACAGTGACATCCGGAAGTGACGGTTCGGCAAGCGTGTACATCTCACCTATTGCAATGAGCTATGAATGTACAGTAGCAGACCATACGAACAAGACGGGTACGTTTACACCTCCATTGTCGACTGATTATATAGATATAATCATGGGGTATGCGGAAATAACAATGACGGTAAACCTAAAAAGCATACAACCCTACGAATCAGCGGCAGCGAATTGTCCGGTAACGGCTGTGAGTAATTGGGGTGGCACACCGTCACAAGCGTATAGTTTTTCCGGCACGACAAATGCAAACGGTATATTCACATCCAAAGGAAACGGACAGTTCAACATACCCCCAGGAAGATATAATATCACATTCGGAGGTGGAAACAGCAATTTTAATAACAAAACATGGGATATTGTTCTTCCGGTAAACAATACGATTTCCACTACAGTAGTAAGAAGAACGATTTCGGTCACTTATACGGTAAAGGAAATAATACCTTCTATTTCCACGACAGCAGCAAATCCGGTAAAAGCCGAGATGATTCTTGCATGTTATTACAATGACAATGGCGAATCATCCGGTGATAATGTAACGACGGACGCAAACGGAAGATTTGTAAAAACCGTGTATGCAGGTATTACAGAGCGTTTCCAGATACAGCCAGTCACTTTTTACGAAGGTAACGGAGCCGTAGCGACGTTAAATTATTCTGACACAAAAACAAAAGACCTTGTATATACATGCTCGAAGAGAATTCCGGTATATATCGCCTCTAATTTATACGGTGAGTTAAGCGGTGCATCCGTAACATTCAGTGGAATGTCTGTCAATCAGACAGGAACGACGAATACAGATGGAATAGTGCAAATGTACATTTCTCCGGTAAATATGTCTTACAGTGTAAGCAAGCAGCATTACAACACAAAGACTGGGAATTTCAAGCCTACCGGAACAGAAACAAGAATGGATATTGAATTGGAAGCAAAGGAATATCCAGTTACTTTCCATGTATCAACACAGGGAGTTTTACCACCGGATGGAATTTTGGTACGTATAACAAACAATGTATTGCCGGACATGGTGTTCGAGGGAGAGACGAATACGGAAGGAACGATAGTCATGCCGAATGTTCCGGTAGGAGAATACACCTACGAGGTTCTTGCAGGCGAGGTTTCATCCGATACGTTCTCACATCCCCAAAGTGAAAGTGGTACAGTGTTGGATGTAGAAGTGCAATATGAATTGATTAATGCAGGTATTCAGGTTTCGGAGGTGTACGGTACGGCAGGAAGGGCGTATTTATCAAATCAAACCATTACAATGACATCCAAGGCAGGAACGATAAAGCTGACTTTGGATGAAAACGGTTATACCAACCAGTTATTGATAAAAAATCTGGAATACACGTTCACGACTGATTCATACCCAAGCTTTTACAGCAATCCGACACAATCCTATACATGGACGGAAGATGGTGTGATATGGCCGTTTGATTTGAACGTAACCTCAAAGATAACGGTTAATGTAAAGGATGTATATGCGAAAAACAATATCCAGGGAGTAACGGTAGCTTACAACGAACAGGTAGTGACAACGGATGCAAGCGGTAACGCTTCATTGTTCCGGTCAGCATTGGAAAAGGATTATTCTTTGGACAAGGAGGATTACAGCACGGTAAACGGAACCATTGCTCCTACTACAGCTTCACCGCTTAATGTTACGATGCTAAGAAATAAGCATGTAGTGACAGTACAGCAATATGAAGTGATACCGGGTGGTGCAAGTGTAATTTTGGATGGTAGTTATAATTTTACATTAAGTTACACGTCGGCAGCAGGTAATGGAACGATTACGAGCGGAACAAACACATTTGAGGCGTATTTAGGTATTCCAATTACATTTGCAATAGTTGCAGAAAATAGAAGGGTATTTTATAGTAATCCAACTCAAACACATACATTTACAACGGCAGGTGAAGTATGGAACATGAATCTCACTTGTGCGAAACAGATAACTGTAAATGTGAAAGATAATGTACCAGGGCAAAACATTCAAGGTGCAACAGTAAATTATTTTACTCAGACAAAAACGACGGATGCAAGCGGAAACGCAGTGTTCTACTGGAGCGGTTCAGACCCTCGTAATATATCGGTGAGTGCTGCAAATCTTGAATCTTATACAGGTCAGATAAGGTTCGATTCTACTTCACCGTTCAATATCGTAATGACACGTGCCGCTAATCCGGTTACACTTGTAGTAAGAGAAATCACGCCAGCACAAACAACCTATTATCAGAACTTACAGATAAAATACACGGCAGGAAGTGCAACAGGAACACTTACAACGAATGCAAGCGGTGCAGTGACATTCAATGGATATATAGGTACGGAAATGACGTTTACAGTAGTAGGACATCCGGAATTCTACAGCAATCCGACCCAAACTCATACCTATACAGCCGCCAATCAGTCATGGACTATGGATTTGACTGTAACGGCAAAGATAACGATTAATGTTAAATCGAACGTACCGAGCGGAACGAATTTAAGTGGAGCTACCGTATCATATTTTCATCAGACAGGGACAACGGACAATAGCGGTAATGTATCATTGTATAGGAGTTCTGTAACAAGAAATGTAGATATTACAGCGACATATCACGGTAATTATAGAGGCAGTATAACGTCAGATACCGCGTCTCCGTTCAACGCGGTAATGACACGTTCAACCGCTACAGTAAGTCTTGGAGTGAGCGAAGAAGTGTTATTCAAATCACAGTATGTTTTGGAAATAAAGACTTCTACCGGAGCAACAAGTCCGGGATTAGGAGGTTTTACATTTAGCACACCGACATCAGCAAATAAGGAGTTTGTAGTGTTTTTTCATGCAAAAATTCCTACTGGATATAGTCTGGCGTTTCAGAGCAATGCAACCGGAATAGGTGGTAGTGCAACAAGAAAATGGCTTACAAACAATGAAGGAACAGGTGTATGGACTTGGTATGCTCATTATATAAGATGTGGTTCTTCCGGTAATTTTTCAACAACCAATTTCTTTAATCTGGACGGAGGAAGTAAGCCAGTTACATGGCAGATAGATACAGCATCAGTATTTGATATCAGTGGAAGTAATTCGCAGAATAAATCGTATGCAGAAATAACCCAAATATGTACTGTAGACAAAATGGTTTCTGCTAATAAAGACTTCTTGTTTAGCAATGGAAGTAACGGTATAGGTAGATATAATAATTCTGGTAGTGAAACTCTTACAATAACAAGAAAAGCATTTACGTCTAATATGTTTGGATGGACTGTAGCTCTTTATTCATCCATGAAAATGAATTTCAGTCCGGCAGCTTCTACAAGTCCTTTGACACTTGATACAAACGGTAATGTGTCTTTTGTATGCTATTTAGGTACGCCAGTAACATTCACACCGACAACAAGAGCTAATTATTACAGTAATCCAAATACTGCACTGACTTATACGGCAGCAGGACAAGTGCGGACAATACAATTGATTTGCAACCAAAAGATAGTGATTAATACAGTAGCAAATATTTACAATACAAACAATACACTTGCTGGAACAATCACCTATTTCGGTCAAACGCTTGCATCTGGAGGAAGCTTCTACAGAAGCGGATTAGACAGACAAATGACTGCCACGGCACAGTATTTCAACAACTACATAGGAACAGTAATCGCCACACAGACATCACCTTATACAGTGACGATGAACAGAACGACAAGAACGGTTACACTGACAGTCGTTGAGAAAGTTCCAAACATCGCAGCAACCCATCCGTTAGGTAGTGCAGTGATAGTCAGAAGTGTGCCTACAGGCTCGAATGCCCCGGCAGGAGAAATAACGTTGGATGCGAGCGGAAAGAAAACAAATACGGTATATGCAGGAATAAACTACACCTATACACCGAAAAACAATGCAAGTTATTACAGCAATGCAAGCCAGGAATGGACATGGGTATCTGAAAATCAATCCTGGACTATGACACTGAATGTAACAGCACGTCTTACATTCAACATAAAGAGTTCTAATTATGGAACGAATATAAGTGGAGTGTCCGGCTCCTATTTCGGACAGACAGGAACGACGGATAGTAGTGGCAACTGGACTGCATACAGAAGTGGTATAAGTAGAAGCTACTCATTCTCGAAAACGAACTATAATGCGTTGTCCGGTACATTATCATCTACACAGGCAAGTCCGCTTAATCTGAAAATGAGTGAGACAAGTTCTTCTATCACAATAACGATGAAGGACTATTATCAGAATGCAGTAAAAGGGAATGCGAACGGATGTCCGGTTACATTGACGAACAAGAGTTTGTCATCTGTCACGTTTACTGGAACGACGAATAGTAGCGGTCAAGTGTCATTCGGCCCTATGATAGCAGGTTCATATACATTATCATGGGGTGGAGGTACGAGTTATTGGGTAAACGGAAGCACGACGATAACAATGCCTACAGCAACGACTACGCAGAATGCTGTAAGATTAACGAAGAGTGTAGCAGTTGCATTCAGAATAAGGGTGCCGCTTTCTACTCCTTTATTAGGATGGTGGAGAGTAAACACATTAGTGAAGCCTATATTTACAACAGCAGGAGTGGCAACAACAGTCACACTCACTCAAAATTCTGCTAAAACGGTATATTATTATGGAACATATACATTCATTGCAGGTATAACGACAAATATAGCTGCATACAAGGCAAGTTATTATGTGACTGGCACAACAACGACCGAAACGACATACAACATCACCCCTAATTATAATTTTAGCAATATAGGACATAACAGTGACGCTACAGCATTTTATTCTACTGCAATAAAGAGTATTGTAGTGACTGTACAGAATAGCTATACAAATGCGGCTGTAAGTGGTGCGACAATAAAGGTATATGGTATAAATGGAGATAGTAATGCTTCTAATAATTATGCCACGCAGACAGTAACGACAAACAGTTCTGGACAAGCGACTGTATATGTATCTGGAACAACAATGAGATATGTTGTAAGTGCATCAAGATACGACACGTTGAATACGACGAACACGAACACATCCAACTTTACACTTAAGTTGGTACCAAGTAACGCAATAATAACGATAACGGTAAAAGATGCGAATACAGGAACAAGTGTAGGAAGTGGATGTGTGGTAAAACTGTCAAGCAACAACAGTAGCACATCATACAGCGGCACTACAAACACGAGCGGACAGGTGGTACTCACAATAAAGCCGGGCAACTACTGGTGGGAAGCAGGAGGAAGCACGACATGGGGAGGAAACGGAACAGGAACATGGAATTATTCGAACCGTTCCACTACCTCAATCTCCCTCATCAAAGACCAGTCCATAACAATAGAGGCTCTAAAGGTAGGGGTGTGGGTGACGAACAGAAGAGTAGAACAATATTCTTCGTATATAAATGATTATTATAAACCATATAAAGGAGCTTATACGGGTATTGTAAATTTACCAAGTGAAGAAAGTAAGTTGTATGCTATCAGTAACTCTTTTGGTGTTGTATATCCGGTATATTACAGTCTAAGTGGTGGTACACCATATAGTGAGATGGTTGGACATTCTGTTTATGTATATGCCAGTAGTTTTAAATATCATTGTGTATCCAAATTATATAAAACTAATGATGTTAATATATGGGATAGTGATGTTTCATCCTATTTACTATATGATGCAAATTTTTTAGGTGTGTCAGTAAGTTCTCCCAAATATTATATCAGTAGAGAAGATTCTGTAATTACATCTATATATTTTTTAATTGATTCTGTAATATATTGGAGAGTAAATCAAATTTTTAGATTTAATACGTCTGTTACTACTTGGTCGTTTCATGAATCATCTTGGTTTAATACTACCAATTCAATAGGCGACCAGTATAAATATTTTAATAATTACTCTGTAAGAAAATATGCTTCTGTTATTAGTATAATATATTCTTCAAGAGGAAAAATATATTCTTATGCTATTGGAAATGAAGGAAACTCCTATTTTTTTATAGTAAGAGTTGAAGCGTATTCAACGGAATATGAACATAAATATCTGATTAGTTATTTAAAATTGCCCGGTTATCCTTACTCAAATGAAGGTAGAGTGGAGCATATGGGGTGGCTGGTATTGGCAAGTAATAATGAAAGAGTAATCATATTGGTAAAGTCACAAGATAGGTCATATGGAGATACTCATGCTAAATTTTATTACGGAATATGGAAAGGTCTTGTAGGACAGTATGGGAATAATTTAGTGTCAGTTAGTTCTTGGAGTTGTCATTACAATATCCCGTCTGCGATTACTTCTGTAATAGGTGGTGATTATTGGGTATCACCAGATTTAAAATGGTTATTCTATATATCATTAAGTGGAGCTAATTATCAAGGATTTTCTAAGGGATTGCATATCATAAAAGGTTCGTCAGCCCTTTTTGGAGAAAATGGCTGGACTGGAGTTTCTTACGAAATGGAAGGAGGAGGTATGGATATCTTAAATGCTTGTCAGAACTATTATATATTAGATGTTCAATTCAATAGCAAATCTAATAAAATAATGGTTTTTGGAAATTCTTCAAAAGGTGCATTTACAGAATCAAATGTTACATATGGTTATGCAGAAGGTATTCAGCCAGATATAATACTTTATTTTATTTGGGTGGAAAATCAGAAAAAATTTGTCAGATTAAATAGTTCTTATATAGGAGGAGATGTACTTTGGAATGATTATAGCAACTCTACATCTGGAGGTAAAGGTAATATTTACAAACCTTTAATCAATTTTGTAAATGGAGAAATTAACTTCATGTATCCTGGAGGGAATGAACCGTTTAACGCATATAGATATAGGTTGAGTTTTGGAGAATAAATAAAGGTAACTATATACCTAAACGTTCTTGATGTAAACGGTATATAGTTACCTAAATGTTTAACTACCAAGACATTGTTGTATAATATGATTTTGTACCTCCTACTGAATTAGACGGATAAGTATAAGATATACACCAAATATAACCATCTCTATAACAATTAAAATCCGGTCTATATTCTTCTCCTTTTGAAGTTACAGAAGAATTGTAAGTGTTTATAAATCCGTAGGGGTCTACTGTATTTGTATTTATCTGAATCCATTTTTTACCATTATACATAAAGAATAAAATAACATTGGTCTGAGTATTGGGGAATATATTGTTACTTGAAATTTCTGCATTATATCCCCAGCTTCCAATACTGTCATTACACAATATCATAACTTTATTTGATGCTTGGTTAAATATCATATCTTGTACATATAAATTTGCAACTGCATTTCTTAAATCAAGTGTTGAAGCATCATCTTCGTAATAGGGGTTAACGGTGTCCCATCCATTAACGTATGTTAATAACGCGCTGTCTCCTCTTACGGTTCCTAACCCCTTCCCATATCCTAACTTCCAATCAGTGTTCTTTTTGGAATAAAAGAAGAATGTTAAATCGGATGAAGCCCACGCATTTGCACAAATTTTATTTTGTATAGAATTAGGAATGTTGTTATATACAAAATAATTTGATAAGGCAAAAAACTCGTTGTAAGTTAATGATTTAAATTTGGCGATAACAATAATAGCATAAAATACATTATCATTATCATTTGTTTTTAATGTTGCTAAAAACATTTTATTTAAGCTCTCATATTTAAATAATCCAACTTCTTTATATTGCAATATTGATGCTGTTGTTGGTAAAGATATACGGTCGGTAATGTTTAAATAAGAATAAGATATTGTAGTGTTACCGTACGCTACACCTCTTATGTTTAAAGTAGTTGTAAAATTGGTGGTTAATAAAACACATGACGAGGAATTTTCATAAAATCCGAGTTCCATAACCATATTTTTCATCGTGACTTTATTTAACCATCTCACTCCTAAAATACTGTTTGTCGACCCTATCATATCTAAATAAGCAACTTCTTTCGGCATTTTAAATTTAACATTACTTGAAAATAATGAATTTACAAATGCCGATGAAATCGTAAATCTTTTTGCAGAACCATTGCAAGAAATGTTTGTAATGGAAAATAAATTTCTTTCATTACTTGTATAATAAGCCTTACCTGCTATTTTAACACTCCAGACTAAGGGGTTATAATCTACGGGTTCAATTTCGTTGTCCAGATTGTCTATAATTAATTTATCATCTGACGATAATACTAAAGTAAAATTTGACACATCTTCTTGATAAGCAGTTAAAGCTGCTGAATACCCTTTATCAGTTGTTATAACCGAAGCCGTTGTGTTGAATAGTTTATTTTTATATTCGGTAACGCTTGTATTTACACCCGAATAAAATCTGCCTGCTGATGTGTAGTCATTTTCTTGCTTATCCAAAGTTTGATAATTGTTTATCCACACCCCTACCTTTAGAGCCTCTATTGTTATGGACTGGTCTTTGATGAGGGAGATTGAATAAAATTCATAGTATTTGTTTTAAAAAGGAAAAGTTGTATCTTTACGAAAAGAAATATCGATATTAATCAATATGAAAAGTAAAGAAGAAAAGAATCCATGTGGTGGATTGTTTTTACCACAAGCTTCATCTATATATAATAGTTTAATGTTCAGTCGTTTTTTTGAAGAAAACGATAAAGCTGTCGTAGGTTGGGCTGAGAATGTATTGGCGAAATTAGAAGGAAGTCGAATTCTCCCTACATTTATCAATAAGAAGAGTAATCCTGATTTTCAAGCTTTTTGGGGAACTATAACTCATCTATTCGCATTGATAGTTTTATATGCACGTAAATATAAAGAAATAGATACAAACCAGATATTGTTTGAGATGTTTATTCAAAATAGAGGTCTCGTAACAAATATGGTAGATGACCAAGAACAAATGGAATATCTATTTTATAACTATTTGGAAGAATATTCAAAAAGAGGTCGTTTGGACATTATAAACAAAGAAGGTGAAATTCTTGGTGAGCTTCTACGATTAATTCGATACAATTCGTTAGATGAGTTTATTTTTGCTTTACTTAAACCAGAAGCTACTGGGTGGTCGATGGGATATAGTTCACCTACGTGGAATAGAACTGATACTGTAATGAATGTTTCCAAAGGATATGAATTTACTTCAAGTGTAGAAGATTTGAATAATTATCCTTTATTGATACCTGAAAGTATCAATTTAACACAAGATGAAAATGGAAGTGATGAGATTTTCAATGCTATGACTTTTTTTGGTAATCAAGCTGTAGGCATTGATGGTAGAGTAGATTTAGAAAAACTTATCATTATAGACCCTAATTTAAGTTATGAAATCTCATTGCAAGTAAAAGTTTCTTCATTGGAAAATCAAAATTTAAAGTTTGGTGTTGCAGGATACGAAACTACAGATGGAGAAGCTCTACCGATGGGAGTAATTGAGAATGGAGCTATTGTTGGAAGTTCAATGTGGTTTCATACTGCTGATTATATAGAGTTTCAAAATGACAATATATATTATCATATAAAAGGACTTCTTCTTTCAAATAATGAAAAATTTATAGAAGCACCGAAATTGAACTTCTCAACAGGTAGAGCATTGTCAATCTTACCTAATATGAAATATATAGCACCTATTTTTATTCAAGAGAGAGAAGTAGGTGTAAGTTCTCCTTATGTGTATGTATATGATTTTAAAGTAAAACCATTATATCTTCCGTTTTCCCAAGGATATTTAGGAGAAAGAGATATTATTGCAGCATATTATAAGAACAATGCTTATCAAGAGAAATTTTCAATAGAAACCTTTCTTAAGAATTATTTGATAGGATATAAGAATATCTTTGGAAGTGAATTAATCAGACCTTATGAAGGAGAAGAAACTTATAGAATACTTTTTAAAGTGTTTTCTAATAGAAATAAATATATTCCTAATGCTATTATAACAATAAACGGCGAAGAGCTTAAAACAAATGTAAACGGTGAAACTTCGATTATTCTTCCAAGAGGTCATTGGTATTATAGTGTAGAGGCAGAAAACTTTGAAAATGTAGAAAACACTCTATTAGTAGAAAAGGATGCTATAGAATATATTCAATTGATTGGTGCAGCTTACGAGAGAGTTGTTACAATCTTTGTAAGAGATAAAGAGACTAAAGATTTTCTTTCAGGTGTAAAGGTTGTTTTTGCTGGTATTACAAAGTATACAGGAGCGAGTGGGATAGTCACATTTGAAGTTTTTCCAGGTATTTATCAATATTCGGCAGAGCTTGAAGATTATTATCCTATTAGAAGAAGTGCAGAAATTATTGATTCTACTAATATTGAACTTGAAATGGAAGAAATTCCGTATTATAATGTGACATTCAGAGTTCGTACTGGAGTTGACCCTGTTCCAGGAGCTTCTATATTAGTAACTGGAGATGAAATTGAAAATCAAACTGGTTCTACAAATACACAAGGTATTGCTACTGGGTTTGTATTAGCTGCAGGAACATATAGATATAAGGTAGTTAAAGAAGGTTATATTACAAAAGAGGAAGAATTTACAATATATGGCAATGCGATAATCGATGTTCAGTTTAATCCTATACCTAAATATACAATAACATTCGTTGTAAGAAGTAATGCATTGCCAGTTGCTAAAGCTAATGTCACTTTTAATGGAGTAACGCTTCAAACAAATGCGAATGGTCTTGTTTCGTTTATTGATATTGCTGGTACATATAATTGGCAAGTAGAGAAAACTGAATTCTATACACAACAAGGTCAGATAACCATTGTAGATAAAGATATAACAAAAGAGATTGATTTTATTCAAAGAGGTTATTTAGTTGATTTTGAAGTTGTCGATTCGGAAACTAAACTTCCACTTGAAGGTGTTGATATTACAGTTGGTACTGAAGTTATCACTACAACTTCTTCAGGTCAAGCGCAATTTGTTAGAATTTCAGGTGGTTATAACTGGACAGCAAGAAAAGATGGTTATTATTTACAACAAGGTGTTGTAACAGTTAACGGTGCTGACGCAAAAGTAAAAGTCGAATTAAGACTTATTTCGTACAATATTGTATTTACTGTCAGAATAGATAATGTTCCGGTAAAGAATCAGCCTGTCGTATTAGGTGCAGGAGATTCTCTACAGACAGTCAATACAGATGCAAATGGTAACGCTATCTTCAATAAGGTCCCAGGTAATTATCCGTGGAGTGTAACAAAATCAGGATATGAACCGAGAAATGGAACTGCCGTTGTGATAGATAAACCTATTGCAATTACTGTTGACCTTGTAAAACAGACTGGAACTTTGATAGTGACAGTAGTTGACGTTACAACAGAAGCTCCTATACAGAATGCAATAGTGACAATCAATGGTGAGACAAAGTATTCTAATGCTAATGGTATTGCAGGGAATTGGACGCTTGAGTTAGGTGTATGGGAATGGACTGCTTCTCAACCAGATTACAATAATGCAAAAGGAAATGTTAATATTGTAGCTGGAAATAATGAATATACTATAAAGATGGCAGAAAAAGCAGCAGTACCGTTTAATGTGACGTTTGCAGCTACTATAGGAAGTACACAGGCTTCTGGAGCAACAATTGAGATTGTAGGACAAAGTGAAAAGTTGACGACGAACGAATTAGGTTTAGTATCTACACAATTGTTTTCAGGTACATACGATTATGTGGCAAAATATCGTTATTGTTATGATGTAGTAAATTCATTCTCTATATACAATTCAGATGTACGTGTTCCTATCAATTTCACGATAAAGAGAGTTGATGTTAAGATAAAGGTTGTTAACAGTTCGCAAAGAGCAGTAAGTGGAGCACAAGTATCGTTTCGAGGAATGACACAATATTCAGACAGTCAAGGATATACAACTTTCAATGTAGAGGCAGGTGATTCAGGTACAGCAACAGCAAGTAAATTACCTCAATACAATGAAAATAGTACATTTATATCGGTAGGGGAATATAATACGAGTGCAACGATAGTTCTTGGAGTTAACACTTATAAGGTCATTTTCGATGTAGTAGATGAGAAAGGAATTTCTATAAGAGATGTACGTATTACTCTTGGTAGTAATATGAAAAATACAGATGGTGCAGGACGAGCAGTATTTGGTCCATATGTACCTCCACAGAGTTTTAGCTGGCAAGCATCAAAAGCTGGATATCAAAGTCAGAATGGTTCGGTAAGTATAAGTAACGACGATGTCTATGTGAATGTCGTGATGGTAAGGAATAAGTGTCAAGTTACTTATAATGTAAGGACAAAAGCTGGTACACCTATTTCAGGTGTAACAGTAGAAGATAATATAAGTTCTGGTGTTACAAGTTCAAGTGGTACATTATCTTGGTTGGTACCTTGTAACGACACATATGCATGGATTGCAACAAGTCCTAACTATTTTACAGAGAGTGGAAGTTATTTTGTAGGACCAGAAGAATTCAGTAAAACCATAAACATTATCATGGAAGATGGTGCAGTACTGGAAGTAAGTGTATCAAATGGTACAAGTCTGACGTTGCCAGTGTTAAATACATCTTCCATGGGATTAAACAATCTGCGTGTTAAATGGGGAGATGGTGACCAGACATTAGGAACAAGTTCACACACCTATAGTTCAGGAGGAACGAGGATAATATTATTTGACTTTAATGGAATGTCTGCCAATTTATCGTGGAGTGCAGATGGATTTTCAAGTTTCCAAAATTGTTTGACAAAAGTAATTAAGTGGTTTACTGAGGATGTGAGAACATCATGGAATAAAGGAGCTTTCCAAGATTGCAGCAGTCTTGAATCGGTTGTAAGTTGGACTACAAGTCTTATGAGTGGTTCGGCAGATTCGTTCTTTTACGGATGCAGTAGCTTGAGAAGCGTTCCGGCAGGATTGTTTGATTTTATAACAAGTGGTACGTTTGTGAGTACATATAGAAATAGTGGATTGAGCGGTTCAGTGAACTTGTCAAGCGTGCTTGGAGGAAATTTGATAAGTGATTACTCCTATTGTTTCTATGGATGCAGTAATATTTCATCTGTAAGTGGACAGTTAAGAACATCAAGTAACAAAACATCTCTGAATTATATGTTTACTGGATGCACGGGAATGTCAAGCATAAGTAATGATATCGGAGCGACAAATATAAACACATGTATCTACATGTTTTCTCGTTGTTCCAATCTACAGTCACCGTGCAGGATATCATTCAAGTATCTTTCGGGTGAAATGATAAACGCATACGGTTTTTGTAATCTTTCGGGTGTATCATCATTGCCGAGCAATCTGTTTTCTGGAACCGTGGGTGAGTTGTCGCTGGCACAAGCATTCTATCAATGTACAAATTTGACGAGTATAAGTTCGGGGGCATTTAATTATTCAACAAACGGAGGAACGAGATGCGATGAGATGTTCTACGGTTGTACAAGTCTGTTGAATGTAAGCGGTGTTACAATTCCAGATATTAGAAGCGCATCAAGCATGTTTGAAAATAGTGGTCTGACTACCATAACATCATCCTTGTTTTCTGATTCTCCACAATGTAGCACTTATGCACATTGTTTTGCCGGGTGCAGGAATTTGAGAACAGTAGGTTCGCAGGGTAGTCCTATCACACCGCCCGAACATTCGGTGACTGTGAACATTAACAGCATGTTCGAGAACTGTTCTAATTTGCTGACGGCTGAATATGCTTTTGGAGATGTAACCGAGAATAAATCTGGACCTACGGGAACTGATAATAGTTATATAGAATCGGGGGTACTGAAACATATAGATAGTTGCACAAGTACATTTAGCGGTTGCTCAAATATGACGTCTCAACCAAGATGGGATTGTATAGTAGCCGGAGTAAAATTGCCGTCAGCTTATATGCCTCTGTTTTATTATTTTAAGAGAATATTCCAACCATATCAATTCGGTTTCCCGGATGTTGACAGTATATCCAAAAGCGGATGTTTCAGAGGATGTACAAAGATGAATGGTTACGACCAATATATTAGTGCTTATCCAGAATGGTTCTAATTTTGTAAATATAAATTTATAGATATTATGTCTCAGATAAATGTTAATAGAAACACTTTTTTAGAAAAGGAAGAAGTGATGAACATGCAGTCTTTCCTACAGAATTCCCTGCTTGGAAAGATTCTAATTGCCGGAAGTTACACATTCGGTATAGTGACAAACAATCCTAAGAAATTTGACCCTGATTTTGTCACAAATGATGATTTTATTGATAATAAAGTTTTTGAAGTTGAAGTAGGAACTCAAGGTGGTACAATCAAGATTCTTCCAGGCATGGCTGTAAATGCGTTAGGTCAAGTTATTAATCTAACAAGTATTTACGATAATCTTACTGTACCATCTGATAGTGTTTATTATTGGTTAAAAGTAGGTTATTCTACTAAAAACTATGAAAATGGACTTGTGAGCATAAATCAAAAAGGAGTTGTAACTGGTACAGTTGATTTTTCTGGTAAAGTAAGAGGTCAATCGGGTAAGACTCCGGTAGCAATCAGATTTATGAAAGATGATGGTTCTCAACCATTGAATAATGGAGTAT
>ERZ772820.1397-NODE-1397-length-19120-cov-2.655547_pt1 | contig 19120 bp, 10 predicted proteins | sample MGYA00511377_ERZ772820 | MGnify/ENA primary metagenome ERZ772820 (study PRJEB29015, sample SAMEA2737684) | human gut metagenome | biome: human gut; feature: human-associated habitat; material: faeces | place: China | collected 2012 ...
TAAGCTCGGCATGCAGGTATACGGATATGATCCATATGTGTCAGTAGATGCAGCATGGGGACTTTCAAAGGATGTAAAGCACATCACAAATGTAGAGGATATCTACAGAGACTGTGATTATATAACAGTTCATGTTCCAGCTCTTGACAGCACAAAGGGAATGATCAATGCAGATGCATTTGCACTGATGAAGGACGGCGTGAAGATCCTCAACTTCGCAAGAGACGTACTGGTCAACGATGAGGATATGAAGGCGGCACTCGACTCAGGCAAGGTTGCAAAGTATATGACAGACTTCCCTAACCCGGCTATAGCAGGTTACAAGAACGTGGTAGCATTCCCACATCTTGGAGCTTCAACAGCAGAGTCAGAGGACAATTGTGCAGTTATGGCTTGTAAGGAGATCAAGGCATACATCAACGATGGAAACATCAAGAACTCTGTAAACTATCCAAACGTAAACATGGGACAGTGCAGTGATGTAGCCAGAGTTACTATCTGCCACAAGAACATCCCTAACATGCTCACCCAGTTCACAGGAGTATTCTCCAAGAAGGGCGGCAATGTATCAGGAATGATCAGCAAGGCAAAGGGCGATTACGCATATTCTATCCTTGATATCGGTGTAGAGCCAACAGCAGACGACATCGCAGAACTCTCAGCAATCGAGGGAGTTGTTAAGGTAAGAGTCATAAAGTAATAAAAGATAAATAGGAGAGAAGAAAAATGAGTGACAAGTTAAAGGTAGGTATCCTTGGCGCAACAGGTATGGTAGGTCAGAGATTTATCTCACTTCTTGAGAACCATCCTTGGTTCGAGGTTGTTACAGTTGCAGCCAGCCCAAGAAGCGCAGGCAAGACATACGAAGAGGCAGTTGGTGACAGATGGAAGATGGATACACCGATGCCAGAGGCAGTTAAGAAGCTTGTAGTATACAATGTCAATGAGGTAGAGAAGGTTGCTGCCACAGTTGATTTTGTATTCTCAGCAGTAGATATGACAAAGGATGAGATCAAGGCTATAGAGGAGGCTTATGCCAAGACAGAGACTCCTGTAGTTTCAAACAACTCAGCTCACAGATGGACTCCTGATGTTCCTATGATGGTTCCAGAGATCAATGCAGACCATGCAGAGGTTATCGAGTTCCAGAAGAAGAGACTTGGAACAGATAGAGGATTTGTTGCAGTTAAGCCTAACTGCTCAATCCAGAGCTACGCACCGGTACTTACAGCATGGATGCCATTTGAGCCATACGAGGTTATCGTAAGCACATATCAGGCAATCTCAGGAGCAGGTAAGACATTCAAGGATTGGCCTGAGATGCTTGGCAACATCATCCCATATATCGGTGGTGAGGAAGAGAAGTCAGAGAAGGAGCCACTCAGAATCTGGGGTAAGGTAGACAAGGAGAATGGTGTGATCGTTCCTGCAGAGGGAATCACTATCACAAGCCAGTGTATCAGAGTCCCAGTTCTCAACGGACATACAGCAACTGTATTCGTAAAGTTCAGAAAGAACCCTACAAAGGAGCAGCTTATCGAGGCTATGACAAGCTTCAAGGGCGCGCCTCAGGAGCTTGGTCTTCCAAGTGCACCAAAGCAGTTTATCCAGTACCTTGAGGAGGACAACAGACCACAGGTTGCTCTGGACGTTGACTTCGAGAAAGGTATGGGTATCAGCGTTGGACGTCTCCGTGAGGATTCAGTATATGACTGGAAGTTCGTTGGCCTTTCACACAACACTGTAAGAGGTGCTGCAGGTGGTGCAGTTCTCTGTGCAGAGCTTCTGAAGGCTAAGGGATATATCACAAAGAAGTAATAAATTATATGGATATTTGAAGTGTCTGTGCTAACAATATCATAAAGATTTGCCGGGATAATGTTGCTGCTATGAAGTGAACATGTTCCGGCAATTTTTTGTTTTGCATGGCGTTATATTATGCAGTATTATTGATAACATTATGTTGACATTGCACAAACAGGTATACTAAAATTAGATTAATTGTAAATAAACCATGAATTACTAAGGGAGGTATTTTATGAGAAAAGGGAAGAGATGGCTGGCAGCGGCTGTGAGTGCAGCGATGATTGTCCAGTCACTGGCCAGTGTTGGCCCAGTTTATGCAGCGGATGATGGCGTATCCATAGCTGACACGTTTACGGATTCGTCGTTTAGAAGCTATGTGTCGAGTAATTTCGATACAGACAGTAATGGTTATCTGTCAGATGCGGAGATCTCGAATGTAACATCTATAGATGTTTCGAAGTGTTCTCCTGCTATATCAAGTTTGAATGGCGTAGAATTGTTCACCAATCTGTCAAAGCTGGATTGTAATGAGCAGTCTATAAGGAATCTTGATATAGAGAATCTTGAGAATCTTGAATATATAGATGTCTCAAGTAACAGAATAGACAGTCTGACATTGCCGGTAAGTGCAGAGAAACTTACATATCTTGATATAAGTGGAAACAAGATCACAAGCCTTACATCTCTGGCTGATTACAATAATCTTGTACTGCTCAATGCCAATTCAACAAACCTTTCATCGATAGATGTCAGCAATATGAAGGGGCTTAAGGTGCTTGGCGTAAGTGGAACCACCATATCAACACTTGATCTTGGCTCAAACATGGAGCTTACAACACTTTATTGTGACAGCATGCGTTCACTGCCTGTCCTTGATGTGTCAGGTCATGAGAAGCTTAAGAATCTTTATTGTGCTGGAGCAAAGAGCGACAGTGGAGTTGTTGTCCGTTCGTCAATTACCAAGCTTGACGTATCCGGTGATATAGCCCTTGGTTCGCTTGATTGTTCAAATAGCTATGTGGCTGAGCTGAACATAGACAATACCCCGGCGCTCACAACACTTGATTGTTCTAACACGAGACTTACATCAATAGATGTGTCAAAGAACACAAGTCTTAGCTACCTTGATGTCAGCAGCAATGTTCTGGGTGTGGTGGATTTTACTGCGAATACAGCACTTAGAGAGCTTTATGTCAAGGATACTGGCATAAATAAGCTTGATGTATCTACTCTCACCAATCTGGTTAATCTTGACGCATCATCAAATTCTCTTGCAGAGCTTGATATAGCATCAAACAGTTTATTGGAGAAGCTTTATCTTTCAGACAATAATATCCAGGGTATAAAGCTTGATGGTCATCCTGACCTGAAAGAACTTGAGATTGACAACAACAATCTTGTGGCCATAGATATATCAGTGTGTCCTAAACTTTATGGCGATGATGGTGTGTTCAGTTGCAGTGGGAATAGCAGGGATATAACACTTGATACTACGAACTATGATTATGATTTTAGCGATTTTTCAAAAGTCTATGGTTTGCATAAGGCGTGGTATGACTATGAACTTCCTGTTGCTGTAGATAACAACGGCAAGCCTTTAACGGATGATAATGGGGTTGAAATTCATAAACGAAACAGGAATACTACAGGATACGCAGGAATACAGGGCATAGATGCCAGCAATGAGGCGTCATCCGTGACTGGAGGACAGCTTGATGGATATATATTTACAGCGGAGCCGGATGCGGAGAAGATTACATACAATTACTATACAGGAGCAGGAATGGGGAAGGTCAAGTTCACACTCAACATTCTTAACCCGCTCAAGGTCACAGTATGGTATACAACTGATGGAAATGTTGTAAAGTCAGACAGTTCTACACTCAGCTTCAGAGTTGGTGATACGACTACACTTACAGCTACGGATGACGAAAAGAATCCACACAAGAACATAACATGGAGTTCGTCAAATGAAAGAGTTGCACAGATAGACAGGGAGACAGGAGAACTGACCTGTGTTTCGGCGGGAACAGCTCAGATTAACATTCTGCTGAATGATCGTGCTATAGGATATGTGAATATGGAGTGTCACAAGCCTGTTACCGGACTTTATCTTGTAGATCAGAACGAGAAGGATGATGCAGGCAACCAGATAACATACGAGAATGGCGCAGTCATCAACATGGACTGTGGAACATATCCAAGAAATGGCTCTAAGAAGCTGGATGTAAAGTGTGTTACCGAGGATGGTCTTGCGTCCAAAGAGATATCAGGATTCACTTGTAAGGTGACTGATGCGGATGGCAAAGAAAACAATAAGGTTTTGTCGTTTAATACATCAAGTAAGACTATAACAACAAGAGGTGCAGGAATCGCATTCCTTCATTTTACATCAACTGATAATCCTGATGTAGAGACAGTAATTCAGGTAAATGTTGAACAGAGAGTAAACAGCGTGACACTTTCACAGTCTAGAATGACAATCATTGCAGGTGGAAGCAGTAATCTCGTTGCTACGGTTTCTCCAAATACTGCAGTGGAGCAGAGCGTTGTATGGTCATCATCAAATGAGAGCATTGCTACGGTCGATGCCGAGGGAAATGTGAAGGCTGTCAATCCGGGAGAAGCTGATATCATATGTACATCTGTTGATACTGAGCAGGTGTACGGCAAGTGTCATGTGACTGTACAGCCTCCTGTAAAAGGTTTGACTCTCAATATGAACAGTGCAGAATTGCTGCTCGGAGCAGATACGGAAAGCAGAACAGTATCACTTGAGGCTGTTATCGATGCGGATGATGCAAGTATTTACAAGAATTTGAAGTGGACATCGTCAGATACAAACGTTGCTTCGGTGTCATATAGTTCAACAGATAAGACAAAGGCTACAGTTACTGCCAGATCAGCAGGAACTGCTGTTATCAGATTTTCAATTTCAGATGATGAGTATGTGGATTGCAACATTACAGTAAAGCAGAGAGTTACAAGCCTTAGAATAAACAGAGACAAGACAACAATATATGCTGGTGATACACTGCAGGTAACAAGCACTGCATCCCCTGCAACTGCATCGAATCAGGAAGTCATCTGGGCATCATCAGACGAGAGTGTTGCAAGCATTGACAAGGATGGTTTGATAACAGCCCTCGACAGAGGAACCACAGTTATCACAGCTACAGCAGTTGATGGAAGTGAGAAAACAACATCATTCACTCTTACAGTAAAGAAGTATGTAAGTGCTATAACACTTGACAAGGAGAAGCTCACTCTGTATGTGGGTGAACGAGGAACTGTTAAGCAGACCGTACTTCCAGAAGATGCAAATGACAGAAATGTTATATGGCAGTCAAGTGATCCGGGTGTTGCAACAGTATCAAACGGAACAATAACAGGTGTTAAAGCCGGAACAACAAACATAACATGTACAGCTAGAGATGGCAGTGGAGTATCAAAAACATGTGAAGTTACAGTAGTCCAGCAGATATCATCAATAGTATTGGGTGAGAGCACTAAGACTGTGAATGTAGGTGATAAGTTTACCCCGAATGTGACGCTCAATCCGGAGAATGCTTCAAAAACAGAGCTGAAGTGGACAAGCTCGAGTGAAGCAGTAGCATCTGTAGATCAGAATGGAGAGGTAACAGCAAAATCCCGAGGTACAGCGACAATCACATGCGAGGCTGTCGAAGGCATTGAAGGAAGAAAGGCCAAGGCAGCTCTCAGACTTACAGTTAACCAGCCGGTTACAGGAATAAAACTTAATCAGACAAAACTGAATCTGTTTGTGGGTAAACAGGGCAGAATAACATCGACTGTAGCTCCTGCTAACGCAAATAACAGAAATGTTGAGTGGACAACTTCTAACAGCAAGGTAGCAACTGTAAACAATGGTACTATCACAGCAGTATCAAAGGGAACAGCAGTTATCACATGTAAGGCTAAGGATGGAAGCGGCAAGCTTGCAAAGTGTACTGTTACGGTTTCACAGCCTGTAACATCCATCAAGCTCAATGCAACAAACAAGACTATCAAGAAGGGTGCGACATTCACACTCAAGGCAACTGTAGGTCCTGCAGCGGCAAACAATAAGGCGGTTACATGGTCATCATCGAACACCAAGGTTGCAACAGTTTCGTCAACAGGAGTTGTCAAGGCTGTTAGAAAGGGTTCGGCAGTTATCACATGTAAATCAAAGGACGGAAGCAATATTACTGCCAAGTGTACAATCAATTCAGTTATTATGGTTTCTTCGATCAAGTTAAACAAGAAGACAGCAACCATAAAGAGAAAGGGAAAGATAACACTCAGGGCAACAGTAGGTCCTGCAACTGCAAACAACAAGGCAGTTACCTGGGTTTCCTCAAATAAGAAGATAGCTACCGTAACAACAAGTGGAACAGTAGTAGGTAAGAAGAAGGGCCGTGCGGTAATTAAATGTAAGGCTAAGGATGGCAGTGGTAAGTACGCAAAGTGTACAATCATAGTAAAATAAAATATAACAACATATAGTTGGAATATATGATCTTAATCGTCAGGCCTGCAAAACAGGTCTGACGGTTTTTTACGTATATTGTTCTTTGCTGTTCTTTATTTTTATTTAACGTTAAAAAATGTTGTAAGCAAATAGCAATTGTGATAAACTATTAGAAAAATTGATTTCATTTACATGGAGGCATTTATAGATATGAAGAAGCTTATTTTAGTTACATCACCACCAGCATGTGGAAAGACATTTATTTCAAAGCAGGTTGCAAAGGCACTTCACAATTGTGTATACCTTGACAAGGATACACTTATCGTGCTTTCAAAGCAGATATTTGTGGTTGCCGGACAGGAGTATAACCGTTCATCAGACTTCTTCCAGAAGGAGATCAGAGATTACGAGTATTACTGTGTGCTGGATCTTGCATTTGAGGCATTGGATTACAATGATACAGTTCTCATCAATGCTCCGTTTACAGAGGAGATCAGAGATGATGAGTATCTTGACAATCTTCGCGCTAAGCTTGCAGAGAAAGATGCAGAGCTCTTCGTTATCTGGGTAAATACAAGAAAAGATGTATGTCATGAGAGAATGATCAAGAGAGCTTCAGACAGGGATACATGGAAGCTTGAGCACTGGGATGAGTACATCAACAGCCAGAACTTCAATCCGCCTACAAACATTAAGGATCTCTTCATATTCGAGAACTCATCAGAGGAGGAATATGAGGATTCGATCAAGAAGGTTGTCAAGGCTGTAAGAGGTTAATTGGCACATACAATAAAATATTTATGACAGGAGTAGAGAATATGGCAACAATCAGAAGTTTTAGAGCCTATAGACCGAGACCAGATGTTGCAGGCAGAGTAGCTGCCTTGCCATACGATGTGTATAACCGTCAGGAAGCAGAGATAGAGGTCAAGCGCGAACCATTATCATTTTTGAAAGTGGACAGAGCAGAGACATCCTTTGGACCAGATGTGGATACATATGCTCCATGTGTATATGATAAGGCTGGTCAGCTGCTTCAGGGCATGATAGATGATGGAACATATATCATGGAGCGCAGACCAGTCTATTATATTTATGAGCTTATCATGGATGGCAGGCATCAGACAGGACTCGTGGCATGTTCTTCTATAGATGACTATATGAATGGAGTCATCAAGAAGCATGAGAATACCAGAGAGGACAAGGAGATAGACAGAATAAAGCATGTCGAGGCATGCGGAGCGCAGACTGGACCTATATTCCTTGCGTACAGAGCGATAGATAAGGTTGACGAGATCATCGATAGAGTGAAGAAGGGTGATAAGTTGTACGGCTTCACATCACCTGACGGGATCACTCACAACGTATGGATAATAGATGGCCAGGAAGATATAGACACCATCAGAGCTGCATTTGAAGGAGTGGACGATATCTATATAGCGGATGGACACCACAGGGCGGCATCGGCCGTCAAGGCGGGAATCCATATGAGAGAGAAGAATCCGGGATATACCGGGGATGAGGAATTCAATTATTTCCTCTCTGTACTTTTCCCTCATGACCAGCTTATGATCATGCCGTACAACAGAGTGGTAAAGGATCTCAACGGACATGACAAGCAGGAATTCATGGATGAGGTTTCAAAGATATTTGATGTGACAGCCAGTGATGTTCCGGTGGAACCACAGGTCAAAGGACAGGTGGGAATGTACATGGATGGAAGCTGGTACAGACTGGATGTCAGAGAAGGTATTGTTCCGGATGATGTCGTGGGCAGACTTGACGTATCGGTACTTCAGGACAATGTGCTTGCACCGATACTTGGAATACATGATCCGAGAACTGATCAGAGGATCATGTTCGTAGGTGGAATCAGAGGACTTGCAGAGCTTGAGCGTCTGGTGGATGGAGGAATGGCGGTTGCATTCTCGATGTATCCGACATCCATCACTGAACTGTTCGACATTGCAGATGCGGGACTTCTCATGCCTCCAAAGTCAACGTGGTTTGAGCCAAAGCTCAGAAGCGGAATATTTATACACAAGATAGACTAACATTAGGAGAAGGGGTTTTATGGAGATATTTGTATTGAAATCAGATGAGGTTGCAGCGATAACAAGGGGTACGCATGGCAACCCTCATCATATTCTTGGTATGCACCAGTGTCTTAATGACTGCTATGTAAATGCATACCTTCCGAGGGCTACGGCTGCGTTTGTTCTCAGGATAAATGAAGAAACGGGCGAGCCGATATTTAAATATCCTATGACCGAGATAGGTTCACAGGGATTTTTTACGGTGAAGATCGAGGATAGCGGGGCATTTGCATATAAGCTCATAACAGAAGGCGAGCAGGCGGCTGAATTCTATGATCCGTATTCATTCGGATACAGCGTGGATCCGGTCAATGTCATGAAGGTGGTAAATGGAGACGATGGAATATTGTCGGATTTCCATGTAAAGGATCTGTTTGGAGCAAGACAGATCACGCTCGATGGTGTACAGGGTGTATCGTTCTGCATGAATATGCCGGGGGCAACCAGGGTCAGTGTGGTCGGAGATTTCAACGGATGGGATGGACGCGTGAATCCTATGAGAAGGATTGACTACACTGATATGTTTGAGCTGTTCATTCCGGGCGATCTCATGAATACCAGATACAAATTCGAGGCATTATACAGAGATGGAAATACAGATATATTTGCAGACCCTTACGCTGAGGTTTATGAGGTGGCACCGGGAAATGCATCGGTACTTGCAAAGCTTGAGTATAGCTGGTTAGACTCTTCATATATGAAGAAGAGAGGCAGTGTATCTGCCCCGGTAAATATATATGAGGTCCACATGCCGACATGGAAGAGAAACTCAGATGGATATCCTCTTAACTATCTCGAATTTGGCAAAGAGGCTGCCATGTACGTGAAGAATATGGGATACAACTACATACAGTTTATGCCACTTATGGAATATAGAGATGACAATGGCTGGGGCTATGATACCGTGGGAATGTTCGCTCCGACATCGAGATTTGGAACACCTACGGAGTTCATGGCTATGGTCGACCATTTCCACAGCAAGGGAATAGGCGTTATCATGGATATGGTATCTGTGAGGGATGTGGATTGCATCGCATATTGGATAGACACATATCATCTGGACGGAGTAAGGCTGGAGGACGAGGAACTTATCAGAGCATTGAGAACAACCCTCGGCACTGCAGGCGATGCTGTCATGACAGATCTCAGGTGGAATAATGAAGCTGTGTCCAGAGTGACAGATTTCATGATGATACCTCCAGTGAACAGAGGAAGCTTTATGGATTATACATGTGGTATACCATTTGACGAGAAGGATGATACCGTATGGGCGCTCAGCCATGATGAGGTTGCATATGAGCGTGGAAGTTACGCATCCAAGATGTCGGGTGGCTATGAGGACAAGTATGCTGATCTCAGACTTCTGTTTGGTCTCATCATGTCACTACCGGGAAGAAAGCTGACGTTTATGGGACAGGAATTAGGCGGATTTGCCGGGTTTGACGGAAGAACCCAGATCGACTGGTCGGTTCTTGAGTTCGATGCAAACAGCTATTTTCAGAAATATATAAAGGAACTCAACAAATTATACGATACAAAGAATGCTCTGTGCGGTGATGGCAGGGACCTTGCCGGCAGTGCACTTGATATACAGGAGAAGGGACAGGTAATATCATTTGTAAGACATGGTTTGGATGTCGCAGATGATGTGTATATTGTCTGCAACTTCGGACTTAAAAATGTGACAGGATATAAGCTTCCGGTTGAGACGGATGGAAAGTACAGAGAGATCTTCTCAAGTGATAACCTGAAATACGGAGGCGAGGGCAACAATAACAAAGGATATAAGACTGCTGCGGATGGCGTGATAGAAGTGAGTGCTCCTGCACTGTCATTTGCAGTGTTTGCCCATGTAAAATAGGAGGAATAGACATTTATGCTATTGATTGGTGATCTGTATAACATGGCGGCTGATACTGCGACCACAGAGAGTGTGGTCGGGGATGCGGTGAAGGAGGCCACGGATCAGGTAAGTATCGTAGGGCAGTATATCCAGAAGCTTACAGACTGGTGTATGTCCAAGCTTGGCAGTATAGTTGTGGCTGTCATATTCATGGTCGTCTGCTTCAAGCTGGTGAAGTTGCTGCTCAGGATACTCAGGAAGAGTTTTGAGAGGTCAAAGCTGGATCCAAGCGTTGCTGGTTTTTTCATATCTGCGGTCAAGATTGTTCTGAATGTGTTGATCGTGCTCACTGCGGCGAGCATTGTGGGATTTCAGATCACTTCATTTATAACTATACTAGGCACAGCGGGGGTTACCCTCGGACTTGCACTTCAGGGAAGTCTGTCGAATCTTGCGGGCGGCTTGTTGATTCTCATATTAAAACCATTCAGGGTCGGTGACTATATTGTGGAGAACAATACCCACTGCGAAGGAACAGTCGTGTCCATAGACATATTCTATACAAGGCTGATAACTTTCGACAACAAATCAGTCGTCATACCGAATGGCAACATATCCAACACATCCCTTGTGAATGTGACAGAGCATGATATGAGGAGGGTGGATATACCATTTTCTGTTGCGTATGATTCTGATATGGAGAAGGTCAAGAGGGTTACCATTGAGACCATTAAGGATGTGGATGGTTATCTTCCGGATGAGCAGATTCTGTTCTATATAGATGAATTTGCAGACAGTGGGATCAATATGTATGTGAAGTTCTATGCGACGATAGAGAAGTTCTTTGATGCCAAGTGGGATGCCATGTGGAAGCTCAAGAAGGCATTTGATGAGAACGGCATAGAGATTCCGTTCAATCAGGTGGATGTGCACATGAGACAATAGTTCATTAACACACATAAAATGCTTGATTTCTTGCAAAAATAAAGGCAATCGAGTATAATCATGTGGATGTAGGTATCAAAGACTGTGTATTTACTGCACAGTCTTAATATAAATTTGTTTAAGGAGTGATTGATATGACAAAGATTGATATTATCTCAGGCTTCCTTGGGGCCGGTAAGACAACGTTGATCAAGAAACTTATTGAGCAGGCATTTAAGGGCGAGAAGCTGGTTCTCATAGAGAACGAGTTTGGTGAGATAGGAATCGATGGCGGTTTCCTGAAGGATGCCGGCGTTCAGATCACAGAGATGAACTCAGGTTGTATCTGTTGTTCACTGGTCGGAGATTTCGGTACTGCACTTAAGCAGGTTATCACAGATTACACACCTGACAGGATCATAATTGAGCCATCAGGAGTTGGCAAGCTGTCTGACGTTATCAAGGCAGTAAAGGATGTATCAGGAAATCTTGATGTAGAGCTCGACAGCTACACAACAGTTGCCGATGTGTCAAAGGTTAAGATTTATATGAAGAACTTTGGCGAGTTCTTCAACAACCAGATCGAGAGTGCTAACACTATCATCCTGAGCAGAACACAGACTACTACACAGGACAAGATAGAGAAGGCTGTAGCCATGATCAGAGAGAAGAACGATCATGCAACCATCATTACAACTCCATGGGATGAGATCGATGGAGCAGCCATCAGAGAGGCTATGCAGAACTACAAGTCTCTTGAGGAGACAATGATGGATGAGGCTAAGAAGGGACATGATCATGACCACGACCACGGCGATGAGTGCACATGTGGCTGTCACGACCATGACCATCATCACGACCATGAGCATCATCACGACCACGATGAGCACGAGCATCACCACGACCACGATGACCACGATCATCATCATGATCACGACCATGGCGATGAGTGTACATGTGGCTGCCATGACCATGATCACCACCATCATCATGCAGATGAGGTATTTACAAGCTGGGGCAAGGAGACACCACACAAGTACAATGAGGACAAACTCAGAGAGATCCTTGACACTCTGGCTGACACAGAGAAGTACGGTGTTATCCTCAGAGCAAAGGGTATCGTACCTAGCGATGCAGGTGAGTGGCTGTACTTTGATCTTGTACCAGGCGAGTTTGAGGTCAGAAAGGGCAAGGCTGACATCACTGGTAAGCTTTGCGTAATAGGAAGCAAGCTTAAGGAGGACGACCTTGCAGAACTGTTCGAGGTTTAAGAAGGTTGTTCTATGATAAGGAGTTAATATGATGGGACGTCAGAATAAAGAGATACCTGTATATGTGTTCATGGGATTCCTTGAGAGCGGTAAGACAACATTTGCCAAGGAGACCCTGATGGACAGAGGCTTTACAGGTGGAGCCAAGACACTTCTTCTCGTCTGTGAGGACGGAGAGGAGGAGTATGATCTTGAGGCTCTGAAGAAGGCTAATATATATACAGAGTTCATAGAGGAAGATCAGCTCACCACAGACCATCTCCTTGACCTTCAGGACAAATACAATCCGGAACAGGTCATGATCGAGTACAATGGTATGTGGAAGCTCGATAAGATATTTGAGATAAGGGTTCCAAAGGGATGGACGGTTGTCCAGGTTATCTCATTTGTGAATGCGGAGACATACGATGTGTACTCACAGAACATGAAGGCAACCATGGTTGAGCAGTTCAACAGTGCGGACATGGTCATCTTCAACAGATGTGATGAGAATTCCAAGATCCCTGAGTGGAGAAGATCCATCAAGGCGGTGAACAGAAGAGCACAGATCATCTTTGAGATGAAAGATGGATCCATTGCACCTGAGACAAATGAACCTGAGGATCTGCCATACGATGTGAGCGCAGATGTGATAGAACTGCCGGATGACGATTTCGGTATCTGGTATGTGGATGCATCTGACATGAAAGAGAGATACGACGGCAAGAAGATCCACTTCAAGGCCATGGTATTTAGACCAAAGCAGTACGGCAGCAATGCATTTGTTCCTGGAAGATTCGCCATGACATGCTGTGTTGAGGATATCCAGTTTGTCGGATTCAAGTGCTATTATCAGGGTGCTAAGAATCTTGTGGACAGACAATGGGTTGATGTCACAGCCAAGATAGGCTACGAGTATTACCCAGATTTTGAAGGTGAAGGACCTGTTCTCACAGCAGAGAAGGTCACGCTCACAAGTGCGCCTGATGAAGAGGTAGTATATTTCAGTTAAGAGTTGAGCAGCTCCCTGAATACATGATATTTGATGTATCCGGGGAGCTTTTTTTGCGCGGCCGGGGAATGCCGGAAGAGCTTTGACGTGTCCTTACGAAAGTGTAAGTTGCGTTATTTACCGGCAGAATTTATTATAAGTTTAGTGTAAAAAATAAAGTCAAATTGGAAGGAAAGACTTATGATCAGATCGGCGAAACTTGCGTGTGGCGGTGCGGTTGCACTTATGCTGCTTGGAGGTATGATCTGTCCAGCTATGGCGGAAACGAACACAGATAGTGCATATGGACGGGTTGAACAGAGGATAATTGAAAATAACCCTGATTTTGATATACAGCTAAAGTATGGACTCAATGGATATGCGGTAAATGACAGAGGCAGTGTTATCAGGCTGGATATTGTGTGCGACACAGATTTTGCGGGAAATGTGTCTGTACAGACGAGCTATTCCGAAGGCTTTGGCACGAAGAATATGACATATGCCAGAGATGTGGAATTAAAGGCAGGAGAAAATACAGAGCTGGAATTCTGTGTCGATAATATGGGCTCCGGTATAGCAAAGGTTGAGATCAAGGACAGTGACGGAGAGCTGGTGTACTCAGAGCGGGATTCACTGAGTATAGAGGGCAATGATATGGTAGTTGCGGTGGGCGTGATGAGTGACAGACAGGATGCCATGTCTTATATAGAGGATGTCTCCATGGACAATGTGTATGATAATGCAAAGGTAGAGACTGTTGCATTATCACCCTCAGACATTCCTGAGTCCGAGGAGGGACTGGAGGCTATAGAGTATCTGTTGGTGGATGATTATGATCTGTCGGGATTGTCAGAGAAGCAGAGTGCTGCCATAAAACAATGGGTGTACAGTGGTGGAGCTATGATACTGGCCAAGTCGTCAGATGAAAATGAACTCAGCAGCTTTGACGGCGATTTTGTCTCCGCTGTGAATGACACACAGAAGGTACATGAGCTGGACGGCTCAGATGGGTACTATCTGAATATGGGATATGGCCGGATCGTGGTGCTCCCGTATTCGCTTGCACAGACGGATGAGAAGGATAAGACTGCCCAGGCGCAGGCTGCTCTGGAAGCAGGCTTTACGGATATGACACAGAACTGGATCGATGGAGGCTGGTATTATGGTGGCACATATTATGGATATGATGTGGCAAATGCAGCCAACAAGAGAAGCACCCCGTCACCTGTTGTCATTATGCTCGTGCTGATCATATATATCATTGTGTGTGGTCCTGTGGCGTACATCGTCCTCAGCAGGCTCAAAAAGAAGGAGCTCATATGGGGAGTTATCCCGGTATGTGCAATTATCGGTACAGGTGCCATATATATGGTAAGCCTCAAGTACAGAGTTATAAAGCCTATCGGACTTACATTTGTGGCTGCGGATATAAGCGGTGATACCAAGCGGGAGGATGCATATTCATATATAATAGGCGGCAGATCAGGCCAATACAAGATAGACATCAACAGCAAATATTCCAACATCGAGATGGATGATTCCATGGGATCCAGCTTTTATGACAATCTCAATGCGGTAAAAAATGATGGAAAAGATGGCGTTACACTGAATTATTACAGCAATCGTTCATTTGGCACTATATCAGCTAATGCAAGCTTTGCTGGAAGCAACGATATTGGAAGGATTCGGAAGAATTTGACATTATATACAGATGGCTTTGAGGGAACATTGACAAATGACACCTCGTACGATGTGGAGAATCTTGTGGTCATGTCCGAGGGATATTATTACGTTGCTGATGTCCTGAGAGCGGGAGATACCATACGGATAAGCAGGAAGAATACCCACAAATTTGACGGCGGCTCCATACTTGACGGAATGAGATCATATTACACGAAGAAGTATGGTGAGGATTATTTCGGAGATGATGAATCGTCGGCGGAATGGTCCAGAAATTATTACATGCAGCTCCGGCTTGCCCAGTACAGTAGACTCGCTGCAGATGACGGCGTTGTGGCTGTGTGGGGAACCATACAGCGGGATCCGGATATGATGAGTGATGCCGATACGGAAAATTATGGCAGCTATATGGTATACGACATAGATACCCTTAAATATGAGGATGTGGATGGAGTTTATTATTACAGCATTTATGACAGGGATGAGAATGGAATCGGCGGATCAGATTATGGTGATGACGATCTGTTGATGTATTCTGAAACCGTGGACGTTAACATCAGATTTGGCAAGAATGATGATATAACGGAACTGATATACGATAAGACCCAGGCGGGAAGCGGCAAGAACAAGGTCGTAGTGCAGATGCTCAACAGAGAGACCGGTGAATATGACACGGTATTTGCCGATGGACAGACAATCATAAAGGGGCAGGAACTTGACAAATATATGTCGGACGGATGCCTGGCTATGAGATTTATATCTCCTCAGCAGGGAGATTATTATGTGGACACTTACCTTCCACATATCAGTGCGAGGGGAGGTGTCCGGTAATGGTTGATATAGAAGAACTCACCAAGAGATATGGAAAGTTTGTTGCGCTCGATCATATGAACCTTCATATTGATAAGGGCGAGATATTCGGATTTGTCGGACCAAATGGTGCCGGTAAGACGACAACCATGAGGATCATGTGCGGACTCCTTAAAGCCACATCGGGAAAGGTCACCATAGACGGTGTAGACGCACTTGGCAGACCTGCGGATGTGAAACGGAAGATAGGATATGTTCCTGACTTTTTCGGTGTGTACGACAATCTGAAGGTCATGGAGTACATGGATTTTTATGGCTCCATGTACGGCATGAGCAAGTGGGAAGTGGAGAAGGTCGCAGATAAATATCTGGAGCTTGTCGCCCTTCAGGATAAAAAGGACGAGTTCGTCGACAGCCTTTCAAGAGGTATGAAGCAGAGACTCTGTGTAGCAAGAGCACTCATACATGATCCCGAGCTTCTGGTGCTCGATGAGCCGAGTTCGGGTCTGGATCCAAGGTCAAGACATGATATGAAGAATATACTGCGTGATCTGAAGGAGATGGGCAAGACCATCGTGATAAGCTCGCATATTCTGCCGGAGCTTTCAGAGATGTGTACGAGTATAGGTGTCATAGACCACGGAAAGATAGTGGCCAGCGGAAGCGTGGATGAGATTGTAAATGGTGATAAGAACATGCCTCCTGTAAGGATAAAGGGATATATGTTGGGACTTGATGCGGAGGCCTCAGCCAACAGGATATCTGTCATTGTGAAGGAAAGATTCAATGTGGATCGCATAAGTATACAAGATGGAGAAATTCTTGTCTATTATTCAGGCACGAGGGAGTCTGACGCCGAGCTTCTCAGAAGTCTTGTGGACAACGGTGTGCACGTTCATCAGTTTTTCAGGGAGAAGGAAGATCTGGAATCCCTGTTCCTTAAGATTACGGGAGGTGAGAATCGTGGCGCGAAGAACAATTATTAATCCCATATTGAAGAAGGATATTCTGGTAAATGCGAGAAGTGCCAGAATGGTCGTGACGATAACAGTCATCAACTGCCTGTTTGCGCTGGTTGTCGGAATGCTCTTCATGACGAGCAGAGGCTCAGCATATCAGGTATATTATTCAAATATTGCACAGATGTTTCCTGTGCTTGCGGTGTGTGAGCTGTGCATAATAGGACTCATAGTTCCGATAATCACATCCACCTCGATATCCGGTGAGAGGGAGAGACAGACGCTTGAGATCATGCTGACGACTCCGGTAAGACCTATATCGATAGTTGCCGGAAAGCTCCTGTCGGCAGTTGCCACCACGGCAATGTATGTCATAGCAACTCTTCCGTTTATGGCGGTTGCATTCATAGTTGGAGGAATGGGCTGGGACGAACTGTTCAAATACCTTGGAATGGTTCTCTTTATAGATATATACGTTGGTAGTATCGGAATATTTTACTCCTGCGTGAAGAGAACTTCTGTGTCGGCGGCCATATCAACCATAGTGACTATAGCGGCTGTTGTGTTTTTATCATATGCGATAGGAAAAGTTTTTGAATCCATGATGTATATGTCGGACGGTTCAAGAAGCAGTTATGCTGCTTATATGATGGGAAAGGCAGTGTGCTATGCAGTCAATCCTGCCATATGGATAGCAGAAAATTTCATCAGATTGCTCAAGGATGAATCTGTGGTGGAAACCATGACGGGATACGGTAAATACACGAATTTCGTGGTGGATCATATGGCCGTGATCTCAGTGTGTGTGAATCTCGCAGCATCATTTGTGCTGCTTAAGGTGGCTTCGGTGAAGCTGGTTAAGGGCAGCAGAAAAAGGAAAAAGTCAAGGATATGATATTCCAAACAGGTATACAAAATGGAGTTTGACTTGTGTTTGATTATGGGATATCCTTTTTAGTGTAATATGTGCTCCGATGGAGAGGCTGCTCGGCAGAGCGGGAAGGAGCACTTGCTTATGTATAGTAAAGTATTAAGTGGACTTGTACAGGGAATCGACGGGACGCTCATATCAGTGGAGACGGATATACACGATGGGCTTCCCGTTATGAATATGGTCGGATACCTTTCCTCCTGCGTGAAGGAAGCAGGAGAACGGGTCCGGACTGCACTGCGCAATTCTGGTTTCAACATTCCTCCGAAGAGAATAACGATCAATCTCTTTCCGGCGGATATCAGAAAGGAAGGCACTGCCTTCGATCTGCCCATCGCAGCGGGTATGCTGGCGTCCATGGGCGTTATTCCAACAGACAATATAAAGAACATACTTATCCTTGGAGAGCTGGGGCTTGACGGACATGTGAATACGGTGAGCGGTGTGCTGTCCATAGTTCACTCTGCGTACAGCGAAGGTGTGAGGAGCTGTATAGTGCCGGCGGGGAATTCCAGGGAGGCCGCCATTATACGTGGGATGACTGTTATACCGGTCACAAGTATAGGAGAGCTGGTCGATCACTTGAGTGGTATACAGACCATAGAGCCTGAATATGTTGATGTAGAAGCCATGCTGGATACGTCAGGGGATGAAGCTGAAGTGGATTTCTCTGAGGTAATGGGGCATGAATCCCTTAAACGTGGAGTGGAGATAGCCGCGGCGGGAATGCACAACATACTCATGACAGGCCCCGCCGGGGCAGGCAAATCCATGATAGCCAGACGTATCCCGACGATACTTCCGAGACTCAGCCTTGAGGAGAGTATAGAGATAACGAAGGTGTACAGTGTGGCGGGGCTTCTGGATGAATCCTGTCATATAATAAACCGCCGTCCATTCCGGGCACCTCATCATACGATATCCCTGCATGCCCTGTCCGGCGGCGGGCATAATCCGAGACCAGGAGAGATAAGTCTTGCACACGGTGGTGTGCTGTTTCTCGATGAGCTGCCGGAGTTTAACCGGAACGTGCTCGAGGTCATGAGACAGCCCCTTGAGGACGGTGAGGTCAGTATATCAAGGCTTGGTGGAATATACAGATTTCCTGCGGACTTCATGCTGGTTGCGGCGAGAAATCCATGCCCCTGCGGACAGTACCCGGATATGAACAGGTGTACATGCACGGTCAGGCAGATCAGGAATTATAATGCCAGGATAAGCAAGCCTCTGCTTGACAGGATAGATATAAATGTGGATGTTAGGAAGGTGGACTGCAGACAGTTATTTGGTGGCCGGACAGGGAAGAATTCAGCAGAAATGAGGGAGAGTGTGCTGAGGACCCAGAGGATACAGAGT
>ERZ772820.1399-NODE-1399-length-19061-cov-3.620593_pt1 | contig 19061 bp, 15 predicted proteins | sample MGYA00511377_ERZ772820 | MGnify/ENA primary metagenome ERZ772820 (study PRJEB29015, sample SAMEA2737684) | human gut metagenome | biome: human gut; feature: human-associated habitat; material: faeces | place: China | collected 2012 ...
TTACTTCGGAAGAAGAACTTGATGCAGTTGAATCTTCCATTCATGATTCTCCTTCAAATATAAAAATGCATTTAAATAAAGCTTTAGAATTATATGCTCAACGGCCAGTTGGGGATTATAGAAATTCCATTAAAGAATCAATTTCAGCTATCGAGGCATATTGCCGTGAGATTACAGGAGAGAAGACTTTAGGTGAGGCACTTAACAAAATAAATAACAAAGGACTAGTCATACCTCAAATATTAAAAGTTGCATTCGAAAAGTTGTATGCATATACCAATCAGCCTGATACTGGAATCCGACATGCTTTAATGGATGAATCCGGCACATACACTCCTGCTGCAGAAGAGGCTTTGTTTATGTTGGTGTCGTGTAGTTCTTTTATTAATTACCTAAATAAGAAACTGAAATAATTAGTTTATGGAAGAATACGATAAAATAGAAATACAGCAAATTTGCTCAAATATATGTAGTGGAGGTACGCCTAAAAGTACCGTTGCTGAATATTATGGAGGGAATATTCCTTGGCTTAATACCAAAGAAATAAATTTTTGCCGTATTTATAAAACAGAAAAAAACAATAACTGACGAAGGATTTAATAATTCATCAGCTAAATGGATTCCAGCAAACTCTGTTATTGTTGCAATGTATGGAGCGACTGCTGGAAAAACGGCTATTACTCGGATTCCATTAACAACCAATCAAGCGTGTTGTAATCTAACCATTGATTCGACCAAAGCAGATTATCGATTCGCCTATTATGCCTTATGTAATGATTATGCTTTCCTCTCATCTCTTGCAAACGGAGGAGCACAACAAAATTTAAATACGCAGCAAATAAAGGAATTTGAGATACCTTTTCCATCTCTTAGAGAACAGAAACGTATAGCAGACATACTTTCATCTCTCGATGACAAAATCGAGCTAAACCGCCGGATAAATGATAATTTAATGCCAACCTATATGCCTAAGACGTTTCATTTCACAGAAGATTCATACGAACAAACGATAATCTCATTGTTCAAGGATATGGGCTATGAATACCATTATGGCCCGGAACTTGACGCAGATACCAGCAGGGAACTTACCGATTCCACCATACCGGGAGCATTGCGTAAGGCAATGTTGGCTATAAACGGAGCGGACAAAGTCGCCGCCGTGGATGAAGCCATCCGCAAAATCAGAGAACAATTCAGCCAACCTTTGGTAAGTGCAAACATAACCCTCACCGATTGGCTGCAAAATGGGCTGGATGTGACCTTCAAAACCGCTCAAGGCTCATTGCGTAGCGACCATATCAAGATAATCGACACAGACAATATCAACAACAATTCTTTTGTGGTTGCCAACCAATGGACGGTTACAAATGGCAAATCCACCAAACGTGCCGACATAGTGGTATTCATCAACGGACTGCCAATCTCCGTTGTTGAGTTGAAATCCCCTTCCCGTGAAGTGACGAACTCGGAGGAAGCCCACCAACAGTTGCAGAACTATATGCGCATTGTGCCGCAACTTTTCACTGCTTGCCAAATGCTCGTGATAAGTGATATGGCAGACACGCGAGTAGGCACGATAACTGCTCCGCTCGACCGATATATGGAGTGGAAAACCACGGACGGAAGCTATGAGAGTACGGCGTTTGCAGACTTTGAAACATTCTTCAACGGCATATTTGAGAAACATCGGGTCATTGATATAATTGCGAACTTTACCCTTACAATGGGTGGCGACAAGAAGATACGCATACTCGCTGGCTACCACCAGTATTTCGCCGTGAAGAAAGCCCTTGAATGTACCAAACAAGCCCTGCAACGCAATGATGGGAAAATCGGCGTATTCTGGCACACACAAGGTTCGGGCAAGAGCCTTTCGATGGTATTCTATGCCCACCAACTCTTGAAAAATCTGCTTAGTGCGACTTTGCTTGTGCTAACCGACCGTCTTGACTTGAACGACCAACTGCACAGCACTTTTGCATCGTGCAGCGACTATTTGCGCCAAAAACCAATCAAAGCTACTGATGGCGAAAACCTCTATGAATTGCTCGAAAAGCGCAAGAGCCACGGGATAATCTTTGCCAATATCCAAAAGTTCAAAGACCGTGACAATCTCATCACCAGCCGTTCGGATGTGATTGTGATTAGCGACGAAGCCCACCGCACACAATCAAACACCAAGACAAAGATTGATACACAAACCGGAGAACTGAAACTCGGCTTTGCGGCTATCGTGCGCAAACTCCTGCCCAATGCGGCCTTTATTGGCTTCACCGGTACGCCTATTGAACAAGACGACAACGACACGAGAGAGGTGTTTGGCAACTACATTGACATCTACGACATGACCCAAGCCGTGGAAGATGGAGCTACCGTGCCTGTCTATTATGAGAGCCGTTTGGTAAAATTGGATTTGGACGAGGACACGCTCAGATTGTTGGATAACGAGTATGACAAGCTGGCTGAAGAGGGTGCTGACGAACAGGACATCAAACGTTCAAAGAGCGAAAATGCACGGCTTTGCGCCTTGCTTTCGGCACCTCAAACAATCGACACTCTTTGCAGAGACATAGTAGAACACTATGAGAACAACCGAGCCGACTTGCTCACAGGCAAAGCCATGATAGTAGCGATTGACCGTGCTACTGGCATAGACATATACAAAAAGTTGATGGAGCTTCGTCCTCAATGGAAAGATATTGTCTGCATAGTTATGACGCAAGGAAACCAAGACCCTGTAGAATGGAACGACATCATTGGTTCTGCCGCACGTAAAGAAGAATTGGCTCGCCAGTTCAAAGATAACAATTCACCGCTAAAAATGTCTATCGTAGTGGATATGTGGCTCACAGGCTTTGATATTCCATCGCTTGCCACAATGTATGTTTACAAGCCGATGAAAGGACATAACCTTATGCAGGCTATCGCCCGTGTAAACCGTGTGTTCCCCGAAAAGAGCGGTGGCTTGGTAGTGGACTATATCGGCATTGCCAAGGCTCTCAAAAAGGCCATGCACGACTATACGGGGCGTGACAAGAAAAACTACGGCGACCCGAACATCAAGACAACTGCCTACCAACAGTTTGTTGCCGCACTCAAGCGTTGCTGGGAATGTATGAACGATTACGATTATTCAGCTTTTTCCGATTGTTCCAATCTGCAACGTGCCAACCTCATTAGAGGTGGTGTGAACGTGTTACTTGATAAGGATAACCTTGTCTCGTCCGAACCTACCACTCAAACTGATGAAAATGGTAACATTATTCTTGTGGATGCCGTTCCTGCCGAGGCGAGGAAAGTCTTTATGGAAGAAAGCAAACGCTTGTCGCAAGCCGCTTCACTTTGCCGCAGTTTGCTTACTCCTGCAGAACGTTTTGAGGAAGCGTATTTTGAAGCTGTGCGGACATTGCTCTTGCGCCTTTCGGGAAACAATAAAATTACCCGTAAAATTATAGACGAGCGCATCACGCAACTGTTGAAAGTTGCAATCAAGGCAGATGGCATTGTGGAAATTCTCAATACAAAAGGCTCGGAATTTTCGCTCTTTGATGAAAATTTCTTGAAAGAGATAGCCGAGATGAAAGAGAAGAATTTTGCTCTTGAATTGCTCAAACGGCTGCTTGAAGAACACATCAAGAAATATGCTAAAAAAAGAATGGTTGAAGCCGAGAAATTCAGTGAAATGCTTGATGCCCGGCTTGCAGAATACCTCCGTGGGCTTATCTCCAACGAGGAAGTGATTAAGGAGCTTCTCAAAATGGCGCAAGAACTGAAAGCCAATGCGGAACAAGCATCTGAATTAGGATTGACCGAGGAAGAACAGGCTTTCTATGATGCTTTGACAAAGCCGCAAGCCGTAAGAGATTTTTATGAAAACAGCCAACTTGTTGCTATGGCAAAAGAGCTGACCGAAGCCCTGCGCAGTAGCAAGACTATTGATTGGCGGCAGAAAGAATCGGCTCGTGCCAAGATGCGCTCTATGGTGAAGCGATTGTTGAAAAAGTACAAATACCCACCAGAGGAACAAGAGGCTGCTCTCGAAACCGTTATCCGGCAATGTGAACTTTATGCTGATTCGGATGACGAGAATTAAGTGTGTAAAGGAAGATATTCTACTATATGAATATTTCTGAAATCAATTGGTATCACAGGTGAGATGTAATATCGATTTGGTGAAAAATTTTCCAGATTTAATCTGACTTTTCATCTGTCCTCAGTGGCCAAAACCCAAGCATAGATTGCTTAAACCGGTCGGCGGCATTGTTGGATTGGACATATTAAACGATATACAATCATTGATGTTGCCAAAGGGTTTAGCCTTCGTTTGCCGGATTTCCAAGATAGATTGCAGATGATATTATTCAGTCAAAGAAATTTCGTTTGCCAGATCCATGATAGGAGTTTGCCATAATATGAACCAAATTTAGTAAGAGAGTGTGTGGCATGCTCATTGAACATTCGTAATTTGATTCCGATAGTAAGTTTGGCTATGGACATGACGAATCAAACTCAAAAATAGGGGATACAAAATCAATAATATGTCCAATAGCCAAAGCATGGGACAGTCCGATATTCTGCCGAAAGAATTCAAGAGTTTTGGTTGTAGACCTCGCATTTAGGAATCGTAGGCTTACCCTATTTCACATGATGTGTTTTTGCTCCAGCCATAGCTATTGCCTCAAATCATAACTTGGTTAAAGTCCTATCTGATTCTTCTGATTGAACCAGGTGCATAAAGTCGATATCATCGTTGGCTACAAAAGAGATAGGATTTGTCGTCCACTGTCCAATCCCTACATTGATTTTCCCGTGCCCAGCTTGCTGTTTTAAGTGGCACTCATCCCGCTGCCGAAAGGCGAGTGGGGTATTAGGCTCCCCCATAGGGTTTACTACTGGCAGACGGGCAAGCCCGGTATGGATAATAGCTTCACTTCAAATAATGCAGATGCTGTCCGGTTTCCAGTGTACATACAAAAGGAAGTATGGCAGATTGCACCTGTATGATGAAACCTGCCATAGCTTTGCTTTATTCCTATATCTACACCCCGGCATTAAAGTAAAGCCAGGAAATGTCACAGAAAAATGTCACACCGGGATTTGATGGTATAGGGGCTCAATAATGGAAATCCCGGTTGAATTTGTATTCTTTCCCTTCTTTTACGACCATCCGCTTGTTGCATAGGAACTTTGCCAATTCCACCGCCTTGTTGTACCCCAGTTTTATTCCCTGCCGTCCGTAGCCTTCTTTCAGCCGTTCAAGGTAACCGTTATAGCCGCTGATGTTCCCGTCCTCAAAAGCGGCGTTCAAAGCGGAACGGTGCGAATCCTCAGGTATTTCCTTGTACGGGTCGAACGGTTCCTTAGGAGGGCGTCCTGGCTGCCTTTTCTGAGGCCGATATGACTCCACCAGTTCGGGCAGGGAATCATCGTTTACCCGGAAGGCAAACGGTTCAAACTCACGGTCACGGCTGTGTATGGCTTCCACCACGCTTATGGACTTGTCGTCTTTGTCTGGCTCTATCTGCATGACGGTTTCCGCCTTGTTGTTCAGTTCCGTGCCGACATGCCCGCGTGCGTGTTCATCATTCTTGTTCTGATGCAGGACGGTATGGATGTGTATCTGCCGGTCATCGGTCCATTGCATGAATTTGGATATCACATCGGTGGATTCACCGGGTGAATTGATATCATGGATGAAGTCCCGGATGCCATCTATGATGACCAGACCTAAATCGGGTATCATGCCGATTGCCTCTTCTGTTATTGCCAGTCGTACTTCGGGCGAATATTTCCGGAGCGCCAACATCGTCAGATTGTCTGCATCACAATCTTTCGGCAGACCTGCCAGTCTCAAGATTCTATTCAGAACAATTTGGCAATGGTTCTTGCCCTGTTCCGTGTCAACGTAGAGAATCTTCCTTTTCCCCTCCGGGAAGCAGGCACGGTAATGCAGCACTGTGCCATTCTTCAGGGCGGCCGCAGCGATGGCAGAGACATTGAAGGTCTTCTTGCTTTTGGCCTTTCCAATGGATGCACTGAAGTTTCCAAGAGTCCCGATTGTGGAATCATCCACCATAAGCACGGAAGCGGACTGTTCATATGTCCCGGTCATACTTATAACAGATTCTTTTATGTAGTTTCTCAATTCCTCCGGAGTAGGAATATTGCAGCTCGTCTTTTCCATATTCCTACAGTTCTCTTGGTTTGGCCTTATGTCTTGTCGCAGCAAGCATCTGCTCGTGTTCCTCCTCGAAGCTAAGAGGAACTTGGCTTTTTCTTCCGGTCTCCAGCCATTTGTCCAGTTCGTCGCGATATACGAACAGATGTTTCCCCTGCTTGATGACAGGTATCCCTCCATGCTTGGCCTTGTAATAGAAGGATGACTTGGATATTCCAAGGTAGCTGCATACTTCCTCGACGGTCATGGGGACATGCAGGTTTTCTTTGACAGGAGCCTGTTTGGCAAAATTGTCCTTCAACGCATTTTCGAGACTCTCGATTCTTTCGCAAAGTTTGCCTACCACTTCCGGCAGGTCATTGAATGTCAGTTTTTCGTTTAGCATGTTCTAATATTTAAATGTTTAACATGCTGCAAACCAACATAATGATATTATGCAGATTACAATCAGCAGAAACTAATTATCGCTGTCTGCTGAAGTTTGCATACAACTGAAATGATAGTCCCCGTTCTCCGGGACATCTATGGCAATTATGGCGGGAACTGAGTCACGAAGATTTTTACAAAGGTATTCAATTGTCGCATTTTCCAGTTCATGCGGGAATATTGTTTTTATGAACTTTGCCCTGTCGATTAAAGGGATATCAAGTCTCTCCCCGATATTCCATGCATAATGTCTCAGCGAAGGGGACTTGATTTGATTATCGGGCTTGGAACGAACCGGTTTATATAGTTCCGCTTGTCCGTATGCCAGAGATTCTATGTTCTCATGGAGAGTTTCAAGATCGTCTATGGATAAGAACTGTGACATTTCGTGTGTGGTGTATTCATGTATCGCATGCACAATAGCGGTCTTCTTCTCCATTTCATTGCGCCGCAATTCTTCTATACGGGCTTCATATTCCTTAAGATATGGACTCTCGACGTGTTTTTCACTGGTCGTATTATCAGTTGGAGGCAATTCTTCCTTGGTATCAGGATTTGCTTCGGAAGGGACAGTTCCTCTTGAGGACAACTCCTTGCAGCCAAAAGAAAGATAGCTTTTGGAGAGTAGAGAACAGAACAGGCGTTGCAGTGCAGCGCACGACATGATTGTAGCTACGATTCCTAATATGACCGGAGTGGAATAGTCAATCAGGTCAATCTGATAATTGTTGTACAATATTGTTGCCACTGTTGTATAGGCGACACACGTAATCGCAAGAACCCGGCTTGTCTTTTTGATGGATATTCGGTTGTTATCTGCCATAAACTGTTATTATTTGGAATTATGATAGGACAAAAATAGATGTCCGGTTTCAGACAGTTGTAAATAATGACGGAAAATTAGCCGGGAATTAAGAAAAAATATGGTTAGAGTATGATTTTCAGCGAAAAATCATACTCTAACCGATAAAACAGGCATGAATCAGTCAGGTCAGCCCTTTCTTATCAATGTGATTTTGGTGGTCGCCTCACGCTTGTTGCTGTCGACTACTTTCATGTAGCGTTGGGTGGTAGTGATGCTCTTGTGCGCCATGTTGCTTTGGATAGTACGGATATCAGTACCCGCTGCAGCCTGAAGAGTCGCGTATGTCCTGCGGTATGAGTGGAAAGTTATGTTTTTGGTAATTCCTGCGGAACGGATCCATTCCTTCATAGGCTGCTGTGTCCAGCTCCGTTTCAGGCCTTTGAACACAAGACCTTTTTTCTCGGGACTGTACCCGATCAGTTCCAAGGCTTCATCGCTTATCGGGATGATGTCTTCCGTCTTGGTCTTCTGGGTGATGGTATGGACACATTTTCCTCCGGCTGCAAAGTCAACGATTTCCTCCCAGCAAAGGGAAAGTATATCGCTGAGCCGCAAACTGGTCAGGCACGAAAAGAGGGAAGCAGTCTTTAGAACAGGTATCTTGCACGGGGTTTCAGCCAGGCAATATAGCTCTTCCACACTCAGGTATTCCTTGGCAACATCTTCCGGTTCGATTTTTTCCAGAAAGTCATTGACATTGGTCTTTATCATCCTGTTGCGATACAGAATCTTCAGGAATCCCCGGAAAGTGGACCAGTAGCCGGAAGCGGAGTTCTTTGAAATTTGTCCGTCACGCCGGAGTTGCTTTGCGTTAAGCAGGTATTCCCGGAACTTGTTGCACAGGTCCACATCTATTTCTTCGAAAGTGCATTTGCCGTGAACAAAATTGTAGAAGTGCTGATAGACAAATCCCCATTTCTGGTCGTGCTTGCGGAGCTGCTTCCGGTAATACTCCAGAAAGTCCGCTTTGTACTTGCGCTTGTCGAAGAAATCATACCGCTCATTTACGATGGCTTCGAACCGCCGGCACCTGATTGCTTCGGCCTTTTCCGACATGGCAGCGTTGAAGTCGCGTTCACGCTGATTCTTGGGATTGGCATAGATGTAAATGTTCAATCCTTCATGGCGGATGGTCTTCATTGTTTCCTGATCCCGGTAGCCCGGATAATAATCAAGATAGAACGACAGCATACCTTTCTTCAAAGGGCGCGTCCTCAATGTAACTGTTTTGCATTCTGACATAATGTTGAATATTAAATGGTTGTAACTGATTTTTGCTGCGAAAATCCTTAATGCTTTTATACAGACCATAATCAGCAGGGAATAATTTTTTAATAATTACAGTCGGTCGCATTTAGCCACTAACGGGCCCCCATGATGTGGTCGAATTCCACTTTCAGAAAGCGCACGAACCTGCCTTTCTTCTCCCGTTTTATTTCGTGGAATTGCAGGATGCCGTAAACTGAATCCCTGGTGAGATTGTATTTCTTCATGGCTTCCTGTACTGTGTAGTATTCAGACGAGTCATCTTCGGCGGTCTGTTTTGAGAGGTCGAAGTGAAGTTTGGAGTAGAATATCTGGCCGTGCTCTTTCTTCGAGGGGATGTTGTTGCGATAAACATGCGAGCGGATGGCGATACGGGTCATTCCGTACTTCTTCTCGATTTCTTCGGGAGTGTACCATTCGGTCAGGGCATCGTCAGTCCTGTACTTGGCGAATGCCGTATCGATGTGTTTTTTGCTATAATAGTTGAACTGGCGAATACGGATTTTGGGGATATGGTTCTCTCTTGTATATGCCCAAATCCATTTTTGCGAGACTTTGTACTTTTCGGCAATTTGCTCGGCAGTGTAGTACTCAGTTATATCAAGATCATCTTTTACTCTTCTTCTCTCATAGGGGCGTGTTTTGAGCATCAGTTCAATATCGGCTCTGCGAATGATTGACATCCTTGCACTGATTCTTGAAGCTCTCAACTTTTCCTCTTTGACAAGCTTGTAAATGTATTGGCGAGAAACGCCCATCAACTGTGCGGCTTGTGCAAAAGTAAAGTAGTCTTGATGGTCAAGTTTACTTTTGACTTCTATCAAATCCTGCAATTCACGAAGTTCGAGTCTTCGTTCTCTCATACGGTGTTTGTAGCCTTGACTGGCACATTGGTGGCTGCAATAATTGGTGGTAGTTTTCTTCGCAATGAATGGCTTACCACACCATTGGCAAATTCTTTTTACTTCCATGTTGTTTTCTCCATATTTTTAGTGAAACCATATAGTTTTAATTTCGCTTTTTGTCTACCTATGTAAACCATTGTCAACACATGTTGTTGACTACTTCAGTGTGACATCGGGGCAAATCCCGAAAATGTTTCGCGGTAGAAATACGGTAGAAAAATATGGCGGACAACTATATCCGACTGCACATAGCCGGATTTTGGACAAATAAAAAAGCCGCTGAAAATCAGCGGCTTCATTATAGTTGGTTCTAATTCGTTACAGTTAATTGCGATATATCATTTCCCGATGCAAAACTTGGAAAATATGGTCCCAAGTATTTCGTCAGTAGAGATTTGACCGGTGATTTCTCCGAGGTAGTGCATGCATTCTCTAATGTCTTGGGCGAGGAAGTCTCCGGAGAGGCCGGATTGTAAACCGTTGAGGGTACGTAGGATTGCGTCGTGGGCATTTAGCAGGGCTTCGTAATGACGTGCGTTGGTGACGATGATGTCATTTTCGCCAGTTTGTGTTGACTGTATGGTATCTGTAAGCTGTTTTTCGAGTACGTCGATATTTTGGTCATGTGAAGCTGAAAGAAAGATGAACGAAGTGTTGGGCTTTTCACGAGTGAGGCGTTTGTATAGGTCTGTGAGCTGTTGTTGGGTTGCGGATCCGATCTTATCTATTTTGTTAAAGGCAACGATGAGGCGTTTATCTGTGCAGTGGGGGAGGACTCTTCCAGCGATTTTTTCAATGTCTTGTGTCGATCCAGTGGCATCAATGAGCCAGATGACGATGTGGGCTTGATCTAGTTTTTGGAAGGTGCGTTCGATCCCCATATTCTCGATGGCATCGTGCGTTTCCCGTATACCGGCAGTGTCGATAAAGCGGAAAGTAATTCCTTGTAATACGACAGTATCTTCGATGACATCGCGGGTTGTACCGTGTATGTCCGAAACGATGGCTTTATCTTCTTTGACAAGGCGGTTGAGCAGTGTCGATTTCCCGGCGTTGGTTTCTCCTATAATGGCGGTAGGTACACCGTTTTTGATGGCATTGCCGAGTGTGAACGAATCGGAAAGGCGCTTAATGACTCGTTCTATTTCACTGGCGAGGTCGGTTAGTTTCTCCCGGTCGGCAAATTCTACTTCTTCTTCGCTGAAATCAAGTTCGAGTTCGACGAGCGAGGCGAATGTGAGTAGTTTTTCCCGTAGTTGGATAAGTTCTCGGCTGAATCCTCCACGCATTTGTTGCATAGCTAAACGATGAGAGGCCGCCGAGGTGGAAGCGATAAGGTCGGCCACGGCTTCGGCTTGCGAGAGGTCAAGTTTCCCATTGGTAAAAGCCCTACGGGTAAATTCTCCCGGTTGGGCCAGGCGGCAGCCTGCTCGCAATAGAAGGCTGATGATTTGTTGTTGAATGTAAATCGACCCGTGGCAGGATATCTCGACTGTATCTTCTCCTGTAAACGAGTGGGGAGCGATGAAAAGCGTAACGACTACATCGTCAATGGGAGTTCCATTTTCATCGGCGATTGTTCCGTAGTGTGCTGTATTGGGCTTTGCTTCGGATAGTTTTTTCTTGTTTGCGGTGTAAAATATACGATCGGTTATAATGATAGCGTTTGTTCCGCTTATGCGAATTACGGCAATACCTCCCATGCCGGGAGCGGTAGAGATGGCGCAAATCGTATCTTCGGGTATTGGCTTGTTTAGTTTAAGTTCCATATTTCAAGGGATAGGTCGCTTTCTATTTTATGTTCAATACTGTCGGGTAAGTTGTGGAAAAAATCTATTCCGGTCACTCGTTCCACACTGTCGATGGTGATTGCCAACTCTTTTAGAGACGGTTGTTCCGCTTCATTGTCGAATATAAATGCGATTCCTCTGGGCGTGCCGGAATACGGAACAGCGACTACTTTGAAAAAGCGGGTAGGGACGACTATCTCGTGTCGTCCGATTGTCTTTCTCGGAGTAGAAACGATGGGTCCGCAAGTAATGAGTAGTGCACTGTCTCGTTGTACCCATTCACGTATTTGTTCTTCCAGTTCTTTCCAGCGGCCTCGGTTTAATTCGGGAATTTGCGGACAGATATTTGAGAGCAGGAATGATTCTTCCATTGCTGTTTCGTTCCATTTCATATCGGCAGCCGGAGCCATATGTCCTCGGTCGTATCCGCTATGCGTGTAATCACGGGTGTCTATCATTGTGCCCACTACATCGTAGTCGGGGGTAAATCGGTTGTTGCGTGTAGCACTACCTTGCAGTTCGTCTCGTAGTAATTCGTAACTTACCCAATTGGGCTGTTTCCAATGGGAGTTATACGAGACCGTGTAGCCCGTACGGTATAATATTTGTTCCGGTGTACCTTCGGGAGTATGGGCCATTTCAGCATCTTTTACATGACAAAGAGAGTTTGTAAACGATTGTTGAGGATTTTGGGGTTGTTGAGCTTGTTTTATTAGCCACCATATACTGTATGTAACGAGTAACAGCAGAAATAAAGCCCCCCAATTATTTATTTTTTTACTGTTCGATTTTTTCTTTTTTCTCTTTTTAGCCATATCCTCCACTTTTGAATGTGGTCGTGCAAATGTAAGAAAAAATTTTTTTACCTTTGTTCGTCGGTTGGATAATCCATCGACTTAGGTTTAGATCAAGAAAAACCAATAAAAATATATACGATGAATTTAGTAGATCGTTTCCTTCATTATGTGAGCTTCGATACTCAATCGGACGAGCTTACAAACTTGACTCCCAGTACACCGGGACAGATGCTGTTTGCCCAAAAACTGGCCGAGGAGTTGGAGCGTATAGGCCTTACCGAGGTGACGCTCGATGATAACGGGTATCTTATGGCCTCATTGCCTTCAAATATAGATAAAGATGTCCCTGTGGTAGGATTTATAGCCCATTTGGATACTAGTCCCGATATGTCGGGACGGCATGTGAGTCCGCGGATTGTTGAAAATTACGATGGTAAGGATATTGTATTGTGTGCGGAGGAGGATATCGTATTGAAACCTTCGGAGTTTCCCGAACTACATCATTATATAGGTCAAGACCTTATTGTTACGAATGGGAAGACTTTGTTGGGGGCCGACGATAAAGCAGGTATTGCCGAAATTGTGACAGCGATGGAGTATCTTTTGAAACACCCGGAGATTAAACATGGCAAGATACGCATTGCATTCAATCCTGACGAGGAGATAGGCAAAGGAGCGCACAAGTTTGATGTTAAAGCCTTTGGAGCAGATTGGGCCTATACGATGGATGGTGGTGAAATAGGCGAATTGGAGTATGAAAACTTTAATGCGGCTGTGGCTCGAGTGACTTTCAAAGGCCGTAACGTTCACCCGGGATATGCCAAACATAAAATGATAAATTCGATTCGCATAGCCAATCAATATGCTATTATGTTGCCGCGTTGGGAAACTCCCGAACATACCGAAGGTTATGAAGGTTTTTATCATTTGATTTCGTTCGAGGGCAGTGTGGAGAAGACGGTATTGACTTATATTATTCGTGACCATGATCGAGATCGTTTTGAACGTCGCAAGAAAGAACTCGAACATTTAACTCGTAAAATAAATAACGAGTTTCCGGGTTGTGCCAGTATCGAAATAAACGACCAATACTATAATATGCGTGAGAAGGTCGAACCTGTGATGCATATCGTCGATTTGGTATCCGAGGCTATGAGGGCCGTAGATGTTGTTCCGATGGTGAAGCCTGTACGTGGCGGAACCGATGGAGCGCAATTGTCGTTCAAAGGATTGCCTTGTCCCAATATTTTCGCCGGTGGGTTGAACTTCCACGGGCGTTATGAATTCGTGCCCATACAGTCTATGGAAAAAGCTACCGAGGTGATTGTGCAAATTGCCAGAATGGTAGCCGAGAAGTAATAATCTTTGTCGGGTTTGGACAGATATGGAAATTATTTTTCATATCTGTTCCTTTTATTTCATAGCGAAAAGTTCATGTCGGGCACACTCATTGTTCTTACAGGGCCTACCGGGGTGGGAAAGACCGAGCTTAGCCTTCAATTGGCAGAGCGGTATGCTTGTCCTATTGTGTCGGCCGATAGTCGGCAGTTCTATGGCGATATACCTATTGGAACGGCGGCTCCTACAATCGAGCAACTGTCGAGGGTCGAACATTATTTCGTAGGGCAGTTGGCGTTGTCCGACTATTATAGTGCTTCGTGTTATGAAGAAGATGTCTTGAAGCTGCTCGATAAACTTTTCAAGACAAATGACTATGTCCTATTGACAGGAGGCTCTATGTTGTATATCGATGCGGTTTGTAAAGGTATCGACGAGATACCTACCATTACCGACGAGATACGTCGTGAAGTTGCGGCGCATTACGAGAAAGTGGGTTTAGCCGCCCTTTGCGAAGAGCTTAAAGTGCTCGATCCAGTATATTATGCAGAGGTTGATTTGAATAATCACAAGCGGGTGATTCATGCGATAGAGATTTGCCGACAGACTGGTGGCCGATACAGTGATCTGCGTACTCGTCGGGTGAAATCCCGCCCTTTCCGAATTATAAAAATAGGATTGATTCGTCCACGGGAAGAGCTATTCGAGCGGATAAGTCAGAGAGTGGAGCAAATGATTGCCGATGGCTTGGTCGATGAAGCTCGAAGGGTATACCCTTATCGTCATCTTAATTCTTTAAATACAGTGGGCTATAAAGAGTTGTTCGCTTATTTCGATGGGAAGATGACCTTAGAAGAGGCTGTCGAGAAAATCAAGAGAAATACCCGGGTCTATTCCAAGAAACAAGTCACATGGTATAAAAAAGATCTCGATATGAAGTGGTTCTCCCCAGATGATAAGGACGGGATTATCGCTTATATCGACGAGAATTCCGTTTTGTGAAAGACTAATGTGATGTTTGTTTATGCGTGATCTCGAATGGTATCTTTATAAAAAGGATACAGGATTTATATCTATAAAGTTATGAGAATATTGAAGCCTTTTATGTTACTAGCTGTTATTGGTGTTTTATATTCCTGTGCAGCTGTTCATTTGCAGACTTATCGCAATGGCTATATCATGGATAAGAATAATGTAGTTGTCGGGTATTATTGGAATGGGTATCTCCTCGATTTGGAAAAGAATATCATCGGATACTATGCAAACGGGTATATTTACGATACTCGCCATGAGGTTATAGGAAATTATGTAAATGGATATATAAAGAACTTGAAATTAAAATAGATCTGATGTAAATTTCATGTTCTTATTTATTTGAAGGTTGGGTTCACGGGCTCTATGTGATACTCCGTCACTCCTTTGTTGTATTTTGAAAATATCTCATGGGCTTTTTCCACGAATCCTTTCAGATGAGGCCGATGGGGATGCTCTTTCAATTCTTGTATCGCAGGTACTACCCGGAAGTTTTCTTTTTGTATAGTTGGTCGTCGGGTATAAACAAGTGTGTGTTGTGCCGATTGTAACAGTATTTTTCCCGTGATATCCCGCCGGATAACAACCTTTACCATTGCTCCGCCCACCGTATCGCGGGTTTTCATATTGGAGATGAAATTTCCTAGTGAATAGACGATGAGGGCACAAGGGTTCCCTTGTTCGTCGTATCGTAATTCCATAGGTTGTATCACGTGTGGGTGGGCTCCTATAATCAGTTGTACTCCTTCTTTCACCAAAAAGTCTGCCAAATCTTCTTGTCGTTTGTTCGGCAACAGTTGGTATTCATCGCCCCAATGTAGGCAGGCAACGATAAGGTCGGCACTCAACGTTTTGGCACGAAAAATGTCTTTTTTTATTTTTTCTTCGTCTATGTAATTGACAATTAATGGAGAGTGTGGCGTAAATCCATTCGTTCCGTACGTGTAATTCAGAAAGGCGATTCGTATTCCTTTTATAGAGGTTATGAACGGATAGAATCTTTCGAATGAGTCTTTTGAATCATAGGTCCCTATATGGTCTGCTCCAATAGAGTCGAGTATATGCAATGTGCGTATAGCCCCTCGGGTATAACGGTCGAGACAGTGATTGTTGGCGGTAAGGAAAAGGTCGAATCCTGCGTTTTGTAATGCGATTGGAAATTCGTCCGGCGCAGAAAAACAGGGATAACCGGTGTAAGGTTGTCCGCCGATGGGCGATTCTAAATTGACGACTGCATAATCCGCCGAAGCTATTTCGTGAGTAATGTCTGCAAAACAAGGTGAATAATCGTATGCCTCACCTTGTTTTGCAGATTGTATTTGGGCTTTATGTTGCATAGCATCGCCAGCGAAAAGAAGAGAAACCTCGGTAGCGGGTACTGCCGGAGCTTGTCCTAAAATGAGCGGTGCTAAAAAGGATATGAGCCCTATCATACGAGTTTAGGGATAGATTGCTTTTTTCCCAGCCAACAGGGTGTTACGCATGAGCGACACGATAGTCATAGGGCCTACTCCGCCGGGAACGGGGGTGATAAAAGAGCACTTGGGAGCTACTTCGTCGAATTTTACGTCTCCGGTGAGCTTGAATCCCGATTTTTTTGTAGCATCAGGAACTCGGGTCGTACCCACATCAATGATTACGACACCCTCTTTTACCATATCGGCAGTGACGAATTCGGGAGAACCGAGTGCGGCGATAATAATGTCGGCCGTACGGCATATCTCTTTGATGTTGGGGGTTGCACTATGACATACGGTTACCGTGGCATTGCCCGGATAAGCCTTTTGCATCATGAGTGTAGCTACCGGTTTGCCAACAATGTTGCTTCGTCCCAGTACCACACAATGTTTTCCTTTGGTCTCTATTTCGTAGCGGGCAAGCAACTCCATGATTCCGGCGGGTGTAGCCGATACGAAACAGGGCAACCCGATGGACATGCGCCCTACATTGACCGGGTGAAATCCGTCGACATCTTTCCGGTAGTCGATAGCTTCGATCACCTTTTGTTCCGAGATGTGTTTGGGCAAGGGTAGTTGGACGATAAATCCGTCGATATCGGGGTCGTTGTTCAGTTCGTTTACTTTGTTCAAGAGCTCTTCTTCGGTAACATCGCTTTCATAGCGAACGAGAGTCGATTTGAACCCGCATTGTTCGCAGGCTTTTACTTTGTGCGCCACGTATGTTTCACTCCCACCGTCGTGTCCCACCAGAACAGCTGCTAAATGAGGCCGTTTGCCTCCGGCACTGCAAATATATTCTACCTCTTGGGCGATTTCTTGTTTTATACGGTCGGCCACCGCTTTTCCATCGATTAGTTGCATAATATTGAGGTTTTGTAAAAAACTACCGGACACACTCCCTTTTTTGCCTATCGGCAATCGATTAGAATCGGGAGTGTATCCGGTAGTTTCATGTTGAGTGATTAAAATTATCTTCTTTTGAATCCTTTCATCATGGCTCCTTTGTTTTGGGTAACCATTCGCATCATTTTGCGGGTTTGGTCGAACTGCTTGATAAGTCGGTTCACCTCTTGTATCGAAGTTCCGCTACCTGCGGCGATACGTTGTCGGCGGCTACCGTTGAGCAGTTCGGGGTTGCTGCGTTCTTTGGGGGTCATCGAGTAAATAATCGCTTCGATACTTTTGAAAGCATTGTCATCGATGTCCATGTCCTTGATCGCTTTTCCCACACCGGGAATCATAGAAGCCAAATCTTTGAGATTACCCATTTTTTTGATTTGGTGTATCTGGCTGAGGAAGTCGTTAAAGTCGAATTGGTTTTTGGCAATCTTCTTTTGTAATCGTTTGGCTTCTTCCTCGTCGTATTGTTCTTGGGCTCGTTCTACCAAAGAGACGATATCGCCCATGCCCAAAATGCGGTCGGCCATACGAGCCGGGTGGAAGTAGTCTATGGCTTCGAGTTTTTCGCCTGTTCCTACAAATTTAATAGGTTTGTCGACTACGGTGCGGATAGAGAGTGCCGCACCGCCACGGGTGTCGCCGTCCAATTTGGTGAGAACTACTCCGTCGAAATCGAGACGATCGTTAAATTCTTTGGCTGTGTTGACCGCATCTTGTCCGGTCATGGAGTCAACGACGAACAAGGTCTCGGTCGGGTTGATTTTTTTCTTGATAGCCTCGATTTCGTTCATCATTTGCTCGTCGATAGCCAAACGTCCTGCCGTGTCGACGATAACCAAATCGAAATGGTTTTCTTTGGCATATTTTACGGCATTGGCGGAAATGCTCACAGGGTCTTTGCTATCTTCCTCGGTATAAACCGGTACATCGATTTGTTCACCTAAGACCTTTAATTGCTCGATAGCGGCAGGGCGATATACGTCGCAAGCGACCAGCAAGGGGCGTTTCCCTTTTTTCGATTTTAGCATTTTTTTGAGTTCCGATCGCATGATTATATTTTTCCGTATGCGAAGAACCTACGATCGTGTCGGGATCATAGCCCACATTTTCCATAATATCTATTTCCCCGCTTTTTGGCCAATCCCCGTATTCCCAATCCGTTGGAAGCATCCAGATGGCCGGCCATGTCCCTCGTCCAGTCGGGAGTTTCGCCCGAATCTCAAAACGTCCGTACAACCAATCCCCTTTTCCTTTCGTAATCAGGCGAGCCGATGTATATGAACGACCTTCCATCGGTTCTTTCAAGGCCGTAATCCTCAACACCCCATCCGAGACCCAAGCGTTCTCCTTTCTGCCGGATGTATAATATTGAGCCTCGTTATTTCCCCATTGATATACATTACCTTCCGTATCATAAGACCATTTCGTAGAATCAGGAAATCCCGTATAGTCAAACTCCTCACTCCATATCAATTTCCACCCGCCTTTATCCATGGGTGCAGACAAATCGACATCACTAGCATTCGCCAGACTGCTCAAGAAAACACGATATAGGATAAAACTAAACAAAAGAAATGAACGTGACATAACAATATAGATTTAAATCAGAATTTCCACAAATGTATAAAAAATAAATAAAAGTGTAGATAAAAAACACATCGCAAGGTTATCCCCGCAATTATACTGCGAATACCACAGGAGATATACTTCAGGTGGCAGAGAAGATATACTTCATTGCCAAAGTAAGTACTACCTCATTTTCCCTAGGGATTTATCGGATAAGCTATCTATACGGGAAAATGCCACAAAATAAAAAAGGGATGCCAAAATTGACATCCCTCTCTCTGGATTGTTGAGTTGTCTCACGAGGATTCGAACCTCGACAGACAGAACCAAAAACTGTAGTGCTACCATTACACCATGAGACAATCCGATTGCTTTACTAAAGCGATGCAAAGGTAAGAATAAAATCTTACCTTGCAAATTTTTTGATTATTTTTTTACTTTGCGATCAACAAATAATAATTTTTCTTACCTCTTTGAACCAATAAATACTTATCGTCAAGCAGTGAAGAACAGTCGATTACAGTATCAACCTCCGCTA